>Ga0075030_100005840_pt1 | contig 11089 bp, 6 predicted proteins | sample LitLauG_LLR_2012_FD_71393 | JGI IMG/M metagenome (GOLD analysis project Ga0075030, IMG submission 71393) | Freshwater sediment microbial communities from Pennsylvania, USA - Little Laurel Run_MetaG_LLR_2012 | ecosystem: Environmental > Aquatic > Freshwater > Creek > Sediment | place: USA...
GTTCCTGACCGCATATCTGACCAGTTCGGCGTTGTTCTTGGCGCCAAGCGCTTCCATTGCGCGGTATTTGTGCCACGCGACTGTCCGCGTGGTCATCTGCAGGATGTGGCCGACTTCCTTCATCACTTTGCCTTCGGCAAGCAGCTGCAGCACCTCGCGCTGCCGATCGGTGAGGCGTTCCGCTTCATTAACTAATTCCTTGTGTTGCCACCGGAAGCAACTGATCGCGTCGCGAGACAGAGCCTTAGAAAGATAAGTTTTGCCACGCAACACATCTCGAACCGCCACCACCATCTCTGCCGCGGCACAGGTCTTCAGTAAGTAGCCGTCGGCTCCTCGATCGAGGGCTTCTGCGGCCACGTCGGCGTCAGAATTCATCGTCAGGAAGACAAGTTTGACGTCGGGCAGCATTGTCTTCACCTGACGCCCCGCATCCAAGCCGTTGAGGATGGGCATGGCGATATCTAAGACGATCACATCCGGCTTCAGTTCGAGAGCGGCACGCACCAGGGCGCGACCGTCGCTCACAGTTCCCACCACGTCAAATTCGGTTTCGAGAAGATTCCTGCACAACTCCGCCACTAGATTGTGATCATCGGCAATCAGAATGCGGGAACGATTGATCATTCAGTGCTCCTGGATGAGCACTATAGACATTGGTGAACATCGCCGACTACTGCCCTTTGGGGAAGGTTGGTGCGGATGCGGTGAAAATGCCCGCCTCGTCGGTCAGGCGCGTGAGTTCCGCGACAGATTGCACGCCTAGCTTAGTCGTGATTGCCGTGCGGTGCAGCTTGACTGTCCGCTCGTGGATGCCAAGATCGCCTGCGATCTGCTTGTTGAGTCTGCCCTGAACGACGTGGGCGAGTACTTCGAATTCCCGTTTCGTTAGGATGTCGAAGCGTGCACGCAACTCCTGCTGCCGGTTACGCTCCTCTCGTTCCTGTGCGTCGCGAGCCATGGCGCGCCTCACCGCGTCTAGAAGCTTCTCTTTCGGTGCGCGCTTTTCCAGAAAATCCTCCGCACCACTGCGCATCGCAACCACGCTCGATGGGATGTCGCCATGGCCGGTGAGGAAGAGAATCGGTACTGGATTACTCGATCGCGCAAGTGCCGATTGCAAGTCGAGTCCGTTCATTCCGGGCATCTGCAAATCGGCCACTACGCAACCCGGCGCATCGGTGTCCAACTGAGCGAGGAATTCGCCCGCCGACGAAAACGTCTTTACTGCGAAGCCACTCGCCCGCAGCAAGCGCGAGGTCGCGGTAAGAAAGGACCGATCGTCGTCAACAATCTGGACTATAGGTGCGGTCATGCTCATTTCGTCGTGACTCTCTCCGCAATTGGCACGGTGAATCGAAACGTCGCCCCACCGGTAGCGTTGTTCTCTGCCCAGAACCGCCCGCCGTGCGCCTCGATGATCGTGCGCGAGATCGCTAACCCCATGCCCATACCGTTCGGCTTCGTGGTGAAGAACGGATCGAAGATGTGGACAAGCTTATCGGCGGGGATACCACTGCCCGTATCGCTTACCGCAATCTCGACGCTCTGTGTTTCATTGCACAAGGCGCTCACCCTCAGGCACCGCTCTCCGCCAGTCGCACCGTTGAGCGCATCCATACCGTTAAGAATGACGTTGAGCAGCACCTGCTGGAGATGCACGCGGTCACCGCGCACGAGCGGCAGATCACTCGGCACGTCCACTTGCAATTTTACCTGCCGCGCCGCGGCATCGACCCTCACGAGGGCCCTGACGTCCCCAACCAGTTCGCTCACATCGAGTTCTCTCGTATTGAGGGGTTGCTGTTTGAGGAGTCCGCGTATCCGGTCGATAACGGCGCCAGCACGCTGGTCGTCCTTCCGGATGTCGGCTACGATCGCCCGAATTTCGTCCATGTCGGGTGATGCGTCCTGCATGAAGAGTTCCGCGGCCTCCGCGTTGCGCAGGATCGCGCCGAGCGGTTGATTGATCTCATGCGCCAGCGCCGAGGCGAGTTGACCCATCATTGTCACGCGGCCCACGTGCGCGACCTCTCGCCGCAAAAGCTGCGTTTCCTGGTCGGCACGTTTGTGCTCGGTGATATCGCGGGAGGCGCCGCGTATCCGGACTGGCTCGCCAGTCGCGTCAAATTCGACCTGGCCGTGGGAAGAGATCCAGCGCAATCCGCCATCCGGCATCGACAGCCGGAATTCCGTATCGTAGCTACCTACGCCCGCGAGAGCCTCCGTCAGAACCTGCTGGAACACCTCGCGATCGTCGGGGTGCAGCCTTCGCAGAATGCATTCGAAGTCCAGCGGCTCCGACGACGTAAAACCGAACAACTGCCGCCACTTTGCGCTCGCCCAGATCTTGTTCCTCGCGACGTCCCGAATCCAGATCCCGAGGTTGGCGGCATCGACGGCCAAACTCATCCGCTGTTCGTTCTCACGCGACCCAGCTTGACTTACCCGAAGATCGCGGGCAAGTTGCGTCGCGCGGATCATCTCACTGCTCAATTCGTAGCCCATCACTGCGACCAATCCCATGAAGGATAGGCTCGCGGTGAGCGGCACCTGGACGATTCCCCATAGCACCAAGATCGACTGGCCGGCTGAGGCAATTGTGAAGAACACAACGCTTCCGCCCACGGTCAGAGCTTCCCGGCGATCTCCTCGCCGCCAAACAGTGACAGCGGCATCTGCAGCAAAGATGACAAGCGCCAGCAGGCTTAGCTGGCCGACCAGCATCCAGGGATTGTGTACGCCGTCGGGGATCTGGACGGACTCCCCGAGAAACGGGATGCTCCGGAGACGGGTGACCTCGAGGTAGTTGAGATTCTGACCCACCAAAAAATTGAGGGCGAGAGCCAGTGTGCGCAGGCCGCAGACCGTCCACGCGAGCCATGGTCGCCCGGCCTTCAAATAGAGCCTCACGAACCCGACGAGGGACACAACAATCAGCCAGGTCGGCACGTGCGCCCACTTCAGCACAGTCCCAAACTGTGCCGGGGTCGCTACTCGCATCATCCCCAATTCACAAAACGCGAAAGCAGTCGTGCCCGTCGCCAGCAGAGAAAAGAATAGATTTGCCCAAGCCTCGCGATTCCTGCACCAGGTCAGGAAATTAATTGCCGCCAGCGTGAGGCACGCCGACGCGATCATGGACCAGGTGATGGTGACCCAGCTCATATGGAATCAGACATACTCGTAAGTCTCATTGAGATTATAAGCACCTTGCCGCTCCCGGTTACGGTCAGAACAGACAGTTTGGATGTAAAGGATTTGAGCAGCGCGGGCATCCCTTCGCCAACAAGCGCGCCATCATTCGTGCGTCAGATGCGCATCGTTCCGTTCAGGCTTGATGATATCGTGCGACTGGCGGCCATCTCTGCTGGCCCACTTTTGCCCCTGACTGGATGACCTAGTCGGTGGAAGAATAGTGCCCCCTTTTGATCGAGGTCATTTTCTGAGGGGAGCCCCATGTTACCCAAAAACTACTTGCGCAAGAGACCCCTATCCATCACATAATCAAGGTACTAGCGAGGAGGGGTTCCTCGATTCCCCGGGTAACGATTAAGTCGGGCATCACGGCTCCAGACGGCCGTGAAGAAGTTCTCACAGAATACATTTGCGACCACCCCGGCTGCCCCAATGTTGCCACTCACATGCTGGGTTGCATTCCGGAGCTTCGCCTTATGGCCATGGTTTGCGAAGAGCATGTACCCGACCGTCATTCCTAGAGCTGATCCCTCCTCAAAGACAAGGCGGTTTTGCTCATCCCCGTTTTTATCTGCCTGCCGACCGTTCGACTGTCTGTTCCGACAGTTTCCACACGAAAGCGGCTCTCGTAGTTTTGTCGGGAGAGCGAAGCGATCTTCCTAAGTGTGGACGAAAGTCAATCGCGGAGGCCGACCCCGGTCAATTCGGCAGAGCTTTTCGAGCCGTGTATTCGGCGTCTGCCCGCACCTTCCCCTAAGGGCAGTAGTCGGCGTTACCGCCTGCGGCTATAGTCCTCGTCGAAGTCCCAATGAGCAAAATCATGCTCACCTACGAAACTGTTTTTGATGACTTTGAAAGTGTTTGCCGATCACTCGGCAGGTTATTACGCGCTCAGGAACTGAACACAACTGGAGAAGCACCATAAGGAGATGAACACAATGGCTCAGAAACCGTTTAAGGGCACTATCAAACTCGACGTCCGCGATTCGGTTCCCGACTGGGAACCATACATACCAACCAGAGCTCCCGAAGGCTCCCCGAACATCCTGTTCGTGCTGTACGACGACACGGGACTGGCCGCCTGGTCGCCATTTGGCGGCCGGATCAACATGCCGACATTGCAGAAGCTGGCCGACCGAGGCCTGATGTACACGCAGTGGCACACGACGGCACTGTGCTCGCCAACCCGCGCCACCTGTCTGACCGGACGCAACCATCACCTCAACGGCATGTCCTGCATCACGGAAGGGGCCAACGGATTTCCCGGTTCGCACGCACGCATACCGGACCAGTGCGCGACGATCGGGCAGATTTTGCAGGACGGCGGCTGGAGCACATTCTGGCTGGGCAAGAACCATTGCGTTCCTGAGACGGACGTCTCCTCGGGGGCCAGCAAGAAGCTTTGGCCGCTCGCTCAGGGCTTCGACCGCTTCTACGGCTTCATCGGTGCCGAGACCAACAACTGGTATCCCGACCTGACTGAAGACAACCACGCCATCGATCAGCCGTATTCGCCCGAGGACGGCTATCACCTCTCCAAGGACATGGCCGATCAGGCCTTGAAGATGATCAAGGACCAGAAGTCGGGTAACCCTTCGAAGCCCTGGTACATGTGGTTCTGTCCGGGCGCCAACCATGCCCCGCACCATGCTCCGCAGGAGTACATCGACAAGTACAAGGGCAAGTTCGACGACGGGTACGAGGCCTACCGCGAGTGGGTACTACCGCGGATGATCGCGAAAGGCATTCTGCCTGCGGGGACACAGCTCACGCCGATGAACCCGCTGCCAGCCGATGTGGCAATGCCGGCGGACATGGTCCGCCCGTGGAATACCCTCCACGCCGACGAGAAGAAGCTGTTCTCGCGTCTTATGGAGGTTTACGCCGGGTTCTCGGAGTACACCGATGCTCAGGTGGGACGCATCATCGACTATCTGGAGAAGACCGGTCAACTCGACAACACCATAGTCCTCTACGCTGCCGACAACGGCGCATCGGGCGAAGGCAGCCCCAACGGCTCGGTCAACGAGAACAAGTTCTTCAATGGCTACCCGGATGAACTGTCCGAAAACATGAAGCTGGTCGACAAACTGGGCGGACCCGACACCTACGAGCACTTTCCGACCGGATGGGCAATGGCCACCTCAGCGCCGTTCAAGATGTTCAAGCGCTACTCGGAATACGCGGGCGGCACCTGCGACCCGCTGGTCATTTCTTGGCCCAAGGGCATCAAGGCGCGCGGTGAGGTCCGGAATCAGTATCACCACTCCACCGACATCGTCGCGACGATCCTGGATATCTGCGGGCTGGAGATGCCCAAGGTGTACAAGGGCGTCGAGCAGTATCCGCTCTCGGGCGTCTCGATGCGCTACAGCTTCGATGCGAAGCCGGACGCTCCGACAACCAAGAAACGCCAATACTACTCAATACTGGGCACGCGCGGCATTTGGGAGAACGGCTGGAAAGCCGCAGCTCTCCACGTCCCGTTCAAAGGCACGGGACACTTCGACCAGGACAAGTGGGAGCTGTATCACGTGGACGTGGACCGCGCCGAGTCCAAGGACCTGGCGAAGGAACACCCTGAGAAGCTTCAATCGCTGATCAAGGCCTGGTTCGAAGAGGCAGAGAAGAATCTCGTCCTGCCGCTGGACGACCGCACGGGGCCAGAGATCTTAGTCACGCCACGACCCACCGAAGAAGCCCCTCGGGAGCGGTACGTCTACTACTCGGGAGCGTCTGCGATTCCGGAGAGCTGTGCCGTCAACGTCCGGGGACGTTCGTTCAAGATCCTCGCCGATGTCGAGATCACCGATGCGAACTGCTCGGGCGTAATCTTCGCCCATGGATCACGCTTCGGTGGTCACGCGTTGTTCATTGCCGACAAGAAGTTGCACTACGTTTACAACTTCCTCGGCATCCCGCCGGAACAGAAGTTCGTCTCGCCTGAACTCAAGCCCGGCAAGTACACGCTGGGTATGGAGTTCATCAGGGAGAGCGCGGGCCCAAGCCACGAGTCGTTGGGGAAAACGAAGCTCTACATCAACGAAAAGGTGGTTGCTGAAGGCCCGATGCGCGCGCAGGTTGGCAAGTTCACCTTGTCGGGCGACGGTCTCTGCATCGGCTACGACAGCGGCGATGCCGTGAGTGCCGCATACAAATCGCCTGGTGAGTTCAAAGGCGGGACAATCCAATTCGTTGGCGTCACGGTTGAGAAGGCGCAGTACCTCGACCTGGAGAGGTTGGCGGCAGCAGCTCTCTCCGTTGACTAGGAACTAGGTCCGATTCGCCATTAACAGACCCGATAAAGCCAGTCGTTCGAAACAGTTTCCCGGCGGACATCTCGTCCGCCGGGGGATTGCCGAGACCGGCGGACGGTTCTTAGGATTTCCACTACTTCGTTCTGACGGCGCCGGTCGGGCGAGGAACGCATGTCATAGATTCGAGCCTCACGTCAGAAATTCAACCCGATAAGCTCTGTCTTTTTCGAGAGCTACGGAAAGCCAAAGGAAACGTTGTGAATTCGTATCTCGACCGCAGTTTTAGATTTTCCTCTGTACTGATTTTGATTCTGTCACTCGTGGGAATTGCCAGTGCCCAAGGTGGAACCACGACCTCTTCTGCAGGCGCTACCGCGCCAGACGATGGTTGGCACATCGGAGTCACCCCTTATCTGTGGTTTGCCGGAGTGCACGGAACGGCGGGAGTCGATGGACACCTTACCAGCATCCATGCCTCGTTCGGCGACATACTTTCCAATTTGAATATCGGCTTGATGGGACAAGTCGAAGCCCGCAAGAAGCGAGTTCTATTGTCCACTGACTTGATGTGGATGAGACTTTCGGATGACAAGGCCCTTCCCGATAACGACGTCGGAATTGCGTCAATCAAAGCCAAAGCACGCGAGTTTCTCCTCACGCCCAAAGTTGGCTATCGGGTTGTCGACAGCCAAAAATTAAAGGTAGATGCCCAGATCGGTTTGCGGTACTGGCACATGGGGCAGACCCTGGAGTTTCAGCCGCAAGTCTTCAACGGAGTTTCACAATCACAGAATTGGGTAGATGTTGTTGCGGGCGGCAGAATACAGCTTCCCCTGTCAGCTAAGGCACTCATCACGATTTCAGGCGACGCAGGTGGCGGTGGCTCAGATTCCGATTACCAGATAGCCGGCTTGCTCGGTTACAAAGTCGGGAAGAAGTGCGTCCTCCAGGCTGGTTGGCGTTATCTCGATGTGAATTATCGAGGTAGTCAGAGTTTCGTTTTCGACGGCGTGACGAATGGTCCGATGCTCGGCTTAACCATCAATCTCAAATGATCTTTACAAGCGCAACATCGAATGTGAGCACCTTTCGAGTTTTTGATTGTCATGGGGTCGGTGGTCAGGAGTGAAAACGAAAAGGGTAACCAAGTGAGCAGGAAAGACGACATCAACCCTTCGAGTGCACTGAGTTCACGATCTTGCGGAGGATCAGCAGTCATGAAGAGAGCATTTTTCACATTCTTAGTCGCACTTGGGGGCAGCTCACTCCTCGTCCAACAGTTATACGCGCAAACGGTCGCCAATCGGGCATCAGAAAATCAGGGGGCAGCAATGCAAATCACCACAGACCAACTCATCGCCATTGATGTTCTACTTGAACCGAATCCTACAATGGTCGAGAAATCCAATGCCGTCAACGCTCGCTTGCGAGGGAACTACCCAGCTGGTTATGCGCTGGACGCCACGCACGCGCCGCATGTCACGCTGCTACAGCGTTTCGTGCGCGCAAAGGACCTCGACGCGGTGACCGCCGCGCTCACGAAGGTCTTTGCCACTGAACGGCCTACAGATTTGCAGTTAAAGGCGACGGGATACCTGTACGGGATTTGGGGAGGAGCGGCGGTGACGGCTTTCGTCGTCGAGCGCACGCCCGAGTTGATGCGCCTGCATCAGAAGGTGATTGACGTGGTGGCGCCGTTTTCTGTGAGCAACGGTAGCGCAGCGGCGTTCGTTGGAACCGGGATCAACGCGGAGACCATCGGGTGGGTCGAGCATTTCATTCCCGAGTCCAGCGGCGCGAAGTATCTGCCCCATGTGACGCTAGGCGTTGCCAACGAAGATTTTGTGAAGGGAATCAAAGCGGCACCTTTCCAAGAGTTCACGTTCAAAGCAGATGGAGTGGCTTTGTACCAACTCGGAAACTTTGGCACGGCGGCGAAGAAGCTCTGGGAGTATCAGGGCCAGCCGCTGGCCTCGTGGAACGATAGCCCGGCGAAACAATCAATCCTCGATTTCGTCCGTCGGGTGACGACGGAAGGCAGCGCTGATTACGTTCCGGTACCGGAACGCATCGCCACGTTCGACAACGACGGCACGCTCTGGTGCGAGCGGCCGCTGCCTGTTCAGGTTTACTTTGCTCTCGACCGGGTAAAGGCGCTCGCGCCGCAGCATCCCGAGTGGACGACCACGGAGCCGTTCGCCTCGCTGCTCAAGGGCGATTTGAAAACCGCGGCGGCAGGCGGTGAGCACGCGGTCCTCGAACTCTTCATGGCCACGCACACGAGCATGACTGCGGGGGAATTCGAGCAGATCGTCAAGGACTGGATCGCCACGGCGAAGCATCCGAAGACTGGCAAGCTCTTCACCGAAATGATCTATCAACCGATGTTCGAACTGCTCGCCTATCTGCGCGTCAATGGATTCAAGACCTACATCGTCTCCGGCGGCGGCATCGAGTTCATGCGTCCATGGGCCGAGCAGATTTATGGCATCGAACCGGAACAGGTGATCGGCAGCAGCATCAAAACGAAATTTGAAATCCGTGACGGCAAATCAGTTCTTGTGCGTTTGCCAGAGGTGAACTTCAACGACGACAAAGGCGGCAAGCCGGTCGCGATCAACCAGCATATAGGCCGGCGTCCGATTGCCGCGTTTGGCAACTCCGATGGCGACCGGGAAATGTTGGAATACACGCAGGACGGCAGCGGCGCGCGCTTCGAGCTCTTGGTTCTGCACGATGATGCCGCGCGCGAATACGCTTACGGTCCGGCAAACGGATTGCCGAACGTCGCGCTGGGTGCCTTCACGCAGTCGCTATACGATCAGTCAAAGAAGAACAGCTGGACGGTCGTGAGCATGAAGAACGATTGGAATCGGGTCTTTGCTTTTGACGATGTAAAACAGACCGTTGGTCAAGAAGCAGCACCAGTCGTTCAGACTGGGGCCGAACCTGTTGGCTTAGCTGTGAAGTGAATACGGCCTCGCGAGGATTTTGGCTGGCACGGCGAATCTGACAGACTGAAAAGGAGTGAGCTGTGGGAACCTGGGAAAGATTTATTGAGAACCTCGCCGGCCGGTTAGATGGCCCAATGCATTTCCGGTTTATCGTTCAGCCGTTGATGGCGACCATTTTCGCGGTCATTGGCGGGGTCAAAGACGCAAAAGCGGGGAAGCCAGCGTATTTCTGGGATTTATTTCTTGCTGCGGGGCATCGCAAAGAGCTGATAAAGGATGGCTGGAAGCATGTCGGCAAGATTTGTCTCCTCGCAGTAATTCTCGACGTCATCTACCAACTGAAATTTCAAGGAACGCTTTACCCGGGGGAAAGTCTCATCGTGGCGTTGGTCCTGGCAATCGTGCCGTATGTTGCGCTGCGCGGCCCGGTGAATCGGGTGGTGCGGTTATGGGAGAAAAAATGAGCGTCTCAGCAACAGGTGGACACACCGGCAGATTCATCTTCCCGGAACATGCCAGATCAAAACTATCTACCGTCATCATGGCAATTCTTTTGCTCTCTCTGGTCGGATGCGCTTCAAAGCCCAAAGGCCCGGAACCGGCCTCGGCCGCGCCAAGTCAGCAGTCGACCGCCGCCCCCGCCTCGGGTGCTCTTGAAACTGCCGACGCCGATACCAGCCGGCAGAGCACCGCCCTCGCACTCCCCAAGAATTTTGGACGGTTCACTGGAGACTGGGACGCCATAGTCAAGCGCGGTGCCCTACGTGTCCTCGTGGTTAACAACAGATCCGGCTTCTTCTACGACGAGGGGCGCCCACGTGGCGCTGTCGTCGAGGCCATGGATGCATTCCAGATCTTCATCAACCAAAAGCTAAAAACCGGCGCTAGGAAATTCCAGGTGGGATACCTCCCCATGCCACCGGGTCAGTTGCAGGCCGCCCTGAACGACGGCATCGGAGATATCGCCTGCACCGCCATCATCATCACCCCGGAGCGCGACAAGCTTCTTGACTTCACCGTCCCCATACTGCACGACGTCAAACTGGTAGTCGTCGCCGCCAAAACTAGTCCCTCTATTAACAGCGTTGACGACCTGAGTGGCAAAGATATCTACGTCGGTCCAGTCACCGTGGCACGAACAGAACTGGACAAATTTAACCAGCAATTCAAGCAGGCGGGCAAACCCGAGATCAGGGTCAAGCTTGCGGATCAGAACTTAACCGAAGAGGACCTCCTCGAAATGGTGAATGCCGGACTGATACCGGCGACCGTTGCGATGGACTTCCGCGCAGAGCTGTGGTCCAAGGTCTTTTCCAATATCGTGGTAACTCGCGCAGTCGTGAAGGAGGAGGGACAAGTCGGATGGGCCATGCGCAAGGGCAGCCCACAATTAAAGGCCGTCATGGACGACTTCATCAAAACCCACGGACAAGGAACCTCCTTCGGCAACATGATGGTGCAGAGATACGTGAAAGACACGAAGTGGATCAAGAATTCCACATCCCAAAACGAGATAAAGAAGTTCGAGGCCTACGTGAAGTATTTCCAGCAATACGGCGCCGAATACAACTTCGATTACGTGATGCTCGCTGCCCAGGCCTACCAGGAATCCATGCTGAATCAGGATCGGGTCAGTCCCCGCGGAGCAGTCGGTGTCATGCAGGTTCTGCCCCAATATGC
>Ga0075030_100005841_pt1 | contig 11088 bp, 8 predicted proteins | sample LitLauG_LLR_2012_FD_71393 | JGI IMG/M metagenome (GOLD analysis project Ga0075030, IMG submission 71393) | Freshwater sediment microbial communities from Pennsylvania, USA - Little Laurel Run_MetaG_LLR_2012 | ecosystem: Environmental > Aquatic > Freshwater > Creek > Sediment | place: USA...
TAACGCCCTCTTGTGGCCAGGTAGCTCAGTTGGTAGAGCGCAGCCCTGAAAAGGCTGGCGTCGGCGGTTCGATTCCGTCCCTGGCCACCACGTTTTCAATAACATAGCGCTGCGTCAACGTCTATTCCTGTTCCAAACTGTTCCAATAAAGTCCACGGCGCCTGTTTCTAGAACTGCGTACCCAGAAAGGTGAACACCTCTCAAGCCGCAGCTGCCTACTATTGCTATTGGATCGTCGGAGTCATCGGCACCTCCAACTTGTAGTCACCCGCAACGACTCCCAGTCGCTCAAAGACCGATGCGGAGAGCAACGCGACTAACAAGCCATGCGCGATATCCGGCGGCATCGTTATCGCGAGATGCTCGACCTCAGCGACAATGTCCTTAGCTACGAAATCCCATTTCTTTCGCCGCCGCTCTTGGGATCTTCTCGGACGGCGTGGACGAAGGCGCCTTCGGGGATACCGTCCGTAATCGCGGTCCAGGATTTTCCGAAGTCCCGGGTCACATAAATGTACGGTTTGAGGTCGTCGAGCTTGTGCCGATCGACGGCGGCCCAGGCGGTGCCGGCATCGAACGGTGAGGGATCGATAATACTGATCATGCTCCACCCGGGGAGTTCCTTCGGCGTCACATTATCCCAGTGCTGGCCGCCGTCGCGAGTGAAGTGGATGAGCCCGTCGTCGGAACCGGCCCATAGCAGGCCTTTCTGCTTCGGAGATTCAGCGAGGGCGAAGACGGTGTCATAGTATTCGACCGATGTATTGTCCTTGGTCAGATCGCCGCCGGAGGATTTCTGTTTGGATTTTTCGTTGCGGGTCAGATCGGGGCTGATAATCTGCCAACTGTTGCCCTCGTCGGTGCTCTTGAAGACGACTTCGCCTGAGGTGTAGAGCACTTTCGGATCATGCGGCGAAACGAGGATAGGTTCGGTCCACTGAAAGCGGTGGGGCATGTCTTCGGCGCCATGGCCGCTCCCATCGAGAGGAACAGGAGAGATGTCGCGGGATTGCTCAGTCTTTTTGTCAAAGCGGGCGACGCCCTGGCCCGCAGAGTAAACAACGTTGCCGTCACGCGGATCCGGCGCATGGGTGGCGCTTTCGCCGCCGCCGATGATCTACCACCTGTTGGGTCCGATGATGCCTTCGTCGCTCCAACTGGCGGTCGCGAGCGATGAGTTATCCTGCTGGGCGCCGAACAAGTAATAAGGGAAGCGGTTGTCGGCGGCGACGTGATAGAACTGCGCGGTAGGCTGGTTCATCTGCTGCGTCCAGTTCTTGCCGCCATCGACGCTGATGGTGGCTCCGCCGTCGTCGCCGTTGATCATCCGGGCGGGGTTGGTAGGATCGATCCAAAGTCCATGATGGTCGCCGTGCGGAGCGGGCAGGAGAGTGAATGTCTTGCCGGCATCGGAGGAGCGAAACATACCGCTGTTGAGAATGTAGACAGTATCGGGATTTTTCGGGTCGGGAAAAATGTGGGTAAAATACCAAGCCCGCTGGTGAAAGCGTTCATCGGTATTGACAAGTTCCCAGTTGTCGCCACCGTCGTCGGAGCGGTAGAGCCCCGCTTGTTCGGCATCGACCAGAGCGTAAACGCGGCTGGAATCGGAAACCGCGATTCCGATGCGGCCGAGGTTGCCCGTGGGGAAGCCGTTGCCCTGGACCTGAGTCCAGTGTGAGCCGCCGTCCGTGGAACGGTAGAGGTCCGAGCCGGGTCCGCCGCTATTGAATCCCCAGGGTGAGCGCTGCACCTGATACAGAGCGGCAAACACGATATTGGGATTGCCGGGGTCGAAGGAGATGTCGATGGCTCCCGTCTGGGCGTCTTTATAGAGGATCTTTTTCCAGGTGGCTCCGCCGTCGGCGGTGCGAAAGACGCCGCGTTCGTCGTTGGGTCCGAAAGCATGGCCAACCGCAGCGACGAAAGCGATGTCCGGATTGCGAGGATGGACGATGACGCGGCCGATCTGGCGGGTATCGGTGAGTCCAATGTTCTTCCATGTCTTACCTGCGTCGGTGGATTTATAGATACCGTTGCCATAGCTGACGTTGCCGCGAAGACAGCCTTCACCGGAACCCACGTAGATCACGTTGGGATCGGAAGGCGCGACAGCAATGGCTCCAGTGGAGGCGAAAGGCTGGGAGTCCGTGATGGGTTTCCAGTTCACTCCCCCATCGGTGGTTTTGAAGACGCCACCTGCTGCGCCGCCGAAGTAATAAGTAAGCGGATCGCCGGGAACACGGGCGACGGCAAGCACGCGGCCTCCGCGGAAGGGTCCAATAAGGCGATATTTCATGCCTTTGAAGGTAGCCTGGTCAGGCTGGGATTGCGCGAAGGCACTAAATGCGCAGGCTACAGCGAGGACAAATCTCATCTTCAGGCAAGTATATAACGCGGGACGGCCCGAACTTGGTGGCACGGTTCGGATTGAATATGCTGGCAGGGTGATTCGCAGCGCAGGGCCGACCGTTCCCATCGTCGGCAGCAAGGCTATCAAACCACCCGGCTGAGGACGCCGTCCGCGCAAAATATTTCCACTAGCGCTTTCTCGCCCTGATGCCGATAGGCACCTGTTGTGGCAATGCCAGGTGCACTATGGTAACGCGAATGCGATATAAGCACTGCCACTCGGCTCGTTGGGGCGCGCCTTGCCTCCGGTCGCGTGCACCACGATGAACTCCCGCCCGCCGACTTCGTATACCGCGGGAGTTGCATTCCCTGACATGGGCAGCGTCGTCTCCCACAGAAGCTTACCCGTCGCCTTATCGAACGCCCGGAACTTCCGGTCGAAGTTCGTTGCCGCGATGAAGACCAGCCCGCCCGCAGTGACAATGGGTCCGCCGTAGTTCTCCGTTCCCGTGTCTCTCATCCCCTTGGCGGCCAACTCCGGATACTCGCCAAGCGGAATCTTCCACGCGTATTCTCCCGTGTTGAGATTGATGGCATTCAGGGTTCCCCAAGGCGGCGCGGCTGCGGGATAGCCCTCCGGATCGGTGAACTTGTGGTAGCCGGTGAAGCGAAACGGCAGGACCTTTGCAGAAGCCGCGGCCGATTCCAGTTCCTTGCTCTCGGGATTCCACACATACTGCGAGATCGCCTGCACTTCCGGTCCCTTTAGATTGGGGAAACTCGGCATGCGCCCGGCACCTTGACGAATAATCGAGGTAATCTGCTCCGTGGTCTTGGTGGAGGAAATCCGAGTGAGAGCGGGCATCTGGGGCGGCGCGCCAGCCATTGTCTCGCCGTGGCAACTGCCGCAATTACGCAAATAGAGTTGTTTGGCAGAGTCACCGCCCTGATTCCGGGTGAGGCTCGACGTCCAAGGGATGTCGTTGGCGTTGACGTAGAGTAGCCCCGTCTCGGGATCGAACGCCGATCCTCCCCATTCCGCACCCCCGTCGAAACCCGGGAAAATCACTGTTTCGCGGTCGATCGAGAAAGGGACGAACTGGCCATTGCTTGAAAGTTTCCGGAACTGCTCGATGGCCCAAGCGTGAGCCTCCGGTGTCCGTGCCGTCAATATTTCCTCGGTGAGGCGTTGACGAGCGAATGGCGCCGGCAGGGTTGGCAAGGGCTGCGTCCTTGCACTGACCTCTCCCGGCACTTTGCTCGAAGGGTACTCGCGCTCGGCAACCGGAAACAGAGGCGTGCCGGTCACACGATCGAACAAGTACACCCAACCTTGTTTTGTCGTTTGAGCGACCGCGTCCACTTGCTTACCGCCGCTGCGCACGGTGACCAGCGACGGGGGTGATGGAAAATCGCGGTCCCATATGTCGTGATGGACAGCCTGGAAATGCCAGATGCGCTTCCCAGTCGCGGCATCGAGAGCGAGGAGTGTATTCGCAAACAGATTGTCCCCGGCGCGGTCGAAGCCATAGAAATCGGAGGCGGCCGAGCCTGTCGGAACGTAGACAATGCCGCGCTGTGCATCCACGGCCATGCCGGCCCAGTTATTCGCGGCGCCCGAGTAGGTCCATGCGTCCTTGGGCCACGTTTCGTATCCGTATTCGCCGGGATGCGGGATGGTGTGGAACGACCATTTCAACTGGCCTGTTCGGACATCGTAGGCACGGATGTCTCCCGGTGGCGCGGGAAGAGATTCCGGATTTCGTCCCCCCACGATGAGCAAATCCTTATAGATGACGCCAGGCGTCGTCAGAACCCATGACTGCTGGGATGGCTCGCGGCCGAGGTTCTCGCGTAAATCGATGCGGCCATTCTGCCCGAAACCGCTGATAGGTTGGCCAGTCGCCGCATCCAGAGCGTAGACGAAACTGTGGACCGCCGCGAAGATCCGACGGTCTTTTTCGTTTGCCCAATAGCTGACACCGCGATTGGGCCCGCGGCCCTCGATCCCGGAGTCGAAACGCCAGCGCAACTTGCCCGTCGCCGCATCAAGGGCAATGACTTTATGCTTCGGCGTGATCCCATAAACAACGCCGTCGATAACCACCGGTTGCGTTTGCGTGTCCCCTCTGCCTTCGGCTGCATCCCAAACCCAGGCTACTTGAAGGCGCGCGACATTGGTGCGATCAATTTGTTTCAACGGTGAATAGCGGATGCCTTCCGCGGAACCTCCGTAAGCCGGCCAGTCCGCCCCTCGTAGTAAAACCGAAGTTGCGAACGGAACAATCAGAATCCAGACTCTCATAGGAGCCTACATTCTATGCCCGGATGGTCAAGAAACCAAAACAATCCGCACGCGGAGAGTGAGAGACAAAGAATACGGCTACTGAATCCGCGATGCCCGGCTCTTGCCGCCGCGAAAACCGCGAATATTGAATTTACGCTAGCCGCACTCACCTACCTTGGCTTTACGCCAGCCGGGCGAGTATCTCCTGGGGAGTAACGCCAGCCCACGTTTCGTTGACCAAAACCGTGAATTGGTCGTTTCTCGGAGCCGTAAGAATGAAGCCAGCGTCCAGGGCCCGCCGCTGAAATTTCTGGGCATCCATACCTTTTACGCGAAGAAAAAAGATATTCGTTCCATTGGGCACGCGGGTCACCTCAAAGCGAGGGTCGGCGGAAAGAGCGCCGATGACTTTCTCAGAGGTCGCCACCGCTTGGGAATGGCGCGCGGGAAAGCCTTCGAAGAAATGGAGGGCAACGGCAGCAAAAGGCCACACGTGGCTCAGTCCGTTGCCGAACATGCGGCGCGGATGGTACAGATTTTCGAGGAGGCTCTTCGGGCCGGCGAGGATCGCTCCGCTGGCAGCGTTGAAGTACTTGTACATGGAAATGTAGACAGTGTCGAACAAAGCGGCGTACTCGCGCACTGGAACACCACTATACGCGGCGGCCAGATAGAGTCTTGCGCCATCCAGGTGGAGACCGATCCCCCGGGCGCGCGCCCATTCGGAGATCCGCTTCATTTCGCCGAGGTCGAAGACTTCGCCGGATTTGCGCCGCACTGGAGTTTCGATCTGGATAGCGCCGATGGGGACGGATACGCGGCCGGAAGCACCGCGGTCGGCTGCGCGCTCCAGGTCGTCGACGGTAAAAGTGGCTTTACCGGGCGCGAGTGGGACCAGGTGGAGGCCGCTGAGTGTTTGGCAGCAATCGCCGCAGTCGTTGAACAGGTGGCACTCCTGCTGAACCATTACGCGGCGCTTCTCGCCGGCCAGAAGGCGGACAGCAAGATGGTTGGCGAGCGTGCCGGTGGAGACCCACACCGCAGTCTCCTTGCCGAGGGCGTCAGCGACGGACTGTTCCAGCCGGGCAACCACTCCTCCGCGCGAATAATCGTCGGGCTCAATGGTCGGAGCGAGTTTTTGAAGCAGAGCGGCATACTCTGCGGGCGTGTGGTGCACTCCGTCGCCGTTGGCTTGGATGGGAGGCGAATCTGGATCGGCGGATGCGGCGCCAGTTAAGGCGGCGAAAATGGGGGCGGCGAGGAATGTTCGGCGCTGCATAGGAATATGAGGCCGAGAGTATCATGATTCGGCGCACCCGCAGCGTCCGACTGCCGGATTACGGCGCATCCGGAGGCGTCCCCCCTCAATGCCATAGTGGCGGCCACAGGAATCGCCTCAGTTCCTTCACGCTCAGGCCGAGCGTAACGTCAAGGAGGTTCACTGTTTCCGACTAAGTAGTCGCCTGAACGTTCCTGGCGGTTGCTTCGGACGGATGACGCGCGACTCGGACGAAGGACCCGCTAGGCGATAAGCCGCAGCTTTGTGCGTATTGCCGACCATCCGCCCAGAGCGCGGTCCGACACTTCCCACAACCCGTTTTGAAATATCTTCCGGTTGCCGACAAGCTCCCCTGCCATCGAACATCTTCAAAACTACAAGGGCTCAGGCTCGGCGAGGGTTTTCGAGCAGTGGCTCCAAAACCTCCGCGATGCGCGCGATATTCCCGGCATCGAACATGGAACCGTGCGTGGCGGGTATTCGGTAAAGCAGAAATTTGCTGCACAGGTCGCGCCACCCCAATCGCGGGTCTGCCAGCACCCGAGCGTGAATCTCCTCACGGTCCGCTAAGAACTGCACTACGGGAAACCGTGCCGGCCTTGGTTCATAGCGCAACTGCACCCGTCGCCGCAACACATCTGCGACCTTGGCCACGTGCGATGGGATGTCGGCGACCGAAGCGGTATTTCCGTAAAAGGACCGCCTGCTGATCATGCGCCTCAAATGGCGAAGATAGTTCATACCGCTGGCCCCAAACTTGGGATAACCCGGAGCGGGAGAGTCGAAAAGAACGACCATCCGCACAGAGCCGCCGGCATCAACCAGTCGCTGAGCGGTTTCAAAAGCCACGGCCCCGGCAAAGCAGTATCCGCCAATCGTGTATTCGGCCCGTGGTAGATCTTTGCGCAGCGAGGCTGCCACTTTATCAGCAAGGTCGGGGATGAGATTCTCTTCGGGTCGCTCGGGAGCGAAGTGCGGCACGACATAAAACGGTTGATCCGCCTTGAGACTTCGAGCAAGCCGACCGAGGCACCGCGGACCCGCGACTGTTGTGCTGACACATATGAAGGGCGGCCGCAAACTGCCGGTCCGGATGGCCAACAGCCCCTCAGGAGCGCCGACTCGATCGATGCGGGCCGCCAGCCATGCCGGGGTCGGGGACTGAAACATTACACTCATCGGCAGCTCGATGCCAAATTCCTCCTGAACCCGCAGCAACATTACTGTAGCGCTGAGGCTATCGCCACCTAACGCGAAGAAATCGTCGTGCACGCTTACTTCGCTGGTCTTGAGAACGTCTTGCCACAGTTTAATCAGACGGCATTCAGAATCTGTCACCGACGGAGACTGATTCCTCTGAATACCAGAGCCGCTCGATGGCGGAGGGAGAGCGAGTCGATCGATCTTGCCGCCGGGCGTAAGCGGTAAATGGTCGAGGATAATCCACAACGCGGGGATCATACAATCGGGCAGCAGGCGCGCCAGATGGAGACGGAGTTGCGCTTCCGAGGCCTCGCCGACTATGTAGGCGATCAGGCGTGGTTTCCCCTCGTCTTCGGGAGCAACCACGGCGCACTGCTTCACACCCGGACAGCGGTCCAGCGCGTGTTCGATTTCGTCCAACTCCACACGATAGCCGCGGACCTTGATCTGGCGATCCCGTCGTCCGAGAAAAACCAGGTTGCCATCCGGTAGAGCGAACCCGCGGTCGCCGGTGCGGTAAATGCGCTCGCCCGGGCGGAAGGGGTCGTCGACAAATCGCTCCTGATTGAGTTCCGGTGCACCAAGATAGCCGCGCGAAAGTCCCGCGCCACCCAGGTGGATCTCACCTGCGAGTCCGGGGGGGGCCAACCGGCCGTATTCGTCGAGCACATACGCGGTCGTATTCGCGATGGGTCTTCCGACCGGGAGCAGCGCCGCGCATTCCCAGGTTGACGTTCCGGCCTCATAAATGGTGGAGGTCGGGCCGTTCTCCGCAGGGCCGTAGACGTTGAACCAGCGCACGCGGCTTTGCGTGGCTCTCCGCCACTGATGTAACGCCACTGGGTCGGCGCGCTCCATGCCGGAAATGACGATCCGCAGCGAAGCAGGCAGAGAGAGCGTTCCGGAGTACAGAGCCCTCACCCAAACATTCCACCACGATCCGGGAACCGAAACGATCGTGATTTGCAGCTTTTCAAGAAACCGATGGAAGTCTTGGAGCGAAGACCTGCGGGCGTCCGGGTAACAGACAAGAGTGGCTCCGCGAGTCAGGTAGTTGAAGACTTCCGCCACGAATACGTCGGCGCCGGGCGACGCAAACTGCAACCGGCGATCCCCAACGGTGATGTCATAGACCGGCGCCGCGGCCAGCGTGTGATTCACCAGCGCGCGGTGCGGCAGGACGATACCCTTCGACCGACCGGTCGATCCAGACGTGAAGATGACATATGCAGCGTTGTCCGGCGACGCCGAAGATGCCGGAGCAATGTCGGGTAGATCGTCTAAGTCAAGATCGCCTTCGATCGTCACCTTAGGGCGAGCCTCGCGCAGCACTTCGGCGCGGCGTTCAGAGGGCCAGGCGGGGTCGAGGGGCAGGAACGCTCCGCCCGCTTTCAAGATTCCGAACATGGACACGATCGAGTCACCTATGCGCGGCTGGCACACTGCGACCACATCCTCGGGCCCCACACCCTGAGCGCGCAGCCGGTGCGCGAGCTGGTTGGCGCGTCGGTTGAGATGGGCGTAGGTCACAATCTGTCCGCCTTCTTCGAGCGCGGGGGCCGCGGGTGTGCGCAGCACTTGGGTTTCAAAGAGCTGGTGCGCGCATACATCCTGGAAAGCGATCGTGTTCTGCGTACATAGAAGGACTTCCTCCGGGTGGGTGAGCATTCCGATGTTCGCAAGACATCCCTCCCCCATGGCAGTGAAGTTTGTCAGAATCGCCAGCATGTGACCAGCCATAGCAGCCGCAGTCGCTTCACAGTACAGAGTCGTGTCGAATCCGATGTTCAGAGACAGAGCCGGACCGCCATAGACCCCCAGCGCTAGTGGAAACGCAGTCGTTTGAAAACGAAGGTGTCCACGCTGAACCCAGTTGCCACCGAGACGCTGTAAGGCCTCTTGAGGAGGCTCATGGTCGTAGACGACCATGCTGTCAAACGGAGGGGCGCCGGCGGGAAATCCGCCCCAGGACAGAGCCTCTTCCAGGTTTGCGGCCTCCACTTCCCGCATTGCCTGGGCATCACGGTGAATCTGCTGGAGCCACGGTAGGAGCGTAGCGCGTTCGTCGACGCGAATGCGAACCGGCAACGTTCGGATCAGCAAACCCACAAGATTTTCGTGCCCTGCGCCACGGCCGGAACGGGTCACGCCAAAGACTACGTCGCTTCGTCCGGTATAGCGGCTCAAAAGGATGCTCCAGGCCGCGTGGACAAGGGTGGCCAGGCTGACCTTTTGCGCCGCGGCGAGGTCTCGGAGCTTTCCCGTGATCGCGACATCAAGCGAACCGCGGTGATTCCCGTAGGGCTCCAGAGGTGCTGGGACAGCGGGCCTCAGGCGGTCCGTGATGGTTCCGGCCATGCTCGAGAGTCCAGCAAGGTAGCTCTGCCAGAAAAGAGGGGCTTCTGGCACTTTGTCGCGCACCGACTCCACCGGCTCCTCGAAGTTGGGCGTGCGGCCCTCAGCGGACGCCTCGTAAATCTCAAACCACTGCTTCCATATCACGAGCAGGGAGCGGCCGTCGAGCAAAGCGTGATGCGCCGTCAGCACCACTATCCAGGCGGCGTGAGTGCGGATCAGTGCGATACGAAGAGGTACGTCGCCCCGGAAATCGAAACCTGCGCGGCGATCCTCTTCGAGCAGTGCGGCCAGTTCACGCTCGGGTTGGTCGGCCGCGGTCTTAGTCCAGTCGAGTTCCCGCCAAGGGAAATCCGGCGCGGCCTCGACCCGCTGGCGAACCTCTCCCCCGGAATCGGAAACGATGCAAGTGCGCAACGCGGCGTGCCGAGTGGCAAGCTGTTTCCAGGCCTTCCGGAGCAGGGCTGTATTCAAAGCTCCGGAACAAGTGCACACATCCTGAAGAACGTAGACGCCGGACCGGGGATGGCGCAACGACGCAAGCACCATGCTTTGCGCTAGGGGTGTGCAGGGTTCTGCCACGGCCCGTGGGCCCGCGGTCATGAGCGTATTCCGGGGCGGGCCCGAAAAGCAAAGACCGGACAGCACCTTCCCAGCGGGTATGATGGCGTCGCCATGGAGATTTCATCGAACTGCTCATCGAGGACAGACCGCATCTCGTCCAACTGGGGAAGGTAATAAACCGTGCTGCTGTTGCGGTAGCCTTCGATGGTCTCGATTTGAGAAAGCGGCCAGCCCGTGACTGCGGCCAGTCCTACGAGGTTGATCGAATGTGAGGCCCAGAGCCGATAAACCGCTTCCACGGCTAAGCTGCTGCGCGTGTCCTGGGGCATCGCGAGCAGTAGACGGAATTTGAATTCCCCGAACGATGGAATCGCACCTCGGAACATCTCTTCGAAAACTTGGCCCGGTGTTTCCGGTTGCTCCGGCCGAATGTAGCAGCGCGCCAGAAAGAGGCCGTCATCGGCGAGCGCGCCTCGTACCGAACGGCACACATCGATGGCTGCGCCGCGGTTCGGAAGGCAATTCAGCGCCCCGTCGCCCACCGCGATTTGCAATGAGGATGGAGCCAGGGGCAAGTCCATCCAATTGCCGCAGATTCCGAATACCGTCCGCCCGCGATCACATGGCCAGACCGAGAGCATCATGGGAACCGAAGCGTCGCAGCCAATCAGGGTCGTATGCGCAGGCCAGCGCATAGTCGTTAGGGCGGGCGTGGCGCCGAGCAAAATCGCCCGCAGCCCAGTGACGGGATGAGCCTCGAGCCATCTAAGAAGCGCTAGGTCAAAAATGCGCACATCCTCCTCACTGGGGCGCAAAGGGTGGCCGAGAAGTTCGTAGGTGGCTGCCAAATACTCCCAATAAGGCCGATCCTTGAGGGACGCACGCATGATTCCTGCCATTGTAGCAGCGCGCTTTAAGGGGTGGACTCCATGGATGGCTAATCTGCAATGGACCTTGCTACGACTTGGGGGCTGAGGCCGCCCCTCTGGAATTCGTCCTGTGCAGCTTCTGCAGGGAAGAACATGTGCCGAAAAAGAGAGTTGAACGC
>Ga0075030_100005842_pt1 | contig 11088 bp, 9 predicted proteins | sample LitLauG_LLR_2012_FD_71393 | JGI IMG/M metagenome (GOLD analysis project Ga0075030, IMG submission 71393) | Freshwater sediment microbial communities from Pennsylvania, USA - Little Laurel Run_MetaG_LLR_2012 | ecosystem: Environmental > Aquatic > Freshwater > Creek > Sediment | place: USA...
CGATGAGGTCACCGCCACGCAGGTCGATCAGTATGCCGCCTTCATCCACGCATCCGCGGATGATGTTGTGGACAAGGCGCTCAACTATGTCTTCTCAAAGGACCGCGACTTCCAGGACTTTCTGAAGACGGCACACGCCAAGCAGGTTGCCCCCGCTTTGCGTGTGCGAAAAGGCCCGAGCAATGGTGCGACGGAGCAGTCGACAAAGAAGCTTGCAGCAGGGGTCGAGTCCACGGCTTCTGTGCGCGCCGTGAAGGCATGATCGTCCATTCAATGTCGTGCTGGTGCAAGAACGGTGCTTCGCACCGGAAGAATTTTGACACTCCACCCCTTCGAGGGTCGTGCGAGTGCACTGAGGTGCACTTCCATCGATTTCAAAGACATGACAATTTTCGGTGCACTTGAGTGCACCTGTGAAATGGATGACCAAGATGGCAATTTTGAAAACAATGCCAGACAAGAATTCTCATGGCGATCGCAATTTAAATCGCGTCTTCCCGGTGACGGTGAAGCTCACAAAAGAGGAGCTGGGGCGGGTGACTGACTTTGCCAGGTCGCAGGGACTCGCACGGGGGGAATGGATCCGCGACGTGATTCTCCGAGAGGCAGGGGAAGGACCAACGAACGATCCAGCGCTGGCGGAGATTCTTGGGGTTCGCTTGCTCTTAGTAAACGTACTGCGTCCTGTGGCCTCTGGCCAACTCCTAGCCCCCCAAGCATTCGACAAACTCCTGGATGAGATCAGCGAGGCGAAGCACCAACTCGCGGCGAAGTTGGCTGCTCCCGCAGGAAGGAGATAGCCAATGGCAATGACCAAATGGGGGCGCAAAGAATCAATTATCTGGCCGCCGCACAGCCCGATCTACACCTATGGGGCGCTATTCATTGCGGTCATCTTGACTGGATTCTTCATTTACTGCCGGTTCGCCTTCGGCAACGACCCTTTGCAGCGTTTCTATTTGCCGACATACATCCGATCGAGCGTTGCAGGCGCAATCGGAGCGAGCCGTAGGGACAACCATCGGATGCTCATGCTGGGTGCTCGTGGAATTCCACCACGTCCCGCCGCGGACGGCGACGTGACAGAGGGCACGACACCCGAACCGGGCGACAAGCCCATTCCACTTGCGCTCTCGCGGTCCGCCTTGCGGAGCGGCTACGTTCTGCTTTACTTAGGGCCAGAACAGAACTACAACGACGCATCCTTGAGTGCTTACCTCAAGGATGCGATTTACGGTGGCAACAGCCTTTTCGACATCTACAAGCTCCCTCTCTTTTTGGGTCTCGTATCACTCATCATCCAGCTCCCATTTTCCATCGCCAAGGACGTGCGACGGCGGCGACAGCTGAGATACGGACGACGCCTGAAAGGCCCAGAGATGATGACGCCGAGAGAGTTCAACAGCAGGGTCGGTGGAGGTGGCATCGGCATCAAGACTGACGGAATGAAGGCGATGATCCGGATACCGCTGAGAGCGGAAGCACAACACATGCAGATCATCGGGGATACCGGCGCAGGCAAGACAGCCATCATGCTGCAAATCCTTCGACAGATAAAAACTCGTGGCGATTCCGCCATCGTTTATGACCCCGCACGAGAGTTCGTCCAGCGCTTTTACGACCCGAAAAACGGCGACGTGATCCTGAATCCGCTCGACACACGGTGTCCTTATTGGGGTCCTGCGGAGGAGCTGCGCCGCCGCTCCGAGGCCAAGGCTCTGGCTGTGTCGCTGTTCCAGCCGCCGCAGGACAAGAAAGGTGAATTTTTCATCGAGTCGCCGCAGAAGATCTTTGCATTTCTGATGGCCTATGGCCCGACACCAGAGGAATTAGTGAAATGGATGTCAGACCCGCAGGAGATCGACCGAAGGCTCAAAGGGACGGAGCATGCGCACCTCATCGATCCGAAGGCGGAGCATCAGCGTGCCGGTGTCCTGGGCTCGCTTGGGTTGGTCGCTGACAGCCTCCGTCTGCTCCCAAAAAAGGGACAAGGAAATGGCGAGTGGTCGGCCACGGAATGGGCCGAGACACGGCAGGGATGGATCTTTATTACTTCGCTTCCTGCGGAACGCGAAGCCCTTCGTCCGCTTCAGAGTCTGTGGATCGATTTGCTCGTCTTGCGTCTCTTAAACGAGCCGAAGGACGGACAAAAGCGAGCATGGTTTGTGATCGACGAGCTGGCAAGCCTGCAAAAGCTCCCCCAACTCCACACCGCCATTACCGAAAATCGGAAGAGCAAGAACCCGGTGATTCTGGGCTTCCAGGGGAAGGCGCAGCTGGAATACCTGTACGGTCACCTCGCTGAGGTCATGCTGTCCCAGCCAGCAACCAGCATTTGGCTCAAGACAAAGGAGCCGAGTGCTGGCGAGTGGGTCAGCAAGTTCATTGGAAAAGTCGAGATCGAACGGCTTCGCGAGACTCACTTCGACGGCTCCCGTGCTGGACGAAACTTTGCCTTGGATCGGCAGATTGAACCGCTGGTGATGGAATCCGAAATCTCCGGCCTTCCGGACCTCCATGCCTACATGAAGTATGAAAACTATGTGACACGCTTCTCATTTCCGTACTTTGATATGCCGATTGTCGCGACTGACTTCGATCTGCGAAGTACGCTCGAGGACAAGCTTCCGTACGATCCCAAATCCATCGGGGCAGCTAAGCCGCAATCGCGATCAGTCGAACTGAAGCACGAACCTGGTGTGCCCAATCCGCAGCAGCGAAAATCGCCAAGGACAGCGACGGATATACCGCAGGGCACGAATCTTGATACGGGCGTCAACGCTCAACAAAGCCTCAATCTTCGGGGATAGTACCTGCAATGTTGACCATTTCGAAGCCGCTCTCCGCGGGCCAGGCACAGACCTACCACCAGAAGGAGTTCACCGCCAAGGAGCAGAACTATTGGTCGCAACGCGGCATCATTGCTGGTGAGTGGCAAGGGCGGCTGGCCAGCGAGTTCGGACTTTCCGGGATGGTGTCTTCCGAGGACTTCGCGAATCTTAGCCAGGGCCAGCATCCACGGACGGGCGAACAGTTGGTGCGCCAACGATCGTCATATGAATATCAGGATGCTGAAGGCAAGACCATCAAAACGATGGAGCACCGGGCGGGATGGGATGCCACCTTTTCCGCTCCGAAATCTGTCTCCCTCACCGCTCTTGTCGGCGGCGACGAGCGCGTCCGCGAAGCGCATCGGGAAAGTGTCCGCGTTGCCGTTGACCAGCTCGAGCGCTACACACAAGCCCGCATCGGCGGCAACCATCCGCCTGAGACCACGGGCAAGTTTGTCGCCGCCAAGTTTGAGCACGACACCGCCCGCCCGGTCGATGGCTATGTCGCGCCACAACTGCACACGCACGTGGTGGTCTTCAACGTCACCGAACGCGACAACGGCCAGCCACGAGCGATTCAGCCGCACAGCCTCTTCGCCTCGCAACAGTTTGCCACGGCCGTCTATCAGTCCGAACTGACCTACCGAGTACGCCAACTCGGTTACGAGATCACAACAGGGCGAAGCGGCGCTCCGGAGATCAAGGGCTATACCCAGGAATACCTCGACGCATCTAGTCCCCGAAGCCAGCAGATTCGTGAATACCTCGAACGGACAGGCCGCTCTGGCAAGGAAGCCGCGGAAATTGCAGCGCACTCTACTCGCGACCGCAAGGAGATCCATTTACCGGCAGAGGTAATGGCCGCACACCGGAAGCTGGCAGCCGACTTTGGAAACCAAGCGGATGCTGTTGTACGCGCAGCTCGGGAGCGGGCGCAACATCAGGAGAAGCCCGTCAACTCGTTGGACCGGGTTCGAGAATCTCTTACCTTTTCTCGCGACAAGAACTTCGAACGCGAGGCGGTTGTGGATGAACGGGCGCTCATCCAAGACGGACTACGTCGCGGGATGGGCGAGATTACTTACACCCAGGTTCAAGCCCATCTTGCCGCTCGCTTGGCCTCAGGGGAATTCCAAATCGTTGAACGACCTCAGAGCGTTCCGGGGCGCCAATTCACGACAGCGAAAACCATCCAAGCCGAACATGAGATTCTCCGCCGGATGCGGGAGGGTCTAGACCATTTAGAGCCAGTTCTTTCACGTCCGCAGGCCATTGCGATTGCCGATCAATACTCGCAGCTTAACCGAGCACAAAGGACCGTGATCGAGGATGTGCTGAGCTCTCGGGACCGGATTCAAGGAATCCAGGGATTCGCCGGCTCAGGCAAGACGAGCACCCTCGCCGCCATCCGCAGCACTGCGGAAAGTCAGGGCTATCAGGTTGAGGGTTTCGCCCCGACCTCCCGCGCCGCGCGCCAGTTGAAAGAGGCGGGAATCGACGCCGGAACTCTGCAAGCCTTCCTCGCCCGAACCACAAATCCAGAAACAGAAGACGGCAAACACTTGTACCTCGTCGACGAATCGAGCCTCGCCAGCACCAACCAGATTCGCGAATTCCTCTCACGACTTGGCGCTCATGACCGTGTGCTTCTAATCGGTGATATCCGCCAGCATCAGGGCGTCGAAGCCGGCCGCCCCTTTGAGCAGCTACAGGAGGCCGGAATGCGCACAGCTCGACTCGATGAGATCGTTCGCCAGCAGGACCCTGCTCTGAAGTCCACGGTCGAATTGCTGGCCACGGGCCACGTGTCCACCGCACTCGAAGCACTCCAACAACAGGGACGCGTCAAGGAGATTCCAAGCGCAGAAGATCGCGTTCGCGCAATCGCCAAGGCTTACGTTGAATCGCCCGAGAACACCCTGATCGTTTCGCCGGACAACGCCTCCCGTCGCGAGCTGAATGTCGTCGTTCGCCAGGAGTTGAAGCTCATTGGGACGCTTTCCCCGGAAGACCATACTTTGCGTGTCCTGGTCCAGCGGCAGGACATGACCGGGGCCGAACGCTCTTGGGCGAACCACTATGAAGTCAACGATGTAATTCGGTACACGCGTGGCAGCAAAGCCATCGGAATGGGGGCTGGAGCGTATGCGTCGGTGGTTGCAATCGACCCGGCCGCGAACCTGCTCACAGTTGAGAAACCGAACCATGAGCTTACAACCTACGATCCTCGTCGCCTGATCGGCGTGAGTGTCTATCAGGAAATCGACCGCGAGTTCTCGGTAGGCGAGCGTATCCAGTTCACCGCACCCGACAAATCGATCGGCGTTGCGAATCGCGACCTCGCCGTCATCGAAGCGATCCATCCCGATGGCCGAGTGATCGCTGGTCTCAGCGATAATCGCCGGATTGAATTCAACGCCCGTGAGCATCCTCATTTCGACCACGGCTATGCTGTCACCAGCCACAGCTCTCAGGGACTTACCGCCGAGCGTGTGCTCGTTCACGCCGACACCGGCGTTCACCCGGACTTGCTCAATTCACGCTTCGCCTACGTTTCCGTGTCGCGCGCCAGCCACGACGTCCTAGTCTTCACCGACGATGTGGCGAAACTCGGCCCCCAGGTAGGAGCCGACGTCTCGAAGACCTCCGCTCTGGAAATCAATCAGGCATCGTCTTTCGCCCAAGGAATTGGGTGGGGACTATGAGCCGCCGACATTTGGCTGACGACGATATGCAAATCTTGCGAAGCAATATTCAACAATCAGAAACTTAATACATGCTGTCAAGTTATTGATACAAATGTAGTTGATATAAATAATGCATGAAATATTAGTAAAATATTTGACATTTTGAGTCCTAAGCAGTAGCATAAGCGTGGAGAATCAGGAACATGCGGACAAGCACACTTGACCATTTGAAGCGACGGCTTCGCCCCGGACGTGTCTACCGCAGAGAGGATCTTCTGCCTTGGTCCCATAGTGTCGATCGACACCTCAAAGAACTTACCGGTGACGGGACCCTCCAGAAGCTCCGTAACGGGTTGTACTACAGCCCTCGCAAATTTGAATTTGGAGAGGCCCCCGCAGACGAACATGAGCTGGTGAAAGCGTTCTTGAAGACAGACCGTTTTGTCGTGACCTCCCCGAATGCCTACAACCAGTTGGGACTTGGGACAACCCAGCTCTACAACAAACGAGTTGTCTACAATCAGAAACGGCACGGGACATTTCCGCTTGGCAATCGCATGGTCACTTTCGAGCGTCGCCTGAATGTTCCGAAGCAACTGTCTCCCGAGTTTCTGCTGGTTGATCTTGTCAATGAGCTCGGCGACCTTGCGGAAGACAGGGACGCCGTTCTTTCTCGCGTTCGCGAAAAAGCCAAAGAGATGGACCCGAAAAAACTCTCACGGGTGGTTTCGCTCTACGGCAAATACTCCACGCAGAAAAAGTTTCAGGAGATGCTGCAACATGCCGCCGGATAGCTTCTTGCACGAGAGAAGCGACTTTAAGGCCCTTATCGAGACCGTTGCCGACAGCGAGAAGATTAATGATCCGGCTCTCGTGGAAAAAGACTACTGGATCATGCATGCCGTCTTTGGGCTCAAGCAACTGGGCTTAACCTTTGAGCTCAAGGGCGGCACTTCGCTTTTCAAAGGTTTTGGAGTCATCCATCGATTTTCCGAAGACATCGATATTCGCATTGAACCCTTCGACGAATTGCACGTCGATACAAATCCAAATCACGAGAAGCCGCAGCACATCGAATCAAGGCGAGTGTTTTACGAACGGCTGCGCGACAAGGTTAAGGTCCCAGGCATTACGGCCGTCGAGCGGGATAGGGCATACGATGACGAAACGTTGAGGAACGCCGGCCTCAGGTTGAGTTACGATACCCACTTTGGCTCAATCGCGGGCCTCAAGGATGGAATTCTCCTGGAAGTTGGTTTCGATCAGACGGCTCCGAACCGCGCGGTTACGATTTCTTCCTGGATCATAAAGTTTGCAGAGGCAAAAAAGCTTCAATACGCCGACAACCGAGCCCTCGACATCGCCTGCTACAACCCCGAATACACTTTCGTGGAAAAGGTGCAAGCTGTGGTTCGAAAATACGGCCAGTTCAAGGCGACCGGGAAAGTCCCCACAAATTTCCTCAGGCACTACTACGACATTCATCAACTCCTCGACGTGGAAGCTGTGCAGAAATTCATCGGAACCCCGGAATACTTGGAGCACAAGAAAAAACGCTTCAAATCTTTGGATCACGACGTAGCAAAAAGTGGAGCGTTCACAATCGAAGACGAAAGCGTCCGGAAGAGATTCGAAGCGGAATATTCAAAGACTGCTCCACTTTACTATCGCGGCCAGATTCCTTTGAACAAAATCCTCGCCCGCATTCAGCAAGACCTTGCCCGCTTCTAACGCTTTGGGATTCCCGGATTCTCTGGGTGATTTGCTGGTATTTGCCAATCTCGTGACTTGCCGGCGTCGTTATAGATACGGGCTGGTTGCCGGCAAGTCATTGACGTTGCTGGCGATTGTAGTCGAGAACCCGTTCACGTCGCATAACGGCCGAACAGTCGTTCAATGTGATGACTTCCGGTTTGCTCGTGATCCAGGAGTTTCTGGAATCGTTTCCTTCCCTTCGAGGCCTTATTCGTACGCAATTTCCCACTTCAAAATTGTGAGAGTGAGCAATTGTGAACAGTTCAGCAATGGCTGCAAGGCCTATGGTTGCCACCGGCGGCGATTGTCCAGCAACAGGAGGGACGAATGAAGAAAATCTGTCTAGTTCTATGCCTTATGTGCATGGTGTCGAGTCTCGCGCTGGCTCAGGGGAAAACAAACGTGCAGTGGAAGTGCGACAAACCTTCAGGTCAGCAGAGCATTCCCGTTGGCGACAAGCCGGGGCATGCCTATGCGATCGAACAGATCAACTGTACGGCTATTAAAGGCGACATTGGCGGAAACAAGATGAAATCCGGCATCGGCACCGAGTTTCTCGATGTCAGAGGCGATCACGTAACCGGTCACGGTGAATTCATCGAAAGCATGGAGAACGGTGATAAGAACCTCTATAAGTACGAATTCTCCGGCACCACGAAGGATGGAGCATTCGAGTCCGGGACCAACAAATGGTCTCTCATCGGAGGTGGCGGAAAAATGAAGGGCGGTAAAGCGAACGGCACCTGTAAAGCAAAAGCCAATCCCGACCAGTCCACCGCCTTTGACTGCATGGGAACATACACCCCTCCCACGACCTAGAGTGGCTGGAACCTGAGCCACTAGCAGCAGGCGAGGGCGCGCATCAAAGACATTTGGAACCGACCTATCTTCTTGGAAACCAGGGGAGGAACACGCTCGTCCTTCTCTTGTACTCGGCGAAATCAGGATTCTCTGCCATCTTCTTTTCAAGCATCGGGATCCCCGAAACCTTCAAGATTAAGACGGTGATCGTGAGCGGCCCGATAATCCCAAACCAGCCGCCCGCAACGCCAAACGCCATCAGCCAAATGCCCCACCACTGCGCAACCTCTCCGAAATAGTTGGGGTGCCGGGTGTACTTCCACAGCCCGCTTTGCAGTATCCTGCCCCTGTTGAGCGGATCTTTCACGAACCGTGCAAGTTCTGCATCACCCACCAATTCGAAAAGGAATCCAAACAGCCAAACAAGAACGCCGATGCCGTTCAGAAAACGGAACGGCCCGCCTCCGCTTCGATTGATAATCAGCACCGGCAACGAGATAAGAAATAGGAGCGCGCCCTGCAGAAGGTACACCTGGGCATACGAACGTGCATAAAACCATCTGCCCCATTGCCGTCTCCAGGCCAAGTAGCGGTAATCTTCGGCCTTGCCTCGATTGCGCGCATGGATGTGCCATGCAAGACGTAAGCCCCATACGCTGACCAAAACGCCTACGAGTACGCCCCGCGTGCCCGTCGCGCCGGATAGGAAGAAAGATGTCCACGCCAGAAGCACGAAGCCCAACCCCCACGCGACGTCGGCTACGTCATTCCTTCTCTTGAACAATGAGATGACGAACCATAGGCTCATGTATCCCCACAGCAGTAAAGCTAGTGTCGGGTAGTAGTTCATAGGCCGATTGTCGCTGCAACAACGTAGGTTGCGACTGATACCGAAGCTGCCAATACCGTACCCCAAATCAAATCCACCACTGTAACCAGAAGGGGCCAATCCCTGAGCGTGGCGAGGTTCGTGAGATCGTACGTGGCATAGGTAATGAGACCGAACAATGCTCCGAACAGAAGCGCACGCGCCCATGAACCCTTCTCGACGGCCGGAGTGACGACGAACGCTACCAAGCCCGCGATGAAGAGGAGGTAAAAGAGGATAGCTGCGGCCCAATTGACGTTGGCCTTCATCAGGAATCCAATGTGTTTGGCGTAGAAATTCTTCGCAGCTAGGCCGAGCCAAACCATGTCCACCGCAAAGAAAATCGGCAGGGCAATGAAATAGAGCTTTAGAAACATACCTTCACCTCAACTTCGGGTTCGTCATCACGATCTGCACTACGCCAGCGAATTCTGCTTAATATACTTCTTGCTGTCGAACTTTTTCCCCGTGCTCTCCCCGGACATATATCGAATCTGCCCGAAGATAGGCCGTTCAAACCAGGGACGGTCGAACTTTCCTACGATCGACCACGCAATCCCCGCGTAGCCATTGGGGTCGCGACCGTCCAGTTCGTACTTGTCGTTTAGCCGCACAGCGATCTGGTAGGCCTGTGCTGGCGACGGACTCCACTCCAAAAGCTTTTTCCCCCAGTACATCCGCACATAGTTGTGCATCCAGCCGGTATTGACCATCTGCATCTGCGCCGCATTCCAAAGCGGATCGTGCGTCTCTGCGTGCTCCAACTGCTTTTCGCTGTATAGCACCGGGCGATTGTCGTTCGCATGCTTGGCCAGTGTGCGGTGTGCCCACGGCTCGGCACACTCGAAAGTTTCGTAAGTTGAGTTGAATCGCACCAGGTTTACGGCCAACTCGCGCCAAGTGATTACCTGGTTGAGGAATGCTTCCTTGTCCGCCTTGGGTGCGTCGGCCTTCTGTACGGCCAGCGCGACGGTAAGCGGACCGATATGCCCGAAATGCAGATAGGGCGAGAGCCGGCTGGTTCCGTTCACCTCCGGCTTGTTGCGTTTGGTGCCATACGTGGCCAGGCCGTGCTTGATAAATTCTTCCAGAAGCCTTAGCGCTTCGGTCGTGCCGCCGCGAAAGCCTGACACCGGACCAACCGACGTGTCCAGAGGCCAGCCCTGTGTGATTTCAAATTCCGGGTCGAGCGACTGCAACGCCTTCGGCTTTTTCCACGCTACTTTTGCTTTTGTATTTTTCAGTGGGACCAGGAATCGCCCGAGATGGGCCTGCAGTCTCGGCTTTATGATGTAGGCCGCGTACTGCTCCTTCCGCAGCAGGTTCGAGGGCACGATGACATCAGCTTCCACGGTCCAGAGCGGGAGGCTGAGCTTCTTCGACGCCGATCGACGCCAGGCTTCGGGCTCCCGCATCGGATTCTCATCGCCCACCACAAGCGACGGCCTAACTTCCTCGCAGAACTTGATGAGACTGTGCTCTGGGAATCGCCGCAGCACGAAGCCAATGTTGCGTTTCTTGAGCGACTCCGCGATATCCGGAATGCCCTGGGCGAGGAAGCGGTAGTGGCGAAGGTTGGCACGCGGATAAAAAGGAACGGGCGCGAAGAATACAATGGCAGGTTTCGACAACGCGTTCGCTGCCTCAACTGCCACGTCCAGCGCGGGATTGTCGAAGCCCCGCTGCGCGCGTTGCATCCAGTAAACGACGCAAGTGCCAGCCGGATCGGGCGATCCTGAACGCCTTACGGTTACGCGAGGGTTATTGGCTAGCTCATTCAGATCATCCATGGTTGTGTCATTACTTTATAACCTGATGCTGCGGACTATCGCAGAGCGTGAGTCTCAGCATGAAAGCATCGCAGCTCAGGAGCGGCTCTGAGTCAAACAGTCAAACCTGGGACTCTCGGCTAGCAATTCAGCGCGAACAGTCATACCATTTCGGCATGCATAGCTTAACGATTTCCTTGCAGGCGCTGGTGGCCACATCGATTTTCTTTGTCTGGGTGGTACGCTACGGCAATGTTGTGGAGGAGTTTAAGCATTATGGTCTGCCGGACTGGTTGCGAGACCTGGTCGGCATTCTGAAATTGACGTTTGCGCTGATGTTGCTGATCGGAATTGAACGAAAGCCATTGGCGGTAGCG
>Ga0075030_100005843_pt1 | contig 11086 bp, 8 predicted proteins | sample LitLauG_LLR_2012_FD_71393 | JGI IMG/M metagenome (GOLD analysis project Ga0075030, IMG submission 71393) | Freshwater sediment microbial communities from Pennsylvania, USA - Little Laurel Run_MetaG_LLR_2012 | ecosystem: Environmental > Aquatic > Freshwater > Creek > Sediment | place: USA...
ATACATGCTCTCGTATTCCCCCTACGACAACGTGCGCAATCAGGCGTATCCGGCAATGATGATATTTACCGGCCTGTGGGATTCGCAGGTGCAGTATTTTGAGCCGGCCAAATGGGTCGCACGCTTGCGCGCGCGCAAGACGGACCAGCGGCCGCTATTATTTTCGATCGACATGGGCGCCGGTCACGGGGGCAAAAGCGGGCGCTTTGCGCGTTTTCGCGAGACCGCCCGCGAGTACGCGTTCCTGCTTTGGCAACTGGGCAATTGCACGCTGGCGCAGGAGGCAACATGAGAAACTGCGGTGGGAACCGCCCGGCGGAATCTCCAAGGAAATCACGATGATGGGCAAAGCGCACACCAGCGAGCCTTGGGCCAGATTTGCGCCGGCGGCCGCACGCCTGGCCTGGCGGATCCTGGGGGGTGTCGCGCTTTGCGCTGGGGCCGCGGCGCACGCCCCCGCGCTGCTGACGGTGGGCAACCCCTGGGTGCGCGCAACGGTCGAAGGCCAGACCGGATCGGGTGCGTACATGGAACTCACCAGCCGGGAAGACGCGCGCCTTACCGGTGCCAGCGCAAGCGTAGCCGAACGGGTCGAAGTTCACGAGATGCGCATGGACCACGACATGATGCGCATGCGTCGCCTCGACTCCCTGGCGCTGCCCAAGAACACGACGGTGGCATTGGACCACCAGTACCACATCATGCTGATCGGCTTGCGACGGCAATTGCAAGTGGGACAGACCGTCCAACTGACACTGCACCTCATCGACGCAACGGGTGCAAGGCGCGATCAGGATGTGCTGGCGCCCGTGCGGGCGCTCAACACCGCGATGGACCACCCGCGACCCCATGAGTAATTCTCGCCACTGCCGGCACAGGGCCGCCCGCGCGCCGTTAGCGCTGGCCCTATGGGCCTGCCTGGCGGCCGCCGGGCTGCCTGCGCAGGGCGCGCCGTCCGCAACGGCGCCCACGATGCACGGGCGCGACGTATCCGCCGAGCACTGGAACGCGAGTTTCACGCTGACCGACATGAATGGGCGGCAAAGGACTCTGGGCGATTTTGCGGGCAAGGTCGTGCTCCTGAGCTTTGGCTACACGCATTGCCCGGACGTCTGCCCGACCACCCTGGCAAAGTTTGCGCAGGTTCGGCGCCTGCTGGGCGCCGATGGCCAACGGGTTCAGGGCCTGTTCGTGACCGTCGACCCGGAACGCGACACCCTGGAGTTGCTGCGTCGCTTCGTTCCGGCCTTTGATCCCACCTTCGTCGGGCTGCGCGGCACGGAAGCGCAAACGGACGCTGCGGCGCGCGCCTTTCATGCCAACTACGAGATCACCGATTTTCGCGGCAGCATCCTGGTGGACCATACGGCCGCGACCTACGTGGTCGACAGCCGCGGCCAGGTGCGCGTCGTGACGCCCTACGACCAGTCGGCAGGCGACCTGGCCCAGGATGTGGCAGCCGTGTTGCGCAGCGGCGAATAGGGGCGCAAATCCCGCGCGCGCCAGACATCGGGCGCCTTTCCTTGCCGCGGCACCGTTTCCGCCGCGCATATATCGACCACGCGCCGGGCCAGGTGCCGCAGGATGGACTCGGCGGGCAGGCGAACGCCAATGGTGATCAGCCAGGTTGCGGCCAGCGCGAGGGTGAAGGTGCGCGCCTCAAACCGCACGGGCTCCATGCGCGCGGTCGAATGGGCAAACAGCAACTGCGCCAAAATTCCGATCACAAGCCCGATGCATACTTCAGCGATCGTATGCACACCCAGCAGGACGCGGGAGATCGCGATAGCGCCGACGACAAAGATCACTGCCGTCGTGATCACCACACGGGCCAGGGGCGTGCGCCCGGCACACAGAACCACGCCCAAACTGCCGTACACCACCGCGCTCATACAAGCGTGGCCGCTGGGACTGTGAATTGCGGTCTGCCAATGCGACGCACAGGAAAGGAACACGACCTTGCAGACGACGATTGCCACCCCGGCCATCAATACCGAGCGCAGCAGCAACCAGGCAAGGCGGCGCGAATGCAAGTACCAAAGGGCCGCGGAACTCACCAGGGTAAGGGGCAAAAGCAGTCCGGAATCCCCGGCATCGGTAAGCAGCGTAAATACGGAGGGCAGAACCAAACAGGCGCCCTTTCGGGTTGGCAGGCGAACGCAAGGAGGACGCGGGCGGCCGGCCATCCCCGCCTTGTCCCATGAACCGGGACGGTAGCAAATATCTCCGGGTGTATAAAAAACCAGCGTGGCGCGCCGCACGTATCGCCTCGCCGACCCCGGAGGCGCCGCGCCACGCGGGACCAGCAGGCTGGGCGGAGCGGTAGAATCCGGCGGCACGCGCGCACCAGGGTGCGGGCGCGAATCACCCTTCCCCAAGGTTCCACCCGATTGCGACAATGGATACGGCCGCGGTAGCGCGCGTTCAACGGAACCGGTACCAAGCTCCGGCGTATTTGCTCGATCGCATTTCGCTGGAGTTTGACCTGGACCTGGACGTGACACAGGTCTGTGCAAGCTTGCACATGCGCCGCAATCGTGGCGCAGCGGGCTCCGTGGTGGAACTCCATGGCGAGCAGCTCGAGCTCGTGTCGATCGAGCTGGACGGCCAGGCGGTGCCGCCCGAGGGCTACGAGCTCACGCCCGACCTGCTGCGCATCCGGGCTCCCGAATCCAATGCATTCACGCTGCGTATTTGCAACCGGATCAAGCCCGTTAGCAACACCTCGCTCATGGGCATGTACGTGTCCCGGGGTGCCTTGTTCACACAGTGCGAAGCCGAAGGCATGCGGCGCATCACCTGGATTCCCGACCGGCCCGACGTCCTGGCGCGCTACAGCGTTTTGCTGCGTGCCGATCGCGGGCGCTTTCCGGTGCTGCTGTCCAATGGCAATCTGATCCAACAGGGAGATCTTGCCGACGGGCGCCATTTCGCCCAGTGGGAGGACCCGTTCCCCAAGCCCAGTTACCTCTTTGCCGTGGTGGCGGCCAATCTGAGCAGCCGCGACGAACGGATCCGCACCCGAAGTGGACGCGAAGTCCTGTTGCAGGTTTGGGCGGAGGCGGCCAACCTGCCGCGCCTGGAACATGCGGCGGCTTGTCTGCGCCGCGCGATCGCCTGGGACGAGAAGCGTTTTGGCCGCGAACTTGATCTGGATCGATACATGATCGTGGCCACGTCCGATTTCAATATGGGGGCGATGGAGAACAAAGGGCTGAACATCTTCAATGCGAGGTATGTGCTGGCCGATCCGGCCATCGCCACCGACGCCGACTATGCCGCGATCGAATCCATCATCGGCCATGAATATTTTCATAACTGGTCGGGCAATCGTGTCACCTGCCGCGACTGGTTCCAACTCAGCCTCAAGGAAGGTCTCACAGTATTCCGCGACCAGGAATTCACCCGTGATGTGCTCGAAGCGGAGGCGCAAACCATCGGGGCGGACCCGGTCACCGCGCGGGCAATCGCCCGCATCGACGATGTGCGCACCCTGCGCGCGATCCAATTCCCCGAGGATGCCGGGCCGATGGCCCATCCGGTCCGGCCCGAGGCGTATCTGGAAATCAGCAATTTCTACACCGCCACCGTGTATGAAAAGGGCGCCGAGGTTGTGCGCATGCTCCAGACCTTGCTCGGCATCGAGGGATTTCGGCGCGGGCTGGACCTGTACTTCGACCGGCACGATGGACAGGCGGCCACCTGCGAGGATCTGGTCATTGCGATGGCCGATGCCTGCGGGCGCGACCTGAGCCAGTTCCTACGCTGGTATTCCCAGGCCGGTACGCCGCGGATCGCCGTAAGCCGGTTCTATGACAGTCACGCCCGGACGATGGAACTGCGCATCGCACAGAGCTGCCCGCCGACGCCGGGCCAGTCGAGCAAGGAGCCACTACTGGTTCCCCTGGCTGTCGGGCTGGTCGGACCCGAGGGCCAGGATCAGCCGCTGCGCTTTGAGGGCGAGGCCCAGGCGGTCGGCACCACACGCGTGCTGGAGCTGACGCAAAGCGTGCAAAGCTATCGCTTGCTCGACGTTGCGCCCGGGTCCGTCCCTTCGCTGCTGCGTGATTTTTCCGCGCCGGTCATCGTCGAACACCACTACGAGGAAACGGAGCTGCTGTTGTTGGCGGCCAACGACTCGGACGCGTTCAATCGCTGGGACGCCGGGCAGCGCATCGCGCTGGCTGCCTTGCTGCGCACGACCGATGCCGTAGAAGCCGGCGAGGAGGTCGTCTACGGCGAGTCCTTGCGGCTGCTCCTGGAAAAGACCTTGGGCAACGAGAACTTATCGCCCGCGTTTCGCGAACGCTGCCTGCTGCTGCCCAGCGAGGTGGTGGTCACCGAGCAGCGGGCGGTCGTCGAGCCACAGGCGATACGCGAGGCGCGCAATGGCATGCGCCGCTGGCTCGGGGAGCGACTGCTCGCAAAATGGAACAACACCTACCGCGCGCTGTCTGCGGGCACGAAATATTCGCCCGACTCGGCCTCGGCCGGCCGCCGCGCGCTCAAGAATCTTGCGCTTTCCTACTTGCTGATGAGCGGCGATGCCAAGGCGCAGGAGCTGGCGCAACAGCAATTGCTGGGATCGGACAACCTGACGGACCGCTACGCCGCGCTCGCCGCCATCGTACACAGTCCGACCCCCGACAAGGCGGCAATACTGCTGCACGTGGCGCGCGAATGGCACAACGAGCCGCTGCTCATGAACAAATGGTTTTCCCTGCAGGCCACCGCCCCTTCCTTCCCGACCGAGCCGCCCGTGATTGATCGGGTTCGGGTCCTGCTTCGACACAGCGCATACTCCGAGCGCAACCCCAACAACGTTTATGCCCTGGTAATGGGTTTTTGCAGCGGCAATCCTGCCGAGTTCCACCGGCCGGACGGCTCCGGCTACGCCTTCTGGATTGACCAGGTAACCCGGCTTGATCGCATCAACCCGATTGTGGCGGCGCGCGTCGCCCGGGCGCTCGAGCGCTGGCGCCGCTACACCCCCGATCGCAGCGGCCTGATGCGCCAGGCCCTGGAGGAAGTCGGCCGCGCGAGCGGTATATCCCGCGACGTACGAGAAATCGTCGATCGCGCCCTTGAAGGTTGAACTTCCGGAGAAATCATGGCCCGCCTGTCGCTTACCCACTTTCTGATCCGTTGCGAGCGCACCAACGGCATGGATGCCAACCTGCGGCTGCTGGTGGAGACCGTTGCCCGCGCCGTCAAGACCATTTCGCACGCCGTGGGTCGCGGGGCCCTGGGTGGCGTATTGGGCAGCGCCGACTCGACCAACGTGCAGGGCGAGACGCAGAAAAAACTCGACATCATCGCCAATGAGATGTTGATTGAGGCCAACGAATGGGGCGGGACACTCGCGGCCATGGCGTCGGAGGAAATGGATGAGCCCGTGGGAATCCCCGTGGCCTACCCGCGGGGCGACTATCTGCTGCTGTTCGATCCCCTGGACGGCTCGAGCAATATCGACGTCAACGTATCCATCGGCACGATCTTCTCGGTGTTACGTGCGCACGATCCGCAAGGCGACGAGGGCGCGTTCTTGCAACCGGGAACACAGCAGGTTTGTGCCGGCTACGGGGTGTACGGACCGCAGACCCAATTCGTGATCAGCATCGGCCACGGCGTTCATGAATTCACGCTGGATCGGGATACGGGGAGTTTCCTGCTCACCCGGGAAAATTTGCGGATTCCGCCGCAGACTCGCGAGTTCGCGATCAACATGTCAAACCTGCGCCATTGGGAGGCGCCGGTGCGCCGCTACATCGACGAGTGCCTTGCCGGCGCGGATGGCGTGCGCGGCAAGGACTTTAATATGCGCTGGGTGGCCTCGATGGTTTCCGACGTGCATCGCATCATGCAGCGCGGTGGCGTTTTTTTGTACCCGCGCGACCGGCGCGAAGCCGACAAGCCCGGAAAGCTGCGCCTCATGTACGAGGCCAATCCGATGGCCTTCCTGATCGAGCAGGCCGGCGGCGCGGCCACCGACTGTCGCGAGCGCATCCTGGACATCGTGCCCACGTCGCTGCACCAACGGGTATCCGTGGCCCTGGGCAGCAAGGACGAGGTCGACTACATCACGAAATTGCATACGGCTTGAACGCCGGGCCGCAGGGGGCGGGGGGCCCGCGCCGGGTCCCACAGGTTGGGGCGGTCCTCGCGCGCGCGGCCGCCCTCAATTGGCGCACGCCTGTCCCGAATTTTGCGGACGATCGCTAGCGTGGCGCGCCGGCAGGCGGTGTCACCGCGGCGGCGTGCAAATGCAGCAGGGCGAGATCCTCGTTGTGGCCGATTTCTTCGACGGATAGGTTCTTGGCACGCGCCGCCGCAATCGCGATCACCTCGGGCACGCGCGCGGGGGCCAGCGCAAGATAACGATCTTGGTCAATATCCTGCAGCGCCGCCTCCGGATCGGTGACGGTGTGCACGGCAACGCGGGTATAAAAACGCAGGGAAGCAGGCGCCTTGCGGCCGAGAAAGAACAGATCCCCCGGGGCCAGGCGCTCCTGGCCGCGCCATGCCTCGGCCAGCTCGGCGCTCGAATGCCTGGCGACGTGGCGCGGCACCCAGACAAAGATCGCCGCGCAAACTGACGCGCCTGCCAGAGCCAGCGTTGCGAGCGTGAAATACCGCCAGCCACGGCTTTGCTCGATTCGTGGACCCAGCAGCGAAGCGAGCAACACCGACAGCGGCGCAAGCGCCGGCAGTACGTAGGTCCAGATGATGTTGCCGGCAAAGGTGAAGAACACGATGGGCACCAGCGCCGCGAGCAGGAGAAAGCGCCGCTCCGGGGCAAGCCCTGTGATGCGGCCCTGCGCAGCAATGAGCGCGCGCGCACCCAACAGCGCTGCGGCCAGGAGAAGAACCGTGCTGGCGCCCAGCGCGCCGGCCAGGTGCAGCCAAATGGTTCCCAGCGGTTCGGCGTGCGCGGTGCCGTACATATCGCCGCCCCATCCCGGCTGCAGGAAGCGCATCACGTGTTCGCCCAGCAGGAAATATTGCAAAAAGCCGGGGGTGCGTTGTTCGGCCAGCACATACCAGGGCACACATAGAAGCGCGGCCAGCACTGTCCCGGACAACCAGGGCAACGCCCTCCAGGCGTGGACGATGCGCCCTGTCCAAAGCGCCCAAAGCAGGATCGGAAGCCCGGCATACAGAAGAATCACCGGACCCTTTGCCAACATGGCCAAGCCAGCGGCCGCAAAAAATCCCCAACGCCAGATCGGGGAGTTCTTGCCGGCGATCACGACATGGTGGAACGCTGCGAGCATCCCGGTACTGCAAAGAGCCAGGCTCGGATCGGTCATCACGGCGCCGGCGGAGACGAAGAACAGCACCGAACTTGCCAGCAGGGCCAGCGTGAGCGGCGCATCCAGTGAACCTGCCCCGGCCTGCCGGGACTGCGCCATCGATGCCGACCAGGAGTAGGAGAGCGCGAGCACGCCGATGGCGCACAGCCAGGAGGGCAGGCGCAGGGCAAACTCGCTCACGCCAAGTAGCAGCATGGACGCACAGCTTAGCCAGGCATACAGCGGCGGTTTGGCCCAAAACGGCACGCCGGGAACTTCCTGCGGCGTCACAAAGTTTCCCGTCGTGAGCATCACGCGGGCGATCTCGCCGTAGCGAGCCTCGCTGGTATCCATGAGCGGATAACTGCCCAGCGTCGCCAGGCGCACCAACAGCATGACCGCCACCAGTGCCAACAGGAAGATCACCGCACCGGCGCCACGCCGTTGCATGGGCGCAAGCGCGTGTTGTATCTGTGGTGGCTCCGTTGCGGCGCTCAAGGAATCAGCACGCACGATCCGGTAGTGCGGCGCGCCGCCAGGTCGGCATGCGCCTGGGCAACCTGTGCCAGGGGGTAACTGCGCTCCACGTCGATGCGGATAGCGCCGCTGGCCATGTGGGCGAACAGTTCCCGCGAAGCTTCCTCGAGCTTTGCGCGGGTGGCGATGTGCGTGGCAAGCGTAGGCCGGGTGACGAACAGCGAACCCTTTTGCGCCAGGATGGCGAGATTGACGCCCGTCACCGGACCGCTGGCGCTGCCGTAGCTCACCATCAAGCCGCGCGGCTGGAGGCAATCGAGCGAACGCTCCCAGGTGTCCTTGCCGACGCCGTCGTAAACGACCGGGACCTTGGCTCCGCCGGTGAATTCCAGCACCCGTGCGACCAGATCCTCGCGCCGGTAGTCGATGATTTGCCAGGCGCCACGGGCCCGCGCAATGTTCGCCTTTTCCTCCGATCCAACCGTACCGATAAGCTTTACTCCGAGAGTATGCGCCCACTGACAAGCGATCAATCCGACTCCGCCAGCGGCGGCATGAAACAAGATCGTTTCGTGACCCTGCAGCCGGTAGGTCTGGCGAAATAAATACTGGACCGTGAGGCCCTTGAGCATTGCGGCAGCCGCCTGGGAAAAACCTACCGATTTGGGCAGGCGCACGGCAACACTTGCCGGCATACAGCGCACCGCCGCGTACGCGCCCAGCGGTCCGGAGGCGTAGGCGACGCGATCGCCGACCTTGATGTGCCGCACGCCGGCGCCTACCGCTTCGACCTCGCCAGCGCCCTCGAACCCCAGGCCATGGGGCAGGGCCGCGGAATACAGGCCGGTGCGGTAGTAGACGTCGATGAAATTGACGCCGATGGCGCGATTGTGAACGCGGATTTCGCCCGGACCCGGGTCAGGCACCTCCTGTTCCACCAGTTCCAAAACTTCCGGGCCGCCGTACCCGGACACCCGCACCGCGCTTGTTTTCACGACCGTCCTCCATCGCAATCCGCTTCCGGGATAATAGCCGCCTCCCCCTGCCCGCGCCCCGCGGCGCAGCACCACCGGACTCGCCATGGCACGAATCTCCGCGTACATCATCGCGTTTAACGAGGCCGAGAAGATCGAGGCGGCATTGCGCAGCCTCGCCTGGGCCGATGAGATCGTCGTTGCCGATTCCTTTAGCACGGACGAAACGGTGGCCATCTGCCAGCGCTACAGCGCGCGCGTCATCCAGGTGCCTTTCGAGGGTTTCGGCAAACTGCGCAATACGGCGCTGGAGGCGCTCACCGGCGATTGGGTCTTTAGCCTGGATGCCGACGAACGCTGCACCACGGCGGCCGCAGCAGAGATTCGGGCAGCCACGCAAGACCCGACTGCGGCGGACGCCTACTGGGTACCGCGGCGCAACTTCGTCTTTGGTCGCTGGATGCGCCATTCCGGGTACACGCCAGACTACCGGCAACCACAATTGTTCCGCCGCGGGAAGATGCGGTACACCGAGGACGCCGTACATGAGACCTACATCCTGGACGGTGTCCTGGGCACCCTGAAGGAACCGATCGCCCAAATTCCATTTCGCGACCTGGCCCAGATGTTGCACAAAATGCAGCGGTATTCGACACTGGGCACCGAGCGCCTGCGGCTGCGTGGCGCGCCGCCATCCATGCCGGGGGCCCTGCTCCACGGTCTGGCCGCGTTCCTGCGCCATTACGTGTTCCAACTGGGGTTTTTGGATGGTTGGGCAGGATTCATCATCGCCTTTGCCAACCTGGAGGGCACTTTTTACCGCTATGCCAAGCATGTGGAGCGGGAACAGGGTCTGGTCCAGGAGCCCCCCCTGCCGGATAGTTTTCGGGACTAAAGGGCCTCAAGGCGGCGAATACGCGGAGACGCTAGGCGGTTTTCGCGATATCGGCAGGGAGGCAGGCTGGGGTACCGTTCTTCCGGGAGGGTTGCCGCGGCTCGCGCGCGACGGTTTTCCGTGAGCGCCCGGCCTTTCCCGAGCGGCGCTGGCCGCCCCTTGCTGGATCGTGAAAAGCACAAACTGATGACGCCCGCACTCGCCGTCGATGTTCGCAAGGCCAACCCTTCCCGGCCCGTGGTCCCGCGGCGCATTGGGCGTTTTCTGGTTCGTGAGGAGATTGGCCGCGGCTCCAACGGCGTGGTGTACGCCGCCACCGACCCGGTGCTTGGCCGTGAGGTCGCGATCAAGGCGATCCCGCTGGATGCAAGCGGCCCGGGCAAGGAAAACATCGAGGCGGGCTTCCTGCAGGAAGCCAAGATTGCCGCCGGCCTGAATCATCCCTCGATCGTCACGGTCTTCGACGCCGGCAAGAGCGAGTCCATCGCCTACATCGCAATGGAACGCCTGACCGGATTGGACCTGCACCATTGGCTGGCGACGAATCGGCACATGAGTCCGGAGAATGCGGCGGCGCTCATCGCACGCGTGTCGGACGCCGTACATTTTGCCCACCGCCGCGGCCTCATCCATCGCGACATCAAGCCGAGCAACATCTTTCTTGGTCGCGACATGAAGCCCAAGGTGCTGGACTTTGGCATCGCGCTGGCCCAGGCAAAGCAGGAGCACGGCGACGGACCCGGAAAACTCATCGGGACGCCCAACTACATGTCGCCGGAGCAGGCGATGGGCCGTCCTCTGGACGCGCGCAGCGATGTCTTTTCTATCGGCGCGATCCTGTATGAAATGATCACGGGACAGCGGGCCTTCGACGGCGCGAGCATCGACGAGATACTGACCAAGGTCGTCAAGACCCAACCGCCCCCGCTCTCGGCGGCTCGGCCCGAGGTACCGGCGGTGATGAACGAAATTGTCTTCCGCGCCCTGGCCAAGAATCCGGCGGAGCGCTACCAGACCGCCGCCCAGCTGCGCAACGATCTGGCCGCATTTGCCGGCCGGCCGGTTGCGCCCGCCACGTCACCGCCGTCGGGACTTGCCGCAAGCCCACCGCGCGCGCCCGACGCCGGACGCGGCGCCATGCTGGCCACGGCAATTGCCGTGGCGGGCCTTTCCCTGGCCTTTGCGATCTGGCACTTTGCCCGAAGCACGGACACTTCGGACGCAGGCGCGGCCGAATCCCGCAGCGCCGTGCCGGTCCAGCCGCCGGTCACTGCGGCGCCGGTGGTCCCGGCGCCCAAGCCGGCCGCCAAGCCGGCGCTGGCCGGATCCAACGACCATGGGTTGGCAACCGGCGATGAGCAAGCCAGGGCCCAGCGTCACGCGCGCGCGCGCGCGCGTGACGCTGGGCCCTGGCTTGCTCATCGCCGGTTGCCAACCCATGGTCGTTG
>Ga0075030_100005846_pt1 | contig 11081 bp, 8 predicted proteins | sample LitLauG_LLR_2012_FD_71393 | JGI IMG/M metagenome (GOLD analysis project Ga0075030, IMG submission 71393) | Freshwater sediment microbial communities from Pennsylvania, USA - Little Laurel Run_MetaG_LLR_2012 | ecosystem: Environmental > Aquatic > Freshwater > Creek > Sediment | place: USA...
GTGCGGTTTCTGATCCGAGCCAACAACGGCCAGGAACTGGTTCGCTCGTTCCTCATCAACGTCAAAAAGGCCGAGGACCAGGACGATAGCGGCGGCATCCGTCGCCGGGTGCCACGCGTCGAGGCCGACATGATGTTGTCGCTGCTGGACGACATGGGGTTTCACCCATCATTTCAATACATTCTGCGACAGGGCCTGACGATCGATCCGGTCCGGCTGCGGAAGACCCTCGATGCCCTCCGTCTCCAGGCTTATGCGGCATGGACCGTTTCGGTGCTGGCGGCCGATGACGACGTCGCCGCTTCGGTGCGGACCGTCATCGATGAGTATGTGCCGCATCTGGCCAGCCGCTTTGCCGTCATCAGCCCTTCGCATACCGATGCCTGGACGGCACCGCTCGCCAAGGCCGATGCATCCGGCGCCCCGGTGCTGCTGTCCCTGTTGCTGCCGGGTGACGAGCCCGGCGCGGATGCCTTGCTCGAATTGGCGGTGGCCCGCGGCAAGCACCTCGACCGGGACCTGATTTATGGCGACGAGGTCCGCTTGAGCCCCGTCAGCATGGATCGAGAGTCGTTTTTCAAACCTGACTTTTCCCCCGATCTGCTGCTGTCCACCAATTACATCGGCCGGCCGTGGATCGCGACCGCGGCCTTGCTGGCCCAAACCGGAGTTTCGGCAGCCAGCCTGATGGAGGATGGGGAATATGACCTCGTGCTCCGCTGCGCTGAACTGGCGAGCGGCGTGCATCACATCCCCAAGTTGCTTTGCCAACGCGCGGCCGTGGCCTTGGACGAGGCCAGTCTTGAACGCGCGGCGCTGGAACGGATGCTGGTGCGCCGCGCCATCGATGCCGACATTCTGGCGACCGCGATCCCGGGCACATGGAGGGTCAAGCGGGCATCGGCCTCACGGGGCAAGGTTTCCATCATCATTCCGACCTGTGCCGCAAAAGGTTATGTAGAGACCTGCATCAACAGTCTCCGCGCCAAGACAGCCTATACCGATTATGAGATTATCTGCATCGACAACATCCCCCGCGCGGATATCGCGTGGAAGATATGGCTGCAGCAGAACGCCGACAAGGTTGTTGAAATCAACGACGCCTTCAACTGGTCGGCCTTCAATAATCGCGCCGTCGAAGTCGCGGACGGTGATTTTCTCCTGTTCCTGAACGACGATATCGAGATTATCGAAACCAGTTGGCTCGATGCGATGATGGAACATGCTGTTCGCCCCGAAGTCGGCATCACCGGCCCGCAACTGCTGTATCCGGACGGCAAGGTCCAGCACGCCGGTATGTTTCTGGCAAACAATGGTATTGGCCGGCATGCTTTCCGTTTCGCGGCCAGGGACGAGCCTGGATATTTCGGACTGGCATTGACTCAGCGGAACGTCATGGCGGTCACCGGCGCCTGCATGCTGGTTCGCCGCGAGACCTTCGACCGGCTTGGCCGTTTCGATGAAGCACATGAAATCGTCAACAATGACCTGGATTTTTGCCTGCGGGTGCATCGTGCCGGCCTGCTGACGGTGTTCACACCCTATGCGACCCTGACGCATCACGAGCTGGCAAGCCGAGCGGGTATGAAGGATGTGTATGATTTGACGCATTTTAATGCGTCATGGCAGATGGTGTTCGCCGCGGGCGATCCGTATTTCAATCCGCGCCTGTCACGTCATGCCGACGACTATCAACCGGATGATGAGCCGGTGCAGTGGGTGGTCGCCGGCGCGCCTATGTTCCATGTCGATGAAATCCAGCGCATCCTGGTGGTCAAGCTGGATCATATCGGCGACTTCGTGACGGCGCTGCCGCCCATTCGGCGGCTGAAGAAGCTGTTCCCGCAGGCGCGGATCACGGTTCTCGCGGGTCCGGCCTCACGGGCTTTCATTTCGCTGGAACCTTGTATCGACGAGTTCATTCCGTTCGCGTTCTTTCACGCCCGCTCTCAGTTGGGGGAGCGGGAATTGACCAAGGACGATTACCAGGAATTGGCCGAACAACTGCGGCCGCACCGGTTCGATCTTGCGGTTGATTTGCGCAAACACGTCTCGACCCGCGACGTCTTGAAATACACCGGTGCTCGGTTTTTGGCTGGATTCGACTATCAGGGTCAGTTCCCGTTCCTCGATATCGCGCTGGATTGGGATGGCGACCGGTCGCTGCAACGCAAACGCAGCCACGTCGTCGATGACCTGATGGCGCTGGTGAACGCAATCGGCCACGCCGGGGAGGCCGACCGTACCATCATGCAACCTTCTCCGGCGGCGATGCCGGTGACCGATCTGCCGTTGCCGATCCAGGCGCTGTTCAGCAAACCGGTGGTCGCCATTCATCCCGGCGCCGGCAACATCACCAAGCAATGGCCGGAACAGCATTTCGCCGCCTTGATCGACCTGCTGATCGAGAAAAATGACGTCCACGTCATGCTCGTTGGCGGCCCTGATGAGGTCGGTGTCGCCAACAGCCTGCTGCAGGCGGTCCAGCATCCACAGGCGGTGGCGTCGATGGCGGGCAAAACCTCGCTGGCCGATCTGCCGCGCTTGCTGAAGAACTGCGTGCTGTTCATCGGCAATGACAGTGGACCCAAGCATATCGCGGCGGCGATCGGCATCCCGACGATCGGCATCCACTCCGGGGTGGTGGATCCGGCGGAATGGGGACCGATCGGGCCGAAGGCGGTGGCGCTGCAACGGAACATGAGTTGCAGCCCCTGTTATCTGGCAAAGGCCGAGGATTGTCCGCGGGCGCTGGCCTGCCTGCAATTTTTCGAGCCGAACATGGTTTACGAAACGGCGGACCTGTTGCTGAGCCGTTCGGCGACGCCCCCGCCGGAGCCGAAACCCCAATCAAAACTGAAGCGCCGCGTGCGGGCGATCGAACCCGCATGATGGACGATGCCGCCCTGCTGGATTTGGCGACCACGCTGGCCGATCGTGCCGCGCTGAAAATCCGCGCCATTCGCGACCGTGGGTTCCAGGTCCACCGCAAAGCCGATCACTCGACGGTGACCGAGGCGGACCACGCGGCCGAGGCGATCATCCTGGCCGGCCTGCGTGAAGCGCTGCCGGGGTGCGTCGTGTTGGCGGAAGAGGAAGTCGCCGGCGGCAAGGTGACCGCGGCGGCAGCGGAATTCTGGTTGGTCGATCCGCTGGACGGCACGCGGGAGTTCACCAGCGGCGGCGACGATTTCGCTGTCAACATCGGGTTGGTTCGCGACGGCAAACCGGTCCTCGGCGTGGTTGGCGTGCCCGCGACCGGCACGATCTTCGGCGGCATCGTCGGAGTCGGCGCCTGGCGCCAGAGCGATGGCCAGCGCACCCCGATCAGCGTTCGGGCCGCACCGCCCGAGGGGCTCACCGTGGTGGCCAGCCGTCACCATGGCGATCAGGCGCAACTCGCCGCATTCCTGGGCAACCGAACTATCGCGCGGGTGGTCAATTTCGGCTCCAGCCTGAAATTCTGCCGTGTCGCCGAAGGGCAGGCCGATCTCTATCCGCGCTTTGGCCGCACGATGGAATGGGACACCTGCGCGCCTCAAGCGGTGCTGGAGGCGGCCGGTGGTTCGGTGGAGACGCTGGAGGGCGTACCCTTACGCTATGGCAAGCCCGGCTGGGAAAATCCCCACTTCGTCTGCTGGGGCTTGCGCTAACCCAAGCGCACATACCGCCGTGTGAGAATCCGCAGATGGTCGTGGAAGTGCGGCCGCAGCCGTTCGGTCCACGGTGACGCGGCCGCGTTTTTCCATTCCGCGCCCTGCGCCACTTCGGGCGTTTTCAGGTGATACAGCGCGAGATACCGATGCGTCCCCTTTGGGTCCTTGAAGCGCCGAGCGGCCAGCACGCCCGGCACAGAAGCTAGGGCAGGGATGTGCTCGTGATCGTACCATTCGTTGAATTCGGCCTCGTGTTCCGGGGCCACGTTCATGGCGTTCACCAAGACCCCGCCCGCACCGGCCGGACTGTCGGCATTGCCCGGTAACGTCTGCTCGCCATCAAAACGGATCAGGCGCGTGCACATGGGACCGACGCGTTTCGACCAGACTGACAGGTTCTCGTAAGCGATCGCCTTGTACGGTTCGCTGGAAAGGACCGCCAGGCTATCCAAATCGTAGGTCGCCACCGCGTGTTTCGGATTGGCGACGCTGATCCAGCGCTCGCACAACCCGAAACCCGGCACGCGGCGGCGCTCCGGCACATGCTCCAGATCATACCAGTCGTGAAATTCGTCTTCGTGGGCATTCGTGAAATCGAATGCCACCAGCAGAATGCCCTTGGTCATTGTTACCTCCGTCGTTCAGGTTGCGATTTGATCCAGTTCTTGCCCCGCATATTCGGGCGTAAACCACCAGACGCCAAGTGCCATACAGGCCATGGCCGCGGGGATCAGCAGGAAGGCGGCGGCGAACGATCCGGTGTATTGTTGCAGTCCGACCGCCAGGAACGGCCACAGCACAAAGCCGAACACCCACGCCACCGACCACGAAAATCCATTTCCCACGCCCCTGATCCGGGTCGGGTACACCTCGGCCGTCAAAATCATGCTCGGTGCCCAAAATCCGAGGAAGCCGATGCTCCACAGCAGGCCATAGATCCACAGTTCGGTGTCGGTCTTGGCGAACACCCACAATGTGATGAACACCGCGCCTTCCGCCAGCATGACGTAAAACGCCGGCTTGCGGCCGAACCGATCGGAGATCCAGCCAGAGGCCAGCAGGCCAAGGAACCCGACCAAACCCCACCAGATGTAGAACTGCCCATAGGCCGCGGTGGACCAATGCCGTTCCTGCGACAGATACAGCGGCATCCAGCCACCGACGGTGCCGTAGATCGTGGTCGAGCAGCAGGCGATGAACGTTGCCACCGCGGTGTTCCGCCGCATATCCGGCAGGAACAACTGCATCACCGGGATGCGTTCGGCCTTGGCGACCCAGTCCTGGTCCTCGGCCGACAAGTCTTGCCCGGCGGCGCGGATCCGGGCGATGCGGGCTTTGCGATCCTGCATGCGGACCCAGTAGGGCGATTCCGGGCACTTGGCGCGGACATAGACGGCGATCACGGCCACCGCCGCGGGCACCGTGAAGGCCACACGCCAGCCAAAATCGGCGATGATATAGGTGGCGATCACCCCGGCCAGGGCGGCGCCGAAGCACCATGTGCCTCGATTGATGCCGATGACGCGTCCCCGCAGCCGAGCCGGCCAGGTTTCGGCGACCAGCATCGATCCCAGCGACCACTCGCCGTTTAACGCGAAGTTGACCACGCAGCGCACCACGACAAACGCCGCCCATGTCTGACACAACGCCAGGACCGGCATCATCAACGAGAACAGCGCGATGTTGATCGCCAGCAACGTCCGCCGCCCGTAGCGGTCAGCCAGCCACGGCCACGCGAACATGCCCAGGATCCCGACCAGCAGGGCGATTTGCAGGCCGGAACGATACTCCGGGATGCTCAGCTTGAATTCCTTGAGCAGCAGCGGCGAGGCCAGTGCGAAAATCACCCCGTCCATCCCGTCGAAGCCCCAACCAAGGCCGTTGGCGACCGCGATATGGATATGCGTGGGTGTGACCCTGGTCTGGTCGGAGGCGGCTCGGAACGCGGCTGATTGGCGATACCGTTCTTCAAGCGAACCCGGTTCCGCGACGTCGAGCGCGGTAGTGACGCTGGCACTCATGATCCTGGTGCTCCTTGTCCCGTTGCACGAAATGCCAGCCTTGCTGGCTGGCTGCGTTCATGCCCCCGGTCAGTAGAGAGCGTTGCTGGCAATTATGCAAAGCGGGTCAACGGCTCATCGAATGGTGCCCGCGCAATCACGTTTGGAATGTCACGGGTCCTCGCACGCGGCGGAATTTTTTAGGTGACCGAATTTTAACCGCAAATACCGCAAATGAACGCGGATTATTCCGGATGCCTCGCCCGATCGCCGTTCGGAACATCCATTTGCGTTATTTGCGGTTGAAAACTCAGGCCTCGGTCGAACCTTCCAACTCGGTCGCTTGGCACATCGGGTTCGGTTATATAAATGAAACTGAGACATTTAATCGATCAAGGCGATGACTCTCCTTCCCAGCCCCCAACAGCTTCGCTACCTCATGGCCCTCGCGGAAAGCCGGCATTTTGGCCGGGCGGCACAGATTTGCGCGGTGACGCAGTCGACCTTGTCGGCCGGGTTGCTGGCGTTGGAGCGGCAGTTGGACTGCCACATCCTCGACCGCGCGGCCGGCCGCCATGTCGTCTTCACGCCGCTGGGTCTTGAACTGGTCGAACGCGCGCGCACCGCGTTGACGGCGCTGGAAGCCGTAACCGAGGCAGCGAGGGCCGAACGCGAGCCCATGGGGGGGCCGCTCCGGCTGGGGATCATTCCAACCATCGGGCCGTTCCTGCTGCCGACGCTGATGCCGGCGCTGCGCAGCGCGTTTCCACGGCTTCGATTGTATCTGCGGGAAGACACGACCGCGAACCTCGTCGATCGGCTGAACGCCAACCGGTTGGATTTGTTGCTGCTCGCCACGCCCTGCGACTGCGGCGGGGCGGACACGGTGCCCGTGGCGCGGGATGCGTTCATCGTTGCTATGCCGCCCGGTCATCGGCTGGCGGGCGAGGACCAGATTCCGGTCGCCGCGCTGGCGACCGAACGGCTGCTGCTGCTGGAGGATGGGCACTGTTTGCGCGACCAGGCGCTGGCGGTGTGTGGTCTGCTGGCCGGCGACCGGGGCGATCAGGATGGGTTCGCCGCGACCAGCCTGCATACGCTGGTGCAGATGGTGGCGAGCGGACTGGGGATCACGCTGCTGCCGCAACTCGCGGTGGCAGCGGGAATCACCCAGGGCACCGGCCTGGTCCTGCGGCCGCTCGCAGGGGCCGGGGCGTGGCGGACCTTGGGTTTGGCGTGGCGGCCGAACGCCCCGCGGGCGGCGGATTACCGCGCTCTTGGGACGCATCTGGTCGAAACCTGCCGCGATGCCTTGGAGCGTCAGGTCCAGATCGTCTGAGGCCGCGGCGTGCTCCGTTTGGCGTGGCCTCACGCAACAACGATTTGCTTTTCGCTGCCGGGTTCGGGTCAGGTCATGCGTCAGCACCGCCAGGAGAGGCTGGATGAAACGCGTATGGTTGTCGGCGGTTTGTGTCGCGACGATGGGGCTGGTCACATCCGTCCCGGCCGGTGCGCAGGTTCCGGCCGACACGCAGGTCCCGGCGGATGCACAGGTCCAACCCTACGAAACACCGCAGTACATGCCGGCGCCGGAGGCCACGCTGGACAAAAATTTCAGCCTGCCGACGTTTGGTATGCCCGGCTCGGAATTGCCTCAGCAGAAAACCATGGCAACCGAGAGGCCGCCTCCCAAGCAGCCCGATGTCTTCGCCAATACGTTTGATTTGATCTTGCCCAAACCCCAGGCGGCGGCCGGTTCAAATATGGTAACACCGCCATACACGACGTCGTTTGGATCGAGGACCGATGATACCACGCGGCTGGAAACTGGCGGGCTGGAAACTGGCGGGCTGGAAACCGGCGGGATGGAGACCGAGACGCCGGCCGGCCGCTAGTACTGCGTCCGTCACTCGCCCGCCCTGCCTACGTCCCAGTTCTGCCTGCATGTTGCTCGCGGCTGCATCGCAACCGGGCAGATTGCCGGTCGAACCGCCGGCGCACGACGGTTGGCTAATCGCCGCGGCATCCGCGACACCGGCCGTAACCGGCGGTTCACTGAAAATCCCGTGAGTTCGCGTGAAACTTTGTGGCGTCGCGGCCACACTGTTTCGAAAATGCCATGCTGCACTGCCGAAGCGGGTTGCGGGCCAACCAACCTCGGGTCATTACTTCCACCCAGGTCTGGCTGCTCCCCCGCCTGTTCGCGGGAATCGACGGGCGGGGCCTGATGAGATCGCCGGCGAACCGGTGTAATAAGGAGGATTTTCATGCGTAAGCTTCTCTTGGCCACTGCGGCCATTCTGGGAGCGTCCGGTGGTTTGGCTCTCGCCCAGACGAACCCGAGCCAAGGTCAGTTGGCTGGCCCCTACGGCGCCGGCCCGGCCGCGAACAACAACAACAACAACTGGGGCGTTGCCAACACCCCGTCCGGTTCGGCCGCTGCTGGCCCGCTCAGCACGATGTATGCGCCGAACACCGACGCGGTCCCGACTCCGGGCACCATCGTCATCCGCCTGAACGGCCGTGTGGAAGCCGACGTCACCGCCAGCTTCACCAGCGGCGACAAGGGCCTGAACGCGAACGGCACGCCGAACGGCTTCAAGGTCAATCCGGTTGGCATCTCCAGCTATATGCGCCTGTACCCGGGCTTCGACGGCCTGGCCGCGAACGGCCTGCGTTACGGTGCAGCGATCGAGTTGCGTGAGAACTTCTACGCTGGCACGAGCGGCACCACCAATGGCGGCGCGACCGGCGGCGTCACCAGCGGGAGCGGCAACACCTCCGCCCAGACCGTGTTTGTCCGTCGCGCCTTCACCTACCTGGCATCGGATCAGGCCGGTATCATGCGCCTCGGCCAGACCGACGGCGTCATCGGCCTGTTCGACAACTGCATCTTCACCTCAGGCTGCTGGGATGCCGGCGTCGGCAGCTTCAACGGCGGCATGATGCAGGCCGTCACACCGGGTGCCGGCACGGCCATTCCGTTCGTGTGGCTGTCTCAGGCCGGTGCGGAATACGGCAACAACAAGATCGTCTACCTGACGCCGCAATTCTTCGGCTTCGATTTCGGCGCGCAGTATGCCCCGAGCATGGGCAATGCTTACTCCAACAGCACGGGCGCCAGCCCGCTGCAGTCCACGGCCTGCAACCAGGCCGGTCCGAACTGCATCAACGTGTCGTCCGGCAACGATGCGACCCGTTGGTTGAACCAGGTCGGCGTTGGCGTTCGCTACATGCACACGTTCGGCGCTGTGGACGTCAAGGGCTACGGTTTCTATGAGACCGCCGGCAAGGAAAGCCTGACCACCGCCGCGTATGTCACTCCGGCTCAGGCGCGTGCGGGTATTGGTGGTTCGACCACGCTCCGTTACGACAACCTGAGCTTCTACAAGGCTGGCCTCGCGGTGACCGCGATGAACGTCACGGCCGCCATCGACTACATCGGTGGTGCGGTGAACGGTCAGCTCTCCATGCGGCCGACCGGCGGCGCGTCAACCAACGCGATCGTCACCGGCCTGACCTACATCAACGGACCGCTCACCTTGGGTGCGGAATTCGGCGTGGTCGATACCCAGGGCGATGCGCGACTGACCGGTCTGTCGCAGCGTCATGAGTATGAAATCGCCATGGGTGGCAACTACAAGCTCGCACCGGGCGTCCAGCTCGTCGGCGAGTATATGTACACTGCCCGCCACCAGGGCGGCTTCGACTTCAACCAGGGTGGATTGGGTGCGACCCGCGATGCCAAGGGCCAAGGCGTCCTGTTCTCGACGGTTCTCACCTGGTAAGCTGTTGCTTCAGCAAGACGACGGAAACGGCGGGGCAACACCCCGCCGTTTTCTTTTTTGGACCGGTTCGTTTAGATTGGGGCGGCGCTGGGATCGTGCCACCGCTTCGCGGCCCAAACGGGCATTTCGGTCGAGCTATTTCGAATGCTAATTGCTGACAAGCGCCGGTGCGGCTAAAGACTGCCGACTTGATCGACAGGCAACATAAGGCAAGCCATCGCGATGCGACCGACCTCATTTTCCGCTCGGCTTCTGCCCGGGGCACTGATCATCTCGCTTGCTGTCGTGGCGTGTTCATCCGACGGCCTGAAACCGAATCCGACGGACCCGACCTTTGCCGGTGCCGGCAGCGGCACGCCCGGCGATCCAACCGTCACCCGCCTGGGCGGTAGCGACAGCGGCACCATCTTCGGCATCGGCAAGGGCGCCAAGAAAGATGACGGCGCTGGCACCGCTGGTTCTGGCATCGGGGTCAACGCCTTCCTCTGGCGCGGCGCCCTGGATACGATCGGATTTATGCCGCTGGCTTCAGCCGATCCGTTCGGCGGCGTCATCATCACCGACTGGTACACGCCGCCCGGCACATCGGGCGAGCGCTTCAAGGCCACCATCTATATCCTGAGCCGTGACCTGCGGAGCGACGGGCTACGGGTCAATATCTACCGTCAGGTGCTGCAGAACGGCCAATGGGTCGATGCCACAGTGGCCGAATCGACCGTGGGCGATATCGAGAACAAGGTCCTGGCGCGCGCTCGGGACATGCGGGAACAGTTGCAAGCCAACAACTGATCAGCCGGCGGACCGCTGGTCGTCATGCAGCAGCCGGCGGAGACCGGTTGGTGCTGGCGGCGGCGGGCGCACTCACCGCTGGAGACTTGACGCGGGCCGCCAGCCTGTTGGATCAGGCCCACGGCGCCGACCCGCTGCACCCGATGGTGTTGACCAAACAGGGCGAACTGGCGATGTCTCGCAAGGACCCCGCGCGCGTTGGCCCTGCCGAACGCCGCACTGGACATCGAACCGCACTTCGCGCCGGTCTGGAACCAGCGCGCGGCCTTGCTCTGGCCGATCGGGCGTGGCAGGGCGAGGGGCTTACCGGCCAGACGCTGCTGGTGACCGACGACCAGGGGCACGGCGACTCGATCCAGTTTGCCCGGTATCTGCCCCTGCTGCGCGATCGCGGGCGGCGCATGTTGTGGACCGCCTGCCCGAGGGGTCTACGTGTGATGTCCATCGCACCTGGACCAGCGTGCCGCGTTGGTTCGAACCGCGGTTGGACAGTATTCCGCAGCGGGTGCCTTACCTGCGCCCGCCAGCCCGATCGGTGAGGATTTTGGACCGACAGGCTGGCAGCCGTCCCAAGGTAGGTCTCGTGTGGCCGGGATGCCAAACATCCACGCGATCACCTGCGTTCGGTCCCGGCGGCGGTCGGTCGCGCGGTGGAGAACGCGGCGGATTTTGCCGACACGGCAGCGCTGATCGCGGAGCTTGATGTCATAACCACGATGGATACCTGGGTCGCGCAGATGGCCGCTGCCATGGCAAACTGGTCGGGATCGTGCTGCACGTCGCGCCCGACCGGCGATGGCTGGCGGATCGGGCGGACGGTCCGTGATACCCCTCGGTCCGCTTGTTCC
>Ga0075030_100005847_pt1 | contig 11081 bp, 8 predicted proteins | sample LitLauG_LLR_2012_FD_71393 | JGI IMG/M metagenome (GOLD analysis project Ga0075030, IMG submission 71393) | Freshwater sediment microbial communities from Pennsylvania, USA - Little Laurel Run_MetaG_LLR_2012 | ecosystem: Environmental > Aquatic > Freshwater > Creek > Sediment | place: USA...
CGGCGCCAAGGTTGGCAGCCACGCCGTGCTCCCAAGCGCCGCAGGAGCATACGGTGAGCCTGTTACTGGCCAGCTAAACTATATCTTATAGCATTCGTCCCCACTTTCCGTCAACGCGCCCCGAGGCCCCTGTTCTGCCTTCCCATGATGCAATTTCTCTCGAGTTTCGCTTGGGGTTGCGCTTCGCGTTTTATTGACTTGGCGTCCACTCGCCCTTAGTATCAAGCACTCACTTTTGGAGAATCCAGCGATTTTCAGTGAGATTTCACTGTGCCCAATCAGACTTCGCCTCTCGCCGCCAATCGCCATACCTTCTGGTCCAGCGACCTGTTCACGTTGATCTGCCTGGCGTCGGCAACGGTTATCGTCCACCTCATCACCGGGCGGCGCTTCGGTTTCCATCGCGACGAACTTGCCACTCTCGACGATGCCCGTCACCTCGCCTGGGGTTTTGTCGCTTACCCTCCTGTCACACCCTTCTTTGGCCGGTTCTCGCTAATGCTCTTCGGCACTTCACTCACCGGTTTCCGCTTCTTTGCCGCCGTGGCCCAAGCCGCGGCCGTCGTCCTTACCGGTCTGATGGCTCGTGAACTCGGCGGCGGTCGCGGAGCCCAACTCGTGGCCGCTTTCGCCGCAACTCCCGTTGGCCTCGTCGGTGGCTCACTGATGCAGTACGTTTCTTTCGACTATCTCTTCTGGGTGCTCACCGCTTATTTTGTAGTTCGACTTCTGAAGTCCGAAGACCCGCGCTGGTGGCTCGCTATTGGCGGCGCGATCGGCCTTGGCATGATGACGAAGTACACGATGGGATTCTTCGCTCTGGCCATTGCAATTGCTGTTCTTCTCACCGACGCACGTCGCTACCTCAAGAGCAGATGGCTCTGGTTCGGTGTAGGTCTGTCAATCCTTCTATTCCTTCCCAATCTCATTTGGCAGGCGCAAAACCATTTCATTTCGCTCGACTTCCTCAAGCACATTCACGCGCGCGACATCCGCATCGGCCGCACGAAAAACTTTTTGCCGGATCAGTTGGAACTTACTCTGTTCGCCCTTCCACTCTGTCTCGCCGGACTTTACTTCCTTCTTTTCATGCAAGCCGGACGCCGGTTTCGCATGCTCGCCTGGATGTACATCATCCCATTCATGCTATTCGTCATTGCCAAAGGCCGGGGCTACTACCTCGCTGCCGCTTATCCCATGCTCTACGCAGCAGGCAGCGTCTGGGGCGAGCAGCAACTTGCAAACTTGCGCCGCGCTTGGGCCAGTACCGTCAGAATTGTTGCTTGGACCGCTCTGCTCCTCGATGTTGCGCTAGCTGCAGGATTCTTCTTGCCCGTAGGGCGCGTGAATTCTTCTTGGTGGAGCATCGCCAATAAGCTCCAAGGCGACTTCCGCGAGGAATTGGGTTGGGAGGAACTGGTCGAAACGGTCGCGCAAATCCGAGACACTCTTCCCGCCGAAGATCGCTCTCGTCTCGGAATCCTCGCGGGAAATTATGGCGAAGCCGGAGCCATCGCTCTCTATCGCGACCGCTACGCTCTTCCCGCGCCAATCAGCGGTATCAATTCATTCTGGGCGCGCGGCTACGGCAGTCCGCCGCCGGAAGCTCTGATCGTCATCGGACTGTCTCGCCCTTTTCTGGACGAAAACTTCTCATCCTGTCAGCTTGCTAGCCACACCGGAAACCAGTTCGGCGTAAAAAACGAGGAGACCGAAGACCATCCCGACATTTACGTCTGCCGCGGTCTCCGAAAGCCCTGGCCCGTTTTCTGGAAAGATTTCCGCTATTTTGGTTAGGCCAATCTAGCCGACCAACTCATTGCTTTGGTTGTGCTTGCGAGGGAATGTCATAAGCGTAGCGGATGGAAACCTCTGTATTGTTTCGTCCAACCTTCATGTCCAGCGTCTCAAACAGTTGCCGCCCATCGCTTGACAATTCAAACGTCCGGCTCATCTTCCCGCCCCGGGGATTTTTCTCCTCGGTCACCAGCCTGTTTCCGCTCCACTTCGCCGCGATCTCCTGATAATTTTCGTCCTTGGATTTCTGCAGCTTCCGCCCATCGGTCATGATGGCGAGCTTCTTGTCACGCTCATCCAGCATATCCACTTCAGCGCCGGTCATTGAGAGTGTGATTTTTTTTGCAGGACGCAACAATTGCTGCAGCTTCTCCCGCTGATCATCACTCTCGCTGCCTTCACCGCCTCGCCGGCCGCCATACCCTCCACGGCCTCCACCCCCCGGATATCCTCCTCCACCGGGATATCCGCCACCCCTTGAGCCGCCACTTCCTCCACGGCTTTCACTCCCGCGAGCCTGTTCCATTTTCTTTCGGGGATCGTCGCTGTCGTCTGGATTGTACTGCCACGCGCCCAGAATCGTGGTTCGCGGCGGCGGCGGCGGCGCCGGCTCTTTGGGTTTCTCCGTGGCTGCTGGCACATTCTCCGGCCGCGGACTTCCCAGCGGCCCGGCTGGCGACTGCGCAAACGTGTTCCGGCCAAAAAACAGAACTGCCCCCATCATTCCGATGAATGAAAAGGTTTGTAAAGTGATCGCTTTCAATGTTTCCTCCGCTCCTCTCCCGAAGATCGCAGAGGTTCAGGCTTGCATAACCTTAGAAGGTCCATCCTACCGCAGGGATGCTTCCAACTCCACGGCACATCCGCCCTTGTTGTTCGCTAATTCCGCCTCCCTTTTGGAGCATCGGAGCCAGCGATTTAGTTCTGTAGCGCGCGGCAATAGGGCCAGGGCGCCAAGTTCGCGGAAGCGTGCGGCGCGCTGGCGGTAGTGGTGTTCGCCCGCAGCGATGATCGCCATGAACGGCACGCCCGCTTCACGCGCAGCAAGCGCATCGTCGATGTTATCGCCAAGATAAAGCGCGGAGTTCGGGTCTCGTCCGCCAAGAATCTTCTGCAAGCCTTCGGGATGCGGCTTTTTCCTGGCATCGTTCATGGTGATCGTCGTGCGAAAGTGCCTGATTGCGGGCCAATTCTGAAAGGTGTATGAAAATTCCTGGCGTGTGCGTCCAGTGAAAAGATTCAGCTCGTAGCAGCTGGCCCACTTCTCAATTTGACCTGGCGTAATCACAAGTTTCTCGTTGGCTATGTTTCCAGGTGTTCCATGGCTGCCCCAATAAAATCTCTCGAAAGCATTTCGTGCTTCATCATAGGAGATCTGCTTTCCCAATGCGTTCGCCCACGCGGTTACCATGTTCCAGTCGTCGTTGTAACCGGGTTTGCTTTTCCAGCGATGGAGTTCCGCATACGTCACGCGCTTTCCGGTGAGGTGCTGCACCGTCTGGAGCGCGGTTCGCCAATACGTTCCGCGCACGTCCACCAGCACGCCGTCCACGTCAAAAATCAGAATCTGGGGTTCAACTTTGAGAATGTTTCCATGCCGCGACGCTGCTTTCTTTCCAGTTGCCATTTTCTTTCCTGACGCTGATCTTTTCTGCACAGTTGCCTTTCGCCGCGGCGATGTTGTTTTCTTTCTCAGAAAAGTTTCTCCGTTTGACCGGCTCGGCGTCAAGTTGGACCTATTCCTTGGTGTTTATCACTCCACCGCTAGCGCTTTGGTTGCCGCCTCTTCCCGCGCGTTGCTACAATTCGATTGCAGCAAGGAGATTCACATGGCCGGATATTCCGGAGTGGACTTCATCGATTTCGATTCACAGCTCAACGACGAGGAAAAACTTGTGCGCCAGACTTCGCGCGAATTCGTCGAAAATGAAATCATTCCCATCATCGAAAAACACAGCCGCGAAGCCACTTTTCCAAAACATTTAATTCCGCAACTCGGCGAGCTCGGATTTTTCGGCGCCAATCTCCACGGCTACGGCTGCGCGGGAATGTCCAACGTCGCTTATGGATTGATGACGCAGGAACTCGAGCGCGGCGATTCCGGCGTGCGCAGTTTTGTATCCGTACAGGGCGCGCTGGTGATGTATCCGATTTACAGTTACGGGAGCGAAGCGCAAAAAAATAAATGGCTCCCACTCTTGCAGCAAGGAAAAGCTGTTGGCTGCTTTGGACTCACCGAACCTCAGTTCGGATCGAATCCAGGAGGCATGCTCACTCGCGCCGTGAAAAAAGGAAGCAAGTACATTTTGAACGGCGAGAAAATGTGGATCACCAGCGGCTCGATTTCTGACGTCGCTGTCGTCTGGGCAAAATGCGAAGACGAAAAAGTTCGCGGGTTCCTGGTTGAAAAAGGCGCGCCGGGATTCAAAACCTGGGACGTTCACGGAAAATGGTCGCTGCGCGCTTCCGTCACTTCCGGTTTGGCGTTTGCGGATTGCGAAATTCCTGAAGAAAATCTCCTTCCCGGCGTCGTGGGACTCAAGGGCCCACTCAGTTGCCTGAACCAGGCCCGCTATGGAATCGGCTGGGGTGCACTGGGGGCGGCCATGGGGTGTTACGACACGGCGCTGCAATATGCAAAAACCAGAAAACAATTTGCAAACAAGCCGATCGCTTCGCACCAGTTGGTGCAAGAAAAGCTGGCGTGGATGATTACCGAAATCGTTAAGGGACAACTCCTTGCGCTGCACGTGGGCCGCTTGAAGGACCATGGAAAGGTTCATGCTTCCCACATTTCCATGCTGAAAATGAACAACGTGGCCATCGCGCTGGACACGGCGCGGAAGGCGCGCGACATTCTGGGCGCAAACGGCATCGTGGACGATTACTGCGTCATGCGCCACATGAACAATCTCGAAAGCGTTTACACTTACGAAGGCACGAACGACATACACAAACTGGTGATCGGCGAGCGCATCACCGGAATTTCTGCGTTCGTGTAGTTCGTGCGATCAGAAAACTACCTCTGTAAAAACAAAAAAACTCAACTTCGGATCAACTCACTGCTCTGTAAGTCAATCTTGTATGATGAGCGGGCACGGCATGCCGTGCCCCTACAGGAGCTTGCCCCATGCGTTCACTGGTTGAGTTTCGATTTTCAAATTTCATTTCATCCTCACTTCTTCTCGCTCTAGCTCTCTCAGCCTCTGCGAGCGCTCAACAAAAGACAGCGGCGACGGTAGTGGCGAAGCCGAAAATCAGAGCGATTACGGCGTTTGTGAATCTGGAGCGCGAGCACTACCGCGTGCAGATTTCGGACGCGCTGACGATGCTGAAACGGGCGCAGACGATTTTCGAGTCGCGCGGATACCAGGTTCAAACCATACGCATTGCCACGCAACCCTTTCCGGAATACACCAAGAGCCTGACGCCGGAAGAAACCGTGGCATTTTTCAAGGAGTATGACGCTTTGGCGATAAAGGAAAAATTCGCAGCGTCGATTGGTCCCGCGATGCTGAAGCCAGGCGATGGGATGGAACAAGCGGAACTTCTGGCAACGATCATGAGCAACACGAAAACTTTGAATGGAAGCATTGTCGTTGCAGGAGAAGACGGAGTCCACTGGCCAGCCGTTGGAGCAGCGGCCCGCGTGATGAAGGAGCTGGAAAACTCCACCGAGCACAGCCAGGGAAATTTTCGGTTTGCGGCGATCGCGATGGTGCCGCCACTGACTCCTTTTTTTCCGGCGGCGTACCACACAGGATTCGGGCACCAGTTCACGGTCGGGCTGGAATCGGCGAATGTGGTGGAAGAGGCGTTTGCTAACGCGCCGGACATCGCGACGGCACGGCAACGGTTGACGGACTTGCTGGCCGCCGCTGCGTTTGACATCCAGGGCCATGCGGAGAGGATCGACACAGAAACCGGCTGGACGTACATGGGAATCGATCTTTCTCCGGCGCCCTCGGGAAATGTCTCGATCGGCGCGGCGATTGAGAAATTGACGATGCAGCCGTTCGGGTCGAGCGGAACGTTGACGGCCGTGGCGACGATCACCGCGGGAATCAGGGATGTGAAGGTGAAGCAAGCAGGTTATTCCGGATTGATGCTGCCGATTCTGGAAGACCCGCGACTGGCCCAACGCTGGAACCAAGGACGGATTTCTCTGGATGCGCTGCTGAGTTATTCTTCGGTGTGCGCGACAGGACTCGATACGATTCCGCTGGCAGGAGATACGAGCGAGGAACAACTGTCTTTGATCATCGGCGATATGGCAAGTCTGGCTGCCAAATGGCATAAGCCACTGGCAGCGCGGCTGCTGCCTGCAAAAGGGAAGGAACCCGGAGAGCTGACCGAGTTTGATGATCCGTTTCTGGTGAACGCGAAGATTCAGCAACTGAATTGGAAATGACCCATAGTGACAAGTGATGTGATAGAGGAAGACTTCAGGGGCTGAGGCCCGGATCATAGAATCCAACTAGGAAGCGAGGGCCAGGCCGGCGGCGTGGGCCGAGGACCAGGCCCACTGGAAATTGAAGCCGCCGAGGTGGCCGGTAACGTCGACGACTTCGCCGATGAAGAAGAGACCCTTTACTTTGCGGGACTGGAGCGTCTTGCTGGAGAGTTCGGCGGTATCCACTCCGCCTGCGGTGACTTCGGCTTTTTCGTAGCCTTCCGTGCCTGAGGGCGTGACGCTCCAGGCATGAATGTTTCTTTCCCATTTCAAAATTGATTCGTTAGTCCAGTCTGGCGGAGGGTTGGCTTCGAGCCAGCGCTGGGCGAGGCGACGAGGCAAAACGGACTGGAGCGCGCAGCGTGCTGCGGCGGAGTTGCGCGAAGTTGTACGCAGCAAGTCCGAGGTGACTTGCTCATCGGGTGCGAGATCAATGTGGATAAGCTGGCCGGGTTTCCAATAGGAGGAGATCTGGAGAATGGCCGGGCCGCTCAGTCCACGATGGGTGAAGAGCATGCTCTCGCGGAAGGACTGATCCGCGGTGGATGCGGCGACCGGAGCGGAAACTCCAGCGAGATCTCGATAGCTGGAACGAGTTTTTGAGTCGAGAAGGAGAGGAACGAGCGCTGGCCGGGTAGGGAGGATTTTCAAACCAAACTGGCGGGCGAGATCGTAACCAAAAGAGGTGGCGCCCATCTTTGGGATGGAGAGGCCGCCGGTGGCGACGACCAGAGCGGGAGCGGCAAACTCGGCGGAAGCAGTTTTCACGAGGAAACCGCCTTCGCCCCGGACTTTAAGGATTTTTTCGTCGAGAAATATCTCCACACCGGCTTCGCGGCATTCGGCGGCGAGCAAGCCGGTGATTTCCTGTGCGGAGCGGTCGCAAAAAAGCTGGCCGAGAGTTTTTTCGTGATAGGGGATGCGGTGCTTTTCGACGAGCGCGATGAAGTCCGCGGGATTGTAGCGGGCCAGCGCGGATTTTGCGAAGTGGGGATTCGCGGATATGAAATTTTCGGGGCGGCAATGAATGTTGGTGAAATTGCAGCGGCCACCTCCGGAGATCAGGATTTTTTTGCCGATCTGGGTGGCGCGTTCGAGGACGGCGACTCGTCGGCCGCGCTTTCCGGCTTCGATGGCGCAGAGGAGGCCGGCGGCTCCTGCGCCGAGGATGATGACGTCAAAGGATTTTCTCAAGAAGGGATTTTAACCATGGAAATGGGAGGAACACTAGAAGAAGTCAAAAAACCCCGCCCTCAAAAAACGAGGGTGGGGCACGCCAAATCCTCGGAAAAAGTGCTTTGTGCACAATTTCTGGTGTGGTGGCTCCGAGAGGTTAGACTGGAGGAAGAGGAAATTAGAAAAGTTGCCACCGATCATCAGCGCGCGAGCATTGTCGAAAAGATATGGGGGCGCGCCGCTGTTCCAGAACATTTCGTTTACCGTTTCCGAGAAAGAAAGAATCGGAGTGATTGGACCGAATGGCTCCGGGAAATCCACGCTACTGCGGATGCTGACCGGGGAGGTGAAGCCGGACTCCGGCGACGTTGCGGTGCGGAAAGGGATGCGGTTGAGCACGCTGGCACAGGTTTCGGAATTTTCGGAAGGAGTAACTGTGCGGTCTGTGATTGAAGAGGCGATGGCAAGGGTGCGAGTCCCTGAGCAAGAGAGGCTTTCGCGATTTGCGGAAACGCTGGGACGCGCTGGATTTACGGATTTTGAAGCGAAAGCGCAGACGCTTTCCGGGGGATGGCGAAAGCGGCTGGGAATTGCCGAGGCTCTGGTACAGAAGCCGGACATTCTGCTGCTGGACGAGCCGACAAATCACCTGGATCTGGCGGGAATTCAATGGCTCGAATCGGTGCTGCAGGATGCGCCGTTTGCGTGCGTGGTGGTGAGCCACGACCGGTATTTTCTGGAAAATATTGCAAACGGAATCATGGAGATCAACCGCGCGTATGAAGAAGGCGCTCTGCGAGTAGACGGAGACTACAGCACGTTTCTGGAGAAGAAAGAGGAATACCTGCACGCGCAGAAAAAACGGCAGGAATCTCTGGAAAACCGCGTGCACACAGAACTCGAGTGGTTGCGGCGAGGACCGAAGGCTCGGACAACGAAAGCAAAAGCGCGCATCACCAAAGCGCACGAAATGATTGGCGAACTGGCGGGAATGGAGCAGCGGGCAAGGACAGCGAGTGCGGAGATCGAGTTTGGGTCGAACAACCGGAAAACGAAGCAGTTGATTTCGCTGGAAGGCGTTTCGAGCAAAATGGGCGAGCGACAACTGTTTGGCGACCTGAAATTCAGCATTACGGCGGGGATGCGCGTGGGACTGGTGGGGCCGAACGGGAGCGGGAAGACGACTCTCTTGAGGCTACTTACGGGGGACCTGGAAGCGACTACCGGAAAAATTAAGCGAGCAGAGGGGATGCGCCTCAGGTATTTCGATCAGAACCGGGAACTTGATCCGGATGTGACGCTGCGGCGAGCCCTGGCTCCGGACAGCGACGCGGTGATCTATCAGGGGCAAGTGATCCATGTGGCGGCGTGGGCGGAACGGTTCCTGTTTGAGGCAGATATGCTGAACCAGCGCGTGGGGCGGCTGTCGGGAGGGGAGCGTGCCCGCGTTCTGATTGCACAGTTGATGCTGCAACCCGCGGATGTGCTGCTACTGGACGAACCGACAAACGATCTGGATATTCCAACGCTGGAGATTCTCGAGGAGAGCTTGCTGGAGTATGAGGGGGCACTGGTTTTGGTGACGCATGACCGGTTCCTGCTGGATCGCGTATCGAATGTGGTGCTGGGACTAGATGGCTCGGGAGCCGTGGAACGGTTTGCGGATTACCGGCAGTGGGAAGCGTGGGTGCGAGAGCGGACTGGAAAGCCGTCATCGAAAAAAGGGAAAAGAGTTGAGAGCGGAAAAGTGAGCACTGGAAATGTAAAGTCTGCCGTCGCGCGGAAAAAACTGTCGTATCCAGAAGCGCGCGAATTTGAGGCTATGGAACGCAAAATTCACGAAGCCGAAGCCGAAGTGCAAAGCAAGAAAGCGGAGCTAGAAAACCCTGAGGTAACCAAAGATAGAGTGCGGCTGCATGAAGCGTGCAAAGAATTGGATGAGGCGCAGGCAAGAGTTGAGAAACTTTACGCGCGCTGGGCACAGCTAGAGGAGAAACAGAGCTGAGTGGGGGCGGATGGGGAAGAGTTCTGGAGCCACCACAGGTAAACCAGCCTGCTTAAAACCCACTTGGAGTTTGGTCGGCAACGGCGAAGGCGCGCTCGAGGGACATGCCGGCGCGGCAGAGAGTGCCTTCTTCGAACAGACGCGCGAGCAGAGTAACGCCGTGGGGCACGCGGCGGGGCGGCGAGAATTTTGGGAGGGGATTGTTCGGATCTGGCGCCCAGTCTGAGCGGGCCTCGGAAACTTCGACAAAACCGGCGCGGAGGGTCAGCGAGGGGTGGCCGGTGTGATTGCTGATGGTAAGCATTTCATCGCGAAGCGAAGGGACAAGGAGCAGATCCACCTGAGAGAAGAGGCGCGCCATCTCCGTGCAAACCTTGCGGCGGAAGCGGTCGGTCTGGACAAAATCAACAGCGGAAAGAAAACGGGACTGGCGGAAGGTGTTGGGCCAGGCGTCTGGAACCTGCGCGCGCAATTGATCGATTCCGTGCGAAAGAGTCAGTTCTTCAAAAGCGGCCGCGCTTTCGGCGAAAAGTATGAGATTGAGCGAATCGTAGGGCCAGTCGGGGAGTGAAACCTCGACGGGAATCAGGCCGAGTTTCTTGGCAGTTTCGAGGGCCGCACGATCGACATCGGTCGCGGGACTTTGCTTCATCCATTCCGGAAAATAGCCGACGCGAAGGCCTTTCACGGAGGCGGCGGCGTCAAAATCGAGATGGCTCGAAACGCTAGAGACATCACCACGGTCGGGTCCAGAGATGGCTTGCAGAACCAGCAAGGCGTCCTCGACGGTGCGGGTCATGGGGCCGAGCTTGTCGAGCGACCAGCAGAGCGTCATAGCGCCGGTGCGGGCCACGCGTCCGAAACTGGGACGGAGTCCGGTGACGCCGCAACGCATGCTGGGGCTGACGATGCTGCCGCCGGTTTCGCTGCCGATGGCAAAAGCAACCAGGCCTGCGGCGGTGGCGGCTCCGGGGCCGGCGCTGGAGCCGGAAGCGCCTTCTTCGAGGAGCCAGGGATTCATCGTCTGCCCGCCGAACCAGATGTCGTTCAAAGCTAGAGCGCCGAGGCTGAGTTTGGCGACCAGAACCGCGCCGGCTTCGTGCAGGCGATGAACGACGGCAGCGTCCGCGGCCGGCACGCGATTGCGGAAGGGCTCGGCGCCGTAGGTGGTGGGAATTCCGGCAGTGTCGACGAGATCTTTCGCGCCCCAAGGGATTCCGTGGAGCGGTCCACGATATTTTCCGGCGGCAATTTCCGCGTCGGCTTTTTTCGCCTGAGAGAGGGCAAGTTCGCGGGTAAGAGTGATGACGCAGCGGAGAGTTGGATTAAATTGCTCAAGCCGTTTCAAGTAGATCTTGGTGAGGCGCTCGGATGTGAGTTCGCGATGCTCAATCCAGCGAGAGAGACGGGTGACGGGCGCGAAGGCGATGTCAGAGTCATTTTGAGGAAGCGGACCGGGATCGGAATTGCTGCGGTTGAACCGAGATTGGGCGGGGTCGACCGATGGACCTGACAAAACGGAACGATAACCGGAGAATGGAGCGACCGTTGGCTCGATCTGAACGGCGCGAGGCCCGGTGCGGCGTTCGTAGAGCGCGGCCATGCTGACTCGCCAGGTATCCGCAGCGACTGCGCGGTCGGCGGGCGTCA
>Ga0075030_100005849_pt1 | contig 11079 bp, 8 predicted proteins | sample LitLauG_LLR_2012_FD_71393 | JGI IMG/M metagenome (GOLD analysis project Ga0075030, IMG submission 71393) | Freshwater sediment microbial communities from Pennsylvania, USA - Little Laurel Run_MetaG_LLR_2012 | ecosystem: Environmental > Aquatic > Freshwater > Creek > Sediment | place: USA...
ATTTGTGCAAAAAGGTTTGTACTTTTGAACGGCATATGTCACTCCGGTTTGTGGGACTCTCCTGACGTAGACAATCAGAAGATACCACTTTCCGGAGTTTTATTTTGGACAAGTCTGATATATTTTCACCTTCCCACGTCACCTGTCCTGAAGAGATGATCCGCCACTCCACGCTGGTTTGCGCACTGATCATTTTCACAGCGTCGCTCTCCTCCGGAAATTTCGTCCACGGCCCGGCAAGGGGTACACTCATAGGAATCGTTACCGATGCAGCAACGGGCACCCCCCTCGGGAATACGAACGTCTACCTCTCCTCGACGACGATCGGGACAAACACGGGTCCGGACGGCACGTTCACGATTTCGGGCATCCCTCCCGGGGTGTTCCTCGTCGTTGCGTCGCGCGTGGGACACACGGTGCAATCTCACACCGTTCACGTATCCCAATCCGACACACTCCGGACGGACTTCGCGCTCGAACCTGTCGCGCTCCAGGGGGAAGAGGTCGAAGTCGTCGCCCATCCGGACAGGGAGTGGCGCCGCCTGCTCGGGAAGTTTACCGCGTCGTTCCTCGGCCGGGGGAGAAATGCGGAGGACTGCTCGATCCTCAATCCGGAGGTTCTCGATTTCCGCATGGACAGGGGGACCGGCATGCTCATCGCCTCGACCGACAGCGTCCTGCGGATCGAGAACCGGTCCCTCGGATACCGTCTCTACGCCCGGCTGGGGCTGTTCCAGTGGGACGTCGACGAGGACCGGGGGAGGTTCGTTCTCTACCCCCGGTTCGAGGCGCTCCAGTCGGAGGACAGCGCAAGGTCGACGCAGTGGCGATCGAACAGGGAGAATAGCTACAGGGGCTCGCTGAAGCACTTCCTTGCCGCGCTCGTCGCCGGAACGTTCGTCCATGAAGGATTCAGCGTCAACGCGGGAACGATTACGGATCTCACGGGGGGAGCATCCAACCCCCTGACGCCGGGCGACTTCACGCTGGAGCCCGTCCGCGGGGGGCAGCTCTGGATGCTCGCGTTCGGGCGGTGGCTCCGCGTGGAATACCGGAACGAAGGGGTGAGACTGAGGAGCTTCATAACGCTCAGCAGCACGCCGGCCGTCCTCGACGGCGACGGCAACCTCGCCGATCCGCTGTGCGTCGAGGTGACGGGAGACTGGACACGATACCGTGTCGCAGACATGCTTCCCATAGATTGAATGGAGGCCCCTATGTTCAGATGGACCGCTTTCTGGTCCGGAGCGCTTCTCCTCGCCGCCGGCTGCGGGTCGACGTCATCCCAGAGGATCGGCGACATACGACCGAACCGGGTGTACCACAGACCCCGCGCGGAGGTTTTCGAAGCGATACGGATGTACAGCTACAAGGAGGGCTTCAGGCTCGACAGGTTCGGCGAGGAGGCGGGGAGGATCATCGGGCACAAAAACACGACGACGACGTCCGAACAGAAACCGATGTCCAGCATCGCGGAAACGGCGGAGATGGTCGTCATGGTCGTAAAGCTGAGAAGCGTCTCCGAAAAAGAGACGGAGCTCCTCGTGAACTTCGCGTTCGAAAACGGGCACGTGGTGGTATCGCGTGAGGACGAATCCGTGCTTCTCGACTGTTACACCACATTCTTCGATTACCTGGACGATCATGCCGGAACCTGAGCCCGCCCGCCCCGGGGGGCATCCCGCCGCCCGGCGCGGCCGGCGGGCGCTTCCCCGGCGGGCGGTGCATTCTCCGATTGATATCCCGTCCGGGAATCATTACCTTCTGAAAACCGTTCACCTCGTGAATCCCTCCCGACACTCGATCGAAGAACAGGCGGTCTCCGCGTTCACAAAGCATTTCGGAGCTCCCCCCGCCGCCGTGGCATCGGCACCCGGACGGGTCAACCTCATAGGCGAACATACCGATTACAACGACGGGTTTGTGTTCCCGGCGGCGATCGACCGCGCGACGGCCGTGGCGATCGGGCCCCGCAACGACGACCGGCTCGTCATGAACCCGGGTTCGGCGGAGGACGCAAGCTTCGCGCTGCCGCGCCTCTACCCTTCCGAGCGGAGGGCGTGGACCGATTACATTACCGGCGTCGCCTCGCTACTGCAGGAGAGGGGAGTTCCGCTCTCCGGGGCAAACCTGTACGTGTACGGGAACGTCCCCCGCGGTTCCGGGCTCAGCTCATCGGCCGCCCTCGAGCTCGCAACCGCGTTCGCCCTCATCGAGATGAACGCCCTCGCGATCACGCCCGTCGAAACCGCGCAGCTCTGCCAGCGCGCCGAGCACGAGTTCGCGGGGGTCAAGTGCGGCATCATGGACCAGTTCATCTCCTGCCTCGGCAAAAAAGACAACGCGCTGCTCCTGGACTGCAGGACGCTCGCGTACGAACACGTGGCGATCCCGCCGGGGGTGGACCTCCTCGTGTGCGACACGGGGGTAAAACGCGCGCTTGCCGGTTCGGAGTACAACCAGAGACGCGAGGAGTGCGCCGCCGGCGTGCGGATCCTCTCCTCCACGCTGAAGGGGATCACCGCCCTGCGCGATGTCTCCGCCGCCCGGTTCCGGGAGCTCGAGGGGATGCTGGACCCGGTCGTCCGGAAACGGTGCCTGCACGTGGTGACGGAGAATGAGCGGGTGGGACGATCGGCATGCGCGCTCAGGGAGGGGAACCTCTCCGAATTCGGAAAGCTGATGTACGAATCACACTTGAGCCTCCGCCGGGACTTTGAGGTGAGCTGTCCCGAGCTCGACCTCCTGGTCGACCTGTGCGCCGGCGCCGACGGGGTCATAGGCGCACGGATGACCGGCGCGGGCTTCGGGGGGTGCGCCATCAGTTTCGTGAAGAAGGGATTTACCGAGGGAGTGATGGCCCGGCTCCAGGCCGGCTATCATGCGAAGACAGGGAGGAGTCCCTCCCTCTATATCTGTTCGATCGACGACGGGGCCCGGGTACGCCGGATCGCCGGGTGAGACAGAACAACAGGGAGAACTCATGAAACGGACACTGATCATCGTGCTGTGCGCGCTCGCGCTCTCCTGCGCGAAGAAGGAAGAGAAGGGGCAGACAAGGACCATCGGCGTCACACTCCTCACCCGGGGTCACATCTTCTACAAAGACCTTGAAGAGGGGCTCCGCGAGGAGGCGGCAAAGGAACATTACGATCTCGTGATCACCTCCGCGGAATTCGACCTTGGAAAACAGATCAACCAGATCGAAGATTTCGTCGCCCGCAGGGTCGATGCCGTCATCGTCTGTCCTGTCGATTCGAAGGGTGTCGCGCCGGGAGTGCAGAAGGCAAACGACGCGCACATCCCGGTGTTTACCGCCGACATCGCGGCGGAGGGAGGGAAGGTCGTCAGCCACATCGCCTCCGACAACGTCGCCGGGGGAAGGCTCGCCGGGGAGTACATGGCGAAAGCGCTGAACGGCAAAGGGCGGATCGCCATCGTCAACAATCCGGTCGCGACGTCCGTCCTCGACCGCGTGCAGGGATTCCGGGACGCCATCGGGAAATTCCCCGGGCTCACGGTCGTGGCAGACGTCAACGGACAGGCGGTCCGGGACAAGTCGCTCGAGGTGACCGCCGACGTCCTCCAGGCGAACCCCCGGCTCGACGGGATATTCGGGATCAACGACGCCACCGCGCTCGGCGCGCTTGACGCCGTCCAGCAGTTCAAAAGGACGGGCATCATCATCGTGGGGTACGACGCGACTCCTCCGGCGGCGGACGCCATCGCCCGGGGCACCCCCCTCAAGGCAGACGTCATCCAATACCCCACAAAGATCGGGACAATAACGATCGACATGATCCGCGATTATTTTGCAGGGAAGCAGGTCCCGGCAGTCGTCCCGGTCGAGGTCGGGATCGCCGACGCGGACTATTTCGCCAGGAACCCGCAGAAGTGAGCATGGAACCGCTCCTTGCAATGAAGGGAATCACCAAGCGGTACCCCGGGGTCCTTGCGCTCAACGGCGTCGATTTCACGCTCCAGGCAGGCGAGGTCAACTGCCTCGTCGGCGAAAACGGCGCGGGAAAATCGACGCTCATCAAGGTCCTCTCCGGCGCGGTCATCCGGGACGCCGGATCGGTACGGATCGAAGGCAACGGCGTCGACCTGGCCTCCCCCGCCGACGCGCAGCGCCTGGGGATAGGGGTGATCTACCAGGATTTCAAGCTCGTCCCGGCCCTCTCCGTCGCCGAGAACATACTTCTGGGGACCGAGCCGGTCGTCGGACGGACGCCGTTCATCGACAGGAAGGGGATGGACGAGAAAGCCTCCGCGGCGCTCGCTCTTCTCGGAGAGGAAATCGACACCCGCTCCCCCGTCGGCCGGCTGAGCGTCGCAAAGCAGCAGATGGTCGAAATCGCCAAGGCACTCTCCCGGAATGTCAGGATTCTCGCGATGGACGAACCCACCGCGCCCCTGACCGAGCGGGAGACCGCGAACCTTTTCAAGGTGATCCGGTCCCTCAAGGCCCGCGGGGTCGGCATCATCTACATTTCCCACCGCCTCGAGGAGATCTTCGAGGTGGGCGACCGGGTCACCGTGCTGCGCGACGGAACGTTCGTTCACGCGTGCGCGATCACGGAGATCGACCGGCGGGGGCTGATACGGAAAATGGTGGGGCGCGAGCTCGAGAATGAATACCCGCGCGTCACGCTGCGCCGCGGAACGGAGATACTCCGGATCGAGGACCTGAGTTCGGACCGGGTTTCGCACGTCAGCCTCACGCTGTTCAGGGGCGAAATTCTCGGGCTCGCCGGACTTGTGGGAGCGGGGAGGTCCGAGCTCGCGAGGCTCGTGTTCGGCGCCGACAGGCGGACCGGCGGGCGCATCATCCTCGACGGGAAGGAGATCGCCCCGGAGTCGCCCCACGAGGCGATCCGCGAGGGGATCGGGCTCCTGACCGAGGACCGGAACAGGTACGGTCTCATCATGCAGATGTCCATCCGGGAGAACATCACCCTCTCGAGTCTCCGCGCGATGCTGACGGGCCCGTTCCTCGACCGGAGAAAAGAGGAGACCGCCGCGCGGAAGCTTTCGGACGACCTGAGGATCAAGGCGCCCGGGACGGACGTCATCGTCGAAAACCTGAGCGGCGGGAACAGGCAGAAGGTCGTCCTCGCCCGGTGGCTCAATACACAGGCACGCGTGCTGATCTTCGATGAGCCGACGGCGGGGATCGACGTCGGCGTCAAGTACGAGATCTACACGCTCATCAACCGGCTCGCCGGGGAGGGGATCGGGGTGATCGTGATCTCCTCCGACCTTCCCGAGCTCCTCGGCATATGCCACCGCGTCGCGGTGATGTGCGACGGGGAGCTCACCGGGATCGTCGAGGGGACCGAGGCCACGCAGGAAACCGTCATGACATACGCCCACAAGAACCGCAGATGACATCAGAGCGCATCACGCGAAAACTCTCCGGCGAGTTCGGCATCGGGATCGCATTCATCCTGGAATTCGCCCTCTTCGCATTCGCCTCCCCCTACTTCTTCACCCCCGACAATCTCCTGAACGTCTCGCTCCAGGCGTCGATCACCGCCATCATCGCCGCAGGGATGACATTCGTGATCCTCACCGGAGGGATCGACCTTTCCGTCGGCTCGCTCGTGGCGTTTGCGGGGATCGCCGCAACGTCGCTTCTCAAGACCGGCCTCCCCCCCGCCGCGGGGTTTGCCGTGGCGATACTCACCGGGCTGGCGATCGGCGCCCTCTCCGGCGCGTTTGCGGGATTCTGCGTAACGCGATTCCACATCGCCCCCTTCATCGTCACGCTCGCCACGATGACGATCTGGCGCGGGGCGGCGTTCGTCTGGACGGACGGGCGACCGGTCTGGGAGCTCCCCGAAGGGTTCGCATTCCTCGGGACGGGGCGCATACTCGCCGTCCCCGTGCCGACGATCATCATGGTGCTGACGTTCCTCGCGTCGCACGTCATACTCACGCGCACCCGGTTCGGCAGGTACGTCTACGCCGTCGGGGGGAACATCGAGGCGGCCCGTCTCGCGGGAATCAGGACGGGGAGGGTTCTCCTCAAAGTCTACGTGCTCTCCGGGACGCTCGCGGCGCTCAGCGGCATACTCCTGGCGTCGCGGATGAATTCCGGACAGCCGAACGCCGGCGTGGCGTACGAGCTTGACGTCATCGCCGCGGTCGTCGTCGGCGGGACGAGCCTCTCCGGCGGCGCCGGTTCGATCGTCGGCACGTTCATCGGGGCGATGCTCATCGCCGTCCTCCGCAACGGCCTGAACCTCCTGAACGTCAACTCCTACGTCCAGCAGGTCATCGTCGGGGTCGTGATCCTCCTGGCGGTGATGCTCGATCAGCTCAGGAGAAAGAGATCCTAAGCCGGCCTCCTGCCGCATGCCGCTTCACGCGGAAGTCCCGGGGCCGGCTTTCCCCTCCATACAACAAGGAACAGTTCCATGAAAACTCTCGCCGCGGTTTTTCTCCTCCTCCTTCTTCCCCAGGCGCTCCCCGGACAGTCAAACGTCGACAGGCTCGTCACGCAGCTCGAGTCCGCGACAAAAGGGACGATCCAGGGGTGGAAGTACAGCACGAATTTCTCCGGAGATCCGACAAAAGCCGGATTCGACGATTCGCAGTGGGCCGCGCTGGCGATCGATGAGCACCTGTACATCGATTCGTGCTGGATCAGGAAGGAGGTCACGCTCCCGGCACGGATGGCGGGGGAGCCGACCTCGGGGACGGTCCGGTTTCTTGTCAGCGTCGACGATTACGGCACGCTGTTCGTCAACGGCGAGAACAGGGGCCTCTTCCCCTGGGACGGGGAATTCGAGCTTACGAAGCACGCGCAGCCCGGCGAGAAGTTCCTCCTCGCGATCAAAGCGATCAACACCGGGGGTCCCCTGCGGCTGCTCCGCGCACAGATCGTCCCGGGAGGCGACAACCCGCTCGCGGGGGCGGTCGATGATTTCTCGCTCGGCCTGAAGGTGGCGCAGAAACTCCTGAGCAACGACACGTACCAGACGAACGCCCGGCAGAAGGTGGACCCGGGGTCAGACAGGTCGCACATGGACAGGGCCGAGAAAGCGAAGCTCAACGCGCTCCTCCAGGCAACCGCCTCCCGGGTCGACGTCGACGCGCTCGTAAACGGCTCGGTGGACAGGTTCCGCACCTCACTTGCCGCCGCGCGCAGTGCGCTCGCGCCCGTCGCGGACTACGTCCACAGGTTCACGCTCTACCTCGACGCCAACGCCCATATCGACGCCGCCTGGCTGTGGCGCTCCAAAGAGACGATCGAGGTCTGCCGGAATACGTTCTCCTCGGTCATGAACATGATGGCCGCCAGGCCGGATTTCACGTACACACAGAGCTCCGCGGCATACTACGACTGGATCGAACGGTACGCTCCCGACCTTTTCACGCAGATCCGGCAGCGCGTGAAGGACGGACGCTGGGAGGTCATCGGCGGGATGTGGGTGGAACCGGACTGCAATCTCCCCTCGGGCGAGTCCTGGTCGCGGCATCTCCTGTACGCCAAGAGCTATTTCAGGAAGAAGGTCGGCGCGAACGTCACGATCGGCTGGAACCCCGATTCCTTCGGCTACAACCTGAACATGCCCGCGTTCTACCGGAGCGCTGGGATCGACGCGTTCATCACGCAGAAGATCGGGTGGAACGAAACTAACGTGTTTCCGTACCGGACATTCTGGTGGGAATCCCCGGACGGTTCGAGGATCCTGAGCTACTTTCCCTTCGACTACGTGAACACGATCAACGACCCGTTCCAGCTCGCGGACTGGATGAGGCAATTCGAGGCGAACACGGGGTTCACCAAGATGCTGATCCTCTTCGGGGTGGGGGACCACGGAGGCGGGCCGTCGCTGGAGATGCTTGACAGGATCGACCACCTGAAGATGCTGGACATTTTCCCGCGGATCGAGGAGGGAACGGCCGGCAAATACCTGACCTGGCTCCGGAGCAACGACCTGAGCGATCTCCCGGTATGGAAGAATGAGCTCTATCTGGAGTATCACCAGGGGACGTTCACGACGCACGCAGACATGAAGCAGTTCAACCGCTCGAGCGAGGCTCTCCTGACGAACGCGGAGAAGCTCTCGTCATTCGCCTCCCTCTCCGGCCGGCCGTACAATTCGGGGGCGCTCGAGCAGGCGTGGCGGTACGTCATGTTCAACCAGTTCCACGACCTGCTCCCCGGATCGGGGATCCGCGAGATCTACATCGACGCCGGGGCGACACACCGGGAGGCACAGGCGATCGGCCGGTTCGAGCTCTCCGGCTCACTCGAACAGATCCAATCCCGGGTGAACACGGCGGCGTTCAAACACGGCACCCCCTTCACGGTCTTCAACACGCTCTCCTGGGAACGGTCGGATATCGCGACGCTCGACCTGAAGGCCGGCGACAACGACACGTACGCGGTATACGATGCGCGGGGGACGGAGATTCCTTCGCAGACGATCAGCAAGTCGCGCTACGAGAGGCAGGTGATCTTCGTCGCCTCACGCGTTCCGGCATTCGGCTATGCGACGTTCGAACTCCGCAAGGCGCCTGTCGCGCCCCCCAATCTGCCCGGCGTGTCCACGTTCGCGCCGGAAAACGCCCTCTTCCGGCTCGCCATCGACAGCACGACGGGATGGGTGAAAAGCATCGTCGACAAGCGGAACGGGAAGGAGATCCTTGCGGGGGAAGGGAACAGGCTCCAGCTCCTCGAGGACATTCCGCAGGAGTACGACGCGTGGAATATCGGGTGGACGGGAAAGGAATTCCCGACGAAATTCCGCGGCGCGGAGGTCCTCGAGCAGGGCCCGGTACGGACGATTGTGCGTCTCCGGCGCGACTACCTGAAACCCGGCGTCCGTAAGGAATTCCCGACGGAGGACTTCCCCTCGTCGTTTTTCACACAGGACATCATACTGTACAACGGGCTCGACAGGATCGACTTCACGACGGACGCCGACTGGTGGGAAGATCACACGATGGTCAAGGTGGCGTTTCCTCTTTCATTTTCGGACACCGCGGCGACATTTGAAGCGCCCTACGGGACGATCCGGCGGTCGACGCAGGTGCGGAACAGCATAGAGAAGGCGCAGTACGAAGTGCCGGCCGCACGGTGGGCCGACGTCTCGACGGACGAGTACGGCGTGTCGCTCCTCAATTACGCAAAGTACGGATACGACATCAAAGGAAACGTGATGCGGCTGTCGCTCCTCCGTTCCCCCAAGTCACCCGACCCGACCGCGGACAGGGGGGAAAACGTCATGCGATACTCCCTCTATCCCCACGCCGGGCGCTGGCAGACCTCCGCGACGCATCAGCGGGGATACGAATTCAACAACCCGTTCCTGACGATGATGACCGGACCCCACAAAGGAGACCTTCCGGCCGCCTCACATTCCTTCCTGAGCATACGCCCGTCGAACCTGGTCCTGACATCAGTGAAGAAAGCGGAGGAGGGGAATGCCTGGGTTCTGCAGTGGTACGACGTGAAAGGGGAAGCCTCGGACGCGGTGATCGCGCTCCCCTTTCAACCGTCAAGGGCGGCGGTGTCGAATTTTCTCGAGGAGGACGGCGCCCCGGTACGTGTGAACGGGAACGCCATCACGGTCCCCACGGTGGCTCACGGCATCGTCACGGTGAAAGTGTATCCGTAGCCGGTCCCCTGCGGCGAGAGGGAGCGGGGTTGCCGCGGGCGCGGACGGGGAACGTGCTGACGGGCTACTCCTCTTGAACGGCGACCCGCTGTTGAGTACATTGTTCGATTGTTTTCCCCCCAGCGGGTGAATGTGCAACGCTCAGGAACCACGACGGACAATGCCAGAACCATTCTCTCCAAAGACGCTCGCAAAAGCGAGAGACCTGTTTCCTCACACGAAGCAAGGGAAGAATTACCTCAACCATGCGGGGACAAGCCCGCTCTCCACGCGGGTCGTGCAGGCGATGAGTTCGTATCTGCACCGCCGCTCGGAAGAGGAGATCGACACCTACCAGAACGACCTCGCCATGGTGACCGAGTGCCGGACGGCAATCGCGAGACTCATCAGGGCGGAATCCGCGGAGAGGGTGGCATTCCAGTTCAACACGTCGGACGCCATCAACGTCATCGCTTCAGGGATCCCCTGGAAGAGCGGGGACCGGGTCATTGTCTCGGATGCGGAATTCCCCGCAAACGTCTACCCGTATCTCAACCTGCGGCAGCTCGGCGTGGAGATTGATTTCATCGCCGCCCCGGACGGGAGGCTGACGACGGAGATCATCGCATCAAAACTCGGACAGCATACGCGCCTCCTGGCGCTCAGCGCCGTCCAGTTCCTCTCCGGATACCGCGCGGACCTTCGCTCGATCGGCAGCCTCTGCCGAAACAACGGGACGGTATTCGCGGTCGACGGGATCCAGGCGGTCGGGGGGGTGAGAATCGACGTCCAGAAGATGGGCATCGACGCTCTCTCCGCAGGCTCCCAGAAATGGCAGATGGGACCGCACGGGACGGCGTTCCTCTACCTGACGGAGGAACTCCAGCTGCGCATAAGGCAAAAGTACCTCGGGTGGCTCTCCGTGGAGACCCCGTGGGATTTCCACAATTACGGGCAGCCCCTTGCCACATCCGCCCGGCGTTTCGAGGGGGGAAGCCTCAATATGCCCGGACTCTGGGGTCTTCATGCGGCAATCAACACGCTCATCGAATTCGGCCCTGACCGCATCGAATCACACATACTCGCCGTCACGGGGCGGCTTATCAAGCGGCTGGGGGCGATCAGCGGGGTGACGGTGTACACCCCGGCTGCGGACGAGGAGAGGGGGGGGATCGTCACGATCGCGCTGGCGGGGACTATCGACCCCCAGAGGGTATTCGACAGGCTGATGCGGCAGGGAGCAACGATCGCGCTCAGGGACGGGATGCTCCGGTACTCTCCCCACTTCTACAACTCGATGGAGGAGATGGACCGTGCGGCGGACATGACGGAAGAGGCAATCAAGGAGTCACGCGGAGCCTGAATGGCGGAGCTGAAGCGGGAACTCTCCAGGTTCGACATGACGATGATCGCGATCGGATCGACGATCGGTTCCGGCATTTTCCTCACCCCCGCCCTCATCGCC
>Ga0075030_100005850_pt1 | contig 11078 bp, 9 predicted proteins | sample LitLauG_LLR_2012_FD_71393 | JGI IMG/M metagenome (GOLD analysis project Ga0075030, IMG submission 71393) | Freshwater sediment microbial communities from Pennsylvania, USA - Little Laurel Run_MetaG_LLR_2012 | ecosystem: Environmental > Aquatic > Freshwater > Creek > Sediment | place: USA...
GCCGCAACTCCGCGATACAGGCACGTCACCATCCCCACCCGTTCGTCCGCCAGGGGTGCGATGACCCGTTGCAGGTAGTCGCGTTCGACTTGAATGTCGCTGTCGTTGACGATCAGGTATTCGTGGCGAGCCACCTGCACCATTTGCTCAAGATTGCTCACCTTCACATTCGGGCCGAGTATGTTCGGGCAGACCAGCAACTGGATCACACTCTCCGGAAACTCTCGCTTCAATCGCTCGACGCTGGCCACGGCTGGGTCGGCGGGATCGCTGACGCCGAAAACAAGCTCGTATTCGGGATAATCCTGCAGACAGTGACTGCGGAAGCTCTCATAGATCTCAGGATCGATTCCCTTCAGCGGCTTCAGGATGGAAACCGGCGGCGGCACTTGCGTGGAGCGGACGCTCCCGCCCTCTTTGCGTCCGCGAAGAAAAGCACCGGCAGCCCAAAGGCAGAGCAGGTAGTAAATAGAAGCGGAAACACAACCGAGGATCGCGACGATCTGGAAGATCTTGCCGATGGAATGACTCATGCCTGAGCGAAAGAATATCTATTCGTACCGGAGCGACTCAATCGGATCAAGGTTCGCTGCTTTCCACGCAGGATAAATACCAAAGACCAGACCAACCCCAGCGGCTGAGCTGAAGCCGAAGGTCACCCAGAACGTGGACATGTGTGCCGGCAGAGAAGGCCATAGAACTGGAATCACCCAGACCACAATCGCTCCGACCAAGATGCCGATCAAACCGCCGACAGCGGTGAGCATGATGGCTTCCAGTGTGAATTGCAGGAGAATGTCACGCTTGCGGGCTCCGATAGCTTTGCGCACCCCAATCTCACGGGTGCGCTCGGTCACGCTGACCAGCATGATGTTCATCACCCCGACGCCACCAACAACCAATCCAACGCTCGAAATCGCGAACATACCGATGAACAAGCCGCCGGTAATCTGGTTCCATACTTCGGTGATCGACTCGGAGGTGAAGATGGCAAAATTGTCGGGTTTATCAAAGGGAACTTTTCGTCTGCGCCGGAAAAGTTCGCGGATCTCGTCCATGGCCTTCGGCATGTCGTCGTGAGACGTGGCTTTGACCACAATCCAGTGCTGCTTCAACTCCGGGTGCAGCATTTTGAACGTCTGGAGTGGGAAGATGACCCGATTGTCGATAGGATCCTTTCCCCCGCTGAACACCGATTGGATCTTGCCCAGCGTGCCTATGACCTCAAACAACCGGCCTTCAATGTTGACCTCTTGGCCCAGAGGGTCCTGATTCCCAAACAACTCCTCCGCAGTGTCATAGCAAAGGATAACGACCGAAGCGCGATGCTCGTCATCGAATTCACTGATCCATCTCCCGCTCTTTAGCGGTAGATCCTCCACATCCAACATCGAAGCTGTATCGCCCTCGAGGAGAGTGTTCTTCGCCTTGCGGCCCCGATACTTGACGGCGTAAGTGCCGCTGCCGATTTCGGGACGAAAGAGGCGAATCAGGGCGGCCACCGCCCGGACATGAGGCAAGTCTCGAAGCGCCTCCGCGTCCTCGCGGGTCAACTCTCTGCGGGCCCGCATCTCATCCGACATTCGCCCAAAGGTGAAGGGCTCGAGATGGAAGGCGAAAATAACGTTGGATCCGATGGTAGCGAGGCGATCACGAACGTTGTCGTCGAGCCCACGGCCGATCGACGAGACTCCTATGACAACGGCAACACCGATCACTATGCCCAGCACGGTCAAACCCGAACGCAGCTTGTTGGTGCGGATCGTGTCCGTTGCCATCTGAACGATTTCGCCGAACTCGCTCTTGCGCATGATGGGTTTCAACCGAGCCGACAGAATCAAGCCAACAAGAGAACCGCCAACCGGGTGGCATCAATGGAGTGAATCATCCCCGAGCGCAGGCCGCCTACTCGTACCGCAGCGATTCGATGGGATCGAGATTGGCTGCCTTCCACGCCGGATAGATTCCGAAGACGAGTCCAACCCCTGCGGCAGAGCTGAAACCAAACGAGACCCAGAACATCGACAGATGAGCCGGCAGCGAAGGCCAGATTGCAGGAATCACCCAGACGATGACGGCTCCGGTCAGGATGCCGATGATGCCCCCGACCATGGTCAGCATGATCGCTTCGAGCGTGAACTGCAAAAGGATGTCGCGCTTGCGTGCGCCGATCGCCTTCCTGACGCCGATCTCCCGCGTGCGCTCGGTGACGCTGACCAGCATGATGTTCATTACGCCGACGCCGCCCACGACCAGTCCGACGCTGGAGATCGCGAACATGCCGATGAATAGCGCGCCGGTAAGCTGGTTCCACACATCGGTGATGGAGTCCGAAGTCATGACCGCAAAATTGTCTGGCTTGTCGAACGCCACTCTCCGCCGGCGCCGCAGCAATTCGCGAATCTCGTCCATTGCCTTCGGCATATCATCGTGCGACGTGGCCTTCACGCTGATGACGTGCTGCTTCATTTCCGGATGCAGTGTTTTGAAAGTCATCAGCGGCATGATGACGCGATTGTCGTTCGGGTCCTTTCCTCCGCCGAACACCGACTTGATCTTCTGCACCGTGCCGACGATTTCGAACAGGCGCCCCTCGATGTTGACGTCTTTGCCCAGCGGATCCTGGTCACCGAACAATTCGTGCTGCGTCTGGTAGCAGATTACGATCACGGGTAAGCGATGTTCGTCGTCGAAGTCGCTGAACCAGCGGCCGCTGGCCATGGGTAGATCGAACACATCCTTGGCCGAAGCCATGTCCCCTTCGATGATGGTGTTCCTTGCCTTTTTATCCTGATATTTGACCGCGTAGGTGCCCACGCCCAGTTCCGGCCGAAAGATTCGCATACCCGCCGAGACCGCCCTGATGTGGGGCAGATCCTGCATGGCCATCGCGTCGTCGTAGGTCAGTTCCTTGCGGGTGCGCATTTCGTCGGTCATGCGGCCAAAGGTGAAGAAATCCAAGTGGAACACGAAGATGACATTCGATCCGATGCTGGCGACCAGATCGCGCACATTGTCATCGAGCCCTCGGCCGATCGACGACACACCAATCACCACCGCCACTCCGATCACGATCCCGAGTACGGTCAAACCCGAGCGCAGCTTGTTGCTGCGGATGGTGTCCGTCGCCATCTGGACGATTTCGCCGAATTCTGAAGTGCGAATCATGGGTGACTACATCTCGAATCTTAACGCCACAATCGGATCCAACTTAGCCGCTTTGCGTGCGGGATAGACGCCGAAAAACACGCCCACACATGCTGCCACGGTCAATCCGGCAAAGACAGCCCAGAGCTTGATCGACGAAGGCATTCCGATGATAGCCGTAACCGCTTCGGCTACGACGACACCAGAAAGTACCCCCAAGGCTCCGCCCAAGAGCGACAAAATTACCGACTCAATCAGGAATTGGAGCAAGACGTCATCGCGCCGCGCACCGAGAGCCTTGCGAATCCCGATCTCGCGGGTTCGCTCCGTCACCGAGACCAGCATGATATTCATGATTACGATGCCGCCGACAACCAGCGAGACACCGGCGATTCCAATGGTCGCCATGAAAAATGTGTTGCTGAGTCCCGACCAGATTCCCAGCAGGCTGGCATTGGTCTCAATCTCAAAGCTGTCCTCTTGACCGGGACGATCGTGCCGGTGCGAGCGCAGCCCTACCCGCGCTTCGTCGAGGGCCTGATTCAGCGGCGTCCCGGTGCCCGAAGCCTTTCCCCAAATTGCGATGCTGTGATTGTGGGCTCCATACTTCTTGAGATACACAGTGATGGGAATCAAAACGTAATTGTCGGCGCTTTGGCCCAGAGTCTTTCCCTTTTTCTTGCCGACTCCGATGACCTGATAGGTCCAGCCATCCACTCTGATTTCTTTTCCCAGCGGATCGCCGCCCGCGAGCAGGTGGTCCACAATGTCGGTTCCCACGACGGCGACCTGAATGTGGTTGTTCAGATCGGTATCGCTGATCATGCGCCCGGAAGTCAGGTCGGTATCGAGGATGGTCGCAATCGAAGGCGTGATGCCCTGAATATTTGTGTCGTTGATCGATTGCTCGTTGCGCTTTACTTTGCCAGCACCCTGCATCAATGCGCCCACATACTGGCAGTGCTGGCAGGTATCGACCACGGCCTGGTAATCCTCCATGTCGAGGTTCTTGCGCTTCTCCGCTTCAAGGAAATGATCGACGTTGGTTTCAACCGCCGACATTTTCGCGACGATGAATACGTCCGCACCCAGATTAAAGATCTTCTTCGCAACGTAGTCGTTGATCCCCGAGACGAACGTTACGACCGCGATTACTGCACCGACGCCGATGACGACGCCCAGCAGGGTCAGCACGGAACGCAGCTTATTCGCCCACAGCGATTGCAGGGCTACGCGGATGGCTTCAAGGTAATTCATGGGATCGTAAATCGGGCGTCGGGCTCGGAACCTCAGACCTTCGGCCCTGGACCTGGCACGTCAGGCAGCGCCCCCGTTCCTGACTCGATATCAGTCTACAGCGAATTTTACCTCCTCGCACGGCGCTCGCTTCATGCCTGAAGATCCGGGGCCCGGAGGGCTGAGGTCCGGGGCCTGACGTCCGAGGTCGGCTTCCAGTCGCATATAATGAATGCTGTAGGCAGCCGGACCGGACGGCCGCTTCCCGCATCTTCGGATGCGAGGAGAGGAAAGTCCGAACTCCGCAGAGCAGTGTGCCGGATAACGTCCGGGACGTCAGGTTCAAGCCTGATGGACGGAAAGTGCCACAGAAAACATACCGCCCTGGAAACGGGGTAAGGGTGAAAAGGTGCGGTAAGAGCGCACCGCCGCGGCAGTAATGTCGCGGGCAGGGCAAACCCCACACGGAGCAAGACCAAATAGGAAGGAAGTTCGCGGCTTTGGTTCCTTGAATCAGGGCTGCGGACACGTGCCGACTCGGTGCGTCAAACCTTCGGGTAGGTCGCTAGAGCCGCGCAGCGATGCACGGCCCAGAGGAATGGTCGTCCCGCGGGAGCAATCCCGCGGACAGAATTCGGCTTACAGGTTCGGCTGCCACAAACGTTTACTTTCAATCACCTCCAAACGCCAGCGGCTCGGTTGTGACGCTCTCAACAGCGCCGATAATCCTGTGTTTCCATTCTCCCATTCTCCAGGACCTCTTGACGCGCTGGCGCTCGACATGGTATTACATTTCCCAGAATGTAATGGAGGCACTATGGAGTCTGCTATCACGGTCAAGGGTCAGGCCACGATACCCAAGGCTATTCGAGAGCATCTTGCGCTGAAGCCGGGAGATCGGGTTAAGTTCTTTGTGCATCCAGATGGTAGCGTGGTTCTGTTGCCGAAACTTACCGCGGCTGCCTTGCGCGGCGTCGTCAAATCCCGGCGCAGGCGGCCGGTGACGATCGAGGAGATGAGCAAGGCCGCCGCTGAGGGTGCCGCTGGCAAGGCGTCGAAGGCCAAACGGCGATGATTGGGCTCGACACCAACATCCTGGTACGCTACCTTGCCCAAGACGATCCGGTTCAGTCGCCTAAAGCAAGGGAAATCTTCGAACGCCGATTGACTGAGAAGGACCCCGGCTTTGTCAGCGTTGTGGCGATGGTGGAGACCGTTTGGGTCCTCGATCGCGCCTACCGCTTGTCATCCCAAGAAATCTCCGCGGCCGTAGAGCGCATGCTTCAGACCGATGTCCTCATTGTCGAGAACGAGCAGGAGGTTTTCACCGCCATGGTGGCGTTAAGGAGCGGCGAGGGTTCATTTGCAGATGCGTTGATCGGGGCGCTAGGTACCCGGGCCGGCTGTGCCCGCACCCTAACATTCGACCACAAGGCGTTACGCCTCCAGGGCTTCGAGCTTCCGTGAGCGGCCCCAGGATTTCACTCGGCGAACGGCGGCGGTAATGTCGTAGGACGAGATTAATAATGAAGTTTTATGACCAGCTTGAAATAAAGTAATTATTGGATAGCCCTTACATCACGGTGCGTTACGCTCGTGGGTGCAACGCCCGAAAGGAACGTGTGGCATTCGAGACTCGCGTTCTCAAACTGCCGTCTTGGCACCGGAACGCACGACGCTGTGACGCCGGTGTGACGCAAAACCTGCCATTACTGACGAAGTTGACATTATTGACACTTCGCAGTGATTGATTTTCAAATACCTTGTCTGTTTGCAAGGCAGCCTAGCGAATTCGGCTTACAGGTCCGGCTGCCTTAATCGACTTTTTCTCCTTGGCACTATTGCCTGCCCGTGCAACTCCGTACTTCCCCGCGCCTATGCATGGACACTAGCTGCATTCCCCTGTCTACGGCAACTTCGACTCTGGCGCGTCCTGGTTGCTCAGGATTTGCGGTCGGCGGTCCACTGGCCAATGCGGAAGATCACGAACTCTGCGGGGCGCAGCGCAGCCACGCCGATCAAGACGATGAGCCTGCCATTGTCGATGTCGTTTTGCGTCATTGTGGAACGGTCACATTTTACGAAGTAAGCTTGGTCCGGTTCGTTGCCCATCAATGCGCCAGTTTGCCATTCGTTTAATAGAAAATCAGAAATGCTGCGACGCACGTTGTCCCACAGCGTCTGGCCGTTGGGTTCGAACACGACCCACTGCGCGCCGCTGTCGATGGAGTGCTCGAGGTAGGAGAGGTAGCGGCGGACGGCGACGTACTTCCATTCGGGATCGGAAGTGATGGTGCGTGCACCCCACACGCGGTAGCCTCGGCCGGGGAAAAAGCGCAGGGTGTTGATGCCCAGTGGATTGAGGATGTTCTGCTGAGCGTCGTCGAGAATCGTCTCAAGGCCGATAGCGAGGTTGATAACTTCGTTGGCCGGCGACTTGGAAACCCCGCGCGTCAGGTCGGTGCGCGCATAGATCCCGGCGACAAAGCCAGAGGGCGGCTGATTGAGGCTGGCACCGGTCGAAGGATCGTGAATGGTCACCCAAGGATAGTAGAGAGCGGCATAGCGTGAGTCGAAGTTGGCGCGAAGAGCCTGTACCGCGTCGGGACGCTGGCCGTCTCCGGAATCGAGCACGGCGACACGATAGCGCATTTGTGTGGCATGGGCGATCAGCAAGTTGAGGACGGAGTTCGCGTCGGGGGAATTGTCTTTGTAGCCGAAGGTGGCGCCGGGGGCGGCGACGGTGGAGATCTCGTCTACTTCTTCAAAGGCCATCAGTGCGGTTTTGCGGTTGGTGACGGGATCAAGGGCGCCCGTGTAGTCAGCGGCGGTGGGGCGTCGGCCGTCGGAACTGGAGCTTGCCCCAGGAGAGAATACCCGGGAGACATAGAGGCGAGTGCCGCCGTTCTCGAAGAAAGCTCGCGCAGCATGCCACATGAAATTGGGAGTGGGCGAGGCATCGTCGAACTGCATGAGCTGCGGTCCGCCGTAGGTTTGCTCGAACTCGACGAGGCCAGTGAGGGGAGCAGGCGGCAGAACCAGCGGACCACTGTGGGTGGGTCCGACAAATCCGGCGGTGGAGGTAGGGAGGCCCTGAATTGAGTGAGGTTGCTCGGTTTCTTCGATGTAACCGCCTGGCGAAACATACTGAGGCATGACAGGCCCCTGATGACGTAACCAAAGTATAGAACAAGTCGTGAGTCGCGATCCGCAGTCTGATCTTGGGATTCTGAGCGCAATGGCGTGGTTTCAACGTCTATCCAGGCAATCTTTTGCGGATCGATCCGAACTCTGCTTGAGCAGGCGGCCCGATGGCGCTTCATGCTCACCGGGAATCGACCTGTCGTTTACTGGCAATTCTGCCAGTTGTTCCGTCCTTCATCCAAAGTCTAGCGTTTAAGAAACGCGAAGGCAGGTTTTGACGACGCGGTGTTGGTGTCGAGACTGGCAGAATCCGGCGAGAAGGAGAAGAGAGAGTAAAACGGGGATGATGCATGAGAGTCATAAAGGTCAACATCATCAAGACCGAATCTCGATGCCGCTTTGATGAAATGAACCTAATGGAATTGTTGGCAGGACTCGCACTGCGGCTGGCCACCTACTCTTTGCTGTTTGCAACTTTTGCGTTTGCGCAAAATACTCCGCCCGAAAATCCCCAACCAAACAAAGACAATCAGCTAAATGTGAACTGGTTCTATGGCTCGTACGTTCCCAAGGAAGTTCCGCTCGAATCTTTAAGCGCACATCGTCGCTTCAATCTCTATCTGCGGCAGACCTACACGACTTGGGGAATTTATCTCAAGACGACGCTGTTTGCCGTAAGGGACCAGGCTCACAGCACGTACCCCGAGTGGGGCGACGGATTCGAAGGATTCGCTAAGCGACTCGGCACACGACAAGCCGAATTCATAATTCAAAACTCGGTTACGTCCCTTGGCGACGGACTGCTTGGCTGGGAGCCGCGTTACGACCGTTGCCGTTGCGGCGGATTCTGGCCCCGCACACGACACGCTATCGTTAGAAACTTCGTCACCTACGATCGCACTGAAAAATCCTTACGTCCTCAACTGCTTCCCTATCTGGGCGCTTTTACCGGAAGCGTCACCGCGACCGCGTGGGAGCCAGGTAACCCCAACTGGCAGGTGAAAGGCTATCAGGCGGTGATTACCCAGGTGCCGGTCGGCATGGGAATCAATTGGATCGGCGAGTTCGCGCCCGAGATCGCTCGAGTGGTTCGCAGACACAAAAAGTGAAGACCGTTCCCATTCAATATTGCAAGCCAATGAAAATTTTGGAGTTGCGCCTATTCCAATGGATAACTGTCGCAAAATCGCCATAGCACTCACTGACTTCCTCTCTGCCGGGCGTATTGTGAAAACAGGACATTAATTCGGCTTACTGGTGCGCCCGCCACAACCTTCCTTGTTCCCTGCTGTTTTCCTCCGCAAGCTTCCGAATTGTGACGTCCCTGTGACGAAACGAGAGTCAGGGCCCATCAACCGCGACAATTTCCCCTGTCACTATTGACAGTTCCTCAGCGGCTGGCGAGGTACTCATAATAGCGGCCAGATCGGTTTTTCCCCCCATCGACCATGACGACCTCCGCAAATCCGACGATGTTAGCGCTGGAAAAATGCGCAAAAGGCGGGCCTTCGCTTGCTTCTTGGAACGAAGGCCCCGCAAAGCAGAGCATCCTGAATTTTGTCGTCGGAGTAACTACGACTGGCAGCCCTCAGTTCGTCAAACCAGAAGAACGGGTCGCGGTTTTCGATAACGACGGGACTTTGTGGACCGAGCAACCGATGTATTTCCAACTCGCATTCGTGTTCGATCGCCTGAAAGTCTTAGCTCCGCAACATCCCGAATGGAGAGACAGGCCACTTTTTTCGGCGGTCCTTGAGGGCGACATGAAGACTGTCGCTGCCGGAGGCCTTCGCGGTTTGCTGGAACTTGCCACGATTACCCACGCTGGCATGACCACCGACGATTTCTCAAAGATTGTAGAGGAATGGATCACAAGTGCCAGGCATCCGAAATTCAATCGTCCATACACCGAACTGATTTTCCAGCCGATGTTGGAGTTGCTGGCCTATTTGCGTGCCAATGGCTTCAAAACGTTCATCGTCTCCGGCGGGGGCATTGAATTTATGCGTGTCTTCGCGGACAAGGTATATGGGATTCCGCCCGAGCAGGTGATTGGCAGCACCATCGTAACCAAGTTCGAGATGCTCGCAGGCGTGCCCGTGCTCACCCGGCTGCCGGAATTGAATTTCATGGACGACAACGTTGGCAAGCCTGTGGCTATCAACATGCACATTGGACGCAGGCCCATCGCTGCATTCGGCAACTCCGACGGCGATTTGCAGATGCTGCAGTGGACCGCCGCTGGCACCGGTTCTCGCTTTGGACTGCTCGTACACCACACGGATTCCGAACGCGAATATGCCTATGAGCGGTCGCCGCTCGGCAACCTGGACAAGGCTCTCACTGAGGCCCAGGCGAAGGGTTGGACTGTCGTCGACATGAAGCGGGACTGGAATCGGATTTACCCGTTCGAAACCTGCAAATAGCGCACTCTCTTCGAGAAGTGTGACCGGAGGATCGCATGTCCGACGATAAATTGGCTACCCTCGACAACGATCCGACCTCAAGCAAGCTGAAAAGCTCAATCACGGCTGTCGACATCGTGCTGGAGCCGGACGAAACCATGATCCAGCAGGCGCAGGCCGCCAACGCGGGACTCCTTAAGAACTTCCCCAAGGGCTACGCGCTGGGCGACGAACATGCACCGCATATCTCGGTCATGGGAGGCTATGTCTACACAGCAAGTTTGGACAAGCTGTTCACGGCGGCAGCCAAGGTGCTGGCCAGCGAGAAGGTGACGAGCTGGAAGTTGAAGGCGTTCAAGTATTACTACATACCGTTGAAAGAGATCGGGCTGGGTGGCATCGTGGTTGAGCCGACTGCCGACATGATCAGGCTGCAGAAGGAACTGATCGATGCCACCGCACCATTCATGGCGCCGGCCAGCTCCGGGACAGCCGCCGCCTTCGCGACCACGGCCAAGGACCCCGAAATTAACCAGCCCACCATCGATGCGGTTGCAACCTATCTTTCAGGGCACACGGGAGAGCATTACAGCCCGCATGTCACCATCGGCGTTGGCACAAGGGACTATCTGAACGCCCTGCTCGCTGCACCGTTTCCCACGTTCAGGTTTTCGGTCGTGGGAGTGTCCGCCTACCAGTTCGGCAACTTCGGGACGGCGGCAAAACGACTCCACTCTTTCAAGCTGACGCAGTGAGTACATGACGCCAGCAATTTCCATACTGCTGTTTTATCTCGTCAGTTCGACCCAAGTCTGCGAGGAGGAGAGTGCCATGACGTAAGCTCCACGGTCCAAGGTGGGTGAGCCAGCCACATGAAAAGGTCCCACTCCAGTCAGATGAGCAGGCTGCTCAATCCGGATGCGTGCCTGTGGTGTGAATCCGTCGATTGGTGCAAGTGCGATTCGCAGTTTCCCGGCTTTTCCGTTCCAAACGAGACGCTCGAATTGACCGGAATCCAGTGTCAGCCAGAGGCCAGCAGGTGCGAGATAAAACCTGGTGCGCGAAGCGTCCTTGGGTTCCACCGTAACGTCATCGCCCGCGACGGAGAGGTTTCCCCCGAAACAGATCCATCCGAAATCCGGATGG
>Ga0075030_100005855_pt1 | contig 11076 bp, 11 predicted proteins | sample LitLauG_LLR_2012_FD_71393 | JGI IMG/M metagenome (GOLD analysis project Ga0075030, IMG submission 71393) | Freshwater sediment microbial communities from Pennsylvania, USA - Little Laurel Run_MetaG_LLR_2012 | ecosystem: Environmental > Aquatic > Freshwater > Creek > Sediment | place: USA...
CCGTCCCGCGGCGTCCGCATCAAAGCCGCCGAGCTCGCGAACGAGGATTCGCCCGGAACGGGCCACCAGCAGCACCGCGATCGTGTCCGTGCCGCTCAGCCCGAGCGCGTGGACGACCCCGCGCACGTTCGTGTAGACGGTGATCGTGCGGGCGCGCGCCTCGTCTGTCCCCACCCCGCGGGCCATGCCGCCGTCGATGAACGGGCGGACGGGACTGAACGCCGCGGAGAGGATCGGTAGCTCGTAGACCGCGACGCCGCGCCGGCCGCGCGCCTGCTCCAGCAGCCACGGCAGCCACTCGTCGGCGAGAGCCTGCTGCTCTCGGCGAAACGCGGCGACGATCAGGTTCAGGGAGCCCGGGAGGTCATCGGGCAGCTGCCAGCGCTCCCCGTCGAGGGAGCGCCCGCTGATGCGCGGGAACGCGCCGTGGGCCGCGCTCATGTCGCGGCGCCCGCCTCCACGGCCGGCTCGGCGCGCTCGCCGGCGCGCGGGCCGGGCGGCTCGCCGCCCGCTCCACCGCGCGGGTTCGGCAGCCCGACCGTCACGAGCAGGCCGAACAGCACGAAGCCCGCCGCGGTGAACGCGACGCTGCCGGCGGAGGACGCGAGCGCCTGCGAGGACGCCGCGACGACGCGCTCGTTCCCGGGCTGCTCCCGCAGCGCGACGATCGCGCTCCCGCCGCTCGAGCCCACGGCGGTGGCGATCGCCTCCCTGCTGGCGGGCGGGAGCCCGGGGATCGTGCTCAGCCTGTCCCTCACGCCGCTGCCGAGGGTGCTGATCAGGATCGTTCCGAGGATCGCGATGCCGAGGGCCGAGCCGACCTGCCTGAACGTGCTCTGGATACCCGAGCCCTGGCCGCTCGACTCGACGGGCACGTCGGTGAGGATCACGCCGGTCAGCTGAGCGGTCGCGAAGCCGACGCCGACGCCGTAGACGAACAGGAACGGGATCACCGTCCAAACCGACGTGTCGGCGCCGAGCACGAAGCCGAGCGTCCCGATCCCGAGGACCTCGAGCACGAGCCCGAGCTGGACCACCCCGCGGGGGCCGAGGCGCGGCGCGAGCACCGGCGTCAGGCCGCCGGAGAGCAGCGTCCCGACGGCGAGCGGGATCAGGGCGGCGCCGGTGTCCAGGGCGCTCAGCGCCAGCGCGCCCTGCAGGTACAGCGGCAGCACGAACAGCAGGCCGAACTCCCCGAGCGCGACGATCAGCGCGGCCACGTTGCCCCGGCTGAAGCTCGAGATCGAGAACAGGCGCAGGTCGACGACCACCAGCCGGCCGCCGCGCAGGCGCGAGCGCTCGATCAGGACGAACGCCACCATCGAGACGATCGACAGCGCGAACGCGACCGGGACGGGGGAGATCGCCCCCCTCGGCCAGGCCAGCAGCTCCAGCCGCTGCGTCGAGAGCCACCAGCCGTAGGTCTGCCCCTCGATCAGGCCGAACACGAGCGCGCTGAGGCCAACGATCAGCGTCAGCTGACCCGGCAGGTCGAACCCGCGCGGCGTGTCGGGGTCAGATGTCTCCGGGACGACGGTCAGCAGGCCGACCACGATCGCGATCCCGAGCGGCACGTTGATCAGGAAAGCCCAGCGCCACGACAGGTCCGTCGTCAGGACGCCTCCCAGGAACGGCCCGATCGCGGCCATGCCGCCGATCGTGGAGCCCCAGATAGCGAATGCGACGGCCCGCTCCCTGCCGCGGAACAGGCTGTTCACGGTGGACAGGGTCGCGGGAAGGATCATCGCTCCGCCGATGCCCTGCAGGAAGCGGCCGAAGATCAGCACACCGCTCGTCGGTGCCGTCGCGGCGACGACGCTCGCGAGCACGAACCAGATCGTCCCGATGAGGAAAAGCCGACGGCGGCCGAACATGTCGCCGACCCGGCCGAGCGTGATCAGCAGCGCGGCGAACACCAGCGAGTAGATCGAGTTCACCCACTCCGCGGTCGCTGCCGTCGTGTGCAGGTCCCTGATGATCGTGGGGACGGCGACGTTGACGATCGTCGCGTCGACGATGATCATCGCGACGCCGAGCGCGATGAACGGCATCGCGATCCATCGGCGCCGGTCTCCGCCGTCGGGCTCCAGGATCGTCTGGGCAGAGCTCACGCGCGGATGATCGCAGGGCGGCTCACGCGGTCGTGGCTGAACCTGCGCCGGACAACATATAACCATTTGGTTTGGTATATTCGCGCCGTGCCCGTCGCCCTCCCGGTCATCAGCGAGCGTGAGCGCCAGCCAGGCGGCTGCTGCACGCCGCTCGTGCAGCCCGACATCACGGCCGAGCGCGCCGGGCGCATGGCGGCGCTGGCGAAAGCCCTGGCGGACCCGACCCGCCTGCTGATCGTCGACGCGGTCCGCAAGGCGGCTCCAGAGGCCGTCTGCCAGTGCGAGCTGCTCCCCCTCTTCCGCATGTCCCAGCCCGCGCTGTCCAAGCACCTGAAGGTGCTGATCCGCTCGGGGATCCTGGGCAGCGAGCGCCGCGGCCTGTGGGCCTACTACTACGTGAGGCCTGAAGCGACCGGGGAGCTGACGTCATGGCTGAGCTAGAGAAGAGCGCCGAGCCGTGCTGCCAGCCCGCCGATCGGGCGACGTGCTGCGAGCCCGCCGAGAAGGCCGCGTGCTGCGGGCACGGCGACGGGTGCAGCTGCTCTGAGGGTGCGAAGCCGGCCAGCGACGTTCGTGAGGAGGTCCGCCGGCGCTACGCGGCTGCCGCAGAGGCCGCGGCGGGCTCCCCGTGCTGCTCGAAGGAGCCGCTGCTGGACCCGGCGGCGGGCATCTTCGGCGCGTCTCTCTACGACGTCGCCGACCGGGAGCGGATCCCCGACACGGCAGCGCTCGCGTCGCTCGGATGCGGCAACCCCACCGCGGTGGCCGAGCTGCGCGAGGGCGAGACGGTCCTGGACCTCGGATCCGGCGGCGGCATCGATGTGCTGCTGTCCGCACGGCGGGTCGGCCCCGGAGGCATCGCGCACGGCCTCGACATGACCGACGAGATGCTCGACCTCGCGCGCAGAAACGCAGCCGAGGCCGGGATAGCCAACGCCGTCTTCCACAAGGGATACATCGAGGAGATCCCGCTCGATGATGAGAGCGTCGATGTCGTCATCTCGAACTGCGTGATCAACCTGTCGGGCGACAAGCAGCGCGTCCTGAACGAGGTCGCGAGGGTGCTTCGGCCGACGGGACGGCTGGCGTTCTCGGACATCATCGCCGACGAGGACATGGATGACGCGACACGCTCAGACATGGCCCAGTGGACCGGCTGCATCGCCGGAGCGCTGACACGCGCCGAGTTCGTGAGGGCACTGAGAACGGCCGGCCTCGTGGATGTTGAGATCACCGCGACCCACCGGGTGCACGATCACGCGACCTCGGCGATCATCCGCGCGCGCAGGCCCGCATGAGCGGCGCGGAAGTCAACCTCCACGACCCCCAGACCCTCTACAGGCAGTGGGAGGGGAGCCAGTGGAACCCATTCGAGATCGAGCTGAGTGCCGACGCCCAGCAGTGGGCGCAGGCCGATGACACGGCGCTGCTCACCTTCATCCTCGGCTCGCTGATGGTCGCAGAGGAGCGGATCACCACCAACTTCTCGGGCCTGGTCGGAGCGGGCTCCAGCGAGGAGGAGGTGAGCTATCTCGCAACGCAGCAGGTCGACGAGGCGAGGCACATGCAGTTCTACGCGCGCTTCCAGGACGAGGTCGTCGGGGATCCCGCCGAGATAGCGGCGCACGTCCTGCGGGCCCGCGAGCAGATCTCCCCCGCCTTCCGGACGATCTTCGATGAGAAGCTCGTCGCGGCCCACGAGCGCCTCGTCGCCGATCCGCTCGACCTCGACGCGAAGGTCGCCTTCGTGACGATCTACCACCTGGTGCTGGAGGCGACGCTCGGCCTGACGACCTTCGAGTTCTCTACGCGGTTTCTGAACGAGGCACGGCTGCTGCCCGGGTTCGTGGCGGGCTACAGCATGATCCACCGCGACGAGCACCGCCACATCGGCTATGGAATGTGGTTCCTGCGGGGCGCGGTCGCCAGCGCCGCGCGTGCGGGCGACGTGCTCCGAGCAACGCTCCGCGATCTGCTGCCGGCCGTCGCCGGCTCGCTCAAGCTGCCGGAGGGAGCCGACGCGTCGGTGCTCGGAACCTCAGAGGCGGAGCTCGCGCAGTTCGCGCTCGGGGGCCTCGAGCGCCGACTGTCCATCATCGGCGTCCCGATCGGGACCCTGTGAGCACGCCGGGCCTCGGGCGGCGAGCGACGGCCGAGGCGCTCGGGGCCTTCGCGCTGGTGTTCGCCGGGTGCGGCGCGATCGTCACCAACGCCGAACGGTCGGGCACGCTGGGCAGCGTCGGGATCAGCCTCGTGTTCGGGCTCGTGATCCTCGCCGGGATCGCCGCCTTCGGGCACATCTCCGGCGCCCACTTCAACCCCGCTGTCACGACCAGCTTCTTCCTGACGAGGCATCTCCCCGGACGCGATGCGTTGACCTACGTCGCCGCGCAGCTCGCGGGAGCAACCGCCGCCGCCCTGCTGCTGTGGGCGGTGTGGCCGGCCAAGCCCGCCGACCTGGGCGCGACCGTCCCGAGCATCGCCGTCGGACGGGCGGTGCTCGTCGAGGGGGTGATGAGCGCCCTGCTGATGCTGGTGATCCTCAGCGTCGCGACCGACACGCGCGCGGCGGGAGCGCCCGCCGCGATCGCGATCGGCGCGACGATCGCCCTCGACGCCCTGTTCGGCGGGCCGCTGACGGGGGCTTCGATGAACCCGGCCCGCTCGTTCGCGCCGGCGCTCGTCTCGGGGGAATGGAAGGACTTCTGGGTCTACCTCGCCGGGCCGCTGATCGGTGCGCCTGTCGGCGCCTTCGCCTACCAGTTCGTGCGCGGAGAGCACCCCGGCAGCGCCCTCGCCGAGCAGACCGGGGATCTCTGATGGCGACCGCCCTGTTCGTCTGCCTGCACAACGCCGGGCGCTCGCAGATGAGCGCAGCGCTGCTCGAGCAAGAGTCCGGCGGGCGCCACACCGCGCTCTCCGCGGGGACGACACCCGCCGAGCACGTCCATCCGGAGGTCGTCGAGGTGATGCGCGAGCTCGGGATCGACCTGTCGGCGCGGCGCCCCGTGCTGCTGACGCGGGAGCTCGCCGAGCGTGCCGACGTCGTCGTGACGATGGGCTGCGGGGACGCGTGCCCCTACATACCGGGCAAGCGCTACATCGACTGGGATCTCCCCGACCCGAAGGGCAGGCCGGTCGAGGAGGTCCGCGCCATCCGTGAGGACATCGCGGGCCGGATCCGCGGCCTGATCAATGACCTGGACGCCTAGCTGCGCGATCCGCACGACGTAGGTTGCCTGCACCTTCGCGTGGACATGCCCGCGGGCTTCGAGCGCGGATAACATCGGCTGCGCGCCCGCCGGCGCAATCAACTGATCCGGATCCCAGCGATCCGGCGAGGAGGGGAACCGAGTGAGCGAGATCAACCGCCGTCTTGTCCTTGCCGAGCGCCCGACCGGGATGGTCGACGCGTCGACCGTTCGCCACGAGGAGGGTGAGATCCCGACTCCAGGGGAGGGCGAGGCCCTGGCCCGCGTCCGCTACATCTCGATCGACCCCACGATCCGCACCTGGATGGACGACGCCCCCGGTTACCTGCCCCCGATCGGGATCGGCGAGATCATCCGCGCCGGCGGCGTCGCGGAGATCATCGACAGCCGGTCGGACAAGTACAGCCCCGGCGATCTGGTGTTCGGGATGATGGGCTGGCAGGACTACGCGATCGCCGACGAGGGCGAGCGCACCATGCAGCGCCTGCCCGAGGGGATCTCCCCCACGTCCGCGCTCAGCGTGTTCGGGATCACCGGGATGACCGCCTACTTCGGCCTGATCGACGTCGGCCGCGTCAAGGAGGGGGACGTGGTCGTCGTGTCAGGCGCCGCAGGAGCGACCGGCTCCACGGTTGGCCAGATCGCGAAGATCAAGGGCGCATCGAAGGTCGTCGGGATCGCGGGCGGCCCGGAGAAGTGCAGCTGGATCGTCGACGAGCTCGGCTTCAACGCCGCGATCGACTACAAGAACGAGGATGTCTCGGCCAGGCTCCGTGAGGAGGCCCCGGCGATAGACCTCTACTTCGACAACGTCGGCGGCGAGATCCTCGACGCGGCGCTCGCGAACCTCGCGATGCGCGGCCGCGTCGTGCTGTGCGGGGCGATCTCGGGATACAACTCCGGCAAGCCTCCGGCCGGGCCCGCCAACTACCTGTCGCTGCTGATCAGGCGCGGGCGGATGGAGGGCTTCATCATCCTCGACTACCTCGACCGGTTCCCGCAGGCGCAGGTCGAGATGGGAGGCTGGGTCGCGCAGGGCAGGATCAAGGCGGCCGAGCACATCGTCGAGGGGCTCGAGCACGCCCCCGACGCGCTGAACCTCCTGTTCACCGGCGGCAACACCGGCAAGGTAATCGTGAAGGTCTGATTCCCGGCGTCAGCCCGCCCCGACGGGGCGGGCTCGCCGCTGAAGGAACCCGACGAGCGCCTCGCAGGCCTCGACCGGGCGGTCCTCCCACACGAAATGGCCCGCGCCCGGGAGCACCAGTAGCTCCGAGCCGGGGATCTCCTGGTGGAAGCGCTCGGCCATCGTCACCTTCGCGAACTGGTCGTCCTCGCCCCACAGGATCAGCGCCGGGAGTCCGAGCGTGCCGAGCCGCCCGTCGTAGGGGGCGAGCTTCGCGAAGTCGCCCGAGCGGTAGAGCTCGAGATGCCCGAGCCTGCGCGTCTCGCCGTCAAAGCCCTTCCAGTACTCGTCGAGCGCGTCGTCCGCGATGCCGGGAGCGACCGCCTTCAGCGCACCGCCGAACGCGTCCCGGGTGTAGGAGCGGATCAGCTCCTCGCCCGTCCCGGGGGTCCGCATCGCGTTGGCGAGGTCGTGCCAGCTGCGGTCGGAGAAGAAGCCGCCGTCGGAGATGACGAGCGCGCTGACCCGGGCGGGGTGGTCGCACGCCCAGCGCAGGCCGATCATCACGCCCCAGTCGTGCGTGACGAGTGCGACGGGCCCGACGCCGAGCTCCGCGACGAAGCGCTCGAGCGACTCGACGTGGCGCTCCCAGGTGCCGGGTGGATCGGGCTCAGAGTCTCCGTAGCCGGCGAAATCCGGAGCGATCGCGTGCCAGCCCGCCGCGGCGAGGGCCTCGAGCGCCTCGCGCCACATGTACGAGGACTCCGGGTAGCCGTGCAGCAGCAGCACCGGCGGGTCCTGGGGGCGCCCGGCGTGCCGGTATGCGAGTCCTGCGGCGCGGTCCATCGCGGGCATCCTATCCGGGCGCGACGCGCGCGAACCGTCCGTGCACTCGAGGCTCACCCGACCTGCTCGAGCGTGATCCGCAGGACCTCGTCCCAGTAGCGCTCGCCGTGCTCGGCGCTGGAGCGCGCGGGGTCGCCGATCACGCCGTTCTCGGCGACGGAGTGCACGCCGGCGCCGAAGATCGCCCCAACCGCCTGCTCCGGGTCGCCGGTGTAGCCCGGCTCGCGACGGTCCAGGCGGATCATGTCGGGGTGGATCGCGGCGAGCATCGACGTCTCCCACTCCCCCGCGTGCAGGCCGCCCTCCCCCATCGGCACGTCGTACTCGCGCTCGCCGAGCTGGGCTATCGCGAGCAGCGCACCGAGGTCGGTCAGCGCCCGCACCTCGATGCCCGGGTCGGGGCCGATCGCCTCGATCGCGGCCGCGAGCGGCCCGAAGTTGCCGCCGTGGGTGGGGATCAGGATCACCCGGCCGAATCCTCCCCTTGCGAGCGACGCGACGACATCGGCGACGATGCCGTGGAAGGTCTGCTCGGAGATCGAGATCGTGCCGGGGAACTCGAGGTGATGCTCGCTGCAGCCGAAGCGGACCGTCGGGGCGAGGAACGCGTCCAGCTGCTCGGCGACCAGGCGCGCGAGGTGGTCCCCGAGCAGCGCGTCGGTGGCCAGCGGCATGTGAGGCCCGTGCTGCTCGGTGGCCCCGAACGCCAGGACGACCGTGTCCCGGCCCCGCTCCTGCTCGGACCTGATCTCCGGCCAGCTCATGCGGTCCATCTCGAGCGCTCCCATGGATCCTCCCCTCCTCGCGTTTGAGGCGCTGAGTCTACGTCCGGCGCGAGGTCCCCGCCCTTGACGCAGGCACCGATCGTCCACACTGGAGGTGTGAGCGTGCTGACGACGATCGGCGACGGCCTGCGGGATGCGTTCCTGATGGCCTGGGCCGTGTGGTGGGCGCTGGTGTTCGGATTCGCGATCTCGGCGGTCGTGCAGGCCTGGGTGCCGAGAGAGCGGATCGAGCGCGCGCTCGGCGGCAGCGGCGGGCGCCCCGTGATCCTCTCCACGGGCCTCGGGGCCGCCTCCTCCTCGTGCAGCTATGCGGCTGTAGCGATCGCAAAGAGCCTGTTCCAGAAGGGCGCGAGCGCCGCCTCGGCTCTGGCCTTCCAGTTCAGCTCGACGAACCTCGTGATCGAGCTCGGGATCGTGATCTGGATCCTGATGGGCTGGCAGTTCACGCTCGCCGAGTTCGTCGGCGGCCTGATCCTGATCGCGATCATGACGCTCCTGCTGCGCCTGTTCGTCTCCCGGCGTCTCGAGGAGCGGGCACGCGCGAACGCGCAGGAGGCCGACGCGGGCCACCAGCACCACAGTGCGGGCGAGCAGGTGTCCTGGCGCGAGCGCCTGACCAGCTCAGCGGCCTGGTCGGACGTGGCGCACAACTTCCGCAACGACTGGTCGATGCTGTGGAAGGAGATCATCATCGGGTTCCTTCTGGCGGGCTTCATCGGCCAGCTGCCCAACAGCTTCTTCAACACGCTCTTCATCACCGAAGCGCCCGCGCCGATCCGGGTGCTCGAGAACGCGATCGTGGGTCCGCTGATCGCGATCCTGAGCTTCGTGTGCTCCGTCGGCAACATCCCGCTCGCGGCCGTCCTGTGGTCCGGCGGGATCGGCTTCGCCGGGGTGATCGCGTTCATCTTCGCCGACCTGCTGGTGCTGCCGATCATCGCGATCTACCGCAAGTACTACGGGCGCGTGTTCGCCACCCGGATCGTCGCGCTGATGTTCGTCACGATCGTGCTCTCGTCCCTGATCGTCTCGGGCCTGTTCAGCGTGGCCGGGCTGATCCCGCAGGTGCGCCCGAGCCGCGCCGACATCTTCAGCTCCGTGAAGGTCGACTACAAGCTGTTCACGAACATCCTCGGCCTGGCGGTGTTCGCGGTGCTGATGGGAATGACGATGAGACGCGGCGCGACCGACCCGGTCTGCGGGATGCGTGTTGACCGCTCGAAGGCGGTCACGCTCCAGACGCCCGGCGGCACCCTCTACTTCTGCGGCAGCCACTGCGCGAACACCTACCTGGCGTCGCTCGAGGACCCCGGCGGGCTCGCTGAGCCGCACGCCGCCGGCGCGCACGCTCACTGAAAGAGCGGTCCGGGGGGTGCTTTAGCGTCCCGCTCGTGCTCAAGGATTTCAAGGCCTTCCTGCTGCGGGGAAATGTCGTCGATCTCGCGGTCGGGATCGTCATCGGCGCGGCGTTCGGCGCCGTCGTCACAGCGCTCGTCGCGGACCTGATCACGCCGATCATCGCCGCGATCATCGGCAAGCCGGACTTCTCGAGCCTGACCTTCACGATCAACGGGAGCGTGTTCCGCTACGGCTCGTTCCTGAACGCGCTGATCGCGTTCATCTCGATCGCCGCGGCCGTCTTCTTCTTCGTCGTGAAGCCGATGAACGTGATGATCGAACGGCGCCACCGTGGCGCGGACGACGATGACTCCGAGACGCGGCCCTGCACCGAATGCCTCAGCGAGATTCCCCGCGAGGCGCGCAAGTGCGCGTTCTGCGCCTCGGCCCAGACGCCCGCCTGAGCGCGGCACAGGCGCCGCATCTCAACGCCGCCGGGGACGCTGACACGCGAGCGGCGGCGTCGGATATGTTGAGCGGAAAGGGCGAGTGGAGGAGTTCACATGTACGACTACGTGATCGTCGGCGCGGGATCGGCGGGCTGTGTGCTCGCGGCGAGGCTCAGCGAGGACCCGGACGTCAGCGTGCTGCTGCTCGAGGCCGGGCCGCCCGACACCAACCAGAACATCCACATACCGCTCGGCTACCTGCAGCTAGCCCGGACCGAGGTCGACTGGGACATAGTGTCGGCGCCGGAGCCGCAGTGCGACAACCGCCGGATACCGCTCCCCCGCGGCCGCGTCCTCGGCGGCTCATCCTCGATCAACGCGATGGTCTACATACGCGGCAACGCACTGGACTATGACGAGTGGGGCGTGCCCGGCTGGTCGTGGGAGGAGATGCTCCCGCGGTTCATCCGTGCCGAGGACAACGAGCGCGGTGCCTCGCAGTTCCACGGCGCGGGCGGCCCGCTCGCGGTCAGCGAGCAGCGCAACGGCAGCCGGATCTCGCACGCCTTCGTCGACGCGGGCGTGCAGGCGGGCCTGCCGCGCAACGAGGACTTCAACGGAGCCTCCCAGGACGGCGTCGGCATGTTCCAGGTGACCCAGCGCGAGGGGATGCGCGCCAGCACCGCCGTCGCCTACCTGCATCCGGCGGCGCAGCGGGAGAACCTCACCGTGATGCCGCACATGCTCGCCCACCGAATCCTGTTCGAGGGCACGCGCGCGGTCGGCGTGGAGGCCTCGCGCCTCGGCGAGGTGCGGCAGCTGCGCGCCGAGCGGGAGGTGATCCTCAGCGCGGGCGCCTACGGCTCGCCGCAGCTGCTGATGCTGTCCGGCGTGGGGCCCGCCGAACACCTGATGATGCGCGAGGTCCCCGTGCTGCTCGACCGGCCGCAGGTCGGCCAGAACCTGTCCGACCACGCCGCCACGCAGATGGTGTGGACGACACCGGAGCCCGACAGCCTGCTGCTCGCGCTCGAGCCGGCGGCGCTCGAGCAGTATGAGGCGAGCCGCACCGGCCCGTTCGCGTCGAACCTCGCCGAAGCCGGTGGCTTCGCGCGTGTCGGTGCCGGCGCGCCGGCACCTGACGTGCAGTTCCATGTCGCGCCGCTGCACGTCGTGGAAGAAGGCATGGGTGACCCCGAGGCGCACGGC
>Ga0075030_100005858_pt1 | contig 11068 bp, 14 predicted proteins | sample LitLauG_LLR_2012_FD_71393 | JGI IMG/M metagenome (GOLD analysis project Ga0075030, IMG submission 71393) | Freshwater sediment microbial communities from Pennsylvania, USA - Little Laurel Run_MetaG_LLR_2012 | ecosystem: Environmental > Aquatic > Freshwater > Creek > Sediment | place: USA...
GATGTGTGCCACGGGCGGAAGGATTAGAGGCGTGGCGTCGGGGGCGGCGGAGGAATTCTGGCGGTCCGCCTTCACGCCGGTATTGATGACGCTGCCAATCACAATACCCAGAACCAGCGTGAACAATAGCAGCGCAAAGCTCAACACCTTCTGCTGCTTCAATTTGTCGAAAATCGGTATCACAGAAAAACCCTTTCGAACCAGGTATCTTTTAGTATAGAGGCTTTCAGTGGGCTGAAGGCGGCTTGAATTTCGGGCCTAGGGTTTCAGTTCAACCGCGAGTATACCCGCTAAGATCAGGGCGCCGCCCGCCACTGCATAGAGCGTGAGCGGCTCTCCGCCAATGGACACCGCCGTTGCCAAGGCCACCACCGGCTCCAATGCGAAGATCAGAGCCGTTCGGGTGGGCGTGGTGTAGCGTTGAGCCCAGGTTTGCAGTGCGAATGCGGCCGCTGTGGCGAAAATCGCCGTGAGAACGATAGCGAACCAGACGCTGCGGGTCCAGAGAGCGTGCGGCGGCTCGATTCCCAGAGCGAATCCAGAGAGAACGGCGGCGCAGCCGATTTGTCCAAGCGCGACAGCTTGCGTTTTTTCGCGCTGCGAATAGTAACCGACGCTCAACAAATGAAACGCAAACGCCACTGCGCAGCCAACGGTGAGCAAGTCTCCGCGGTTCATGCTGAAATTGGCGGCCAGCGAGGGCAGCGTCATCACTACTAGGCCCAACGCAGCTGCCGCGATGCCAGTGATTTCACGGCCGCCGGGTCTCTTGCGAAAGACTACCGATCCGATCAGGGGTACCAGCACAATGTAGAGCCCGGTAAGAAAACCCGAATTGCCCGCGGACGTGTATTTTAAACCCACGGTTTGCAGAATGTAGCCCAGCCAGAGAAACAGACCTGCAACGGCGCCGCCGCCAAGTCCCCGGCCGATTTCGGGCCAGCGCATTCTGCGAAAGCCGGGAGTGAACAGTAGCATCAAACAGGCGGTTGCTAGAGAGAAGCGCAGGAACAGAAAGTAAAGAGTGGAAATATCTGCCAGCGCCTTCTTTACCACCACGAATGTGCTGCCCCAAATGATTGCCACCACCACCAGCGCCGCATCGGCTTGCCAGCGATAGTGACGCTTTGCGGAGAGCGTGGGCGCAGCGGCGGAAGTCACTCGCTTACCCGGCTACTTCGGCGATACTACTTTCCTCGGAAAGCGCGGCCAAGGCCAACAGTATGCGACGCAGGCCTAGATCGCGCGTGTCAGGCTGGTACCACTCTTGATGCGTATGGGCACCGCCGCCCTGGCCGCCCGCGCCGATCGAGACGGCCGGCAGCCCAATCGATAGAGGCACGTTGGCGTCGGTCGAGGCGCAATCCACACGCGCGCGGATGTTGAGATAGGAATCAACCGATTGCACTGTCCGCAACAACGGTGAGTTATCAGGCAACTTGCCTCCCGGCCGGGAGCCAAGTTCCTTGATTTTGGCCGTCAGCCGCTCCGTGCGAACGTCGCGATTTTCGCGCTCCAAGCTGCGTTCGACAGCCGCAGTCAGCAGTCCTGCAATTTCGTCCAGCAATTGTGGATCTTCCGACCGCAAATCGAGTTTGGCGCGCGCACTCGAAGGAATTGAATTCACACTTGTCCCGCCCTCCACCATGCCGAAGTTATAGGAGCAGCGAGTGTGCCGTTCCGAGCCGAGCCGGGCGTCGGCCGATTGCGCAAAGGCGCTGATCACTTCGCCGATGGCGTGAACTGGATTCGGCGTACCGTAGTCGTTCCAGCTATGGCCGCCGGGTCCAGCAAAGCTGATTTCGAAACGGCGGCTAGCCAGCGCTTGGGCTGTAATGTGGTCGGTAGACGGGCCATCGAGCACCAGGAATGCGCGCACGCGCGCCAGCTGTCCCGATTGCTTGCAGAGGAAACGCATGCCGCTCAGATTGCCCTCGCCCTCCTCGCCGACGTTGGCCACGAGGAGCAACGAAGATGCCAATGGCGACAAATCGGGAGTCTCCGCCAATACGCGGGCCAACGCTAGAAGCGCTGCCAGGCCAGCGCCATTATCTGAGCTGCCAGGACCCATTAATCGTCCGTCGGGCGAGAAGTAAACGTCTTCAGCGCGTTTGGGCGCAATCACCGTGTCCAGGTGCGCCGATACCACGAGCGCTGGCGATTTGTTTTCGGTAGTGCGCGCGGCTAACACATTGCCTGCCTTGTCGAGCTTGGCATCCCAGCCTAGCGAGAGGAGCCGGTCCCGGAACCATTCCGCGCGCTGCTGCTCGAAAAAAGTAGGCGCCGCAATTCGGCACAATTGCAATTGTTGATCGCTAATCCAGGCGCGCTCGCGGGTAAACCAGCGTTGGGCGTTGAACAACGCGGTTTGTTCGGCGAGTTGGGCAATGCGGCGCACTTCCGGTGCAACCCGGCTTGCCGCGGGCGGCGTCTTGGATTGGGTAGCCAAAAAGAAATACCGATACTGTAGTTTACTTCGCTCAGGCCAAGCGCGCTGCCAGGCTCAATAGAACTTCCGCATCCAATCGAACGCCATCAGTACGTCGCCTTGCGACAACGTGTGGCCGGCTTTCTCCCAGTGCAGCGTTACCTCCGCATTCGCGGCGCGCAATATATTCGCCAATTCGGCTACTTCATCGGTCCCCACGATGGGATCGTCCACGCCGTTTAGCAACAACACCGGCTTACGGTTCAAGTCAATGGCCCGTTGTGGGACGAAGGGTACCATGCCTCTCACCAACAATGCCCCGGCCAGCATTTCTGGAAAGCGCAAGAGCAGGCTGGATGCAATATTGGCGCCGTTGGAGAACCCTGCGGCCACGAGTTTGCCTGGCGGGATGCTGTAAGCTCTGCTAGCTTGCTGCAGGAATTCAGCGAGATCTTTGGTGCGCGCTTTCAAATCGTCCTGGTCAAACACGCCCTCGGCCAGACGGCGAAAAAAACGTGGCATTCCTTGTTCCAATACCTTGCCACGCGGGCTCAACAACCCGGCTCCTGGAGCAATTGCTTGACCCAGCGACAGCAAGCTGTTCTCGTCACCTCCAGTGCCATGCAGCAACAGTAGGATCGGAGCAGCCGAGGTAGTCGCGGGCTCAAAGCGGTGCTTGAAACCTAAGTCTTCCGGCGAAGTCAGACCTGCGCCTCCAATGCCGGCATTCTCAGCGGCGGCAGGGTCGCCTCTAACTGCTTACGCGAAGGTTCATACTGCGGCGGCAACATGAGTCCCTCTCCAAGCTGTGATGCCGCTTCATCCACGGTCATGCCAGGCGGGTCGGTAGCAATCTCGAACAGCACGCCGCTTGGCTCGCGAAAGTAGATGGAATGAAAATATTTGCGGTCCATGACGGGAGATACGTGCAAACCTAGGCTAGCAACATGCTGCCGCCATTGTTCCTGCGTCGCGTCGTCATCCGTGCGAAACGCGATGTGATGGATTGTACCCGCCCCCACTATGCCGCGAGCGCCTTCGCTCTGCCGCACGTCCACGTAGCCCGCGTCCGGCCCTTCACCCACCTGGTAGCGCGTCTGCGCAAGTTGGACGAATTTCAGTTCACTCGTAAAAAACGAAGCCGATTGCCTCGGATCGGCCAAATTTAAAGTAACGGCGTGAATTCGTCGGATCGACGTGGAATCCGATTCCTCGCCGCCTGCTACCAGTTCAACGTGCATTCCGTCCGGATCGAAGAGTGATATCCGCCCCTCATGTTGCTTCGCCCCCAACCGTTCCTCCCACCATGCCAGCGCGCCTTTCGGAACCTGGAAAGCCACGGCGACCGGTTCGCTGCCGCCAATTCGACCTTTTGCTGCTCCGGGCCATGCAAAAAACGTTAGGAGAGTTCCTGGCGAGCCAGACTCGTCTCCAAAATAGAGGTGGTAGCTGTTAGGATCGTCGAAATTGACGGTCTTCTTCACCAGACGCATGCCCAGAAGGCCGGCGTAGAAATCGACGTTCTTCTGGGCATCGCCGGTGATCGCAGTGACGTGGTGGATGCCATGCAATTTTTTCATAGCGGTACTCTATTGATGCCCAAGACCGGCAAAAGTCTCAGTACGCTCAGTACCGCGTCCTGATGCGCCGGAAATGAATGAACTACGCTACGACAGGAAAAAATCTATATTGACGCGAAATGATGTTCGGCTTAATGCATCATATACTGGTAACAGTTTGTCGAGGCGCATCTAAATGAAGACTTATCTTAAGTTTGGAGCCATTATGGCGGTCATCGTCGGCTCGTTGGTTTGGTTGGCCGTCGGCGGTGTGGCCGATACCAAGACGTACTACACGCTCATCCCCGAGCTCCAGAAAATGGGCAAACAGGCGCACGATCATAAGCTGCGTGTGGCTGGTGATGTGCAGCCCGGCTCTATCGTCAAGAACGGCGCCGAAACATCGTTCGTTTTGCACCAGGGTGCGGCCATGCTGAGCGTGGTTTATGCCGGTTCTGATCCGCTACCCGATACCTTCCGCGACAATGCGCAGGCTTTGGCCGATGGCCGTCTGGGTTCCGATGGCGTCTTCCGGGCGAACAAAATTCAGGCCAAATGCGCGTCGAAATACGAATCGAAGCCGAATCAAAAAGGCGTGATGCACCCGGCGCAACTGCCGGATAAGATTTCGAGCTTGCGGTAGTCGAGGAAGCAGCATGGAGAATATTGGAGCCTTAGCCATTCTGGTCTCATTCTGCCTGGCGGTGTTTGCCATTGCCGCGTCGTTGGCGGGCAAATATACGCGGCGTCCGTTTCTGGTGATCAGTGCCGAGCGGGCCGTTTATGCCATTTGGGTGCTGATCACCGTAGCTTCGGGCATCCTCGTTTACTCACTGATCACAGGTGATTTTCGGCTGGTCTACGTCGCCGCGCATAGCAACAAAGATATGTCCACCGTGTATAAGTTCACAGCGTGGTGGGGCGGACAAGAAGGTTCGCTATTGCTTTGGTCGTGGCTTCTGTCTACGTATTCCGCCATTATTGTGTTCACCAATCGCCGCAAGTTCCGCGAGATGATGCCGCTGGTAACGTCGATTCTGATGACGGTGCTGGCCTTCTTTATTGGCATGATCACCTTCGTAGCCAGCCCGTTTCGAGTGCTGATGGCGGGGCGGGGCATCATCGACGTCGGCGACGGCAATGGCTTGAGTCCGCTACTGCAGTGGTGGACTATGGCTATCCACCCACCGTTCTTGTATCTGGGCTATGTAGGGTGCACAGTGCCGTTCGCGTTCGCGATGGCCTCGCTTATTACCAAACAGCCGGGCGAAGCTTGGATTCACACCACGCGCCGCTGGGCGATTCTTACCTGGCTGTTTCAAACCACAGGCATTCTTTTAGGAATGGGCTGGGCTTACACGGTTCTGGGTTGGGGCGGCTATTGGGGTTGGGACCCCGTCGAGAACGCTTCCCTAATGCCGTGGATTACAGCTACCGCGTTCTTGCACTCCGTGATGATGCAGGAAAAGAAGGGCATGATGAAAGTCTGGAACATGGTGCTGGTCTCCGCCACGTTCCTTCTGAGCATCCTGGGTACGACACTTACGCGGACCGGCTTGGTTTCCTCCGTGCATGCGTTCGCGCAATCGCCAGTGAAGCCGTATTTCACAACATTTCTGATTAGCGCCACAGTGCTAGTCACGATCGCGATTGTCTGGCGGCTGCCTTACCTTAAGAGCGAAGTGAAACTGGAAAGCGTCATCTCGCGGGAATCGAGCTTCCTGTTCAACAACCTTATTCTTCTAGCGAGCTGCTTTGCCGTTCTTTGGGGCACGCTGTTCCCGGTTGTCATGGAAGCGATCACAGGCGAAAAGGAAACCATTGATGCGCCCTATTACAGCCGTGTCAATGTTCCGATCGCTCTATTCCTGATCTTTCTCACCGGTGTCGGTCCGCTCATTGCCTGGCGCAAGAGTTCGCTGGCTAGTTTGAAGAAGTCGTTCATGATTCCCGGCATCGTCGGTCTGGCCGTGATGGGCGGTCTCTTCGCGGCGGGCATCTACTCCATCGCGCCGGTGATCTCATTCGGGCTGTGTGCCTTCGTGATTGCCTCGATTGTGAGTGAATTCTGGAAGGGTTCCCGCGCCATCCAGTTGAAAGAAAATCTTAATTTGTTTAAGGCAGCTCATGAACTCACCTGGCGCAACACGCGGCGCTACGGCGGCTACCTGGTGCACATGGGCATTGTGATTATGTTCGTGGGCTTTACAGGCAGCGCTTTTAATAAGCAGGAAACTCTTAACATCGGTTTGAATCAGTCCATTCGCTTCGCCGGCTACGATTTGAAGCTGCTCAATGTTTCCGACGGTGATAACGCGAACTACCAGGAAACCCATGCCTCGGTTGAAGTTTCGCGCAACGGCAAAGTGATTGATCAGCTTGAAACTGAAGTGCGGCACTATAAGGCGAGCCAGGAACAGTCTTCTATCATTGGCATCCGCCGGCGCCCGAATGAGGATCTTTATATCAATTTCGCGGGCATTTCGTCAGATAACACCAAAGCGATTTTCCAGGTGTATGTGTTTCCGCTGGTAACCTTGATCTGGGGCAGCTTTTATATTCTGCTGTTCGGCACCGTCATTTGTTTGATTCCCGGGAAGGTGCGCCTGCAATATGCGCGTACGGAAGTAGTAGGCATTACCGATGCACAGCCCTCGATTGTTCAATCCTAAAATCATACTGGCATTTTTCGCCGTCGTGACCGTTTTCGCGCAGTCACAAGACGACGGGACGGCTTACCTCACACGCGACGTGATTCGCGTTGGCGCGCGCTTGGCCTGCCCTTGCGGCACCTGCCGCAATACGGTGGGCGATTGCCCCATGCTCCATTGTGTATGCAGTGCGAAACGTCAACGGATCTATGAAATGAAGCAGAGGGGTATGAGTGACGATGCCATTGTGAACACGATTGTTCAAGAAGAAGGCATTGTGGCTCTGTCTTCGCCGCCGGGACAAGGCTTTGGTCCGATCATTACCTGGCTTGGGCCTGGCATTGCACTTCTCTTGGGTTTCGGTGTGTACTCCTGGTACATTCGCCGCAACCGGAAAGAGCCCGATCCTTTGATGCCCGCAGATCAAGCTGTGCTTGACCGCTTCCAAACGCAAATCGATCGCGAGTTAGACGATTCCTCAATAAACGGTAACTCTTCGAAGCAATGATCATTACGTCCGCTGTAGTCCTCGTAGTTGCCGCCTTGGCCTACACGCTCTTTGTGCGCGCCAAGGATGTGCCCGACCCGATTCCAATATCACCGATTCAGCACCTTGAAGATCGAAAACACGCTATCTATGACAACCTGCGCGATCTGCAATTCGAGTATCGATTGGGCAAACTAACCGACGACGATTACCAGCAGACTAAGCAGGCTTTGCAGAAGGAACTCGCCGTCGTGTTAAGCGACACCGAGCAAACGCTTAAGAATTTGGGCCTTGGCGCAGTCCGTACGCATGCTAAGCCGGTGGCCAAGCCTGCCCCTAAGCCGGCGGCGGCCAAGAAGGGCACGGTCTGCCCTCATTGCGGTGCAAACTTCAAAGAGGCGCTCAAGTTCTGTGGCGAATGTGGAAAGGCGATTACATGAACCGCTATATATTCTGCGCGTTTTTCCTTACCGCGGCGGCTGTATGCGCTGCGATCGATGGAACCGTCATCAATCGCTCAACCGGCAAGCCGCAGCCTGGCGTGAACATTACCCTCGTCAAACCTGGACAGCAGGGGATGCAGACCATTGGCACAACGGTTAGCGACGCCAACGGCCGCTTCCTCTTCGAAAAGGATCAGCCCGGAGGTGGTCCGCAACTGCTGCAAGCCACGTATGACGGCGTCAACTACAACAAGCTCATGACGCCCAACATTCCAACCACGAACGTCGAGTTGGAAATTTTCGAATCGACAAAATCTCCTGCCATCGCGCACGTCGCGCAGCACATGCTGTTGTTTGAACCGTCCGCCAGCAGCATCGCCATTACCGAGAACGTCAACATCCAAAACGATTCCACGACCACTTACAATAATCCCGCTGTCGGAAGTTTGCGCTTCTTTCTGCCCCCTTCCGCGAACGGGCAAGTGCAGGTACGGGTACAGGGGCCCCAGGGGATGCCTTTGCCGCGCGCCGCGGAGAGGACCGGCGTCGAAGGTATTTACAAGGTCGATTACCCGATCAAGCCCGGCGAAACTCAATTCGAAGTAGATTACGCTCTTCCTGCTGGCTCACCCTTCACATATCGCGGGCATGTTGTGGAAGTGAAGGGAATGCCTTCGGGTCCTCTCCGTTTAGTCGCGCCTTTGGGTGTCACTCTGTCGGGTAAAGATTTAAAGGCTATGGGCGCAGAGCCCAAAACCCAGGCGAACATATACACTGTGACTGCAACCGGTGCGTTCTCGGTCGACATCGCGGGCATTGGCTCGCTGCGCGGCCCAGAGGCCACCCAGCCCGATCAAAGTGATTCGCCGCAAGTGACCGAAGGTCAGCCGCAAATCTACCGCCACATGGGCTGGCTGCTAGGCTTGGCACTCGCGATTTTGGCAGTCGGCTTGGTGTTCCTGTACATGAATTCTCCCGTGCGCGCGCCTTACGCAAAATAGAACACGAATGACGCAAGCCATAGCGCTGGACCAAGTCTGGAAGTTCTATGGCGACTACGCCGCGTTGCGCGATTGCACGCTATCCGTTCAAGAAGGCTCCTGCTGCGCGCTGCTGGGCCGCAATGGGGCAGGGAAAACGACTCTACTGCGCATTCTCGCCGGTCTCACGACGTTCCAGGGCGGAGCGGTCAGCATGTTTGGCGAAAAGCCGCGTGCCGAAAAAGCCAGGCGGCAATCCGGCTTTCTCGGCCACGGAATCGGCATCTATGAAGATCTTTCCGCAGCCGAGAATCTGCACTTTTTCGCCCGTATTACTGGTAGCGCCGACATTCGTAGCCTGACAACCACTTGGCTGGAGCGCGTTGGTCTCACCCGCGTGGCTTCCATGCCTGTGCGTCAATTTTCGCGCGGCATGCGTCAAAGGCTCGCTTTGGCTCGTACCTTTATTCATTCGCCAAAGATTCTGTTGCTCGACGAACCCTTCACTTCGCTCGATGACCGCGCTATCGCCATGCTCAGCGAACTTCTCGTGGAAGCCCGCCAGCGCGGCGCAACCATTGTTCTCTCCACACACCAACTCCGCGAGGCGCTCGCTGTCGCCTCGCACGTTGCTCTGGTCGAAAATGGCCGTTTGCGTTACACGGGTGAGCGCACTCAGGAAATGCTCGATGACCCATCGCTACTCTATCGCCTCCACACCGATTTGGGCGCGCCGCAATGAATCTTTTCGCTCAGGCGCTCGCGGTGGCGCGTAAAGATCTGGCTATCGAACTGCGTACGAAAGAATCACTCAACGCCGCTGGCTCCTTCGCCATTGTTATTCTTTTGATCTTCAGCTTTGCCTTTGAGTCCTTTTCCGATGAAATGAATGAATTCGGGGGTGGCCTTCTCTGGCTGGTATTCGCCTTTGCGGGCGCGCTCGTCTTCAATCGTGGCTTTGCCCGCGAGTTGCCGAATGAATGTCTCGACACCCTCCTCGCCTCGCCTTTGTCCGCCGCGGGGCTCATTATTGGCAAGGCGTTTGCGAATTTCGCGATGCTGCTGGTGGTGGAACTCGTCTCGCTCATCGTGTTTGGCATCTTCTATGGCATTGATTGGCTTTCGAAAGGAGCCTGGCTCAGCGTTGTTTTTGCTCTTGCCACCTGGGGCGTTTCGATTTTGGGCGCAGTCTTCGGCGCGCTAACAGTAAATCTGCGGCTGCGAGAGCTGATGCTTCCGGTTATCATTTATCCGCTTATGATTCCGTTGTTGATCGCCGCCATTGAACTGACCAATACAGTTCTGAACCAGCACTCGGTCAGCGGCCAGATGGAATGGATTCGGGTCCTGGTCGCCTCCGATATCGTATTTACAACCTTGGCTTGGATGCTCGCCGATGCTATTTTGGTGAACTAGTTAACAATGAATATTAGGATTTCTCTATGCGCGAAAAACTCGTAATTGGCTTAGCGGCGGTGGTCGCAATCCTGCTCTCGTACAATCTCTACAACATCTTCCTGGTGCTGCCCGATGAGGTGTCGCAAGGCTATATTTATCGGATTATCTATTTTCACGTGCCGGCAGCCATTGTAGGCATGCTAGGCTACTTTGCGGCCATGACCCTGAGCGTCCTCTACCTGGCCAGCGGCAAGTTTCGCTATGATTCCTTGGCCGCCTCCATTGTCGAAGTATCGGTGGTATTTTCGACGCTCAACATTGTAACCGGCAGCATATGGGCGCGGGTGATTTGGGGCATCTGGTGGACCTGGGATCCGCGCTTGACCTCCGCCCTCGTCTGCGTGCTGATTTTTGCGGGCTATCTCATGATGCGCCGCAGCATCGACGAGCCGACGCAGCGCGCCCGCCTCTCCGCAGCCCTGACCATCTTCGGATGCGTCGACGTGGTTATCGTCTGGAAATCTATCGAATGGTTCCGCAATAATCACCCAGGGCCCGTTCTTAGCATTCGTACCGGCGGCGGCCACATCGATCCCGCCATGGAACATATGCTTTACATGAATTTCCTGGCTCTCTTGCTGATGGGTACGGTCTTGGTTTTAATTCGCAGCCGTCAGGAATCCACTGCCCGCGAGATTGACTCGCTCCGCCGCAACGCGCACGTTTGAAAGGACTGATTATGGACGCACGGAATTTTACTTTTATGTTTTACGGCTTTTTGGCCGCGTGGTTGATTGTTCTTGTTTATATCGTGAGCTTGGCTCGCCGCGGCTCGCGCCTGCGAAAGGAATTGGAAGACGTTAAGCAACTCATCTCGACTGCACCCGAAAATCGCAGCTAGGGGTTGAGGGTGTTCAGAAGTTCCAAACCACCAGGGCGACGCCCCAGGCGAGAATGCCGACGGCAATCACTGTCCATGCTATGACGTTCCAATGTTTGGCGTGAGTGACGGGCAGAAACAACCTTGAACCGGTACCGTAGCGCACAAACAGCGATTGGAATAGGGATTTCATACCTACTCTATCGGTCTGACGTGCATTGGCCTAAAGCATTTAACTAGAC
>Ga0075030_100005859_pt1 | contig 11068 bp, 7 predicted proteins | sample LitLauG_LLR_2012_FD_71393 | JGI IMG/M metagenome (GOLD analysis project Ga0075030, IMG submission 71393) | Freshwater sediment microbial communities from Pennsylvania, USA - Little Laurel Run_MetaG_LLR_2012 | ecosystem: Environmental > Aquatic > Freshwater > Creek > Sediment | place: USA...
CACTTCCGGTCCGCAATCGCCGTTGAGCACGGCGGGGCGACCATTGCCAGTTTTGACCTGTTTGCATGACCTGCGACGGTTTGCGGACAATTAAGCCAAAAGAGCAGTACGACGGTTACTTGAAGTCAGGCGCTCAAGACGCGAAGATCATAACCGGATGGTTCGCCGCCAAAATGTCGAGTTTGCATTGTTGGTCGCATTCTCGCTCGTGTTCTGGTGGAATCCTCTCGCGAATACATTCCGCCTTGCGTGGGCCAATGAAGCCTATACCCACATCATCTTGATTCTTCCCCTGAGCCTGGCCCTCATTTACTTCGAGTCGAAAACAGCACGCCCTGCGATCGAACCGAGTCGACTGAGTGGGTTGCTTCTATTGGCGATTTCTTTGGCGCTCGGCTTTTACGCGCGAACGAGCAGTGTATTCGCGCCCGATGTGCAGCTTACGTTGAGCATACTTGCAGTCGTGGTTTGGTGGGTCGCATGCGTCGTGTTCTGCCTCGGTATTTCGGTTTTCCGCGCCTTTCTTTTTCCCTTCTGTTTTCTGCTCTGGCTTGTGCCGTTGCCCGATTTCTTGCTGAATTGGATTATCGTGGTCCTGCAAAGCGGATCAGCGGCAATGGCACACTGGCTATTCCAGTTGGCGCGCGTTCCAGTAACACGGAGCGGAGTCACGTTGTCGCTTCCCGGCATTGACATCGAGGTGGCACGGGAGTGCAGCAGCATCCGCTCCAGCATGGTGCTGATCATCACCACTATGGTTCTGGCGCACCTGTTCCTTCGATCCTCGTGGCGGAAGCTGCTCCTAGTTCTGATTGCGATTCCACTTTCAGTCGCGAAGAATGCCCTGCGGATTTTTGTGATTGTCGGGCTGGCAACGCGTATTGACCCCGGATACCTGGACGGGAACCTTCATCATCGCGGCGGAATCGTCTTCCTGATGATCGCGCTGGCTGTTACTGGCGCTCTGCTCTGGCTGCTTGCGCGAAGCGAACGGAGAGTAGATCTCAACTGACGGCTGATCGCGCCAGAAATCCGTAATCCACAACGCGAGATTGTTTTCGTGGGCCAGCTAGGATTCAGCCGTGGCGAACCGGCGCAAGTTCCACCGCATGTGCAGATGGATTTGTCAATATCACGGCTTAAGGGCGTGCGAGGGGGCCCTCTTTGCTGGATTGCGGTCGAACGAGGTTTGAGCGCATCACACCCTAGAGGGGCGAACTAATTTAGGCCCGCGCTTCGGTGCGGGGAAAGCTACCGTATCTCCGCGCGCTGCATGCGGAAACGAGCAAACATTGCACCGGCACAGACCAGTCCCGCTCCTAGTAAGTAGGTCGCAGAGGAGCCGCCTTCTGGCACCTGTTGTGTCGGTTGACAGTTTCTTTGCCGGTAGTGATCACATGCCCTGACTGGTCCTGCAAACGATGCAGGAGCGAAGCAGAGAAGCAGTAAACCGGTAAACAGCCACTTCCGATATAAGCTGACCATAATTTCAGATAACTCCAAAGTTTCCGCTGTCTGGGGGATTTGCCGGGGAGGGAGCGAGTGCTTGTTAGGCACATTCGCCTGAATACTACTTAACTACGATAAACTAACCCTACCGAAGTAGTCAAGATGCTATTTCTTGCAATGATTGCAAGGGATTGCAACTGGCACGACGGTGCCACAAATGTCCCGATCCCGATTGTTTCTGACCGGGGGCAATCGGACGGGCTTGAATTTGGGGGCGGTCGCCGCGCGAGTGGGATAGGGAATAGACTGGACAGGATGAGGTCACGCCGTGGAAGAGTGGTCCTGCCCTTGTTGGCACTGGCGGTTGTGCTGGCGTGTCATCCAAAGACGCCGCCAACTCCGCACAGCGTGACGTTGATGTGGAGAGCGCCGAACCTACCCGCAAAGGTGTCATTGGTGGGCTACAACGTCTACCGCTGGACGACGAGCGACAGCAGACATCTGAGAATCGCCACGCAGGTTTCAGGTCCGCCCTACGAAGATCGCCAGGTGGTGAGCGGTGAGACCTATTTCTACGCCGTCACGGCCGTCGATCAAAGCGGACGAGAGAGCCGGCTTTCAGAGAACATTCAAGCGACGATTCCCTAGCAACCTGCGGAAAGACTCTGATTCGATTTGGGTTTTGGGAAGGGCACGACTTTGGTCGTCCGTCAAAGCCGCTAAGAACAGGCTCGCGCCTGAGGTGAGCCTCTTGCGCCCGCAATGGCTTTTCCGGAGAAATTGGCAAGGAAGCCAACCTCGTGTGCAATAGTTTGCACACAACCTCAGTTGAAGCGCAATTCCGATAGGAACGACTTGGTTCTAATGGTCTCGTAACCCTTTTTACATTGAGCAAGTGCTTTCCCTCGGTGCCGGGTTTAGAATGAGTGGCATCGGTAGACGGTCTGGCACAAGCCGTGCAGCATGTAAATAAATCGCCCGTGACTGGCAAGGGGGGGAAAATTAAAGATGAGATTTCGGCTCACATTATTGGCAGGGTTTATCGCCGTCAGCCTAATCGGTGTGGCACAGCAATCCAAGACGCCAACGAGAGTCAGACCCTCGAATGAATTCAAGGTGAAAACTGGGTCTGGTGAAGACGCCATGCGGTCAAGCGCTCCGCCCATGCGAGCAACGGGGTCTCCCGCTAAGGAATTAGAAAGCATAGAACGGCGGTCGCCTACGGGAAGTGTCTCTCGGTCGTCCAGGAAGACGCCGGCCGCGGTTCTGCCACCGGAGCATGACAGGCCGGCTTCAAAGATCAACTTCAAAGCTAATGGCGGTGCGAAGAACCCTGGTTTGGTCAAACAAGGTGCGAATCCCTTGGGAGGGCGGATGAGGGACAAAGGGTCGAAGTAACAGGCGCCATAGCAGCAGATTCCGCTGGGGCAGCTTCGCCAGCGCCAATGTTCCAAATGGGGCTATCTTAGCGAATATTTCAGCAGGCAGTAGAGGGCGCGCACGCCGTCCTTCCAGCCGATTTTCTTGCCTTCCTCGTAAGTGCGTCCGCAATAGCTGATACCAACCTCGTAAATACGGAGATGGCGGCGCGCCACCTTGACCGTAATCTCGGGCTCAAAACCGAAGCGGTTTTCTTCGATCGGAATCGATTGGATAATCTCGCGGCGGAAAGCCTTGTAGCAGGTTTCCATGTCGGTGAGATTAATGTTTGTCAGGCAGTTGGAAAGCAGCGTGAGGAACCAGTTGCCCACCGAGTGCCAGAAGTAGAGAACGCGGTGCGGTCCTCCACCCAGGAAACGCGAACCGTAAACAACATCCGCTTTGTCATGCAGTAGAGGTTCGAGGACCCGCGGATACTCGGCGGGATCGTATTCCAGATCGGCGTCCTGAATAATAACCAAGTCGCCCGTTGCTTCCTGGATGCCACGGCGGAGCGCAGCTCCCTTGCCCATGTTTCGCGGCTGGAGGAAAACCCGCATCTGGAAGTGGTCTCGGGCGAGGTCGGCAAGAATGTCGCGGGAGCCGTCAGTCGAGCCGTCATCGACGCAAAGCAGTTCGATTTCCAGGGGCACGGCAAGCACGTTCGCGATGACCTCGCGCAGCGTGGCCCGCTCGTTGTACACCGGCATTACAACCGAAAGCTTCATAGAACTCGTATCATAAAGGGTTTTGAAACGGCACCCTTCAGAGCCTGCCCTGAGCGAAGCCGAAGGGTGCCGCTAGAAGCCAAGAAAGATGCGGGCCTTTAGCCCCTGAGGGTCACCGCTTTCTCCGCTAAGACAATTTGTGAGAGCGGTCCTAGGGAGCCCGCAGCCTTCGTAGCGAGATCGTAACAACGGTTCTCCTGGCGGCACAATGTTACTTACGGTACTTTCGAGGTGAGTAGCGATATACTCGCGTGTCGCACAGGATCGCGCCCGATCCGGCACCGGTCTGATCGCAACCTTGGTCTCGCAGCGATAGAGTAAACGGGAAACAATGAAAACGTTGCGCAATGTGAAAGTCCTGGCGGCCGCGCTCCTCTTCGTGATTGCGCTCGGCACGGCGGGCTTTCACTACATCGAAGGATGGCCATGGTTTGACGGCTTCTACATGGTCATCACCACCCTGACCACGATTGGCTATCAGGAAGTGCACCCGCTGTCGCATGCAGGGCGCGTTTTCAACGTTTTCATTATTCTGTCTGGAGTCTCGCTGCTGTTTCTGGCGATCGGATCGCTGACGCAGGCTTTGTTAGAATTCGAGCTGCAGAGTTTCTTTGGAAGGCGGCGTATGGAACGCGAGATCGGCCGTCTGACGGATCACTACATACTGTGCGGGGCCGGACGCGTAGGCCGCAGCGTGGCCCGCGAGTTGGCGCGCCGGCCGGCTTCTTTCGTCATCATTGAGAACAACGAAGCCAAAGCCCAGAAATTCGCGGCCGAAAACTGGCTCATGCAGATCGGCGACGCGACCCAGGAACAAACCCTGCGAGAAGCTCGCATTGAGCGCGCCCGCGGCCTGGTTGCGGCCACCACGACCGATGCGACGAATTTGTATATCGTTCTGACTGCCCGCAGTCTTAACCCGAATCTGCGCATTCTGGCGCGTGCCAGCGAGGACGCGTCAGAGAAACACCTGCTGAAGGCCGGCGCCGATGCGGTGGTTTCGCCCTACGTCTTTGCCGGGCAGCGCATCGCGCAGTCGTTCCTGCGGCCCCATGTTGTCAGTTTCCTCGACGCCGCGACCACCCATCTCGGCATGGACCTTGAGATCGAGGAAGTAGCGATCCACGCGGGAAGTACGTTTGCCGGCAAGACCGTCGAGAGTTCCCGCATTCGCCAGGACCGGGGCGTGATCGTTCTGGCGATCAAGCGAGGCACCGGAATGCAATTCAATCCGTCGCCCGACGACCACATTGAAGCGGGAGATTTCCTGATTGCGATGGGTGAGCCGCAGCAACTTCGCGAACTTGAGCAGACGGCGGGATCACAGCCATGAAGATCGTAAGCGCCGCGGAAATGCGCGCCATCGATCGCGCCACCTCGGAGCGCTTCGGAGTTGCTTCCCTAACATTGATGGAGAATGCCGGTTCGGCGGTCGCCCGTTTCATTGTGGCCGAGTACCCGCAAGCGGAGCGCATCGGAATCCTGTGCGGCAAGGGGAACAACGGCGGCGATGGTTTCGTTGTGGCCCGCAAATTGGCCGGAACGAGCCGCGCCGTGCGTGTTCTGCTGCTTGCCGATCCGGCAGAACTGCGTGGCGATGCGGCGGATATGTTTGAACGGATGGAGATTGGGCCGCTTGTGGTGCGCGATCCCGCGGAGCTAGACTCAGCGGACGCGGCCGAAATCTTCGCTTCCGATTTGATTGTGGACGCCATTCTCGGTACCGGCTTTCGTCCGCCCGTCAGTCCTCTCTACGCCGCTGCCATCGGAAAAATGAATGCGGGCCGCGTTCCGGTCGTCGCAGTCGATATTCCTTCGGGCGCCGACGCCGATTTTGTTCAGGCATCGCCGAGCGCGGACAGGAGTGTCCGCGCCACACAACCACAGCCGAGAACTATCGCCCGCGCGGATGCCGTCGTTACCTTCACGGCTCCGCGCCCCGCGCACGTTTTCGCAGGGCTTACCAACGGGCCCACGGTGATTTCGCCCATCGGCTCTCCCGCGGAGGCGATTGTTTCCGAGTCCGGACTTCACCTCAGCACGCCCGCGGATTTTTCCGCGCTGCTTGCGCCTCGCCCGCCGGAAGCCAACAAAGGCAGCTATGGACACGCACTGATCATCGGCGGATCGGTCGGCAAGGCCGGCGCCGCCGCCATGGCTGGGTTCGCAGCGCTTCGAGCCGGTGCTGGTCTCTCGACCATTGCCACTCCGAAATCGGTGCTGGCAACGGTTGCCAATTTTCATCCCGAAGTGATGACCGAGCCGCTTGCCGAGACCACCGACGGAACGATTAGTTTGCGCGCGATCGATTCCGCAGTGCCTGCGTTGCTGGAGCGCAAGACAGTAGTGGCAATCGGACCCGGCATTTCAAGAAACGCCGAAACCGCAGAATTTGTGCGGGCCTTGGTCAACCCAGGATCCAAGTCAAGATCGACCAAGCCAGTAGCCATTCCCGCAAACGCCGTCATTGTTCTCGACGCCGATGCGCTGAATGCGTTTGAGGGAGCCGCGAACGAATTGAAGGGGCACGGGCGAGGCATCGTCATTACGCCGCATCCCGGAGAGATGGCCCGCTTGACCGGATTGACGATCGCAGAGATTCAGGCGAATCGGTTGGATGTGGCCCGCAAATTCTCGCGCGAGCATGAGTTGATCGTCGTGCTCAAAGGCCATCGCACGCTGACTGCTGCGCCCGATGGCACCGTATGGGTGAACTCGACGGGCAATCCGGGAATGGCCACCGGAGGAACCGGTGACGTTCTTACCGGCATGGTTGCGGGTTTGATCGCGCAAGATCCACAGCGGGTGTTCGAGGCGACCGCGCTAGCTGTCTACCTGCACGGACTGGCGAGCGATCTGGCTGCCGAAGCCCTCGGCGAGCGCTCGCTGGTCGCAACCGACCTGGTACGATTTTTGCCTGATAGCTTCTTGCGGGTGAGCAAATCCGATTCCGGCGAATTCCGCCTGCACGCCTGAGAGTCAAGGCTTTTGATCGGGACCCGGTGATTCGGTCACGACCTGGCAATCCGAGCCGGCTGCGATACTAGTAGCCTTGGTTTGCATGGCGTGACGGGCGGCGTTTCTGTGCTGCCCCCTTACGCCCGGTGATTCCGATTCCGCGTCAACCTTGCCTGCTACTTACCACTACTTCTTTTTCGCGTTCTTCTTCGCATTCGCTCCGGTCAGTCCAAAGATCTGCAATTGCTGGTTACTAGCCACGAACACCAAGCCGTTTGCCACCACCGGAACCAGGTTCGCGTTGGCGGCCACATTCGGCCATGCGCCCGCCGTCCCGCTGAACAGCGTTTTCAATGTGCTTCCTCCAGATTCCGGGTCAAATGCAAACAGAGTAACCACCGGGGACAAGTCCGGAGGGCGCGCTAGTGCCCAAATGATTGGATTGTTATTGCCGTTCGAAGAAATCGTGGTGAAGAATCCAGGATCCTGCGTAATGCCTCCGCCTGTGTTCGGAGACACTGCTAGCCGCGTCAAAGCTACCGTAGGCGACGTTTGCACCTTCCAGACCATTGCTTTCCTGCCGCCGCTAGTCACCACACGTCCCAATCCGTCTGCCGGATCCACGAAGTACGACGGGCCACACCAGCAGCGGCCCACCGGGTAGCTACCCAGTATATTATTCTGTGTCGGCGAGTAACCACCCAGATTGTCTTCGTTGATCAGATACATCGTTCCATACTTGCCCGCTGCCACCGCCAGATGGGGTGTCGATCCCGGTTGATCGGGCAGCACCAGCACCCCGCCCGAGCCGAAATCCTCATGTGCCTGATCCAGGCTCTCCTGGGTATCCGGAGTAAACAGGTCAAGCACTGTCGTTAGCGTATTCGAAACCTTGACCACGCTCTCCTGAATGTTGGTGACACCGTCGTACGTGCCGGCTTCCGAGTTTCCGGTTACGAACAGGATGTTGCCCGCATCATCGGTGGCCGGCCCGTAGCCAGACATCCAGATCGATGAAAGGAAGTATTTCCCCGTTGCATGTCGGTTGTTAAGGTGGTTCGACGGAAATGGCGCCAGCGACCCCGCCGTCCATCCCAGGAGCCAGCCCCGCGATAGCTTGGGCGCCTTATCGCAGAAACTGCCGAACCCCGCATAAATGCTGCCGTTCGATAACAACAACGCCGGCCTCTGCCGCTGGTATTGCGCGTTGAAGTTGAAGATCGTTCCATTGGTCAGCGTCTGCGACGCCGTCACCGTTTGGGGGGTTACTTTGTCGGTCAAACTTCCCAGGTCGAGCGCGTGAAGCATGTAAGCCTTACCAGTCGGACCCTGTGTATAGACCATCACGTACAAGGTGTGGCTGTTCGGGTCGATTACCGGCGTGGAGGTGATCCCCACGCTGGGGCCGTTGGCATAGCATCTTCCCGGAAGCGATTGTTGCGACACCGGTGCTCCGAAATTCGGACTCAACAGCACCGTCCCGGTGTGAACGTCGATGGCGTACACCGTGTTGCTTTCCGTCGCCACATAAACGACATCGTGCGTGCCCTGATAACTTCCGGCCGTGATTTGCACGCCCGGCACCACCAGCGGCTGCGAGTCCACCTGGTCATTGAGCGCCACGGTCCGCAACAGACCAAACGTCGTTCCCCCCACATTTGCGGGCGTCAGCACCGTTTCGCTCCGGTTCCACCCGGTGCGGTAGTTATCGTAGTGGTAAGTCGTGATTGCCGTCTGGCCAGCCGCCAGCAACACACTCGCGCTGATGAAGACCAACACGCCCAGCGCGGCCACGCAGCCGATGCGGTAGTTTCGATTGCTGAGTTTTGGCATGTTCTGATTCCTAAGTGGAAACTCTTGCTATTTTCTCCCCAATCGCCAGTCGCGTTCAATGTGAAAGAATTTTCACCGCTAGCGATTGCTTTGCCGTCGCGATTAGCCAAGGATCGCCATTTCGCCAGCAACCGATGGCCGCCCCCGTTCCCTGCCCGCAGTTCTAAGGCCACAAATGAGCCAGGGTGATCGGGAAGAGGAACCCTGAGCACGGGTGCCAACTCCACTGATTGCTTTTATACCGCGGCAAGATCGCGCCACCCATCTAGAACGCGAAATCGAGGCTCCCGCATGCGCCCGAGCGAGGATTTACTGCGGAGTCGTCGCAAAATGGGTGTGGGCACGGTCGCTAGGGCGACAGAAGCAGAAGCATGACTCCTATGCTTTGAATGCACTGCAAGTAAATTCCCTCGAATCAATACTTTGGCCGACCCAACACCCCGCTAAATCGGTTGCCGTAGTACGCTCGACGAGCCACGACGATTTCTTCCCGCGCCAACTGGTTATGGGCTGGCGGGCCCAAGCGGAACAAGAGGCGACAGATTCTCAGCGGGAAGCGAGTTATCGAGCAGCGGGAGGACTTGGCTGCCGAGCTGCATTATGCGAGCCTGGGCAGCGTCGGCGGATTCGCCTTTATCCATCGGGGTCATCAGCCGGACCAGAGCGCCGTCACTGCGGTGCAGGCGGATAGAGTCGGCGATCAGGTAATACTTGGCGGAATACTCGCTCGCCACTTCGCGGCCATGCGCCTGGAACCAGTAGAGCACAAGCTCGCGCTCTCCGGCTTTGGAAACCACGTAGCGATTCACGGGGAACACCGAGCCATCGGGCCTGGTGAGAGTAACGACCTCGCGTTCGGTGGGAACCCATCCGGCGCCGGGCAGGCAGTGGCTGGGCGAGTGGATGGTATCGCCCATTTTTTGGGTGGGGAAATAGGCGAGGAAAAGGCCGATCCAGGGCAGGCGCTGGGCCGTGTCCTCGTAGTCGCGGAGAAGGAACTCGCCGGGGCCGAGGATCTTGAGAGTGTCCTCATCTAGCGGTATGTCGGTACCAGCCCAGTTCCCGAATTGCATGGGGAGGGATTTGAGAGGCTGGCGCGGAGGTAAGGGGACCTCTGCCGGAATAAGCCAGAGAGCGACTGCGGCGACAAGCATCAGCGTTGCGGTGACGACGAAGCGGGATGACCAGCTTGGGGCGGGAGTCGACTGCGGAGCGTTGGTGTCGATGCCAGCAGTCTGGCGTGGCAGGCCCACGCTGGGAGTCGGCTTCCAAACAAAGTTGATCACGCGATGCACGGCAAAAAGCAGAACAAGCGAGACGACGAACACCAGCCATCCCTGGAACTCGTGAAAGAAGCCCTGCGCTTTGCTGGGATCCCAGAACTGGCCGACCAGGCCGGTGCCGAAAATGCGGAAGACATTGGCGAGCACGGCGATGGGGACGGCAGCGCAGGCGAGCACGACTCGAACCCAGTTACGATCCTCGGTGAGATAGCCGTAGATGATGGCGAGGGTGAGGAGCGAAACCAGCGAGCGGATGCCACTGCACGCTTCCGCAACTTCGAGAGAGATGGAGGGAAGCTGGATCACATTTCCATCGCGGAGCGCGGGAATGCCGACTACCTGCAATGACCAGGCCGCGAGCTTCGACGCCAACATCTGAAGCGGGAAAGTGAAATGCTGAAGGATGATGGATGGGAGCGGGACCATCAGGAACAGGAATGCCCATGGAAAGAGCACGGCACGAAACAGCGGCCAGCCCCGGAACAAAATGATGAGGCCCGCCAGCAGGACGATGAAGGAAGAGCGGGAGGTGAACAGTTCCACGCCCAGCACTCCGAGAACGAGCATGACGAGCGCGAGGATGACGATCGGGAGACCGGTCCAGGACGGCGAAATTCTGACTTTCTTCACTTGATTGCGGCTCTGCCACAAGACAAACAAGGAAAAAGCCGGAACGAAAAAGCCGTGCGAGAAATTGGGATCCCCCCACCATTGGACGGCCAGGCGATAGAGAATCGAGTGGTAGAGCCAAACGAGGAGCAGAACGAGCAGCCAGCCAGCAGCGCGGAGCCAGAGGGATGCGACCGGCTTCTTCTGCTCGGCAGCGAGCGGGGCTAATTCGACGGTGCTCTCCATAGGGCGCGCTTGTTCCTGAGCATATGCGAATAGGGATGTTCCGCGCAAAGCAAAAGGATGGCCGAGTCAATACTGAAAATGGTCAACCGATGACACGACTTCTGGCGAAAAGAAGATGGCGCTCAAAGACAGACGGTCAAGAAAGCGCCTTTCTTGCATTACGAAACAAGCAAATTACTGGGCCGTCTCGGTGATCGCAGCTGGGGCCGGAAGTCCGGCCACGGTGGCTGTGATGGTAACATTCCCCGCCGATGCAGGCAGGGTATAGATCTGAGTCGCAGTACCAGAGGCGTTAGTGTTCGCGGGGTTGGGATTGGCGAAACTGCCTCCCGCACCACCATCGCTGAAAGCAACGGCGGTTCCGGAAACGGGATTGCCGTATTGATCGGTAGCCAGTACGGTCAGCGCTTGCGGCAAGGTGGTGCCGCGGGCGGCGGACTGATTATTTCCGCCGCTGATGGCAACGGAAGCAGTCGCTCCCGCCACGGAGTATTCCGGGACCGACACTTTGCGCAAACCGGACGAGGCGGCAGTGACCGTAAT
>Ga0075030_100005860_pt1 | contig 11068 bp, 8 predicted proteins | sample LitLauG_LLR_2012_FD_71393 | JGI IMG/M metagenome (GOLD analysis project Ga0075030, IMG submission 71393) | Freshwater sediment microbial communities from Pennsylvania, USA - Little Laurel Run_MetaG_LLR_2012 | ecosystem: Environmental > Aquatic > Freshwater > Creek > Sediment | place: USA...
GCGGGCAGTCCCCCGCCGAAGGAGATGATTTCCGGCCGTTGCGTGACTTTCAGCAACTCACGGATGGCCGAGCTTTTTACGCCAAGGGTGCGCTGGGCATAGCGCGACTTCCAAAGTGTAGACATGGGGCTCCTCGGACTGCTGACAATTAGATGCTATCCCGGGCCGGGTGCAAGGTATCCAAAGTTTGGCAACGGCAGTTTCAGAGTTTTCGGCTGGGCTGTTTTGATGTCCAAGCACCGCCAGCACAACAGCCCGCCACGTCATTGTCATCCAGAGGCTCGCGCTTTTTGCGGGCCGAAGGATCTATGGACTCGTCTAAAGCGTCGATGCTGCCAGCGGGTCCGCAAAACAGCGGACCTCTGGATGACAATGCACATTCTTCTCGTCCGAAACTTGAGACTTCTTCCCTAGTCTTCTCCAATCAGTTCCGGTTCGACCGGGACGTGGACGTGCGCGTGGCTGTACGTATCGTTCTCCTGTGCGTCGACTACGGCAATAGCCGCCACGTTTACGATTTCTTCCACCGTCGCGGTGCGCTGCAGAACGTGTACCGGGCGGCTCATTCCCATCAGGATCGGTCCGATGCTCTCTCCTCCGCCGATCTTGCTCAGCAGCTTGGTCGCAATGTTGGCTGAGGTCAGGTCGGGGAAGATCAGAACGTTCGCCCCGCCCTTGAGGGCACTGAAAGGATATTGCTGTTCAATCAACTCGGGTGAGACTGCGTCGTCGGCGGCGATTTCACCATCCACGATAAGCGTTGGGTCCGCATAGCGCAGCAGTTCGACCGCTCTGCGGACCTTGGTGCAGATGGGGTGATCGACATTGCCGAAGCTCGAAAACGACAGCATCGCGACGCGCGGGCTGACGTCGAAGCGACGCGCCATATGCGCTGTGCAAAGCGCGATTTCGACCAGATCCTCTGCCGTGGGCTCGATGTTGACGCTGGTATCGGCCAGGAAGAAGATCTCTCCCTTGCGGGTGATCATCACATAGCAGCCCGACACGCGATGCAGCCCTTCGCGCATGCGAATGATTTGCAGTGCCGGCCGGATCGTGTCGGGGAAGTGCTGGGTCACGCCGGAGACCAGTGCGTCGGCGTCGCCCATGCGCACCATCATCGAGCCGAAAACGTTGCGGTCGTGGATGAGGTTGTGCGCTTCGTGCAACGTGACGCCGCGGCGTTGGCGCAGGTTGAAAAGCTCCAGGGCGTAGGCTTCGCGGTGCTCCGAGGTCGATGGATCAATCATCTGCATGCCTTCCAAATCCACGCCGAGCTCGCGAGCGCGTAATTGGATGGTGGCGGCGTCGCCCAACAGAATCGGTTTGCCGATCTTCTCCTCCACCAGCGTTTGGCAGGCACGCAGGATTTTTTCGTTTTCTCCTTCGGGAAATACGACCTGCTTCGGATTCGCTTGCGCCTTGTGCACCATCGTGCGGGAGACCTCATACGCCTTGCCGAGCCTCCGCTCGAGCTGGCCGCGATAGGTCGTGAGGTCCACAGGCTGATTGGCAACTCCGGTGCGCATGGCAGCTTCGGCTACGGCCGAGGCCTCCCACATGAGCACGCGAGGATCGAAAGGCTTCGGGATCAGATATTCACGGCCAAACTGCAGACGCTCGACTCCATAAGCGCGGCAAACGGAATCGGGCACCGGCTCCTTGGCCAGGTCAGCGAGCGCGTGGGTTGCCGCCAGCTTCATTTCTTCATTGATCGCCGTAGCACGCACGTCGAGTGCACCACGGAAGATGAAGGGGAATCCGAGAACATTGTTCACCTGGTTGGGATAGTCGGAGCGTCCGGTGGCGATGATGACATCGGGCCGGGCGGCCTTCGCTTCTTCGTAGGTGATTTCAGGATCTGGATTCGCCATGGCAAAGATGACCGGGTTCGGAGCCATGGAGCGAACCATCTCCTGGTTGATGGCCCCTTTCACCGACAGCCCGGCAAACACGTCGGCGCCAACCATGGCCTCGGCGAGCGTGCGCAATTTGGTATCGACGGCGAAGCGCTCTTTGTACTTGTTCATGCCGGCGGTGCGGCCTTTGTAAACGACGCCTTTCGTATCGCACAGGATGATGTTTTCGCGCTTCACTCCAAGTTGAACGTAGTGCTCGGCGCAGGCAATGCCTGCGGCACCGGCCCCGTTGAAGACGACGCGCACCTTGCTGATGTCCTTGCCGACGACTTCCAGCGCATTCAGCAGAGCGGCTCCCGAGATGATCGCTGTTCCGTGCTGATCGTCGTGGAAGACAGGAATCTTCATCGTCTTGCGTAGCTCTTCCTCGATTTCGAAGCATTCCGGCGCCTTGATGTCCTCGAGATTGATGCCGCCAAACGTGGGCTCGAGCAACTGGCAGAGCTTGATGATCTCTTTGGGATCGTGGCTGTTCACTTCGATGTCAAACACGTCGACGTCGGCGAAGCGCTTGAACAGGACTGCTTTGCCTTCCATGACCGGCTTGCCCGCAAGTGCTCCGATATCACCCAGGCCGAGCACCGCCGTTCCATTGCTCAACACGGCCACGAGGTTTCCGCGGCCCGTATATTTGAACGCGTCCTGGGGATTTTTTTCGATTTCCAGGCAGGGCTCGGCGACACCGGGGGTGTAGGCAAGGCTGAGATCGCGCTGCGTGCGGCAGGGTTTGGTGGGCGTGACCTCAATTTTTCCCGGCCGCGACCCGTTGTGGTAATCGAGTGCCTGTTGCTTGCTGACTAGCATGATTCCTCCATAATCTTTCTCGGCGCCGCGTCTTGGGCGCGGCGCCGAATTTCAAATCCGTATCGTAAGCACCGGACACTGGGCCCGGCTGACTACTTCCGAAGCCACCGGCCACGGCAGATGCGAAGACAATGCCGATACCCGCGCTTTGTGCACGCTCATGACGACCAGGTCAACATCGTGCTCGGTCGCTGTTTCCAGTATGGCATCCGCCGGATACTCAAAGCGCACCATCAGTTGGGGCGTGCACCAATCGTCCACATGAGCCGGGATGAGTTCCTGCAGCGCACGACGCCTTCTCTCTTCCACAACCGCACGGTGCTGCCAGGGAACGAGCGGCATTGCTTCCAGAATCATGATCTCGGACTGATTCTCTTCCGCCAGCGACAGTGCGTAGTGCAGAACCGGCGCGGGATCTTCCGCGAGATCGACCGGACACAAGATGCGGCGCGGTTTCCAATCCTCCGCGCTGCGCACTTTGGGGCCGATCGTCAAAACCGGGCACGTCGCAGTGCGATAAACCTGCTCAGCGCCGGATCCCAGAACCAGCTTGCTGAGGCCGTGATGGCCATGCGTGCCGAGGACAACGATATCTACGCTGCGCTCGTGAATCAGCTCAGGGATGACTTTGCCAAGCTCTCCTTGCCAGACTTCGAGCTTGCACTGAATCCCGCTGACCATTGGATCATGCATGAGTTCAGTCAACTTCTGACGGGCGCCCAAAGCAGCGGCATCGTCTTGTGCGGGCAGGCGATCCAGCGGTACCTGGAGATGGGGCTCGGGCGGAACAACGTGCGTCATCAAGATGGTCGCGCCGTAGATCCGGGCAAGGGTTGAGGCAAAGGGTAAAGCTGCGTGGGAAAACGGCGAAAAATCGGTTGGAAAAAGGATGTTTTTCAGGGAGATGCGAGTGACTTCCGGGGCGATAAGCATTGCATACCTCCCGGCGGCGGACAGGTCCGCCGCGTGACACATTCCATACTTGTGGGTATATGCCTGCCCCGCCCAAGGGGCTGTGATTGCAGTCACAGTTTGCGGTGAGTCCAGAATCGTGGTCTAGACCCCCACTCCCGCTCGCTCCCGCGTGAACTGCGCCAGGATCTCGGCCAGTCCGGGATGAGTCAGATCTTCTACTTCGTACGTCACCCGCAAACTCGGCTTGTTGAGCTTGATCAAGTGGCCCAGATCGATCGGCGTCGCCACGATGACAAGATCGCAAGGCACGCGATTGATGGTCTCTTCCAGTTCATGCCGCTGAATGGCGCTATAGCCCATCGCCGGCAGCAGGCTGGTCAGATGGGAATAGCGCTCATAGACCCCTCGGATCGAGCCCACGGCATAAGGCCGCGGATCGACCAATTCGTCCGCCCCACTTTGGCGTGCGGCCACCACCCCGGCGCCATACGGCATTTCGCCGTGGGTGAGAGTTGGTCCGTCTTCGACGACCAGGACTCTTCGTCCCTTGACCATTTCTGGCGCGGAGATCTCGACGCGGCAGGCGGTTTCGACAATCCTAGCCTTGGGATTGCTGGCACGAATGTTGTTGCGCACAGTTTCAATATCGTGCGCCGCGGCGGTATCAACTTTGTTGATCACGACCACATCGGCGCGGCGCAGATTCACTTCACCGGGGTAGTAGGAGAGTTCATGCCCGGCGCGGTGCGGATCGGCGACAACGATCTCCAGATCAGAGTCGTAGAACGGAGTGTCGTTATTGCCGCCATCCCAAAGGATGATGTCGGCTTCTTGCTCGGCCTGGCGCAGGATGCGGCCATAATCGACCCCCGCGTACACGACCGTGCCTTCCCGCAGGTGCGGCTCATACTCTTCGCGCTCTTCGATGGTGCACTGGTGCTTATCGAGGTCGTCGATGGTGGCAAAGCGCTGTACAGCCTGCGCGGCCAGATCGCCATAGGGCATGGGATGACGAACCACCACAGGCTTCCAGCCTTCGCGGCGGAGTTCGGCGGCGACGAATCGTCCGATCGGGCTCTTGCCGCATCCGGTGCGGACGGCGCAGATCGAGATCACCGGCACAGTCGCCTTGAGCTGGGTACGCTGCGAGCTAAGCAGCCAGAAGTCCGCGCCTGTCGCGACCACCCGCGACGCGAGGTGCATCAGGTTCTGGTGCGAGATGTCGCTATAGGCAAAGACAACGGCGTCCACCTCGTGGGTCTCGATCAGGCTTTCGAGATCCTTCTCTTCAAAGATCGGGATGCCTGCGGGATAGAGCTGTCCCGCGAGTTCGGAAGGATAACGCCGATTGGCAATGCCGGGAATCTGCGTGGCAGTAAATCCAACCACGTTGTACTCAGGATTCCCGCGAAAGACCACGTTGAAGTTGTGGAAGTCTCTGCCCGCTGCACCGAGAATGAGAATCTTTTTGGCTTTCATGGGATCGCCCTCGCAAAGCAAATTTCAGAGTCTCCCGGGAACGAGGTCCGGTGAAACTTTGAAACCTTGAAACTTTTAAACTTGGCCTTTGAAACTTATTCCTTCGGACTTCTGCGCCACATGGGCACACACGGATTCCAGCTGTGAACGTCCTTCTGGAAGTCCCGTCCGGCCTGCGTTGCGCCGACTGGCGCCAGATCGTCGATCGGAGACTTCAACAGCTCCGCGACGTAATTCTCGATCTGTTCGCGCAGTCGCGGATTTTTCAGAGCCGCCAGCAGTTCGGGTTTCTCAACATGGGTAAATCCGCCGCAGAGCGGACATTTGACGACGTCATCATTAATCATGGTCCACCTTCAGATCGGGGAAGTTTGCGGAAGCGGTGCCGCTCAGCACCGACTGGTTTCGCATAGCCCCATTAGAGGCCGGGAAGGTTTCAGGGACAGTGACAATAGTCGCGGGAGAATGTGATTCTGGTCACAAAGAGGGCCGGAACGGGAGGGTGATGAGTGAAACGAGATTTTTCGACAACCATCCGCGAATGAACGGGTGCATAGTCGTCTTGAGGTCCTGTTTTATGTGGAAAGCAGGCTAGTCTGCTTCTCCAATATCATACCGGCTCAAGATGGACGCTCAAGGCTGGACGGACAAAAATATGCAGCGTACGTGCTGCGAACGACCTATTACGAGCGCGGGTACATGTCAGCCGATGTCATCATCTAACGCAGCGGGGAGTATGGAGGAAGTCTGTGCATTTTTCGGAGGCGGCTAGTGGTCCGAGCTTCGACCCTTGCGGATTCGAATGTTAATGCCAGCCCACGGTCCGTACACATTGATACCGTAGTTCAGGAACTTGGGCTCCGACAGATACATATTCGAGATATGCATGTAGTGCATGCCGGCCTCGAATGAATAGCGGGGACTCAGGTTGTAGCGCAGACCGCTGCCGAGGTTGAGAGTGAAGGTAAAGTTCTGTCCCTGGGCATACTTCACACCGTAGGGTCCCTTGGCATCGATGTTGCCCATGCCGATCTGTGCGTCCAGGTAAGGGGTAGCCTTCCAGCGGCGGGGAACAAAGTTGCGCCGGAACCCGATCAGAGAAGAGAAGTATCGGGTTTCCGCTCCTCTCGGGATGATCGTGACCGATGTCGTGATCGTCGCGTCCCAGTTGCCGCGCAGAGCGGGAGGTCCTCCGACGTCATCCAACTGCCAGCGCACCGAGGCAAAGACGGGGACCAGCGTGTAGTAGAGTCCCGGGAATTCATAGTTGTCGCCCATGAGAAATTCGAAGGGAAACGGGATGTTGATGGGCAGATATCCACCTTCCAGTGACAATTCGAGTTTGTTCTTGTAATAGACTCCCTGGTTCACATCCTGAGGCTTTGAGGGCGGTACCTTTGTGAAGTATGAGCTCGGATCAGGCTCGCTCGCCGGGTTCAAGTCAGATTGACCCTGGAGCGGCACAGCATTCGCCAGCGCCGCCAACAGAACGCAAAGCCCAACCTTGAGAAAAGCCGTCAACATTGCCGGGAGAGAATGCAGCCCTCAAATCAAAATCCGAATCGTGTATCACAGACTTTTGAGCGCGGCGTCGGCTGCAGTGCTCACGTCCAGACGATACGAGTCGGCTGGCCCTGGTCACTTGGCGCGGCCATTGCGGTATGTGTGCTCATGGCAAGCTGCGGCACTCCAGCTACGATCCTCAACGTTAGCGCCCCTTCCACGGCAACGGCAGGTGTGCCGTTCACTGTTACCGTGACTGCACTAGCCAATGGCAACCGCGACACGATATTCAATATGGACGTGCACTTCAGCAGTTCCGATAGTGCCGCCATTCTGCCCAACGATTACACATTCACAGCAACGGATGCAGGCTCGCACACGTTTACGAACGGCATCACTTTGCTCACCCCGGGCGCGCAGACCATAACCGCGACCGCTACCTTTGCTCACTCCATTACCGGAACAGGTAGTGTCACGGTGCAGAACGGGCCCCGATAATCTCGGCATAAAACCTCACTGCTGCATATTCCCAAATACCGATGCCGTTGAGTCGGTCTCAATCAGCAAGAGTTCTTTCCCACTGTTGACCACGACGAAGGCATAGTTCAACGCGCTCAAACCCTTCGGAGTTATCTTGATCGTGCCTTTACAGCCTGTAGTTTCCGTATAAGTGCCGGTGATGGTCGTGGCAGTGATGGTACCCCCAACGTCGAACGTGCCACTGCCGGTGACATGTCCACTGCCGTCCAGGATGACTTGGGCAACGTCGTCGACCAGGCCTACCGTGTTCTGTCCCAGGAAGAGCGCTGCGAATGTCTGCGAAGTCCCGGTGAGCCCGCAGGTGACTGTTCCTTTCGCGGCCGCAACGCCTTCGGCAGATGCGCCGGCGGTTGTTTCGATGATCTGTGCGCCTGTGTTCCCATTGTCGAGAACAAAGTTGGCGGTTGCGCTCCCGCCCCCAACAAAGTTGAGAGTGAGCGTACCGGCACAATTGGCTGCGACGGAATACGTACCGGTAAACGTCTGGTGGATGACCGTTCCACCTTGATTCACGGTATCCGAGCCAGCGGTGATCTTGCCAGCCCCGTTCGACGTGAGTTGACCAACGGCTGTCCCAATCTGAAATCCCCACACACCGGTAAAACTGGCGTCAGTGCAGGCTGCCGCGCACCTGTCACCAATCGCCATCATCGTCGCCAACAGCGCGACAGGAAAGCAGAGCCTTTGAAATTTCATTGGTGGTTCACCTTCTCTCTTCTTCGCTTTGAGGACTGCTAAGAAAACACAAAGAGGGATAGCAAACGAAAATGAACCCAGTGTCAAAGCATTGTCAAAGCATTGTCACGCGGGCGTAAAAAGACTGTAAGGTAAGTTCCTGGCGATGCGGAAAAATCGTCTAGAGTTCGCTGGACAACAGGCCGCGAAAGAGGTATATCCTCATCGTTCTCAGAGCTCTGCACCGCCCCCCCTGTCTCCGGAGAAACCATGTTCCGTTGTCTTTCAGCAGTCTTTCTCCTGGTGAGCAGCGCCCTGCACGCGGCCGAAATCAGAGGCAAAGTTATCAACGCGATGGGGGGCGAAGCACTGAACCAGGTCAACGTTGTGGTGCTTGAGACTAAGATCAGCACAACGACCTCCATCGGAGGAGAATTCGACCTCGCCCACGTTGCGCCGGGCAGTTATACGCTACGGCTCGACGCGGCCGGTTATCGCCTGCTCACGATTCCGTTCACCCTGCATGCGGAGGACGAAGTAAAAGAGTTCTCCATCTCGCTGGTGCCCGAGAAGTTTCATCACTTGGAGAAGGTCGAGGTGCGCGGGGATGTGTTCCAGGTGTCCAATTCTCCCGCCACGGCAGAGACGAATATTACCAGTCCCGAGATCCGCGAGACTTCGACTGTATTCGCGGACGATCCGTTCCGCGCGGTGCAGTCCCTGCCCGGTGTTTCACCACAGGGAAATAACGAACTCAACGCAGAGTTTTCTGTGATGGGCACGCCGTTCTCGACCGTAGCGGTTTACATTGACGACGTGCTGGTGCAGAACCCATTCCACGAGATCAACGGTTTCGGAGAAGGAGTGTCGTTAGGAGTGATGACCAGCGATTTAGTGGAGGAAATGAAGCTGATGCCGGCAGCGTATCCGGAGAAAATTGGGGATTCCGCTGGAGCCGCGCTCGAGATTCACACCCGTGACGGGAGCCGGACCGGACCACATTTTCGCGTGACGGCGGGGATCGCGTCCAGCGAGTTTCTGGCCGAGGGCCCTGTGGGGCCATCGCGCCGCGGATCGTGGCTCGTCTCCGCACGCGACAGCTACATCAATTATTTAAACAAGCGCCAAGGGCAGGACACGGGAGGCGTGGGGTTCTACGACGGCAACGTGAAACTAAACTACGATCTCACGCCCCAGCAAAATTTGAGTTTTTTCACAACCGCTGGCCACACCAGCGCGCACGATTCTAGCGTTACCGACATCAACGGCTTCAGAGACGGCAAGAGCGACTTCGGTCTGGGGCGGACGGGATGGAGGTGGACCATCTCACCGAATCTCTTGGTGCAGGCGCGAGGCGCTTTTCTGCGGGAGCCTACTGACCTGCGCGATCCCGAAGGCGTGATCGCCAACACTTACGACTATCGGGAAAAAGTGGGCAGTGCGGGAGTGACGTGGAGCTGGGCGCACAACCAGGTGTTAGAAGCCGGCTGGTCGACCCGGCGGATCAGTGAGATTTACGCGAACGCTAGCTTCGACACGAATACGGGCCTGCTGTTGGCCTACCGGTTTGGGGGCAGCGCTTGGCACAACAGTGGGTACGCGCAACAGGCCTCATCTGTACTGAAGGGAAGGTTGCATATTCTCGGAGGGGTGCGCTGGGATCGTCTGCAGCAGCTGGACCTGCATCCGTTTTCACCGCAAATTTCGATGGCCTTGCGCGTCGCGGCGGCAACCGAGGTACAACTGGGAGCGGGACGCTATCAGCAGTTTCCTGCGCTCGAGCAATGGTCCGGCCAGTGCTATCCTTTCGGGCCCATGCCGGAGAAGTCCGATCACTATGTGGCGGCGGTGGAGCAGCGCCTCGGTGAGAACACACGGCTGCGCCTGCAGGCGTTTGACAGGCAAAATTCGTATTCGCTGGGCCGCGTTCCCGGGCAGTTCGGGTCCAACCCGAGTCCGGGCAATTGCCCGCATGAAATGCAGCCCCTGCCGGATTCCGTCTACCGGCGCGATTTTTCGCGCGGCGTGCAACTGGTGCTGCAGCGGCGCAGCGCGAATCGCCTATCAGGATGGTTGGGGTACACATTGGCCAGCGCGCAGACGCGAACGTATGCGTTATCGATTCCTTTCTACCTCGGGCCTCTGGGCTACACGAACACACCGTACTCTCCAAGTCCGGAGGACCAGCGTCACTCTCTAAACCTGTTTGGCATGTACCGGCTGCGACCCAGCCTCAATCTGAGCGCGAGATTTTTGTACGGCTCCGGCTTCCCGGTGGCGAGTGGAACCTTTGTACAGGTGGGAACGACGTACCAGCAGGTGGGGGCACAGACCCTTCGGTTTCCCTTTCAGCGCCTCGATGTGCGCGCAGACAAGGACTGGGCCTTCAGGCGCTGGAAGGTCACCCTCTATGGAGAAGTGCTGAACATTACCAACCATTACAACGCGCGCTACATATTTTTGACGGTGATCAATCCGGCGACCGGGCAGTCGGACGTGGTGACGCGGCAGGGGTTGCCGATCACGCCGACGGCGGGACTGGCGTTTCAGTTCTAAGGGCCAGGATTTTCGGGACGGGGCCACCGGCCGTAACGAGAACGCCCAACGTGCACCGAGCGAAACGAATCGCTCCTTGAGAGTGCGGATGGAAGCATGGCGACAGCGGTCCCTCGGCGGGAGACAAAAAACCTTGTTCAACAAAGCCAGAGACGATTCGACTTGACTCCGACCGGCCTTCTCATGGAAGGCCTTTACACTCATAACCCTTGCGAGTGCAGCCGTGCTATTTCCTGATCTACACGTCTGTCATTGCTCCGTATCAATTGCCTCAGCCCTGCAAAGAGAAGCACGATGCAAATCCAAAACAGGGTAGATTCAGCCGCTGACGCAAAGAAGTTGCCCCGAAAGTTAACAATGCAGCCCGGCGGGGTTTGGTGAAACACAATCAGGCGGGGAAAATGTGGGTCGGAGTAGACCCTGCCCTGTATCGCAGGAACACCGAACATAGCGGCCAGCGTGAACGCCTCAGCGAACAACACAATCGCAAGCAACGTTCGCCATTTCACAGTGCTGGCCATGTCGTAAGTATGCACCCGCGATGTGACTGTTGTGAACAGGCGTGGGTGTTGAAAAACTCGCGTACCAAAAATGCTCCAAAAGAACTTTGCAATAGGAAGCCCTACAATCGACGATCTCTGTTTTGGTGGACATTTTCTATCCCCAAAATTTCTGCG
>Ga0075030_100005861_pt1 | contig 11066 bp, 7 predicted proteins | sample LitLauG_LLR_2012_FD_71393 | JGI IMG/M metagenome (GOLD analysis project Ga0075030, IMG submission 71393) | Freshwater sediment microbial communities from Pennsylvania, USA - Little Laurel Run_MetaG_LLR_2012 | ecosystem: Environmental > Aquatic > Freshwater > Creek > Sediment | place: USA...
GCTTTGCATGCTGCCCCTTTTACTGGTCCGCAAAAGGAAAAAGCCCGACTGAGGCAGCCGGGCTTTTTTTGTGGCTTTTCGCTTAATTGGCGGATCAATTGGCGGATGTACTGGCGTCCCCAAGGGGATTCGAACCCCTGTTACCGCCGTGAAAGGGCAGTGTCCTAGGCCTCTAGACGATGGGGACGCCGAACCCGAATATCGTGGTGGAGCCAGGCGGGATCGAACCGCCGACCTCTTGCATGCCATGCAAGCGCTCTCCCAGCTGAGCTATGGCCCCACGAGAGGGGCGCGACGGTACGCAACACCGGCGCCCATGTCAAGAACCCATTTGCGAAATCAACAGCTTGAAGGCCGCAGCGCCGGCAGTCCCGGGCATTACGCCATCGATTTATCAGAGCGCGCGATTGATTCCGGGATGTAGCCGGTTGCATTCCCGCTTGTCAATGGCGAGCAGCGCCGCAGCGTCATTTCTGGCCACTATTCTCGTCGAGAGCAGGAAGCGCTGCGCAGCGTAGGGTTGTGTCACGATCAAAAAATCATAGTCGCAGGCCACGGACTCCCAGTCGAGCTTCAAAGCCGGCATCTTAAAGTACCAATCCTCCGGAGGATCATAGGGCCTTTTCAGGTACCTGAAATATCTGTCCGGGTTGCCGTTGTCGCCCGAAAACTCGTAGGGTGTGACGCCGGACCGGTCGATTGTGATAAAGGAATTTGCGTGCAGCAGGGGCTCCACGGCGCCTTGGGCGTGGAGGGTGGATACCGGGAACACTCGCGCGTGAGCGGGAATTGCTGCGACGACTGATCTGTATTGCATCAAGAAGCCCTGATTCCTGATCAATACGGTGGTCAAGCTTACCAGGTTGGCGACTGCGAGCGCTGCCGCCACCATCAACGCCAGTACCATGCGCGACTGACTAATTGCCGGGCCCGCCTCGGAACTGACCATGCAAGTCAATATGAAGAAGAATCCGGCAAGCGGCAGCGCCCGTACGTCCACGTACGAGGCCTCGGAGTAGGCCATCGGCAGCGCCAAATACAAGCCGACGAACGTCAAGGCGAGCGCAAGCGCTTCAGTCACTTTGCGGCTACGGAATTGCTCCTTTTTTACGATGCTCATCTGCAGCACCAGGCACCCGGCGAGCATCAAAATCATCACTATGTCGCGTGTTCCGCTATAGCGAAAGAACTCGCTGCCTAGACGGGCAAATTTTTCATGCAGCGTACCCCATGTATAGGGGTTCTCGACAACATCGCCCGCAATTCGAATGTGGTCCGCGACCCCGAAATGCCAAAGGAGTACGGCAATCACGGGCATTGCGAGCAGGCATTCTGTGCGAAGATTGGTCTCGCGCCAGTGCATTCTCAACAAACCGGTAACACCCGCGGCAGCAGAAATCCACAAGACAACAGAAAGGTGCATCAAGTAACCAAGCAGCACCGTACTGAAGTAGGTCAAAAACAGGCCGGCCGACCAGCGCCGTCGCAACGCACCCACTAGGCCGAGTATGATCAATGACATCGCAATCCCGAATCGGAAGCTCACGAAGCCCATGGTGAAGGACCAGTCCGTAGCAAGATAGATACTCACCAGGAAAAGTAGTGGTCGCCGGCGCTCGGCGAGGCCGGTAATCCGCAGGTAGAACAGGACCGCCAATGGCAACGACAGGAATTCGACCGCACCCCATAGCGCACTTGCCCTGATCGGTCCGAGCAGCTCGACGGCGCAGGCCAATACGAGGTCGCCAAGCACATATGGAATCAACAGAAAATGAAATTGATATACGTCGCCGAATCGATTGCCACCGTGAAACATCAGATCGTCCATTACCACCGCGCGCGCTAGATGGGTTGGTAAATCCTGCAACGGCAGCGGCGATAGGAGCGCGAATATCGCCATATAGGCGGCAGCAATTGCACCCGCGACAATCCAGACTATGCCTTTGCCGGTCAACGCCGGAATGAGGCGGGTCGATCTCGGCCAAGCCTTCGATGTTCTGTCGACGGCGAGCGGAATATTATGTATAGTGGACATGGTGATCGATCTAAGGAATACGGCGGCTAATGACGGTACAACATAGCAAGAGCCGTGTTTTGCTTTGGTGACTCGATGCACATAACGCTGAGTACGCGCAACGATCCCAAGTCTCCGTGGGGCATGCGACGACGGCAGCACCACTCCCGCACTTAGCAAACGGTCGGCTGCGCTTGCGTGAGTTGCGTGCGCAAGGCGCATCTTTTTGGAAGCGCTGCCCGAGTTTCCGGCCTGATTAGCGGCGTACGCAGGAGCCGTCCGGGTGCACTACGGCACTGTCTGTGCAACCTCCCCGGGCGCGCCTCAGCGGTCGGACTGCGAATCAAGGCGACACCGCTCCACGGGTTGCTGCAGAATCATCAGCCGGTACCACACCTCGGAGTTGATCAGCAGCCAAAGGCGATTGCCGTGGTCCACGCGGTGCGCTGCGTGTTCGGCGAGCAGAGTCCTGATCGGCGCTGCCTTGAGTACACCTGAACGCACCAGTTCCGAATCGCCGAGGAAATGCTCCACCATCCGCCGGTATTCCTCGCGCAGGATATACGGCAGTGCCGAGGAGAATCCCTGCTTCGGACGGTTGAGAATCCCGGGCGACAGATAGCGCTGCGCGAGCCTGCGCTGGATGAGTCGGAGCTTCCGGCCCCTGACCTTCTCGCTCGAAGGCAGGCTGGCGGCAAACTCCGCGAGCTTATGGTCCATGAACGGGCTGCGTGCCTCAAGGCCATGCGCCATCGTCATGCGATCGGTAATCATTACCGGATGATCGGGCAACCGAACCTTGCTGTCCGCATAGAGCATGCGATCAATGGTGTCGGCACCGTGCGAGCCGCCGAGGGCGTCGAATGGCTCGCGAAGTGCGCGGGTCGCGTCGGCGCCCGCCAATGTCGCCAGCGCCGCGGCTGTGAAGATCTCCCGACGCCGCGCCTCGTCGAAATAGAAGTATGAGAGACTCCCCGCATAGCGCGCGCCGCCCTGGAGGAAGGACAGCTGCTGCAGCCAGCGCATCTGGTGGCCGACGCTCTTGTACCAGCCCGATTCAGGCACCAGCGCCAGACATGGGCCGATGACGTGCCGCCGGATCGCGGCGGGCACGTGCGCGTAGCGCTCAGCGTAGAGATTGCCATAGTAGCGGTCGTAACCGCCAAACAGCTCGTCTCCGCCGTCGCCGCCGATCACCACCTTGACGGTGCGGCTGGCGAGCTGTGCCACCTGGTAGGTACATAGGGACAAGGGGTCGGAAGGTTCATCGAGGTGGTACACGAGGTCCGGGAGCAGCGTAACCAGGCTCGGTACCACTGTTTCCTCGTGATGATCCGTGTGGCAGTCCTGGGCCACGGCGCGCGCGTACGGCGCTTCGTCGTATTGCTGGTAGGCCAGCCCGAGCGTGAAGGTCGGCAGCCGTTGCACGCCGAGCCGCTTGGCGAGCATGGCCACGAGCAGGCTCGAATCCATGCCACCGCTCAGGAAGGCCCCTACGGGCACATCGCTGACGAGGTGCAGCCGCAAGGCCTCGTCGATGCGTTCCTCCAACTCGTCAGCCAGCCGGCTCTCAGGCAGCGTGGTCTTGGGCGTGAAGCGCAAGTCCCAATACGCGAGGACCTGAGGTGCCCCGCCCCGCTCGAGAACCAGGGAGTGACCGGGGGGTAGCTTCTGGACGCCGCGGAACATCGACAGCGGCGGCGCCACTAGGCGCAACGCCAGGTATTGATCAAGCGCTTCGAGGTTCAGCGTCCGCAGGCGGGGGTCGAACGCCAGCAGACCCTTGATCTCCGAGGCGAACGCAAAGGTGCCGCCTTGCGAGGTGTAGTACAGCGGCTTCTGGCCCAGGTGGTCGCGGGCCACAAGCAGGCGTTGCCGCCGCGCATCCCAGAGCGCGAAGGCAAACATGCCACGCAGGTGCTCGAGCAGGCGGTCCTGGTGGACCTCGTAGAGGCCGATGATGACTTCGCAGTCGCTGTGCGTCAGAAAGCGGTGGCCGCGCGCCTCAAGGTCACGGCGGAGTTCCTTGTAATTGTAGATCTCGCCATTGCACACCAGGGAGATGGTGCCCTCGGCGTTGCACAGCGGCTGGCGCCCGCCCTCGAGATCGATGATCGACAGCCGTCGGTGACCGAGAACGGCATGATCGTCGTTGTAGACGCCCTCACCGTCGGGCCCACGATGACGCAGCGCATGGAGCATGGCCGGCATCCGTGCCCGATAATCAGGGGACTCAGAGACTATGCCGGCGATCCCGCACATCAGCGGGCCCCGTGCGCGCGAATCGCGGCGTCAAAGACCTTTTCATAGTGCTGAGCACATCGGTCGATGAAAAATTCCTCGACCCGTTCAAGGTTTGATTGTCCCATGCGTGCGCGCCGCACCGGGTCATCGTGCAAACCGACTATGGCGCCGGTGAAGGCGGCGAGGTCGTTCAGTGCGATTACGCTCCCGGTACGCCCTTCCTCCAGGAAATCCGTCTGCCCGCCGCGGTTGTAGCAGACCACCGGCAGACCATAGGCCATGGCCTCGAGGAATACGAGTCCGAAGCCCTCGTGCTGACTCGTCGACACGAAGGCATCCGCGACGCTCAGCGCCTCGAACTTGCGCCGCTCACTCACCTGGCCCAGCAGATGCACGCGATCTGCAAGTCCAAATCCGGCGGCGCGCTGCCGGATCGCCTCGGCGTCCGGCCCGTCCCCGACCACGACAAGATGCGCATTTGGACGCTGTGCTGCGTGCAGCGCATCGACCAGCTGTGTGGCCGATTTCCGAGCCACCAGGCGCCCGATCGTGATCATCACAAAGGCATCCGCCGCCAGGCCCATGGCCGCGCGGGAGGCGTCGGCGATCCGTGGCGGCCGCTCGATGCCGAGCGGGATCAGTTCTACCGTCCGCGTCTCGCCGTACATCTCCACCACGCGCTTGAGCGTGTCGCGCGACTGGCCCACGAGTGCATCAGCCTGCCGCAGCAGCCGACGTATTGCCACGCGCAGCAGCGCATGCCGGTGCGGCGAACTGCCCTTGCTGGGATCATAGAGGTCCCCGCCGTGGAGAGACAGCACATTCGGAATCCGGTAACGGCGGGCCAGCCACCGGCCGAGCGGGCCGGTCGGCACCACGAAGTGCGTGTTGATCACGTCAAACTGGCTCCGTAGTCCCTCGCGCCAAGCTCTAACTCCAGCCATCGGCAGATAGGCCAGCATCGAGGGAAAATTCGCGACCGCGAGTTCACGGCGAAAGAACACCGGCACGCGCAGCACGCGCGCGCCGCCGTCATCGGCCTCCGCGGGGAGCCCGAGGCCGCCGGAGGTCAGGACCGTGACCGAATGGGTCCGTGCCAGTTCGCGCGCCAGCGCCGCCATGACGACACCGCCGCCACCGCCGAGTGGTGGGTACTCGTAGTTCAGGAACAGAATCCTCATGTCCGTAATGTGACGTGCATCGATGGCCTGCGGTGATTATGTCTTGTAACGTGGGGAGCGTGCATGGATACTGGAAACGACCATTTTATATACTAGCCCCAGACGTCAGGAGTGAGGCATGTCCAGTAACCCGAAAACGTCGCCCCTGCCGGGGGGCGCCCGCCCCGCTATCGTCAGGCTCGCAGCGCGCCTCGAGCCCTTCGATTCGTATTGGCAGGCGCCCGAGGACGTGGACCAGGGTTACACCAGCTTCAGCGCCTATTACCGTGCCAACTACCTGTCGCACCTGCCGCAGGACCGCGAAGCGCGAATTCTGGTGATCAGCTGCGGTCCCGGGTATCTCGTGAACCTGCTGCGCGAGGTGGGTTACCAGAACGTGCTCGGCATCGACTCGGACGCCGCCAAGGTCGAGCACGCGCGGCGGCGCCACCTGCCCTGTCAGGTCGCCGAGGCCTTCCCGTTCCTGCAGAACTGCTCAGCGACCCCCTTCGATGTCCTGATTCCCGAGCAGGAACTCAATCACCTGACCATCGAGGAGACCATCGCGTTCCTGAAGCTGTGCCACACATCGCTCAAACCCGGCGGGTCCATCATTGTCTATGCCATGAATGGCGCCAATCCGCTGGTCGGCTCGGAGAACATCGCCCACAACATCGACCACTTCTACAACGTCACCGAGCATAGCCTGACCCAGCTGCTGCAACTCGGCGGCTTCGGCGACATCCGTCCCTTCCCGCTGCGCCTGTACGTGTTCTGGAAGAATCCGCTGAATTATGTCGGCCTCACGGTCACTAGCATGCTGGAGTTCGGCATGCGCATTGTCTTTGTGCTCTATGGCAAGAAGGTACGCATCCTCTCAAAGAAGATCGCGGCCATCGCCACAAAGACCGCAGGATGAGGCCTGTGGCGGTACAGCATATCGGGCTTGGGTCAGTATGAAGCGCGATCCGCGGGCTCTAGCGAATGCCGAGTTCGACCTGTTGGTGATCGGCGGCGGCGCATTTGGCGCAGCGGCCGCCTGGGACGCCAGCATGCGCGGGCTTCGCACAGCGCTCATCGAGCGTCAGGATTTCGGCGGCGGCGCTTCGGCTGAATGCTTCAAGATGGTGCACGGCGGTATTCGCTATCTGCAGCACGGCGACCTGCGTCGCCTGCGCTCCTCCTGCCAGGAGCGCAGCGCCTTCCTGCGCATCGCACCGCACCTGGTCGAACCGCTGCCGATCGTTATTCCCACCTATGGACATGGTCGCTCCGGGAAGGCCTTCCTGGGTTGCGGCATGTACCTCTATGATCTGCTGACGCTCGATCGCAATGCCGGCATTCCGGATCGTACGCGCCACATCCCCAGAACCCGGCTTCTGAGCCGCGCTGAGGCCCTGAATCTGTTTCCGGACCTGGAGCCAAGACAGCTCACCGGCGCCGCGATCTTTAACGATGGACAGATGTACAACGCGGCGCGCCTGGTGCTTGCTCTCGTCAAGTCCGCAGCGCGGGCGGGCGCCGTGGTCTGCAACTATGCGGAGGCAACCGAATTCCTTTGGCAGGGCGAGCGTGTCACGGGCGCCCGGGTCCGCGATCGGCTGGGCGATGGCGAATTCGACCTGAGGGCGCGGCTCGTGCTGAACGCAGCGGGGCCAGGGGCGGAATACCTCCTCCAAGGAAACAGGCGTTTCGGTGACTGGCAGCGCGGTCATTTCTCCCGCGATGCCTATTTCATCGTGAATCGGCCGCCGACCTCACGCCACGCGCTGGCGCTGGCCGGTCAAAGCCGCGATCGCGACGCGCTCGTGAGCCGTACCGCGCGTCACCTTTTCGCCGTTCCGTGGCGCGATTACACCCTGATCGGCGTGTGGCACCGCGTGTACTCGGGCCACCCCGATGAGGCGGCGATCGATGAGGCGGAGCTGGCCAGCTGGCTCGCCGAAATGAACGGCTCGCATCCCAACCTCGATCTGCGCCGCGAGGAGATTGTCAGCACACATTGCGGGCTGGTACCTTTCGGCGACGGCGCGAGCACCGTGGACGAGTTGAGCTTCGGCAAGGAATCCCGCTTTATTGATCATCGGCGCGCCCACGGCGTGGACGGACTGGTCACGCTGATTGGCATCCGTTACACCACGGCACGCGGTGATGCGGGCAAGGCGCTCGATCTGTTGCTGCAGCAATGGTCGGGCCGCCCGCGCTCCGCGGCCACCGCTAGAACCGCGCTCGTGGGCGGGGAAATTGAGGATTTCACGGCGTTGCGTACCGCTGCCCAGCAACGCCGACCCGCGACGATCACGGCACGATCGCTCGATGCCCTGTTGCGCAACCACGGTACCGAGTACCACATGCTGGTGGATCGAGCCGGCGCTGCGGATTCTGCGGCCCGGCGCCTCGGCCGCTCTGACACGATCGCCGCCGAGGTCATGTACGCGGTAGAGCGCGAAATGGCAGTGCGGCTGGAGGATGTTGTACTGCGCAGAACCGATCTCGGATCCGGCGCTCATCCGGGCCGCGGCGCGCTGGAGCACGCCTGCACCTTGATGCAGCAGCTGTTGGGATGGTCCTTGCAACGCTGCACAGAGGAGCTGGCCGCAACGGAGCAGACCTTGCGCCTGCGCCAGGCCACCGCCCTGGAGCGCGCGGCGTGAAGCTGCTGCTCACCGGAGGCACCGGGTTCATCGGCTCGCGCCTGGCACTGGAGGCGCGCCGGCAGCATCTGGACGTGGTGGTCGCCGGCCAGCTCAACACCGCGCAGGAACGGGCCCGCCAGGCGGAACTCGAGGCCGCCGGCGTCCAGGTGGCAATCGGCCCGCTGCAAAATCCGGATTATGCGCGCCAGATAACTGCCGGATGCCAGTGGGTGATTCATCTGGCCGCTGCGCAACACGAGGCCAACGTTCCGGACAGTTACTTTCGAACGGCCAACGTGGAGGGCACTCGCACGTTACTGGAGGCGAGCCGCGCCGCGGGTGTACAGCGGTTCGTGCATGGCAGCACCATCGGGGTCTACGGCTCCGCCTCCCAAGGCGCTCTGGATGAATCGTCCCCGCCGCACCCGGACAATATTTACGGCCAGACCAAGCTCGAGGCCGAAGCGGTGGTGAAGTCGTTCCGCGATAAGCTGCCCTATTGCATCGTGCGAATCTCTGAAACCTATGGACCCGGCGATTACCGTCTGCTGAAGCTCTTTCGCGCCATTGATCGGCGCCGGTTCCCGATGATCGGTGCCGGCCGCAATCATCGCCAATGCATTCATGTCAGCGACCTGGCACGTCTGCTGTTGCTGGTCACCGAAAGTCCTGCGGCAGTCAATGAGACCTTCATTGGGGCCGGCAACGAATTGATGACCACGGCCGACATGGTCAACGCGATAGCGCAGGCCTTGGGCCGCAAGCCCCTACCGGTGCGCCTGCCACTATGGCCATTTGTCGCTGCCGCAACCGTCCTCGAGACCACGCTCCGCCCGTTGGGCATTCAACCCCCACTGCACCGGCGCCGCCTGGATTTCTTTCGCAAATCGTTTGTGTTCTCCACCGACAAGGCGCAGGGGGTGCTCGGCTTCACGTCGCGCATCCGCTTTGCCGATGGCGCCCGTGAGACGGCGGCCTGGTATCGCGATCACAGATTGCTTGGCAAATAGACAGCGTGCCCGCGCCCCATTATTCCCGGCCGTGAAAGCCCCCTTTATGATGCGCCTTCTGATCCTGTCGGATTCGCCCTACTACTACCCGCCGTTTCGCGCCGGGGGCAGTGTACGTCAGCTGCGCGCGCTGGCGCGCACCCTGCGACAGCAGGGCCTCGCAGTCACCGTGGTCGCCCGACGCGCCGACGGCGCGAACGTGGACCCCGACATCGTGGATGACGGCGCGCCGATCCGCTACCTCGGACCGGCCGGCGAACAGCGAGGCAAGGGCTGGGCCGCGCTGCTCCCCAATCTGCTGTATATGCTACGCGTGTTCGCGTTCATGCTGGCGTCGCGGCACAGTTTCGACGTCGTAGTCATCTCCGGATTTCGGCTGCTTGCTGCGCCGGCCGGCCTGGCGGCGCGCCTGCTCGGCAAACGCTGCGTCCTGCGCATCGAAAACGCGAACGACGTCACCTTCGATCTGACGGCGCAGAGCAGCGCGAACATGCATCGCTGGGGGCAGCGAGCCGTGAGCGGCGCCATTCGCGTGCTGTGCTGGAGCGCGTTTCGCACCGCCGATCGCGTCGTCGCCTTTTGCCCGGATATCGCCGTGCGCCTCAAGGACATTGGCGCGCCGGCGCGCAAGATCGCGCAGATCCCCAACGGCGTGGACTGCGCGGAATTCGCACCGGTATCCGCGGAGCGTAAACTGGCGTTGCGCGTACAGCTGGCACTGCCTACAGACAGCATTCTGTTCATCTTCACTGGGCGCCTCGCCCATTCGAAGGGCATCATGTCATTGTTGGAATCCTGGAGGCTGCTGGCCCAGGAGCGCTCCAACTTGCAGCTGCTGCTGCTGGGCTCGGGAGGCGATTCCTTCGACAGCTGCGAGTTGGCCGCGCGCGGATACGTCGCGGCGCATGCGCTGCAGGATTCTGTCGCATTCTGCGGCGGCGTGGACGACGTGGCCGAGTATCTGCAGGCGGCCGACGTGTTCATTTCCCTGAGCGAGGCAGAATCCTTCGGCGTCTCCATACTCGAGGCGTTCGCCGTTGGTCTGCCCAGTGTCCTCACCCCAGTCGGCGTGGCCGCCGACCTGCCGCCATCGGATTGGGGCGAATCCGTGGCCGTCGGCGCTCCGGCGCGGGAAGTATTGGCGCACCTGCAGCGACTGTTGGAACGCCGCGATGCCTGGACGCGCATGGCGATGGAAACCCGGCGCATCGTTGGTGACGACTACAGTTTCGATGTCATCGCGCGCGCCTATTGCGCACTGCTGGGCCCAACGGTGCCCGATCCTACTTAATGCAGCGGCGCGTTGTTGTGCGACCTGTGTCACAAATCGACTCGAGTATGCGGTACACGGGTCGTCGTTTACTGCAATGTCGTTTGCTAGACTGCGAAGACTTGATCAATTCGCCGGTTCACCGCGAAATGGCCTTGCAGGAACTAGATGTATTTTGAAGGAAGAATTATGAAAACATTGCTTGCGCTCCCTACCCGAGCACTCGCCCTTGCCGCGCTGGCTTGTGGACTCGCCGCCTGCGGTGGTGGTGGCAGCAGCACAGCTGCCGTGACAGTAACCCCGACATATACCGTGGGCGGCACGGTGTCCGGTCTGACCGGCACGGGTCTCGTGCTGCAGGACAACGGCGTCGATAACCTGCCCGTCAGTGCCAGTGGCAAGTTCACTTTCGCGACCGCGCTTGACGGCGGCGCCGCATACGCCGTAACGGTCAAGACGCAGCCTTCCAGCCCGGCGCAGACCTGCATCGTGACGAGCGGCAGCGGCACTGTCAGCGCGGCCAACGTCAGCAACGTCGCGGTCGCCTGCACGAACAACGCGCCGAACACCTTTAGCGTCGGTGGCACGGTATCCGGTCTGACCGGCGCGGGTCTAATCCTGCAGGACAACGGCGGCGATGATCTCCCGGTCAACGCCAGCGGCAACTTCATTTTCGCGACCATGGTCGCAACCGGTGGCGCGTACGCCGTGACGGTCAAGACGCAGCCTTCC
>Ga0075030_100005865_pt1 | contig 11061 bp, 8 predicted proteins | sample LitLauG_LLR_2012_FD_71393 | JGI IMG/M metagenome (GOLD analysis project Ga0075030, IMG submission 71393) | Freshwater sediment microbial communities from Pennsylvania, USA - Little Laurel Run_MetaG_LLR_2012 | ecosystem: Environmental > Aquatic > Freshwater > Creek > Sediment | place: USA...
ACTATGAGGCGGTCAGCGGCGAGGCCAGCCGGCGGCTGATTGCCTGCGGCAAGCCGACCATCGCGATGATCAACGGGTTCTGCATCGGCGGCGGCCTGGCGATCGCTCTGGGATGCGATATCCGGATTGCCAACGAGGGCGCCCGCTTCGGTGTCCCCGCCTCCAGGCTGGGCTTGGGCTATGCCGCGCCGGGTGTGAAGAAGCTGATGGAGATCGTTGGACCGTCCTTCACCAAGGAGATTTTCTTCACCGCCCGGCATTTCTCGGCGGCCGAAGCCAAGGAGATGGGTTTGGTCAACCGAGTCGTCCCCGATGCCGCGCTAGAAGATTATACTCGCCAGTATTGTGCGACGATCGCCGACAACGCGCCAATGACAATGCACGCGCTGAAACGCACGGTGAGTGAACTGGTGCGCGGCGAGAAGGCCGATCTGGCCGCCTGCGATGCGTTGGTGCGGGCCTGCTTCGACAGCCAGGATTACGTCGAGGGCCGCCGAGCCTTCATGGAGAAGCGGCGCCCGGTGTTTCAGGGCCGGTGACCACCCCCTTCTTTGGCGGCTGTGACGATTCGGGCGGTTACAGCGGTGTCACGTAGGGCGACACCGCTGTAACCCGTATTTTACGCGCAGTTTCATAGCCTTAATATCGCCACCCGCTGGCAGTCGGGGCGATCTTATTCTGGGACGGTTGGCGCGGCGGGTGAGACGGACGCCGGGGCCTAAGCCGCCGTCGCGCTCGTGGCGTGTGACGCGACCCTTGCACGACACTGAAGCAAATACCGATCGATCGCGGGATAATTTGAATTTCGGCGGTGATCGGGATTAAGTCGCAATGAACAACGACGCTTAATCACTTATTCGAGTGTTTTCCGGTGCGATTAGTTATACAACTATAGATTGTATTTTTGTCCACATTACGCGCACGCATTGTGCGGTCATAGAACATTTCGTTATCCGCTTTGCATGCGATAGTATTTTAATTAATTCAATAAGTTCCTGGATTCACGGCAATGCCGGTTGGCGGCAATCGAGCGATCGTTCCTGCATCATTTTGCTCTTGCTCCCGGCTATGAAACCGCTATCTTTAAACCTTCACAAGATCGTGGGTTCGGTTTTTGTTACTCTCAATCTCGTGAGAAAAAGGTTGCACCTGACGATCAGGTGCGGATAAGAGACCCCCAACGATCCTCGCGCCGATGGCGCTTGGTCATAGCGCGTGGACGGAGAAGTAGATGTCGGTGTCGTCGTCGGTAACAGTTCCAGGCTCATCGGGTTCTACTGTCACAGTCGCAGTTGGCACGGGTGACGTGCTGCATCTCGCAACCCAGATCGGCGCGCTTCTGGCGACCGTCAGCGGTGCCGGGAACCTCGTGACCACGTCGGTTACGTCGGGCCCGATACCGGCCGCGCTGGGCACGACCCCCCCACAGGTTAACTATCTGCTGCTGACAGGCGCGCTTTCCGGGACGCAGACGGTGCCCACCGGTTACCAGGACGTTGTCGATGCCGCCACTGGCGTCCACACCCTGTCGGGTTCCAACGTGGCGCTGATCGGCGGCACCCTTGGTGGCGCATTCAACGTCACGGGCAACAGCACCGTGGCGGCTGAAGGCGGCAACAACACGATCACGGCCAGCGGCACCTACCTGATCTCGACGGCCAACGGCAACGAACTCATCAACGCCAATGGCGCGGGCACGGTTGCCACGGGCATCGGGACCAGCACCGTCACCGCATCCGGCACCGGCACATCGATCCAGTCGCAGGGCACCGGCGACCTCATCATTTCTACCAGCGGCACCAACAGCGTCACCGCGGCGGGCGCGAACACCGGCGTGCTCGGTGGCACCGGCGCCTTGGCGGTGCTAATCGCCGGGAACGCGGCCACGGTCTCGGCTGGCGCCGCGACCACCAACGTAACCGCAGCCGGCAGCAATGCCCTGATTTTCGGCGGCACGGGCGCGCTGAACCTGTTCAACAGCGGCGCGAACACCGAGGTCGTAACCTTCGCCTCGAATGCGACGATCAATTCCGCTGGCGCCAGTGCCGCCATTTTCGGCGGGTCCGGCACCAGCAACATCACGATCTCGGGCGCCAATACCTCGGTCCTTGGCGGTTCCGGTGCATCGACCATCACGGCCAGCAGCAATGCGGTGGTGTTCGGCGGCAGCGGGCCGCTGAGCTTCGTGGGTGGCGTTGGCACAGCGACGGTCGTCGGCAATTACGCCTCCACCGGCGGCACCGAACAGGTGACGGTCGGCGCGGGCGGCGTGGTGTTCTCCGCCAATGCGAACAATACCTCGACCGTCCAGAGCGGCGCTGGCCACACGACGCTGTTCGGCGGATCGAACAGCAATGTGACCTTTACCGGCACCGGCAGCAGCGCCATCCTGGTGGGCGCCGGCGGCAACGAGACCTTGAATGCCGCTGGCTCCACCGCCAGCAATATCTTCTCCGGTGGCGGCCTCAGCGGCAATGTGGTGATGATCGGTGGCTCCGCCGCCGACACGATGTTCGCTGGTAACGGTTCGGACACCCTGACGGGCGGCGCAGGCAACAACATCTTCGCCTTCTTCAAGGTGGCGACTGCCGGCGGACACGACGTGGTGACGGATTTCAACGCCAACGACTCGGTGTATCTGATCGGATACAGCACGGTGCAAAGCGCATCGACGCTACAGAATGCGGCCGTGATCAATTCCTCCGGTGTCACGCTCACGCTGTCGGACAACACCCAGATCACCTTTACCGGCCTGACCAGTGCGTCGACACTGAACGGTCATATCCTCTACGGCTAAGCTGCCGCGGCTCTGTCGCTGGCTATCCATCGAAAGCGCCCCGGGTTTCGCCCGGGGCGCTTTTTCGTTGAAACGGCGGCCGCCGCCTTACGATCGGCCGCGCAGTCTTCGCCACAGGTGACGAACCGGACTCAAGGCGACGCGCAGCCATGCGAGGGTTTCCGCCATCTCTTGCAGTTGACGGTCCCGGGCATCCAGCCGCGCGATCAGTTCGTCCGTGCGGTCCGGACCAGGGGCTGGCGTCGGCGGCACTTCGTTGGGTCCGGTGATGAAATCGATCTGCTCGCGGACCTCGATCAACTGGGCGAGCAACAGGTGTTGCCGCCGGGCCTGCAGCGACCCCGCATCCATGGGTTGAAGACCGCCGCGGCGCAGAACTGCGAAGAATTCGAAGTTCTCCGGCCCGTCCAACGTCTGTACCTGCCAGTCCGAGACACCGAGCGCCGCCAATTCCAGCATGACGATTTGGAACCCGGCCGGTGAGAACTGCCAAGCGTGATAGTCTTGGTAAGATCCGTCGGGCTGGTCCTGGTACCCGGCAAGGGTGGTCGCGGCGGCGGCGAACGGATCCAGGAACTTCGGTGCGGGGATGCGATGCGGCCCCCACGCCAGTCGTCCATCGACGGTGGACGAGTAGGCCATGTGGTCGTATGCCGTGCGCAGATTATGGCGGTTGCGGCCCGCATGATGGGCCTCCAACAAGTCCCCCGTGGTGGTCCAGGGCCGGAAACAATCGAAACAGTAGCGGCGGTCGGGCAGCGCAATGGACAACGACCCGTTCGGCTTGACCAGTTTGCTGGCGGATTGCAGAAAACCGATCAGATCGGGAATATGCTCCAGCACATGGCTGGCGATGATCAGGTCCACCTGCCCCAATAGGTCCGCCGGCACCGCCGTTTGCAAAGGGCCGCCGCGCCAGATCGTATCGACGTCCTCGATCAGCGCGGTATCCACGTCCGCGGGCGCATATTTGGTTCGGAGTTCATCGCGCGTCGCATGATCGACGACATGGGTTTTCCAGCCTTCGGATTTCGGGGCCGCGGGACAATACCCGGGGCCCATCTCGAGGATTTGCAGCGAGCGGTTCGCTGTGCCCCGCAGGCGCATGATGCGGTCCAAGCTGCCAAGCCTTTCGTTTGGTTGTCCGATTCGGTTCGACTGATTTCATCATCGCAAGCCGGATCCAAGATCCGAACACCGCTGATGCCGTCGTCAGAGTTGACCAAAGCCTTGTTGGCATACCAATCGCCAATCGAGAAGCCGAATCCAATTATAATTCGATTTAACAACTAATAATATAATTACACTATCGGTATGTAATTTGCTGCGATCTAGTACGCTTCATATGATTTTTATGGGTGTGGCACATCGCCCTGCCATGCTATGAGATGCGCATGAACCGGGCTCATCCTACGATCTCCGTCGTGATCCCCCTATACAATGGCGGGCGCTTCATCGCGCAGGCCCTGGATAGTGTGTTCGCTCAGACCCTCCAAGCGACCGAGGTGATCGTCGTCGACGATGGCTCCAGCGATAATGGCGTTGACATCGTTTCGCGCTATGCGGCGAGCCACTCAGTTATTTTAATGCGAAAAGAGAATGGCGGTCAATCTTCCGCGCGTAATTTTGGTATTCGGGCTTCCCGTGGCCAGGTCATCGCGCTGTTGGACCAGGACGACGTTTGGTACCCCGATCACCTGAAGGAGCTTTGCCAGCCATTTTTCGAAGATACCCATGACACGCTTGGTTGGACCTATAGTAATCTGGACGAAATCACCGAGGACAACCGATTGACCGCCCGAGCGGTGCTGTCCGCGGCGGCGAGCGCGCACCCCAAGACGCAACTCGAACGATGTCTGCGCCAGGATATGTTCATTTTGCCGTCGGCATCAATTATTTCTCGTGCCGCGTTCGACGCTGTTGGCGGCTTCGACGAAGAGTTGTGCGGTTATGAGGATGATGACCTCTTTACCAGGCTGTTTGTTGCGGGATACCGCAACGTCTATATCAAGAAGCCATTGGGGCAATGGCGGGTGTATGGCGGCAGCACCTCGTTCACGCCTCGGATGGCCCGCAGCCGCATGCTCTACGCGAAGAAGCTTTTGCGTTCCTTTCCCGATGAGCCCTCATTCTCCCGTTTCTACTCCCGCGATTTAATTGCGCCGAGATTTCTTCGCCAGGCGGTGGAGGAAGCACGCTCCGCGCTCCGCCGGGGCGATAACGAGGTCATCGACCAGTGCCTGCGGGACATATCGTTACTCGAGGGCTATGCATCACCGCACACCAAAAAATTTCCTAAGCGCAAGGATTTCCTGATCACGGCCATTGTGCCGCTTTACAACGGCGCGCCGTTCATTCGCGAGGCCATCCAGAGCATCTTCGACCAAGATCTGGTTCCGGATGAAGTTATTATTGTCGATGACGGATCGGGGGATTCCGGGCCGGATATCGTGCTGGAGATGGCCGCAAGACATCCGATTCGCCTGTTACGAAAAGAAAATGGCGGGCAATCGTCGGCCCGTAATCTTGGCATCGATCACGCGCACGGCGACCTGATCGCCTTTTTGGATCAAGACGACGTCTGGTATCCCAATCACCTGGCGGAGCTGGTAAAACCTTTTCTTGATAGTCGAGCCGTTGAGTTGGGTTGGTCCTACAGCAATCTGGACGAGATCAACGAGACCGGGGAAATGGTGACACGTTTTTTTCTCAACACCTTGCCCGCCGAACATCCAAAGCGCGAGCTGGCTTCGTGTCTGAAGCAGGATATGTTTGTTCTGCCTTCGGCTGCATTGGTTTCCCGGCGAGCACTCGAGAGCGTGGGCGGGTTCAATGAGCGGTTGTCAGGCTACGAGGATGACGATCTTTTCCTTCGTATATTCCTGGCGGGATTCGACAACGTTTATAGTCCGGAATCGTTGTCAAAGTGGCGCATTCATCAGTCCAGTTCCTCCTATTCACCGCGAATGGCGGTCAGCCGCGCGATATATGCCAAAAACCTGATCGCTAAATTTCCAAACGATCTTGATCGGTCACGATATTTGGTGCGCGACTCGATCGCGCCCCGCTTCTTCCGCGACATGATGTCGGACCTACGGAAGGCCACCCTGAGTGGAACGCCAGACCAGCAGGCGATTGCGTTGACCAACTTGGCGTTCATCACCCGGTGCCTGCCACTGCGTCGGAGCCTGCTGCTGAGGCTTCTGCTGATCCCGGCATTACGTGTTCGGCCGCTGGCCCGTTTCATCATGCGCTACCGGCTGCCGCTGCTTAAGCTGGCTCGGCCGCTCCGCCGCAGGCTTCCTTCACTTTAAGCGGCTGTCGGTCCGGGCCGAGACGCGGAATGTCGCGGTCAGGGGGATGCTACGCCACATTTGGACCGCCGTCGGTTGGGCCGCAACCCTCGCTGCGATCGATATCATTTCCAGCCGAAAAAGCCGCTTTAACCCCTCGACGCCAAGCACCGATCCGCGTATCTTAGCCTCGAGTGCTCAAAATCTTATAAAAACACGAACAGGGAAGCGACAAGAATGAATATATCGATACCGCCGTCGATCCGTCGGCGCACGTTGCTGAAATCCGGCCTCGCCGTCACCGTGCTTGGCGCGCCGTCGATCATCAGCGCCCGCGGCGAGGTCGCGGTGAAGATCGGCATGGTCAATCCGTTGACCGGCATTCTGTCCGCGCTCGCCGCCAGTGAAGTCGAAGGCGCGAAGTATGCTGTCGAACGGTTGAACAAGAAGAACGGCATCCTGGGCCGTCAAATCGAACTGCTAGTGGAAGATTCCGCCAACGACGTCGGCACCGGCGTGCAAAAGACCCGCAAGCTTATCGAGCGCGATAAGGTCGATGTTATCCTGGGCGACGTAAACTCCGGCATCGCCTATGCGATGATGGGCGTGACCAGCGAACTGAAGGTCTTCCACATCGTTCCCGGCGGTCACACCGACCCGATCACCGGCGCCGACTGCAAGTGGAACACATTCCGCGTCTGCAACACGACCGCGATGGACGCCGCCGCCACAACCAGCGAACTGGTGAAGCGGTTCGGCAAGAAATTCTTCTTCGTCACGCCGGACTATGCGTACGGGCATACCCTGCAGAACAATTTCATCAAGAACCTGAAAGCGCTCGGTGGCGAGTATCAGGCGGAAATGCTGCCGATCAACACATCGGATTTCTCCGCCACGTTGATCAAGGCCAAGGCCTACAAGCCGGACGTGCTGCTCAACAACATGGGCGGCCTGGCGCAGATCAACTGCATGAAGCAGTTCACCCAGTTCGGCATGCAAAAGGAAATGCACCTGGGCGGCGCATTGTTCGAATTGGAATCGGTCCGAGCCGTGCCGGCCGACGCGCAGGCTGGCACCTGGTCGATGGAATGGTGGTGGAACCAGCCGAACGTCCCGGAAGTCGTGAAGTTCGTCGCGGACTTCCGCAAGGCGACTGGCAAGACTCCGTCCGCCCGTCATTGGTTCGGTATCGTTGCCGTGGAATCAGTTCGTTTGGCGGCCGAAAAAGCCAAGACGCTGGACGGCCCGAAACTGGCCCTGGCGATGGAAGGCCTGGAGCTGCCGCCGGACATCGCGTTGAGTGCCAACAAGGCGTTTTACCGGGCCGGCGATCATCAACTGATGGCCGATATCTTCGTTGGTGACGTGCATCCGCCGGTCGGCGGCAACCCCGATGACGTGTTCACGATTGGCAGTACCGTCAGCGGTGAAAAGGCCGCCGGTTCGGTCGAGTCCACCGGCTGCAAGATGGTCCATCCGGCCTAAAGCCCGCGCTCTGAACTCTGACCTCCCGAAGGGCGGCCGATGCTGCAACTTGTACTGTTCAATGTCACGAACGGGCTGATCATCGGCGCCTTCTATGTGCTGATGGCGTTGGGCCTATCGCTGATTCTCAATCTGTCCAACGTCATCAACTTCGCGCATGGCAACTTCCTCGCCCTGGGCGGCTACATCGCCTACGTGTTGACGCCGTTCCTGGGGTTCTGGGGGGCACTGATCGTTGCGCCCCTGATCACCGCCGTGTTCGGTTTCGTGGTGGAGCGGCTGATGATCCGCCGCGTCTATACGCGCGATCCGGTGTACAGCCTGCTGCTGACCTTCGGGCTGGCATTCATCCTGCAAGACGTCTGTCGCTACATCTGGGGGCCGAACGGCCTGCCGATGACGATCCCCGACAGCTTGTCCACGCCGCTGTCGGCGGACCTGTTCTTCATCACCTGGTACCGTATCTTCATGGTGGCGATCGTCATCGCGGCGGTCACCGGCCTGTTCGCCTTTCTGCGCTTCACCCGCGTCGGCATTCGCATTCGCGCCGGGACGCTGGACCTGGATACGGTCGCGGCACTCGGGGTCAACGTCGGCATGCTGCGGTCGATGAACTTCGCGGTCGGGTCGTTGCTGGCGGGCCTCGCCGGCGTGCTGGCGGCGGGTCAGGTCGGCCTGAACCCGAACATGGGCGACGATCTGCTGATGCCCAGCTTCATCGCGATCATCGTCGGTGGTGTCGGCAGCCTGACCGGCACCTTGTGCGGCGGCCTGCTGATCGGCGTCGCCGGCGCCCTCACCACCGTGTTCTGGCCCGCCGCGAGCGAGGCCGTCATCTATGTCATCATGCTTGTCGTCCTGGTCCTGCGACCACGCGGGTTGATGGGCCAAGAAGGAATGATGTCATGAGCACGGGCACGACAACCGCGGTGGCCGCGCCTGGACATGTACAAACGCAACCTTGGCTGCAGACCGCCATCATCTTCGCCCTGCTGCTGACGGTTCCGATCTGGCTGCCGATGGTGGGCGGCTACACCGCGCTGGCCGGACGGGTGCTGGTCCTGGGGCTGGCGGCGATGTCGTTCAACCTTTTGCTGGGCTTCACCGGAGTCATGAGCTTCGGTCACGCCGCCTATTTTGGCCTGGGTGCTTACGGCGCCGGCATGACGCTGAAATACCTGACCGCCAGCACGCCGCTGGCGATGTTGGGCGGCGTGCTGCTGGGCGGCATCCTCGGCACGCTGTTCGGCCGGCTGATCGTGCAACGCCGCGGCGTTTATTTCGCCATGGTCACGGTCGCGTTCGGCCAGATCGTGTTCTACGTCGCCTATAGCTGGGATGCTTTGACCGGGGGATACGATGGGTTGCGCGGGTTCTCCCGGGCGCCGTTGCACCTCGGGTTCACGACGATCGATATCACCAACAACAGCACCGCGTTCTACTACTTCCTGCTGTTTGTGTTCGCGATCGCCACCGGCTTGCAGGCGCTGTTGTTGGCGTCTCCGTTCGGCCGCACGCTGGTCGCGATCCGGGAAAACGAGCGGCGTGCCCGCTTCCTGGGGATCCCGATCGAGACGCATATCTGGATGTCGTTCTCGATTTCGTGCTGCTTCACGGCGCTGGCGGGCGCGTTGTACGCCTTGTTGAACAACTTCGCCGATCCGATGGGTTTGCATTACTCGCTATCGGGCGAGATCGTGATCATGACCGTCATGGGCGGCATGCGGGCCTTCTGGGGGCCGCTGATCGGCGCTGCGTTGTTCGTCGTGCTGCAGGACTATATCTCTTCCATGACGGTCAACTGGATGTCGTTCGTCGGGTTGATTTTCGTCCTGGTCGTGCTGTTCTTCCCGCGCGGTCTGCTGGGTATGTTGCAGAGGGGGATCGGCAAATGAGCATGCTCGAGGTCCGTAACGTCACCAAGCAGTTTGGCAGCCTGGTGGCTGTCGATGGGGTTTCGATGCAGGTCGCGGCGGGGGAGCTGCGGGCCATCATCGGCCCGAACGGGGCGGGCAAGACGACGTTCTTCAATATGATCTCGGGGTTTTTCGCGCCGACCGCCGGGGATATCGTGTTCGACGGCACCGCTGTCACCAAGCTGGCGGTGACGGCCCGGGTCGCCATGGGCATGGCGCGGACGTTTCAGATCACCGAGATTTTTCCCGAACTGACGGTGCGCGAAAACGTGCGCGTAGGGGTCGAAAGCGCGCTTGGGCTGCGGCAGAAATTCTGGCTGGGCGCGGCGCAAAAGGCGGCGGTAAACGACGGGATCGAGGAGGCGCTGGCGCTGACCGGGCTGACGGTCAGCGCGGACCGGTATGTCGGGGAGCTGTCGCATGGCGATCAGCGGGCGGCCGAGATCGCCACCGCATTGACGTTGAAGCCCCGGTTGCTGCTGTTGGACGAACCGACGGCGGGCATGGGCGAGCACGAGACCTTCGCGGTTGCCAACCTGATCCGGCGCCTGAACAAGAACAGCGGCTACACCATCGTGCTGATCGAGCACGACATGCGGGTCGTGTTCAATCTCGCTGACAGGATCACCGTGTTGGGCGAAGGCAAGATGCTGGCGGAAGGCACCCCGGACGAAATCGCCACCAATCCGGTGGTGCAAGCCGCCTATCTGGGGAGCGCGGAATGAGCGCACTGACAGCCGAGGGGCTGAACACCTATTACGGCAAGAGTCACATCCTGGAGGGTGTCGGCCTGGAGGTTGCCGAGGGCCAGATCACCACGTTATTAGGTCGTAACGGTGCCGGCAAGACCACGACGCTGCGCAGCCTGGTCGGGCTGACTCCGATCCGGTCGGGCCGGGTGACGTTGTTCGGCAAGGACATCACCGGCTGGCCACCGTACCGGATCGCCGCCGCCGGGGTCGGGTATGTGCCGGAGGGACGGCGGGTGTTCGCCAATCTGACGGTTGATGAGAATCTGCGGGTGCCGCTGGAACGTCCCGGTCCGTATACGATCGACCGCGTTTACAAGCTGTTTCCGCGCTTGGGCGAGCGGAAGCAGAACCTCGGGCGGCAGTTGTCGGGGGGTGAGCAGGAGATGCTGTCGATCGGCCGCGCGCTGCTGCTGAACCCGCGGTTGCTGATCCTCGATGAGCCGTCGCAGGGCCTGGCTCCGTTGATCGTCAAAGAGGTGTTCCGGATCGTGGTGCAGTTGCGGTCGGAGGGTATTTCGGTGCTGCTGGTCGAGCAGAATGTGCGCATGAGCCTGGAGATTTCCGACCACGCCTATGTGCTGGAGAATGGCCAGATGGTGTATTCCGGACCGGCCGAGGAATTGCGGGCCGACGAAGCCCGCATTCAGGCCCTGGCGGGTGCGTCGGCCGAGGAATGGAAGCTGGAGGACCTGCTGCCGGTCGGGCACTGAGGGTTTGGTTGGCCGGCATGATAGCGGTGTAAAAACATGACTCTTCCTCGCCTGCCCTCTATGCGCCTTGACGGCCGCCGAGCCCTGGTTACCGGGGCGGGTCGGGGG
>Ga0075030_100005866_pt1 | contig 11060 bp, 11 predicted proteins | sample LitLauG_LLR_2012_FD_71393 | JGI IMG/M metagenome (GOLD analysis project Ga0075030, IMG submission 71393) | Freshwater sediment microbial communities from Pennsylvania, USA - Little Laurel Run_MetaG_LLR_2012 | ecosystem: Environmental > Aquatic > Freshwater > Creek > Sediment | place: USA...
GCCTAGTCCTCGCCGCTATCGCGCTATTGGACGAGACCCAGGCGGTGGGCGCAGCGCTCGCGCGCGCCCACTGGGAGATCGAGCGGCTGAACGAGCTGGTCGCAGAGGCGCGCGCCGACGGCCTGCTTGGCGATCGGCGCATGGTTAATGCATTGCGCGCGTAATCGGTGGCATGAATGTGGCGGTCGATGGCAGTGACGATGACTGAAGGCCGCTCAGCCAGCGGTTCTCAAAACTTGAGCGGCGCTGCGCTATCGCCTAGTTTGGGGCTGGGCGGTTTCTGTAGCGTGCGAAAGGCGCTTGCATCCCAGGGACCGTATCACCTCTCTCGGGAGCTGGCTCTGTTCTGGACTGTGGTCTGGAGCATCTGGCGCCCACCTAGTCTTGCTAGGGTTCTGAGGGGATGAGCATGCCTCCCGGCGCATATGGGGCCGCCCAACCTTGATGAACGATCTCGAACTCGAGGCGCAAAAGGCCGACGCCCGCATGCAGATGCGGGCCGAGCGCGCCATGGTCGATCCGCGCGGCGCCTCGCTCAAATTGATCGAACAATTCCCCGTGGAGCTGGCGCGGCTCTCGCCCGTCGCCGGCTATTGGCCAGTCGGAGGCGAGATCGATGGCCGTCCCTTGCTCGCCGCGCTCGCAAAAGCTGGCTGTTTGATCGCGCTGCCACGCATGCTTTCGCGCACCGGACCGGCTGCGTTCTACGCCTGGCGCGGCGACGCCCTCACAGCCGACGCGTTCGGGGTGCCATCGCCGCCGCCTGGCAAACAACTCGAGCCCAAGCTGATCCTTGCGCCGCTTTTGGCTTTCGATCGCGCCGGGCGACGGCTGGGGCAGGGCGGAGGCCACTACGATCGCATCATCTCGCTCTACCGCGCCCACGGCTGCCTCGCCGTGGGTTTGGCTTACGCCGAACAAGAAATGGGCTCGGTGCCCGCGGGAAGCCATGATGCGCACCTCGACTGGGTGATCACCCCACACGAAGCCATCCGCTGCGGCGCCGCGGCGGCGGGTTTGCGCGGCCGCGGCTGAGCTTTCACCAAGCTCGAGCGCTTGGGTAAAGCCCATGCTGAATTCTCACCCTCAATGCCCATCCTTTCGAGGCCCATCCTTCGAGGATTGGCGCCGAAGCGTGGGTCGCCGACATTGGCTCGTCGCGACAGCTATATCGTCTGCGGGGTTGAAAAGCTGGCGAAAGCTCATGGAACTGGCGGGGTGTGCTTGAGTCCTTCTAGCACCCCAGCTAGAACCCCGGCCCCATGGCTGGTCACTCCAAATTCGCCAATATCATGCATCGCAAGGGCGGGCAGGATAAGAAACGCGCGCAGGCGTTCACCAAGATCGCGCGCGAAATTCAAGCTGCGGTGAAGATCGGCGGGTCTGACCCTAACGCCAATCCCCGTCTCTTTCGCGCCATGGCGGCAGGGCGCGCCATGAACATGCCGAAGGACAATATTCAACGCGCCATCGACAAGGGCGGCGGCGTGGGCGCTGAGAACCTCGACGAAATCCGCTATGAAGGCTTCGGCCCGGGCGGGGTCGGCATTATCGTTGAGTGCCTGAGCGACAACCGTAACCGCACCGCCGGCGACGTGCGCGCGGCGTTCGCCAAGAACGGCGGCAATTTGGGTGAAACCAATTCGGTGTCATTTGCCTGGAAGAAGCTGGGCGAGGTGCGCTATCCGCTTTCGGCGGCAAGCGAAGACGCGATGCTGGAGGCGGCAATTGACGCCGGCGCCGATGATTGCGCCGTCGAGCAAGAGCAACACGTCATCACTTGTGAAATGAACGCCCTTGTGGGCGTGTCCCAAGCGCTCGCCAAGAAGTTCGGCGATCCCGCGTCAGCCAAGGTCGTTTGGCGCACCGACATCGCCATCCCGGTCGAAGGCGAGCCCGCAGAGCTGTTGGTGAAGCTCATCGACCAACTCGACGATCTCGACGATGTCCAAGACGTCTATTCTAATGAAGACATCAGCGACGCTGAGATGGCGCGCCTCAGCGCATGAGCGCGCGCCGCGTCAGGAAAAGGCAGACCTCTCCTCAGGCGTCCTACGCGCTAAGGCTTCAATGGTGATGGCGCCCTTGCGTTGCCTGGCGCAAGAGATCGCTCAAGGTAGGCTGGGGTTGTGGTTGGGGCTGCGGGCTTGGCGCTGTAGCGCCGTTGGGGGCGTTCGATCCCGACTGCGCCCCGCTCGGCGTTGATGCGCCAGTGGTGGCGTTGTCATTGGCGCCAGTCGTCCCAAACAGCGAAGACCCGAGCTGGGCAAGCGGACTGCCCTGACCTTGGTGGCCAAGAATATTGCCAATTTGGGAACGCAATTGGTTCTGCACTAAATCGCCAAGCGCCGGCTCAAAGCTCACATGGCTCCAAGGCCCGTGCACGCGAAACGGAATGCCGATCCCGCCGACCCCGGCATTTCCACCTTGGCCTTGGCTGGAGCTCACCGCGCGCGGGGTTAGCCGCATATCGAGCGCCTGATCGCCGATATTAACCACGCCTTGGCCGTCGACACGCACGAACGGATTGAGCAGGTGCAAATCTTGGGTCGCCGCCGAGCCGTTGGCGACCGCAAATGTCGCGCCCATTTCCGCGAAATCCGTCGACGCGTTTGGCCCCACTGCAGCGCCCGAGAGCGCCGACTGAATGCCGCGCGCGATTGCTGCGAGGTTCACGCCTTTGAATGCACCGTCATTGAAGGTGAACGCCGCATTGCCATGCAATGCATGCATGAAATCCGCTTGGCTACGCCCCGCGCCTGCTAAGGCGACGACCAAGCGGCCATGTCCGCTAATGCGGTCAAAGCCAATCGCGTCCTTGAGCAGGGGCTCTGCTTGCACGCCCTCCACATTGAGCTCCACAGCCACTTGCGGCGTCGCGCCAGAGCCATCGGCAATCAGCCGCGCCGTGCCGGTCCCGCCATACATGGAAAGCCGGGTCAAATGCGCGTCGGCCGCTCCGTTAGCCACCTGCAGCGTGAGCCCCACATTGGTGAACAAGAACCGCTGAAATTTGAGCGCCGCAGCGTTTAGCGAAAGATCGACATCGAGCGCCCGCAAGCCGGTCAGATCAATCGGGGTATGGCTCCATGCTGTGCTGGTCTCAACCCCGCCCGCCTGAGCGCCCGCCGGAGCGCCGGCTTGAGCGCTGGCCTGACCGCCTTGGGCTTGCGGCGCCATAAAGGCGGTGAGGTCGACATTCGGCGAGCTCAAAGCGCCGCTCACTTTAAGCCGCCCGTTTGGCGTAGCCGGGGTAATGATCGACAAATTGCCGTGCGCACGCACCGCGTCGAGAGCAATGTCGACATTATTGAGCGAGGTGGTTTGATCGGCGTGCTGCATTGCGCCGGCTGCGCGAAACGCGCCAAAACCCTGGCCCTGCTCCATGGGCGAGCCCATCCAGGCGAGCAGATTGCGCAAGCTCGCGCCGCTTGCGGTGAGATTGCCTGAAAGCGCCCCGGTGGCGGCGTTAAAGGCGCCGTCGAATGTCGCCTCAAGCGGGCCCGATTGCAGATGCGCTTGCATCGGCGTTTGACCCTTCTCCAGGACCGCGCGCGGTTTGGCGAGGGTCCCATCGATATCGATGTGTTGGCGCTGATAGGTGAGGGCGGCGGTCAAATGCGCCGGTTGATCCAAGGATTGCAGCGTGACGCCGGCGTTCACATCGCTCAATTGCATGGGAGGCTTGCCATCGCCGCCATCGAACGACACCGCCCCGTTCACCAGGCGCACATCGTCGAGCCGCAGATCTTCAAGCGTTGTCTTTTGCTGCGCATTGGTCTGGGTGGGAAAGGTCCAATTCGAGGTTCCGTTGGCTTTGGCGCGCAGATTGAGCTGCGCGTTCTCAAAGATGAGCTGTCGCACCTGAATTTTGCCGCCAAGCAGCGGCAGCAGCGCTACAGCAAAGGTCAGCTGGCCGGCTTTGATGAAGGGTTGGCCGTCCTCGAACCCGTGGGGGTTGGAAAGCGCAATATCGTTGACCGAAAACCCAAGCGCTGGGAAGAACGACACCTTGATGTCGCTGCCCAAAGTCAGCTGACGGCCGGTTGCAGCTTCGATGCGTCGTTCGGCCTCCTGCACCGCCAATTGCTTTGGAAAGAAGGCGATAAACAGCGTCGCCGCCAGCGCCAGCATCCCCGCCAGCCCGCCCAACACAATTGCCACCGTCTTAAGACTGAATTTCATGACCGCCCTCTACGGCCGCGAAGCTACCGCCCGTCGCCGAGGAAATCGAGACGCAGCCAAGCCTTTGCGACGCCGCGACGCTGGGCTATTTCGGGCCCATGGGCGAGTTTCTGCAGGCCATGTTCGACGAAATGGGCGTGCGCCGGCGGCGTTTGCGCGAGGCGGTGGGCGATCGCGGGCAGGGCATCGCCGAATTTCTGGTGCTCGCTGGGCTTGGCGTGGGCTCGCTTGGCTTATTCGTGCGCGACTGGATGGCGGCCGCTGCGCCCTGGGGATTTGCGGTGCCGCTTGTTTTCCTGGCCGGCTACGTGGCGATCGAGGCGCGCCGCCAGCGCGCTTTTCGCGATTTCGCGCAGGCGTTGCCGGCGCTGAATGAGGGATTGGAAAGGCGCGAATGGGCGCGGTTGGCCAAACAAGTTCGCTCAGACGCCGATCCCCAGGAGCTGGCGGAGGCTCTCGCCGCAGCGGAAGCTGAATTTCGCGCCGGCGCCGACGCGCGGGAGCGCGCGCGGTTGGCCCACCCCGAGGCAGTGTTGGCGCCTGGGTATGATCGCACGGTGCTGCTCTGGTCGTTTGGCTGCGCCTTGCTTGGGGCGGCAGCCTTTGCGATGGCTTGGAGTGCAGCGCCCCCGGCGCGCAATCCCGACGAGAATTGGCGCCCGCCGAGCAACGCGGTGCCCACGGAGATTGGCCCATGACGCGGGTAGTGGGCATTGATCATGTGCAGCTGGCTATGCCGCCCGGCGGCGAAAAGGACGCGCGCCGCTTCTACGGCGATTTGCTGGGCATCCCGGAAACGCCAAAGCCGGCTCACCTCGCCGCGCGCGGGGGCTGTTGGTTCGAACAAGCAGCGATTCGCCTCCATCTTGGCGTTGAGAAGGATTTTCGTCCCGCCAAAAAGGCCCACCCAGCATTGCTTGTCGAAGATTTGGCCGCGCTTGCCGCCAAGCTCGACGCCGCCGGTTTCACCACCCGTCCAGGCGAGGCGCTTGAGGGCTATGACCGCGTCGATGTCGACGATCCGTTCGGCAACCGCATCGAATTGATGCAGCCCAAATAGGCCTGCACAAAAACTCCTGAGCGTCTGCGGCGAATTTTCTCGCCGCCTCCACAGAGATTGTGGCGCGCCAGTCTAGCGAGGCGCTGCGCCGCGACGGCGCCTAGGAGCGCCCCTGATGTCGGACAATGCCATCGCCAGCCTGATCCCCCGCGGCTCAATCGGGTTGAAACTGCTGCTGGTCTGCTTGCTGGTGCTGGCAATGGCGATCCCGCTTGCGATGGTCGGCTTCATCATGGCCGGCCGCCAAGACCGCGCCCACGAGGTCATCGCCGAGATCGGGGCGCGCGCGGGCGGCCAGCAAACGCTGGGCGGACCGGTGCTGCTGGTGCCTTATGTGCGCAATTCGCCAACCACCTCCCAAGCAGGGACCCAACAGACCAATGTCATTCACGGCGCCTATTTGGTGTTGCCGAAAACCGGCGCCGCTGATGCGGTGTTGGCGGTGGCAGATCGCCGCCGCGGCATCTACCGCGCCGCAATCTATGCGGCCGATACGGAATTTCACGCCGATTTTGATCCCGCATCCGCTCTCGCCAACATCGATCCGGGCGACCATTTGGATTGGAGCGGCGCCCGGGTGGTGATGTTTGCGCGCGACGCGCGCGCCATGCGCGCGGGCCCAACTCTGCGCTTCGATGAGAACGCGCCAATCGACGCCGTTCCAGCCATGGATTTGAGCATATTGCCGGCCTCTGGAAGCACCCAAGACGCACGCTTTGCGCCCCAAGACGATGCTGCGATGCAGGCGTTCATGGCGCCTGCGCCGGGCGGGGGGCCCCACCGGTTCAGCGTGCAGGCCCACATGGCGGTGAGCGGCGCACAGCGTTTCGCCATTGCAGCCTTTGCGCAAAATACCACCGTTTCAATGCGCGGCAATCGTCGCGATGTCAGCGCCTCGGGCTATTATCAGAGCGTCGATCCTTTAGCGCCGGACGCCCACGGTTTTGCTGCGACTTGGCGGGCCCCGCTGGCGGCCAACGGCGAGCGCGCCATCGACATGGCGCAGTTTGGTCTAAGCGGGCTTTCTAGCCGCGATATGGCGGTAAGTTTTGTCTCCTCCAACGACCTTTATGTCGGGGTTGCGCGCGCGGTCTCCTACGCTATCTTGTTCATCGGCCTCATATTCCTGGCGACGCTCATTTTCGAGGCGGTGAGCGGCAAGAAGGCCCACCCCGCTCAATACATTTTGGTTGGGCTTGCCCAATGCGTGTTCTATCTTTTGTTATTGTCGATGACTGAAATCGTCGGCTTTGATCGCGCATTCCTTCTGGGCGCTGGCGCAACCATTGTGCTCTTAAGCTATTACGCTTGGACTTCGGCGCGCTCGCTGGCGGTAGGGGCGGGCGCATTGATTGGTCTCATCGCCCTTTATGGGGCGATGTATGTGCTGCTGACGCTTGAGGATTATGCGCTGCTTGCCGGCTCTGCGGTTGCTTTCCTCGCCATCGCCGCCGCCATGATCGCAACCCGGCGGATTGACTGGTATGGGGGCCCGCCTCAGCCAGCGGCGTCGTGACGCGAGCGGCGGCGCGGACGCTTGACGAGCGCCGCGCTGCTCGCCACCCTTGGCGACCAAGTCCGGAGTAATTGAGCGCCCATGGCTGAACTTACGCTTCCTCAAAACTCCAAAGTTCGCCGGGGCAAGAGCCATCCAAAGCCACAGGGCGCTACCCGCACCAGGACGCTGCGCATCTATCGTTACGATCCCGAGACCGGTGAAAATCCCCGCTGGGATGCCTACGAGATCGATCTCGATCGCACCGGACCCATGGTGCTCGATGCGTTGATCGCCATCAAAAACAGCATCGATGCGACGCTCACTTTCCGTCGCTCCTGCCGCGAAGGCGTGTGCGGGTCTTGCGCCATGAACATTTCCGGGCGCAACGCCCTTGCCTGCACCAAGGGCATGGCGGAATTGCCGGGCGGGGTCATCACCATTTCACCGCTGCCGCACGAGCCGGTGCTAAAGGATCTGGTGCCCGATCTTACCAATTTCACCGCGCAATATGCTTCGATCCAGCCGTATCTGCAGACCCAAACCCCAGAGCCCGACGCGGAATGGCGCCAAAGCCCAGAGGAGCGCGAAAAACTCGACGGGCTCTATGAGTGCATTCTCTGCGCCTGCTGTTCCACGGCGTGCCCATCCTATTGGTGGAACGCCGACCGCTTTCTTGGCCCCGCGGCATTGCTGCAAGCGTATCGCTGGATCGCCGACAGCCGCGACGAGCACCAAGGCGAGCGCCTCGACGCGCTTGAAGATCCTTTCAAGCTCTATCGTTGCCACACCATCATGAATTGCGCCCAGGTTTGCCCAAAGGGCCTCAATCCGGCAAAAGCCATCGCCGAGATCAAGAAGGCGATGGTGGAGCGCAAAGTCTAGCTGTGTTCACGTCGAGCTGAGGCGCCCAGCAGCCAATCATAAATCGGGCGGGTGCGTCCGTCGTCAAAACGCACCCCGTTGCGCGCCTCGATGACATCGCGTCCGGTCTGGTCCCCGTGCACCGAGATTGCCACGATGCCATGCACATTCACCGGCACCACTTCGCCGGGCTCGCTCACGCCGTCGCCGTTCTCGTCGTGCCAAAGCGACAGTCCGTCGAGCTCGGCGCCAGTGAGCACGCCGTCGCCATTGAGATCGCGTGCGCGCAAAGCGTCGAAACTGAGGATGTCTGCTCCAGAATTGACCGTCCCGCCCCACAGCGGATCAGAGACGAGCCAGGCGGCGTTTGACGTCAGCCAGCCTTCGGCGCGGCGCTCGCCGGCGCCAGTGAAATCGAAGGCGACCGGGGAGTGCAGATCGACCAAACGTTGAAACGGCGCATCCGTAAGCGGCACCAACACACCGCCCGCGCGCAGCGGCGATCCAGCCGACGTAGAAGGCGCTGCAAATTTCCACGCATTGAATGAGGTGAAGGCCAACGCCGAAGCGGCCAGTCCCGTCCAGACAGCGAACGCCATGAGCGGGGCGCGCATCGCGTCTTCCTCCACAAGTCCCATGCCCCGCACAGATCAGTCTGCGCCCAATTGGCGATATCGTCTATGGAGAAATATTCATTTCGGGCCTGACGGGATCGCGCCACGCGCATTCGGGGCCGAGGGGGTCGAAGGGCGCGTCCGGCGCCTGCGGCAATACCCGTTCGACATAATATTTAATGCGCCTGATCACCGAGGCCGCGTCGCCGTTGGAGTGTTGGGCGCCGATGAGCGGCCCAAAACTCAGTTCATATGTCCGACCGCGTTTGTTCAAGAGTTCGTGAAACAGCGTCATATCGCGCAGCTCGGTGGAGAACGCGCCGAAAGTGTGAAACCAGAAGGCGTAGGGTCCGGCCATATTGCAGGGCAAAATTGGTAATCCATATTTGCGCGCGATAGACGCTGCACTGGCCATCCATTCCGGATCGGTCAACACGCCATCGCGCAAGCGCGCCAAACGACCGGCGGGAAAAATTACGATCGGCTTGCCGGCTTCGACGGCGGCTTCGGTTGATTTCAGGGTGAGCCGCGTACGTTCACGGGTGCGCTTGGCCTGCACCCATTCGACGGGAATGAGATTGTCATGGAAGCCGGGGCAGGCGCGGTGGGCGTCGGCATTGGCGTAGAACAACACATCGGGGCGCACCGTCTTGATCGCGTCATACATCGCAATGCCGTCGGTGATGCCGGTTGGATGATTGGCCAAGACCAAAAACGCGCCTTGGCGCGGCAGGCGGTCGAGGCCATAGAGCTTAAGCTGCACACCCAGCAACTGAGACACATATTCCAACGCCGCCCCGCCGCGCAGCGGCGCAATCGCGTCGGCCATATTCCGGGCCTTGTTGTAGTTGAGCATCGCGTAAAGAAGAGGCCGCAGCCATGGCCAGAGCGGGCCATTGCAAAGCCGAGGCGCGCGCTCCTCGATCAGCACGTCGACGATATGCTTGGCCGCTATGGGCGGCGGGGACTGAGACACAACAGCGTCCATGACGCCAGTTTCGCGGCTCAAAGCGCAGCAATCAAGCGCAGTCGAGGTCGGCGCCGATGCGCCAAAGCTTGCTTTGTGGCGCCCAAAGAGGCTCTAAGCGGGCCCAATGGCTCGACCCACTACGCCTTTGGCGGCTTATCAAGCGCGCGTCGCCGCTGGCGGTCTTGAGGCCGACGAAAACCAGGCGCGGGCGGCTCTGCGCCTGAACGCGCTGGCGCAAGCCTTGACGGCTTGGAAACCAGGCGGCTGGCTTGGCGGCTATCGCGATGCGCCGCGGGGGCTATATCTTTGGGGCCCGGTGGGGCGCGGCAAATCCATGCTCATGGATTTGTTTTTCGAGAACGCCCCGGTCGCCAAGAAGCTGCGCGTGCACTTCCACGAATTTATGCTCGAGCGTCATGGCTTCCTGCGCGAAGCCCGCGCTCGCGGCGCCGGGCGCGATCAGCTAATCGAACTCGCGGCGAAACAGGTCTCCGACCAAGCCCGCCTTTTATGCTTCGACGAATTGCAAGTCACCGACATCGCCGACGCCATGATCATCGGGCGATTGTTCGAACGCTTGTTCAGCGATGGCGTGGTGATTGTCGCGACCTCCAACCGGGCCCCAGACGATCTCTACAAAAATGGCCTCAACCGCCAGCTCTTTCTGCCATTTATTGCGCTCATTAAAGACAAGCTCGACGTCATTTCGATTGCCGGACCAAAGGATTTTCGTCTCGAACGCCTGCTGGCGGCGCCGGTCTATTACGCTCCCCTGGGGCCCGCCGCCGAAGCCGCTATGGACCGCGCCTGGGCGCGGCTGACCCATGGGGCTGCGGCGCAGTCATTGACGCTCGATGTCGGCGGTCGGGCGCTACGGGTGGAGCGAGAAGCGGCAGGGGTGGCGCGTTTCAGTTTTGCCGAACTCTGCCAACGTCCGCTAGGCGCCGGCGATTATATCGAGATCGCCGAGCGTTTTCATACATTGCTGTTGGAGAACATCCCGAAACTCACGCCTCAAATGCGCGAGGAGGCCGCCCGTTTTCGCATTCTCATCGATGCGTTATACGAGGCCAAGGTAAAGCTGGTCGCGTCCGCCGACGCCGAGCCCGGCGCACTCTATGCGACCGGCGATCAAAGTTTTGAATTCGAACGCACGGCCTCACGACTGATGGAGATGCGCAGCCAAGTCTACCTGGCTTTGCCGCGCCGTGACGCGGAATGGAAAAGCGGGATCGTCGAATAAGGGCGTGCGGCGCTAGGCTCGCCAGGCAAAGGGTAAGTTCATGAGACGCATTTTATCGCTGGTGGGCGCACTGACTTTGCTGAGCGCCTGTCATCCCGCCCCGGAGGGCGCAGGCGCGCGCGCAGGTGCAGGCGCTCGCCCAGGTGCGGGTGTGGGCTCGGGCGCGACCGCGCATGGGCCGGCAATCGAGGCGGGCGGGCGCCACCCCTTGTTCCTTGTTGGGCCGCTCTCAGAAGCCGACATTAACATCCAAGGCTGCGCTACAACTCTTGAGCGTAAGGATGGAACTGACACCGTGTTCGCCGAAGACGGCGCCGCCAGCGGCGCCCAAGGCGTCATCCGCCTCGACCGCCAATTGATCCATGTGTCGCTGGTGAGCGCATCCGGCGACGAGCGCCGCGCCAAGCGCAGGTTTGCCGACGCCGATCAGAGCGTGGTCATCATCGAAGATTTGAAAACCGGCGCCTCCCATCAAGAAAGCGACAGCGTTGATCAATACGGCACGGTCGCGGTCACCTATCGGGGCCAGACCCAAACCCTCGAAGTTGCAGGCGGGACCGCTTGCTAGCTTAGCTGCGGGTGATCACCGCAACCCGGCGCGGGCGCGAATAGAATTGACTGTTCATGGT
>Ga0075030_100005868_pt1 | contig 11058 bp, 6 predicted proteins | sample LitLauG_LLR_2012_FD_71393 | JGI IMG/M metagenome (GOLD analysis project Ga0075030, IMG submission 71393) | Freshwater sediment microbial communities from Pennsylvania, USA - Little Laurel Run_MetaG_LLR_2012 | ecosystem: Environmental > Aquatic > Freshwater > Creek > Sediment | place: USA...
AGAGCCACTGATGCAATCCCTGCCCGGTGCCGATTCACGAATTTCCAGGTGCGATACCCCAGTGCGTCGCCATGCGCGGACACTGGAAGTTTCGCCAAATGACGGCGGATATCTTCGGCAAATTGCTCAATGGAGCCGTATCTTCGTTCTGGTTCCTTTCGCAAAGCCATCAAGACAATCTTGTCGAGGTCTCCGGTAAGCCGCTTGCGGAGCCGCTCAGGGGAACATCCTCGTGCGGCGCCGACTGCATCAGGAGTCACGGTCAGATACTTATCCCCAGAGCCAGTTTCAGTTCTTCGGATTACACTGCTCGGCCGTTCCGGCTCACGATCACAAATAGCGCGAGATAAGGCTTCTGGAGTTCGCTGCGCCAGCCCATAAGGATGATGTCCGGCCAGCAGTCCGTAGAGAACCACACCTAGCGAGTACACATCGGTGGCCGTGGTGATCGGTTCCCCCCTGTGCTGTTCCGGACTTGCGTAAGCAGGGGTGAATACCCGCAAGCTCAGCGAAGTCTGGCTCATTTCTGCGTTGCCCGGATCGAGAATCTTGGCGATTCCGAAGTCCAGCAATTTGGGCACTCCGTCGTGGGTCACAAGAATGTTGCTTGGTTTGATGTCTCGATGAACGATCAGCCGGCGGTGGGCAAATTGTACCGCGGAGCACACTTCCAGAAACAGCCTCAATCTGGCTTCCACACTCAGTTTGTGATGATCGCAATACTGATCGATGGGCTCGCCGTCGATCAACTCCATTACGAAATAAGGTGCCCCTTCGGCGGTCGTGCCGCCGTCATGCAAGCGGGCAATATTAGGATGGTCGAGGCTGGCCAGAATCTGCCGCTCATTCTTGAAACGGGATATGACAGACGGGAAGTCCTTTCCGGCGTGCACCAGTTTGATGGCTACCTGGCGCTGATACTCGTCATCGGCGCGAGTGCCACAGTACACCACCCCCATCCCTCCCTCCCCGATTACCGAGATCAGCTTGTAAGAGCCTAGAACCTGTCCGATTCGCAGACCCTCTTGTTGCGTAACATCGTGCAGTACCTTCGCGTACGCGGGTTCTTTCAAGAATGCCGGGCCGGCACTTTCCTGCTGCGCCAGGAGTTCCTGCACTTCATTACTGAGTGGAAGATCTTCGCCGCAGGCATGTTTGAGGTAGGCGGAGCGCTGTTCTGGCTTCATGTCCAACGCCTCGCACAGCAACTCTTTCACTTGCTTCCAGCGCTCTGGGGTCATCGTCATGATCTTAGGGATTCTGCACGGTTGAGCCAATCATTGCGTCGTACAACCGGGTACCCGCCGCGTCCCATTGGCGCTTCACCGTGGCTACGAGCTTTCGGTCTCGACGTGCGAACGCGTGGCTCATGGATCGCACCGCGCTTCCGGAGCCTGGCGTCGGGCGGCCGCGGACAACGAGCCTAACTCGTCATAGAAGACACGAATTAGCTCCTCACGGCCTCTTGCCTCCGCCGCTCCAACGAGCAAGTAAACAGGTAATCCGGGATGAGGAAGGACGAAGCACGAATCCCCCAATGAGAACGGACGTGCAATCGCCCGATAAGGTATCCCGAGTTCAGGCGAGAGTCAACTCTGGCCTTCGGGAAAATGGGCCCATGATCATGATCCTTGTCCTGGCCGGAATCCGAAAGAGTAATTGCCGAGGTGAGTTGACTGATTCTTAGAACGCTAAGAGTTTCATTCTGGGTCCGAGCGCTAACTTCGCAGAGAGAAAATGGCGGAAGCGAGTGGGGGTCGAACCCACCGGCGACGGGGGAACCCGCCGCCCGCCGGTTTTGAAGACCGGGACGATCACCGGACCGCATGCGCTTCCGCAGTCAACAAACTGATGCCACGAACGTGCCGGCCTTCGCGCCATCGATCTCCGAAGATTCGGCAAGTCCGTGGCGAAATTTGCTCCGATATCGGATCACCGATTACTTCGGCTGCTTCGCGACTCGCAGGTATGGCTTGATGGTCTTGAAGCCAGGGAATTTCTGCTGCGCTTCTTCGTTGGAGACTGCGGCCGTAAGAATCACATCCTCGCCCGGCTTCCAGTTCACCGGCGTTGCGACTTTGTGCTTCGCCGTGAGTTGCATCGAGTCGATCACACGAAGGATTTCGTCGAAGTTGCGCCCGGTCGTCATCGGATAGCTGATCTGCAGTTTGATCTTCTTGTCCGGCCCAATGACAAACACGGTGCGAACTGTGGCGTTGTCAGCCGGCGTGCGCCCTTCACAAGTGTCGCCCACATCGCCGGGCAGCATCCCGTAGAGTTTCGCGACTTTGAGTTGCGGATCGCCAATCATTGGGTAAGTTACTTTGGCGCCCTGCGTCTCTTCGATATCACCTTCCCACTTCTGGTGGCTCGATACCGGATCCACACTCAGCCCGATGATCTTGACGTTGCGCTTTGCAAACTCAGGCTGAAGTTTCGCCATGTACCCGAGCTCGGTCGTGCAGACGGGCGTGAAGTCCTTGGGATGGGAAAAGAGGACGGCCCAGCCATCGCCGATCCAGTCGTGGAAGTGAATGGATCCCTGCGTGGTCTCGGCTGTAAAGTCAGGCGCTGTGTCATTGATCCGAGGAACGCTATGGGTCTCACTGGCAGTTGCGGTACTCATGATTTGGTCTCCTTCATTGATTGAAATCGCTCAAGATTCCGAAAAATTGAACCCGCCCCAGGTTTCGGATTGTCCCGCGAAGGATAGACGATACGCCCACCCGCTCGCCGGGGTGGGTGGGAAGAATCTTGCCGGTTCCCTACCCACACGCCGGGCTACAACAACACATGCGCTCGGCGGCGGTGGGGAAGAACATGTTGTTTAGGATAAAAGCGTGATTGGTCAGTGTCAAACGGGCTTTGGGGAGCCACCCCTGAATCGATGACATCTTTCGTGCATCGACAGGTTAGCGTCAAACATCTACAACCTTTCTGCGATCGCTGGGAATCGAGGGCACAACATGACAACCGGATCACGACGATTGAGCATGAGTCAGTGGGATGTCTTCTCGTCGAACCCGCTGGAAGGAAATTCTCTTGCCGTCTTCTTCGACGGTGGCGGGCTATCCGACTCCGAAATGCAGTCCATCGCCAAGGAGATGAACCTCTCGGAAACGACGTTCATTCTCCCGCGCGATCTGCAAACCGAACGCGAACGTGGGGTACGCGTGCGGATCTTCACGGTGCAGGAGGAACTTCCCTTCGCCGGTCATCCCACACTGGGCACAGCATTCGCGTTGCGTGGAGACAACCGGGGGCGCGAGATCGTGCTCGAGCTGAATGTAGGAAGAGTTCCGGTTCGCTTCGAGGAGTCGGACAGCCAGCCTTCCTTCGGCGAGATGACTCAGATCGATCCTGTATTTGGGACGCGGCACGAACAAGGAGCGATCGCGCGTGCCTTGGGTCTTCGGGTGGACGATTTCGATTCTTCCCTGCCGATAGAAACCGTCTCGACCGGCCTTCCTTATACCATCGTCCCTCTCAAGTCATTGGCGGTGATTCAACAACTGCGCGTGGATCTCACGTTGGCCGACGAATATCTGGGCAAAACGGGCGGAAAGTTTTTCTACTTCGTGTCGCGGGAGACCGCTGATCCCTCGGCCCGTTTGCACGCTCGCATGCTTTTTTACAACGGCGAGGATCCCGCTACCGGCTCGGCCGCAGGTTGCGCCGCCGCATGGATGGTTGCGCATGGAGTCGCCGCACCCGACCATCGCGTGCTGATCGAGCAGGGCATCGAGATGCGCCGCCCGAGTCGCATTTTCGTGCAAGCTTCGCGAAACGATAACCGGGTAGTTAACGTTCGTGTTGGAGGCAACGCGGTTGAGGTGATGCGGGGCGAAGTGTTTCTCTAGCAACGATGCTCCAACCTGCCGAAAACACTGCACGCATGCACGCGCGAAAAAATCAATGACCACAAAGTCCCATTAGCATCGGCGGCACTTTACAGGCGCTCGTCTTCTCGTTAGCATGCATGTCGCTCTGAAATTCTTCATATTGAGAAAAACTTCTGTCGGCGTTTGCGAACTGGCCGCGCCTTGGTCCGACGGATGGCATAGGTTGGATGAAACCGAAACGCACGATCCTATGTGTGGATGACAACGAGCAATCGCTTTCCCACCGCAAAATCATGTTGGAAACGCGCGGCTACCGTGTAGCCTGTTTCGCGCGCGGCGAAGAAGCCTTGGCCCGCTTCAACCAGGGCGGAATCGACCTCGTGATCGCCGATATGGCGATGCCCGGTCTTGACGGCCCGCAACTCATCGCGAAGATCAAGGAACTGTCGCCGCAAACGCCCGCCATCCTTATTTCCAGCAAGATCCGCATTTACGATCATGAATCCAAGGCTGACGCTTTCCTGACCAAAGGCATGTACGCCCCCGCGGAGTTGCTGGAGCGCGTGCGTTTGCTCCTCATCCGCAAGCGAGGCCCCAAGCGGCTGCACCCGCAGCATCGGCCTGCACCAACACCCAATCACATCGTGGTCGCCTAGTCCTCCGGTCACGCTTTTGGCGGATCGCACAATTGTTTCCTGCAGGCCGGGAATCGCCGTCATTCCTGTCCTATCGTGTAAGATTCTTGCAGGCATGCCCGCATTCATCGAAGCGAAGAATCTGCGCAAGACCTATCACATCGGCAAGATCGAAGTGGAGGCTCTCCGCGGCATCTCCTTCACCATCGAAAAAGGTGAGTTCGTCAGCATCGTCGGTCCTTCCGGCAGCGGGAAATCCACTCTCTTCTATTTATTAGGTGGTCTCACGCGCGCCGACGGCGGCAGCGTTGTGCTCGACGGCGACGATCTGGCGGCGCTATCCGATGCCGAGCGCACCCGCATGCGCAAGCGCAAGATCGGGTTCGTCTTCCAGAAATTCAACCTTCTCCCCACGCTGGATGCCCGCTCCAACATCCTCATAGCGAAAGAAATTTCGGGTAACGGTGACTTCGATCCTGCCTACTTCGATCGCATCACCGACCTGCTCGGACTCTCCAAACGCCTGCCGCATCGGCCTTCGGAGCTCTCCGGGGGCGAGCAGCAGCGTGTGGCTCTGGCACGCGCCCTGATTAACAAGCCGGCGATCGTGCTGGCCGACGAACCTACGGGAAATCTCGACTCAAAGAATTCCGACGTTGTTCTCGGTATGCTGCGCCGCTCGAACCAGGAACTCGGTCAGACGGTCTTGATGATCACCCACAATCCCGAGGCGGCAACCTATGGCAATCGCATCATTCATATGCGCGATGGACAGATTGTCCGCCCCGAAGACGACCCGCAATGGACGGGACACTGATCGTCGGCGTCCGAGACAACCGCGGCGCAACGACGCGACCCTCACCAGAGTGTTATCCTAGACAATCGAGTCTGCCATCGAGGCCGTATACCTTTCATGCCTAATCCTGAAATTCCCCAAAGCCAAGCTGCCGCCGAAACCACGGAAAACTTCGGCGAAATCTTGTCGCAATTCCAAAAATCACACTCCCGTAAGACCGAGGGAAGCAAGCAACTGCAGGGCACCGTCATCTCGGTCACGCCTGAGTCCGTTTTCTTCGATATCGGATACAAGTCGGAAGGCATCCTGCCCGTTTCCGCGCTGCAGGGAGAAACCCTCAAGCCCGGCGACCGCGTTCTGGTCACCGTCAAGGGCCGCGACCTCGACGGCTATTATGAACTCTCACGCTTCAAGGTTGAGCGCCCTACAGATTGGACGGCATTCGAGAAAGCATTCGCGGACAAAACACCAATTCTAGGAACCGTGACCGCCGTCGTGAAAGGCGGCTTCAGTGTTGACGTAGGCTTGCGTGCCTTCATGCCCGCCTCCCGCAGTGGCGTGCGTGAAGCCGGTGAGATGGAAAACCTCGTAGGGCAGGAAATTCGCTGCCGCATCATCAAGCTCGATGTCGCGGACGAAGATGTTGTCGTCGACCGCCGTGTGGTGGCCGAGGAAGAAGAACGCTCCGCCAAAGACCGCGCTTACTCGCAGATCAAAGAGGGAGATACTCTCACCGGCACTGTTCGCAGTCTCACCGACTACGGCGCATTTGTGGATCTCGGGGGCTTCGATGCCCTGCTGCACGTCGGCGATATCTCCTGGGGCCGCGTGAACAAACCCACCGACGTGCTTTCTGTCGGCCAGCAGGTCGAAGTCAAAATCCTGAAACTCGCGACCGAAGGCGAGAAGCGCCGCGTCTCCGTCGGAATGAAGCAGCTTCAGCCGCATCCCTGGGATGCAATCCCGGAGAAATACAAACTTGGTGAGCGCGTGCGCGGCACGGTCACCCGGCTCATGGACTTCGGCGCGTTTGTCGAACTGGAACCCGGCATCGAAGGACTCATCCACATCTCTGAAATGTCATGGGCGAAAGGCAAAGTCCGTAAACCTGGCGATGTAGTGAAGCAAGGCGAGACGGTGGAAGCAGTCATTCTGGGAATGAATCCCGCTGAGCGGCGCATCTCGCTCGGACTGAAGCAGGCGTTGGGCGATCCCTGGACGGACGTCTCACAGCGCTTCCCGGTCGGCTCGGCTGTCGAGGGGCCGATCACGAACCTGCAGAAGTTTGGCGCTTTCGTGCAGCTCTCAGAAGGCATTGAAGGCATGGTCCACGTCAGCGACATCAGCGCCGAGAAACGTATCAACCAGCCTGCCGACGTACTGCGTGTCGGGCAGGTCGTCAAAGCCATGGTGCTCGCTATCGATCAAGAAAAACGCCAGATGCGGTTAGGCATGAAGCAGCTCGTTCCGACGGGACTCGACGAGTACATCGCGGAGCACAAGGAAGGCGATGTTGTGACTGGGCGCCTGATGGACGATTCCTCCGGCAGTTCTCGTGCGGAACTCGGCGACGGCATTTTTGCAACGTGCCGCGCTGCTTCTGGATCTGCTCCAGCAAAGACAGAAGCTGCTATGCCGGCAAAGTCCGACCTTTCTTCGCTGAGTTCCATGCTGCAAGCTCGATGGAAAACCGGTTCCGGCGGGCCTGCGAAAGTCGAAGCCGCGCGCGCGGGTCAGGTTCGCAGCTTCCGCATCACCAAGCTCGACGCCGCGTCAAAGAGGATTGAAGTCGAACTCGGGTAACTCCCGCGGCGTTCTTCACAATCGCAAGCGTCCGGGTAACCGTTCAGGCGTCAGTTGCGAGTCTCCGCCACTCCGTTTCATCGGACTTTCCTCGTTCACCCATCGGGTGCGCCTTCGGAACGTAAGCATTTGCAACGGACGGCTTATAGTTGCGTCGTCATAAGTGCCGCGAAGGCGGCACAATAAACCATTCCTTAAAGTGTTGTGATCTTCCGGCTGAGGACAAATCAGGAAAGAGTTCGCCGAAAAGTTTCAGACCCTTGATTCTGAAAAATTCATCTCGCTAAATGCATTTTGTGATTTGAAATTTGACCCAGTTTTCTGCTACAAGAACTTCATTCGGGTTATATCCGCGAGATCTACTTGGGGAACGAACGAGGCAACCGCCTCACAGCACTCCGTCTCTAACGCAGACGGAATGTCCGCCAAACGCCGCCAAGTCTGGAAACCATAACTGGGCCCTAATCACTTTTTGGAGTGCCGATGTCGTTCCGCGGCAGATCTGAAGTTAGCGGCAGAACTGCTCTTGAGCCCCGCCCGGGTGCTCCTGCCCGCTTGTCCCTCGTACACTCGCGAAACTGTCCTCTCGTTACCCCATCGAGAATCATCTACACATTAACGTCGAACGCCGGAGGAAGATATGGCGACGAATCTCGTCCAGATTGAAAATGATTCGGAAATCAAACAGCGCCTCGAAGCGGAGCGTGCTCGCCTGCGCAAGATTGCCGGGCTCGATCGGCCCTCGCATTTCCATCGCCCGGTAGAGCGGGCCTTCACGGCCGAACAGCGGCCTCATACCACAATCCTGTTCGGTGGATTCACCTGGAAGCATGAAGACCTGATCCGCGCGGTATTCCAGGGTTGTGGCTATCGCTGCGAAAAGCTTCACGTCCCCAATGTTGCAGCGTTCCAGACAGGAAAAGAATTCGGAAACAACGGCCAGTGCAATCCGACGTATTTCACGGTCGGCAATCTGGTGCAATACCTCCAGTTCCTCGAGAAAGAGGGTGTGTCGCGGCAGCAAATTCTGGACAACTACGTCTTCTTCACCGCCGGTTCGTGCGGGCCGTGCCGCTTTGGCATGTATGAGGCCGAATATCGTTTCGCGCTCAAGAATGCCGGCTTCGATGGTTTCAGAGTGTTGTTGTTCAAAGATAGCGACGGCATCAAGGCCGCGTCCGGTGAGCCCGGTCTTAAGTTCACGGTTGACTTCGGATTTGGCATGCTCAATGCGATGCATCTCGGCGACGTGATCAACGATTTGATCTACCAGATTCGTCCTTATGAGGCGAAGAAAGGCGAGACAGACCGCGTTTTCCGCGAGATGGTTGGGGACCTTTGCCAGGATCTGCGCCAGCGGAAATCTTTTGAGATCGAACAGTGCGCACCCGATTGGGCCAAACCAAAATTCAAGAGCAACAAGATTCTCCGCAACACCTTCAATGTGTTCGGCAAGTGGCACGAACACATGTGGGGCAAGGACTACCTGAACGCGCTCCGCGATGCGCGCGAAACGATGGACTCCATTGAGGTCGATCGCACCCGGGTCAAGCCGCTAGTCAAGATCACCGGCGAATTCTGGGCGCAGATCACCGAAGGCGACGGCAACTTCCACATGTTCGATTTTCTTGAGCGCGAAGGCGCGCAGGTCCTGGTTGAGCCGATAGCGACGTGGGTGGCCTACCTCATGTATCAGGCGAAAGCGCATGCGATTGCGAAGTGGCCGGTGAATCGTCCCCATCGCGATCCGAAGTGGTTTGAGGTGAAGAAGAATTTCGCCAACTACATCGGCCTGCGCAAGAAACTGTGGGGAATCGGCGCGGGCGAGCGGATGTGGAAGTTCTTCTACCACCGCACCGCAAAAAATCTCGGCGGCATCACGCATCACCTCGCTCCACAAACTGAACTGGCGGATTTGGCAAATCCTTTCTATAACCAGTTCGCCCGCGGCGGAGAAGGGCACCTCGAGGTAGGCAAGAACGTCTATTACACCGTTCACAAGATGTGCCACATGGTGCTCGCATTGAAGCCGTTTGGATGCATGCCATCATCGCAATCGGACGGTGTGCAATCGGCGGTGATCAACAAGTTCAAGGACATGATCTTCCTGCCGATCGAGACCTCTGGCGAAGGCGAAGTCAATGCCCACAGCCGTGTGCAGATGGCGCTCGGCGAGGCGAAGGTTAAAGCCAAAACCGAGTTCGAGGAGTGCCTGAAATCAACGGGCAAGAGCATGGATGAAATTCGCGAGTACATCGCGGAGCATCCGGAGCTCAAGCGGCCGTTCTATCACGTGCCGCACCGCGACGGCGTCGCCGGAACTGCAGCGCAGTTCATCCTGCATGTGAGCGACCGGATCAACAAAGACACGCGATTCTGGAAGCGCTCGCGTGTGCGCGTTGAGACAGTTCCAGCGATGTCGGGCGATTAACTTCGGGTGCCCCAGGTCTCGCCGGTTTGGCGGGACATGGGAACTCCACAGATGAAAGTTGAAATCTTCATTTCGACGCTAGAGGAACCTCATGCACGATCATAAGGGCACGCCGTTAGTCCAGATCGCACCCCTCGCGCCCGTTCCTACGATTCCGCAAGCGCGTCACGCGCACAAGCCGCACGACCATGACACGCAATTCCTCGTTGGCCTGGATGTCGGATCGACGACGGTGAAGGCAGTGGTGGTGGACGCGCCAACGGATCAGGTCCTATGGCAGGACTACCAGCGCCACGAAACCAAGCAGCCGGAAAAGACACTGGAATTCTTGAAGCGTATCGAAGCCGACACCGGCGTCAATCGGCACAACACGCGCATCTTCCTGACAGGTTCCGGGGGCACCGCGATCGCCGACCAGATCGGAGCGAAATTCGTGCAGGAAGTCACGGCCGTCTCTCTCGCCGTTGAGAAGCTGCATCCCGAGGTGTATTCGGTCATTGAACTCGGCGGGCAAGATGCCAAGATCATCGTTTTCAAAGACGATGACGAAACCGGGCGCAAGAAAAAGATTCCTTCCATGAATGACAAGTGCGCGGGCGGCACGGGCGCGGTCATCGACAAGATCAACGCGAAACTGAAGATTCCCACGGAATTGCTGGCCCAACAGCGGTATCACGGGATCAAGCTGCATAAAGTTGCCGGTAAGTGCGGAGTGTTTGCAGAAACCGATATCAATGGCTTGCAGAAGGTCGGCACGCCGTCGGATGAGTTGATGGCTTCGCTGTTTGAAGCGATCGTGCTCCAGAACTTGAGTGTTCTCACGCGCGGGCATACTTTGCGACCGCACGTTTTGTTGCTTGGCGGACCGAACAGCTTTATTCGGGGCATGCGCGAAGCCTGGCAGGCGAATATTCCCCGCATGTGGCAGGAACGCAAGGTTCAGGTTCCCGATGGCGCCAAGCCGGAAGATCTGATTAAAGTTCCGCAGAATGCGCAATATTTTGCCGCGCTCGGCGCGATCGAATTCGGGCGCAGCGAGGACGATTGCATCGGCTGTTACTGCGGTTCTGAAAAACTAGTCCACTACATTGATTATGGACGGCAAGAGGAAAAGGCCAAATCCGGCGGCAAGGGGCTGGTTGAGGATCCCGCTGACCTCGACGTCTTCAGGGACGTTTATCGCCGCAAGAAATTTACGCCAGCTACCTTTGCGAAAGGCAGCACGGTCGGCGGATTTATCGGCATCGACGGTGGCTCCACTTCTACCAAAGCGGTTCTGCTCGATGAGAACGGTGACATTCTCTGCAAGTCCTATCAACTCTCGAACGGCAATCCCATTCAGGACACGATTGAGATGTTCGAGAACCTGCGCGGCCAAGTCGAAGCGCAGAACGCCAAGCTTGAAGTGCTGGGCGTGGCGACAACGGGTTACGCCAAAGATATTTTGAAAGATGTTCTTAAGGCTGACGTGGCCTTGGTGGAAACGGTCGCCCACACCGAATCCGCGTTGAAGTTCTACGAAGATCCGCACGTGATCGTCGACGTCGGCGG
>Ga0075030_100005869_pt1 | contig 11055 bp, 9 predicted proteins | sample LitLauG_LLR_2012_FD_71393 | JGI IMG/M metagenome (GOLD analysis project Ga0075030, IMG submission 71393) | Freshwater sediment microbial communities from Pennsylvania, USA - Little Laurel Run_MetaG_LLR_2012 | ecosystem: Environmental > Aquatic > Freshwater > Creek > Sediment | place: USA...
CCCCGCGGCAACGCCGGCGGCCTGCAGGTCGATCCCCTCGCACAGTGCTGCCAGGAAACACAGCAGGATCGTCACCGATCCGGCCTGGTCTTGGTCCCTTTGCTGCATGCCCCCTCCTGTCGACCAGCCGTCGATGTCCCCGCCCTAGGATGCGCCGACCTGCATGAGCGCATCCAGTGCCACCGCGCCGCCGCCCTGCGGGTAGACCACCACCGGATTGAGATCGATCTCCCGGACGGCCGGATGTGCCTGCAGCCATTGCCCCAGGCGCTCAATGAGATCGGCCACCGCGCCGACATCCATCGGCGGTGAGCCGCGAAATCCCCGCAGGATCGGCGCACTCTTGAGCCGATGCAGCTCACGGACGATGCCCTCCTTCGTCATGTCGGGGGTGAGCAGGCGGACATCCTTCAGTATCTCCGCCTGCACGCCGCCAAAGCCCGCCAGGACGATCACGCCCCAGGCCGGATCATGGCGGGCGCCGACAATCAGCTCGATGCCCGGGGCGCCCATCTTCTCGACCAGCACGCCATCGAGCTCGAGGCCGGGCCGATGCCGGGCAATGCTGGCCTGGAGCTGCTTCCATCCGGCCGCGACCGCCTCCGCGTCCGCCAGGCGGAGCACGACGCCGCCGACATCGCTCTTGTGGGACAGTTCGGCCGATTGCGCCTTGAGCACGACCGGATAGCCGAGCTCCACGGCGGCCCGCTGCGCGTCCGCCGGGCTGCGCACCATGCGGCCGGCAGGAAAGGTGATGCCCGCGGGCGCAAGGACCTGCTTCGCGCGCCATTCGGGCACGACCCCGGCGGGCAGCGCCACGGCCGTGGCGAGGACAGGCCGCCCCGCAGCTGCTTCTTCCCGGTCATTCGCCGTCTTCAGGCGAGCCACCGCACGCAGCACCCGGTCCGGCGAGGCGAAATACGGCACGTTCAGTGCGCGCAGTTCCCGGATGAAATGCGGCGGCACCGCCGCGCCCTCATCGAGGCCGGCCACGATGACCGGTTTCGTGACGTTCAGCTCGCGGAGGCCGGCGATGATGGCCGGAAATTTCCGGTCTGAGGTGGTCGCATCGGTCTGGATGATGCCCATCACGATGCAGCCAAACCGCTCATCGTCGAGGCTCGCGGCCAGCGTGCGCCGGTAGAGGTCCGGATCCACCAGCCCCTGGGCCGTCAGGTCCAGCGGATTACTGACCGGCACGAATTCCGGTATGGCGGCACGCAGCCGCGGTGAGTTGCCGTCCGAGACCTCCGGCAAGGCGAGGCCCAGCTGATCGCACAGGTCGAGCGTCAGGGCCTTGAAGGCCCCGGACTCCGTCACATAGAGGAGGTCTCCCGCGGGTGGCGCGACGCAGCGGGATGCCACTTCGATGACGTCCCCCAGTTCCTCCAGGCTCTCGGCCATCACGACGCCCTGGCGCTGCACCTTGATGCGCATCAGGTCGTAATCGCCGGCGAGCGCACCGGTGTGGGTTGCCGCCGAGGCCCGCGCCGCGCTGCTGCGACCGGGGTGCAGCAGCACGATTGCCTTGCCCGCTCGCCGGGCGCGGCCGGCGATGTCGAGCAGGCGCCTGGGCTGGCGGAACTGCTCGACGATCATGCCGATGACCCGGGTCTTCGGATCATCCACCAGGTATTCGAGGTAGTCCTCGACTCCGCTCGCCGCCTCATTACCCGTCGAAATGGAATAGGAAAGGCCCAGCTCCCGGCTGGTCAGCATGACGCTCAGGACGCAGGCCATCGCGCCGCTCTGCGACACGATGGCCACACCGGGGTGATCGCCCAGGGGGGCGGTCGGCGTCTCGACGAACGTCAGCGCGACGCCGTCGACGTAGTTGACCAGTCCGAGGCAGTTGGGACCTTCAATCACCATGCCGTTGGCGGCCGCGATCGCCGCGATCTGCTGCTGATCCTTCAGGCCCTGCGCTCCACCCTCCGCAAAGCCGGCCGCGAAAATGATGGCGGCGCCGACCTGGCGCCGGGCCAGCGCCTCCACCGCCTCCAGCACGGCCGCGCGTGGCATGGCCAGCACGGCGACATCCACGCCCATCGGCAGCTCATCAACCGACTTCAGGCAGCGCCGGCCGCCGATCTCATCGCGCTTCGGGTTGACCAGGTGGATATCGCCTGCATAGCGCAGGCGCTCCAGGTTGGCGAGTACCGAGGCCCCAAGCGCGCCCGGCGTCGGCGAGGCGCCGAGGATGGCCACGGAACGCGGACGCAGCAGACGCCGCAGGGCCGCCGGATTCAATCTGCTGGCCTCACTGCTGGCCTCAGGAACGCTCAACCTTCCCCCGTTCCCTTGCGGGACTTGTCGTAGGCCCCGAGTCCCGGCTTGTAGCTCTTCTCGTCGATGAACTGGCGAATGCCTTCCTTGCGACCTTCATTGTCGTAGGAATTGGCCGCTTCCTGGGCGCGCACCAGGTAATCCTCGGCGTTGTCATAAGTCATCTCGCCCACGCGCCGGATCGCGTCCTTGGTCGCCTTGAGCGCCACCGGATTCTTCTTCAGCAGCACCTGCGCCACGGCGCTGACGCGCTCGTGCAGCCGGGCCAGCGGCAGTGCTTCGTTCACGAGGCCCCACTCGGCCGCCGTGCGGCCGTCGATGTTCTCGCCCATCAGGGCGTGATACATGGCGCGCCGGAAGGAGACGAGCTCACGGGCAATCTTGGTGGCGTTGCCGCCGGGCAGAATGCCCCAGTTGATCTCCGACAGTCCGAATTGCGCCTCCTCGGCCGCGAACGCCAGATCGCAGGCAAACAGCGGACCGTAGCCGCCGCCGAAACACCAGCCGTTCACCATGGCGATCGTCGGCTTCTGATACCAGCGCAGCCTGCGCCACCAGCCGTAGGATTCCCGCTGTGCCTCGCGCACGGCGCCCAGCCCCTGGACCTCGACCTCGCGGAAATACTCCTTGAGATCCATGCCGGCGGACCAGGCGCTGCCCTCGCCCGAAAGCACCAGTACGCCGACGTCGTCGCGGAATTCGAGCTCGTGCAGGACGCGCATCATCTGCCGATTCAGCTTCGGACTCATGCAGTTGCGCTTTTCCGGGCGATTGAATTTCACCCAGGCCACCTTATCCACCACGGAAAAGGCCACGGTATCGGCTTCGGAACGTTCGCTTGTCATGGGTAGGCCCTCGAATCGGAAGTTGATTTCAGATCGGGAAATGCCCGGGCAGCGTTTCCACGGTGATCCAGCGCAGTTCGGTGAACTGCTCGATGCCGGCCTTGCCGCCGAAGCGGCCGTAGCCGGAGGCACCGACCCCGCCGAAGGGCATCTGCGCCTCGTCGTGCACCGTCGGGCCGTTGATGTGGCACATCCCGGAGCGGATCTGCCGCGCCACGCGCAGGCCCCGCGCCGTATCGCGCGTGAACACCGCCGCCACCAGCCCGTATTCGCTGTCATTGGCCAGCCGGATCGCATCGGCCTCGTCCTTCGCCCGGATCAGCGCCACCACCGGCCCGAAGCTCTCGTCCCGATACAGCTTCATCGCCGCGGTCACCCCGTCCACCACCGTGGCCGGCATCAGCACGCTGTCGGCACGGCCCCCGGCGACCACCCGCGCGCCCAGTCCCGTCGCATCGTCGATCAGCCCGTTGACCCGCTGCACCGTCCGCGCATCGGCCACCGCCCCCAGCGGCGTCTTGCCCTCCCGCGGATCGCCTACCGCCATCGCGCCGGCTTTCGCGGCAAAGCGGCGCGTGAACTCCGCGGCCACCGCCTCCACCACGATGATCCGCTCCGTGGACATGCAGATCTGACCCTGGTTCATGAACGCCCCGAAGGCGGCCGCCTTGACCGCCTCGTCCAGGTCCGCATCCTCAAGCACCAGCAGCGGCGCCTTGCCGCCCAGCTCCAGCAGGCAGGGCTTGAGCTGCTCGGCGCAGCGCCGCGCAATCACCCGCCCCACCGCCGTCGAACCGGTGAAATTCACCCGCCGCACCGCCGCGTGATCGATCAGCGCACCGACCACCTCGGCCGCATCCGCCGGCGCGTTGGTCACGACGTTGACGACCCCGGGCGGGAAGCCCGCCTCGGCAAACGCCTCGATGATCAGCTCGTGCGTGCGCGGGCACAGCTCCGAGGCCTTGAGGATCACCGCATTGCCGCACGCCAGCGCCGTGACGATCGCACGCACCCCCAGGATGATCGGCGCATTCCAGGGCGCGATGCCCAGAATCACCCCCACCGGCTCGCGCAACGCCAGCGCCAGGCAGCCGGGCTTGTCCGAGGGGATCACCTCGCCGCTGATCTGCGTCGTCAGCGCCGCCGCCTCGCGCGTCATCCCCGCCGCCAGCGTCAGATTGAACATCGCCCAGCCGGCCGTCGCCCCGATCTCCGCGACCATCGCCCTGACGAACTCGTCCCGCCGCGCCTCCAGCGCCGCCGCCGCCTTGTTCAGCACCGCGCGGCGCGCATTCGGACCCGTCGCCGCCCAGCCCGCAAAGGCCCCCTCGGCACGCTCCGCCACCGCTCGCGCCTCCGCCACCGTCATCGCCGCGGCGCTGCTGGCCACCTCGCGGGTCATCGGACTGATGCGTTCAAACTTCATGGCTATCCCCTCGCTGACATGCGGCTGTTATTTCGGACCACCCCAGGAACGGAGCTCGGGCAGGATATGGGCGGCAAACAGGGTCATCGACTTGCGCACACTGGCGGCCGGAATGCCCGGCGTGTGGAAATACAGCGCCAGCTCATCGAGCGGCGCCCTGGCGAAGGCCGCGCGCATGCCAACGGCGACCTGTTCCACGGTGCCTACGAAGAACGGCACGCCCGCGAAACCGATTCCCCGGGTACGGCGAAACTCGCCGAGCGGCGGGACCGACCGGACGAAGGGCGCATTGCGCCGCAGGTAGAACTCCAGCCACGCGCGCAGCGGCACTTCCGCTTCGTCCCAGGCCTTCTCCTCCGTATCGGCGATGTGGATGCCGACGGGCCCCGACACGAAGCGCATCTGCTGCGGATCGCGGCCGGCCTCACGCAGGGCCTGCACGTAGGTGGCATGCCCGGGCCCCATGCCCATGGCCAGGTGGTAGCCGCGCTGGGCCGCCTTCCGGGCGCTCTGCGGGCCCGCCGCGGCCATCCAGATGGGCGGATGCGGCTGCTGCACCGGCCTGGTCGTCATCTGCACATGGTCGAAATTGAAGTACTTGCCATGGTGGCTGAACTCGGCCTGGGTCCAGCATTTCTCGATCACCTCCAGCGCCTCGTAGGTGCGGCCGAAGGTCTCCTGCTGCGCGACGCCGAAGACTTCGCATTCGGCGGGCATCGGTCCGGCGCCCACGGCCAGGTCCAGCCGGCCGTTGGAGAGCAGGTCGACGACCGCCGCATCCTCCGCGACCAGGATCGGGTGATGAAAGGCCATCAGGATGATGTAGGTGCCGATGCGAATCCGCTGGGTGCGCGCGGCCACCGCGGCGAGAATCGGCAGCGCGGAGGGATTGTGCGCATCGTCCGCGAAATGGTGTTCGGCCAGCCAGATGTGGCTGTAGCCGAGCTGGTCGGCCAGCACGTAGCCGTCGAGGTGATCGCGGTACAGTTCCACGAGCGGCTGGGGCCGGCTCGGCAGGTTGCGAATGGTCGCGGCGATTCCAGCTTCCATGGGACTCCCTCGCTAGCGCAGCAGGCCCGCGGCCCGCAATCCGGCGCTGGCGCAGATCTCGTCATTGTCGCCCGTGTCGCCGCTCACGCCAACGGCGCCCAGCACGGTGCCGTCGGCCGCGCGGATCAGCAGCGCGCCCGGACTGGGTGCAATCATGCCCCCCGTCATCGCGGACAGGGCGCCGTAAAAGGCCGGAGAAGCGGCCGTGCGCCGGGCGATCTCGCGTGATTCGAACCCCATGCCCAGCGCGCCGGTCGCCTTGGCCGTGGCGATCGTGGCGCGGAAGAAACCGGCTCCGTCCTCGCGCTTGAGGGCGATGACATGAGCGCCGCTGTCGAGCACGACGACGCACAGGCGCTCGAACCCTTCGGCGCGCGCCTTCGCCAGCGTGCCATCGATGATCTGTTCCGCATCCCGCAGGCTCAGCATGGGCATGTCCTCATCCAGGGGTCCTCATTCTAAGGCCGCGCCGGCGCTAAAGACCGGCCTCGAAATCGAGTCCCGCATAATTTTCGGCTACGGTCTGGGCCGCGGCGCGCGAGCTGGCAATGTATTCCAGTTCCGCACCCTGGATCCGCTGGGCGAAGGGATCCTCCCCGAATTTGTGCATCAGGGTGGTGAACCACCAGGAAAAGCGCGTCGCCTTCCAGACCCGCGAGAGGGCGCGCTGCGAATACTCCTCGAGCAGCGTGCGGCGCCCGCCGCGATAGAATTCGACCAGCCCGCGATGCAGGACGCGCACGTCGGCCGCCGCGAGATTCAGCCCCTTGGCGCCTGTCGGCGGCACGATATGCGCGGCGTCGCCGGCGAGAAACAGCCGGCCGTAGCTCATCGGTTCCGCCACGAAACTGCGCAGCGGCGCAATGCTCTTTTCGATCGAGGGCCCGGCGGTCAATTGCGCGGCATGGCCGGGCGGCAGGCGCGTGCGCAGCTCCTCCCAGAACCGCTCGTCGCTCCACTGCTCGACGCTGTCCTCGAGCGCACACTGCAGGTAGTAGCGGCTGCGCGTGCGCGAACGCATGCTGCAGAGCGCGAAGCCGTGCGCATGGTTGACGTAGACGAGTTCATGGGAGAGCGGCGGCACCTCGGCGAGCACGCCCAGCCAGCCGAAGGGATACACCCGCTCGTAGCTGCGCAGCACGTCGGCCGGAATGCTGCGGCGGGCGACCCCGTGGAAGCCGTCGCAGCCGGCCACGAAGTCGCAGGCAATCTCCCCGCGCGCGCCGCGGTGCGTGAAGCCGACCCGCGGTTGCGATCCGGCCAGGTCCTGCAGGACCACATCGCCGACCTCGTAGCGGACGTCGCCGCCGCTGGCGGCACGCACATCGCCCAGATCGCGCTGTATTTCCGTCTGCCCGTAAACCGTGACGCGCTTGCCCGCCAGCGCCGCCAGATCGATGCGATGCGCCTGTCCCGCCCAGACCATCTCGAACCCATCGTGAACCAGGCACTCGCGCCGCAGCCGTTCGCCGGCGCCGGCCTCCACCAGCAGGTCGACGCAGGTCTGCTCGAGCAGGCCGGCGCGGATGCGCGCCTCGACGTAATCGCGGCTGCGCTGCTCCAGGACGATCGAGGCGATACCCTGGAGGTGGAGCAGCTGGGAGAGGAGCAGGCCCGAGGGGCCGGCGCCGATGATGACCACCTGGGTGCGCAGCATGCCGGGGAGCTTAAGGACCGAGATGTGGGCTGCCATGGACGGAGCCTGCATAAACATGTACTTTTCGAGCATGATGACGCGCGGCGCAACGCCCTCGGCCCGAACCCGGCGCGGCGAAATCCCGGCTTTCTTTCTCTACGGCGAACCGCCGCGCCCGCCGGATGCGCGTACCGCGCACGTCGAGACCATCGCGGCGCGCAGCGCGCTGCTCGACTGGAAAATCCGCCCGCACCGCCACCGCGACCTCCACCAGCTGCTGTTCCTGCAGCGCGGCAAGGCCGCCGTGAGTCTCGATGCGCAGCGCCTGGCGCTGCGGGCCCCGGCGGCGGTCATCCTGCCTCCGGGCTGCGTCCATGCCTTCGAGTTCCAGCGCGATTCGGCCGGCCTGGTGGTGACCTTCGGCACCGACCTGATGCGCATGATGGCGCGCGATGCGGAGGGGCTGTCGGACTTTCTCGAGACGCCCGCGGCGGTCGCGCTCGATCCGGCGGCCCGCCGCGAAACCGATCTCGATGCGCTGGCCGCCCTGCTGCTGCGGGAATTCTCGCGCTCGGCGCCCGCGCGCGAGCTGGCCGTCACGGGGCTGCTGGGCGCGCTGCTGGCCAACCTGCAGCGGCTCGCCGAGCACCGGCACCGCGGCCTCGCGGTGCCGCGAACGCCCGAGATCGAGCTCGTCGCCCGGTTTCGCCATGAAGTGGGACGGTGCTTTCGCGAACACACCGACATCGCCACCTACGCGCGGCGTCTCGGCACCTCCGAGACCCGCCTGCGCCGGGCCTGCCTGGCCGCGGCCGGGGAGTCGCCCATCGGCATCGTGCATCGCCGCCTGCTGGTCGAGGCGGAACGGCAGCTGCGCTACACCTCCATGTCCGTGAGCCAGGTGGCCTGGTACCTGGGGTTCCGGGACCCCGGCTATTTCAGCCGCTTCTTTGCGCGCGCGCATGGCGCATCGCCCCGGGACTTTCGCAACGCCCGCGAGCGGGCCTGAAGCGGACCCGGAGCCTCGGCCGAACCCAATCCTCAAGGCGCCGCGCGGTAGGTCATCAGGCGGGCCTGCGCGCGCAGGATGTCGACCAGCTGCTGCTGCACCGGCGTCGGGCGCCAGCCGCGCCGCACCGTCAGGCCGATCCCGCGCACGCGCCCTCCCCGCGGGTGCGGCAGGAGTTTCAGCTCGCCCAGCAGCAGTTCGTGGTGCACCTGGTTCGCCGACGCCAGCATGATGCAGTCGCTGGTCAGCAGCATGCCGCGTGCGGCGACCATGGAATTGCATTCGATGGTGCTCGCCGGCGCGGTGGACCCGGCAAACAGCGCGTCGAAGTGCCCGCGCAGCGGCGCTCCCGGCCGCGCGACGATCCAGGGGTAGCGCGCCAGCTGGCCCGGGGTGGGGCGGCGCCGGTGCGCCAGCGGATGGCCGGACCGGACCACCAGCGCCAGCGGATCGTCAAACAGATGCTCCTGCAGGACATCATCGCCCGGCGAGGGCACGCGCAGGGCGCCGACCAGCAGGTCGGCGGCGCCGCTGCGCAGGTCCGAGAGCATGCGGTCATAGGGCCCGTCGAGGATCGACACGGTGTGACGCGGGTGCTGGGCCATGAACGCCAGCACGGTGCGCGGCATCAGCACGCTGCGGGCCAGCGGCATGGTACCCACCACGGTGCGGCCGCGATCGCCGCCGCCGAGCGCCGCCACTTCCGCGCGCCCCTGCGCGAATTCGCTGAAGGCCAGCACGGCGCAACGGGCCAGTTCGACCGCCGCGCGCGTCGTGCCGACGCCGAAGCTCGTCTGCTCGAACAGCGGCAGCTCCACGGCGCGCTCGAGCGCCCGCGTCGCCCGGTGGACCGTTGCCCGGGCCTGCCCGAGGGCGCGCGCCGCGGCGCTGAAACTGCCCTGCTGCACGACGGCAATCAGCGCCCGCAGTTGCGTCGACGTAATGGATCGTCCCGCCCGCGGGCGCTCCCGGCCACGGCCCCGCCGGAGCGCCGCGATACCCTCGTCCAGCTGGTCGAGCAGGCGCGTGCAGCGGGCCAGCAGGAGGGCCCCGGCCGGGGTCGGCGCAATGCCGACACTGCTGCGCAGAAACAGCGCTGCGCCCAGCGTGCGCTCGACCGCCGCGACCGCCTGGGTGACGGCCGGCTGGGACAGGTGGACGGCCCGCGCCGCGGCGCTGACGCTGCCGCACCGCGCGGCCTCGCAGTAGATCCGCAGCTGACCGAGATTGGGCACCGGATCGGACACGCCTGACCCCGAACTCAAGGAAGCGCTGTCAGCACTTTCTTATACCCCGGCCGCAAATGCAATTGGCGCGCCCCGGGCCCGGGGCGCGACAATGGCGGCGCCGCCCCGACTTCCGGCCCCACGAGGTCCGCGCATGAGCATCGTCTACCGCAATATCCGCCGCCCCGACGCCGAGGTTCTCAGGGGCCTCGCAGCCTGCGGCGTGGCGACCGTGCACGAAGCGCAGGGCCGGACCGGCCTGCTCGCTCCCGGCCTGCGCCCCATCTATCCGGGCGCGCGCATCGCCGGCGCCGCCATCACGGTCAGCCTCGCCCCCTGCGACAACTGGATGATCCATGTCGCGGTGGAGGTGTGCCGGCCCGGGGACGTGCTGATCGTGGCGCCGACTTCCTATTCCGATGCCGGCTATTTTGGCGAACTGCTGGCCTCCTCGCTGCTGGCGCGCGGCGTGTGCGGGCTGGTGATCGACGCCGGCGTGCGCGATGTACGCGAGCTGGCGGGCATCGGCTTTCCGGTCTGGTCGAAGGCGGTCTCCGCGCAGGGCACCGTCAAGGAGACCCTGGGCAGCGTGAACGTGCCCGTGGTCTGCGGCGGCGCCCTGGTGCACCCCGGCGACGTGATCGTGGCGGATGACGATGGCGTCTGCGTGGTGCCGCGCCGCACGGCGGCGGCCGCGCTGCAGAAGTCGGCGGAACGCGAAGCGAAGGAAGCCGGGGTGCGCGCCCGCCTCAAGGCCGGCGAACTCGGGCTCGACATCTACGGCATGCGCGAGCGCCTGGCGCAGCGCGGACTGGTCTATCACGACGAACTGCCGCCCGAGTAGGCGCCCATGCTCAAAGGCATTCCCTGCACGCTGATGCGCGGCGGTACCTCCAAGGGCCTCTATTTCCATGTCGATGCCCTGCCGCGCGATCGCGCCGCGCGCGATCGGCTGCTGCTCGCCGCCATGGGCTCGCCGGACCCGCGGCAGATCGACGGCGTGGGCGGCGCGCATCCGCTGACCAGCAAGGTGGCGCTCATCGGTCCGGCCACGCGCGCGGACGCCGACGTCGACTACCTGTTCCTGCAGGTGGTCGTCGACAAGGCCGAGGTCAGCGATGCGCAGAACTGCGGCAACATCCTCGCCGGCGTCGGCCCCTGGGCGATCGAGCACGGCCTGGTGGCCGCCGCCGGTGCCACGACGCCGGTGCGGATTCACATGGTGAACACCGCCAGCGTCGCGGTGGCCCATGTGCCGACGCCCGGTGGGCGGGTCGAGTACGAGGGCGAGGCGCGCATCGACGGCGTCCCCGGCACGGCGGCCGCGATCCCCATCGATTTTCTCGATGTCGCGGGCTCGAGCTGCGGTGCGCTGCTGCCGACCGGACGGGTCGTCGATCGGGTCGACGGCATCGAGGCGACCTGCATCGACAACGGCATGCCCGTGGTGATCCTGCGCGCCGCCGACTTCGGCAGGACCGGAGCGGAAAGCCCGGAGGAACTGGAGGCGGACGGCGTGCTGCGCGAGCGCGTTGAGCGCATCCGCCTGGAACTGGGCCCGCGGATGAATCTCGGCG
>Ga0075030_100005871_pt1 | contig 11052 bp, 7 predicted proteins | sample LitLauG_LLR_2012_FD_71393 | JGI IMG/M metagenome (GOLD analysis project Ga0075030, IMG submission 71393) | Freshwater sediment microbial communities from Pennsylvania, USA - Little Laurel Run_MetaG_LLR_2012 | ecosystem: Environmental > Aquatic > Freshwater > Creek > Sediment | place: USA...
GCCTCGTCCTCAATGAGCGACCGATCCGCGAAATGTGCAGTCGCTACCACCACTCGCCCAGGACGCTTGCCATCGGGCGTTCCAGTGACATAGTGCGTTGCGGCCGCCGCGTTGAATTCCGGGATAGCTTCCACCGTGACCGGCGATTTCGGGAGCAGAGTGAACAAATCCGGCAGTTTCGCCTCCATCTGCGAAATGTAGTGGCGGAAGTCCTCGAGAATCTGATCGGCGGAGGTGGGAATGTATTTGGGATTCGTCTTGAGCGAGGCGCGGAAAGCTGCCAAGTCGGCAAAACCCTCTTTCTTGGCGATCGCAGTCATCTCGGCCTCAATGCGGTCAATCTCGCGCAGGCCAAGCTGGTGAATCTCATCCGGGGTCATGTGCGTCGTAGTTCGCGCATAGATGTCGTTTTCGTAACGCCTTTGGCCGTCGGGGAGGGAAGTGATCGCCAGAGTCGTGCGCCCATGCGGCGCGTATTCGGTGCGGACGAACTCGGCAAATTTCTTGTAGGCGGGGATTACCGCCGTGTTGACCGCATCGGTGAGCTCCTGCGTCAGGCCCTTCTGGTCCTCGGCAGAAATACTCGCCGGATATTTCTTCGTAGGTTGCAGGAACGGATCCGCTGAAATGATCCCTTCGCATTGCGCCGGAATTTTTTCGGCCAGGAATTTTACCGGCATCAAGTTGTCTTTCATCCCGGCTCGAAGCACCTCGGTTACCTGGCTTAGCGCACGAGGAATCTGCCGCAGCCGCGAGATGTAATCCTCATAATGCTTGACCGAGTCGAGAGGAACGGCCAGCGGCAAGTCGGCGAGGCCGGTGTGAATACCCATCTGCTGGTTGATGGGCATCTCGTACTCTTTCAGCTCGAAATCTGTCATGCGCTGCTTGAGGATTCGCTCCATCAGGTCGTGCGAGAGTTGATCCTGATCCAAGAATCCAGCGGTTGGAATAGCCTCAATCCTCTTCAGGAATGACTCGTCGGTCTCGTGGTGTCGCGTGATTGCTTCCAGCGAATGATCGTTGAGCTGATCGTTGTAGCGGTAGTCGCCGAACGCCGTTGCGCGTTCCGGAAAATTACGCAGCTCGGTCTCGTACCATTCATCCAAGAGCGCATTCTGCGCTGTGAGGCGCTCCGGCAGTGGCTTCTGATCCTGCGCCGCCGCGCACACGATGACGGCAAGGAGGGCGAGCAATACAAGGGAGGGACGCATAGGCTACGTAGCGTAATCAACGGTCAGGCCGAAAAGCAACCGGCGGATTCGAGAGATTCGTGAGTTTATAGGGACGATTGTCAGCGGGAAGGAACTCGGTCGGCGAGATAGGTATGAGTGATGCGATCGTGCCAGCAGAGGGAGTCTTCATCCAGAAAAACCCAGGCGTAACCCATCCCCAGCGACGCTGCCGAGAGATACGACCCGAGAACGCGCCAGCGGCGCAACGCCTTTGGCGCCCGGCGGCCGTCGAAGCGGGAAAGATCAAGCTTCGCAATCCGCAATCCAGGAGTGCTACCCGAATAAACAATCAATAGATACTGGTATACAGCCCACAAAGCAGCCGGCACTCCGGCTCCGAGTCCGAGCAACTGTGGGAAAGGTGGCCGCACCCCGGTCACCTTCCAGAAGATCGCTGCGAACAAGGCCGAAGCCAAGCCGACGATCACACCATCCAACGCACTCGCGATCATTCTTCGTCCCAAAGGCGCGCTTTGCAAAGGAATATCGATGCCGGGACGGCGCTCAATTTCCGCCTGCTCGGCGGGTTCGATGGTGATGCCGCCCAGCGCTGGAGGAGGTGGCGTACTGTCGGGTACTTCGAGGATCCTCGGGGCACCTGTCACCGGCTCTGCTAGCTGATCGGGCGGAGGCGAAGGCGGAGCCCAGGCAAACCGCGGGAACTCGATGATCTTCGCTCTCGGCGACTCGGCCGGAATCGTAATTGGCGGCGGAGTTTCGATCACCGATTCAACGCCAGGCGCGAACGAATCGTGGTCGGTCCCATCCAGGGCCAATGCCTGCTCCGACATGGGCTGATACGCTGCGATCGGTGTTTCAGTCCCGGTCGAATCGGTTCGAATAGCCGCCTCCAAGGGTCCGAACTGCAAACTGAGAGACGGATACCGGGGCGGCCGAATCTTCCGCCGCGCACGATAGCGATTCAAGCGCGCCGAAAGTTCTCCCCGCCACTCGTCGGGATCGTTTCGGGCACCCGACGCGACTGGTTCTTCGGGTGATTCAAGGGAAGTCTCCATCCGCACGCTCATCGCAGCTCTCGGCGTCGCCGCCTCCATCTGCGTAGCTTCGGACGATGGCTGTGGCGGCATAGGGGGAGGGGGCTCCGGATGGCAACGGCAAACTTCACCACACTGCACACAATTCATGAAATCTAGGTTCGCCAGCGATTCGAGATCGAGATTATTAGTGCGCCAGGTACAACCGGAAGTAGATTAACGGGAATCCTAGCCCTTTTCGCCACTTTGCCCGGCATGGAGCATCGTGCTAAGTTTCACGATGCCCCACATCCAGCGGTTCGAGGACCGTTTCTTTGGAATGCGAGGTCTTCCTCTGTCGATTTTCTTCCGATGATCGTTCGCACTAGATTGCTTATCACGGCGCTCTTCCTTTGTCATCAGGTTCTCGGTGCCGGACTAGTAACCACCCGGTTGCTTGCGGAAGATTCCGCGAATTCACTCGACACTGGGACTCAACAAAGTCCAGTGAGCACTCCAGCTACGAACGCGGCTACTCCTGACTGTACCGGCCGCGCCATGACGCAGCTCAAGGACGGAACGATCATCTGCGCAATCCAGCAAGAGAAAGACGGAGACGTATATAAACTGCACGGGGAGGGTGAGATTCACTATCGCGGGTATGTGCTCCGCGCCGATGAGGTCACCTACGACTCCGATTCGGGCGAAGCCACCGCATCCGGGCATTTTCGGCTGGATGGCGGCCCGAATGACGACCACATCAAAGCCAGCCACGGCACTTACAACCTGACCGCCGAAACCGGGCGCTTCTACGATGTGACTGCCACCACAGGGTTCCGCTTCCGCGGCAGTCGTTTGATCCTAACCTCGACTGCCCCGTTCGCCTTTTCCGGAAAGGAGGTCGCGAAAACGGACTCCGAGCATTATTACGTCTACCACGGAACGATTACGACCTGCGAGTTGCCTCATCCAAACTGGCAATTCGACGCACGCAAGGTAGTCGTCGACGTTGGCGGCAATGCCACTATTTACAACAGCGCTTTTTTCCTCCGCGGAGTCCCGGTCTTCTATTTCCCCTATGCAACCCATCCTGTGATCAAGGAAGCACGGCAGACGGGGTTCCTAGTGCCTACGGCCGGCCGTTCCTCCACCAAAGGCAACATTGTGGGGGAGGGTTTCTACTGGGCGATCAATCGCAGCAATGACATAACCATTGGAGCTGAATATTTTTCTAAGCGCGGGTGGTCGCAACGCGGTGAATTTCGGGCCCGACCCACTGACAACTCCTACGTCGATCTGAATTTTTTCGGCGTCAACGATCGCGGCGTCGAGATTGGAACCCCGACCGGGCAGCAGCTTCTGCGTGAAGGCGGACAGGAGGCCCGCCTGACCGCCGAGGGAAATTTTTATGGCTATCGCACGGTGGCCAACATCGACTATCTCAGTTCGTTCCTGTTTCGCCTGGCCTTCAATGACGCTTTCACCCAGGCCGTCAACTCTGAGGTCAAGTCCCAGGCGTTTCTCTCGAAGTCCGTTCATGGGCTGACTCTGAGCGGCATGACCAAGCTCTACCAGAACTTTTTCCAGCGGGTAAACCCCGACGGCTCGCTGACAAATCCCCCGGAGTTCGACGCCATCCAGATCCTGCACGCGCCTAGCTTCGACGTGTCCAGTGTCGATCAGCAGATCAAACGATGGCCAATTTTCTGGTCACTCGATGCCTCGATGGCTGGTCTTTCCCGCAGCGAGCCGGGCTTTCACACGGGAGACCTTCTCGGGCGTTTTGACTTCAATCCGGAAATGTCCATGCCATTGCTTTTTCACGGATGGACACTCCGTCCCGGTATCACCCTGCACGAAACCTACTACAACAAGCGCCTGGTGAATGCCGTGGCGGTGGACGATCCCACCAACCGCCAGGCGCTCGAGACGGATGTCGAGTTACGGCCTCCAGCCCTGGAACGAGTATTTGACCGGCAATTCTTAGGTCAAAAGTGGAAGCACGTCATCGAGCCACGAGCCGTTTACCGGCTCGTGACCGGCGTGAATGACTTCCCCAATGTTCTGCGCTTCGATGAGCGGGACATCCTGAGCAACACGCACGAGGTGGAATACGGCATTATCACTCGTCTGTATGCGAAACGTCCCGCGTCAAAGGTCGAAGAGTGCGAAACTCCCATGACCGGGCTAGCGGTCGGAGCTGCCGCTCCGGAACAGACTGTGCCCTGGCAGCGCACTAGCGCCGTCGAAGGTGGACCCTGCACTCCCGAGCCACATACGCGCGAGGTCGCCACATGGGAACTCAAACAGAAGTACTTCCTGGATCCAACTTTTGGCGGTGCAATCATCTCCGGACAGCGCAACGTATTTACTACGACGGAAGACTTAACCGGCATTGCTTTCATCACCAGGCCAAGGCACCTCTCACCTCTGGTATCGCGCCTCCGTGCGGCAACCAGCAGCCGCACCGATACCGAATGGGACTTCGATTACGATTTTCAACTCAATCGTGTCAACACCAGCACCCTGCTGCTGAATTACAACGCGGGACCGTTCACGCTTGGCGGTGGAGATGCCTTTCTGCAGATCCCGCAGCTGCCCACCCAATTGTTGACGACGTCGAAGAACCTGGGAGTATGCTCACCGATCACTCCCACGAGCACACAGTCCACCTGCAAATTCCAGCAGTTTCGCGTCGCCCTCGGATATGGCAGCTTAGCCCGTCGCGGACTCAGCGCCGCCAGCAGCTTCGGTATCGACACCGAAACCCGCCAGCTCCAGTTTGCGACTGCAGAAACGACCTACAACTGGGATTGCTGCGGACTCACCCTCGAATATCGCCGATATGCGATCGCCAACGTACGCAACGAGAACCTCTTCCGCTTCACCTTCAGCTTGGCCAACATCGGCTCCTTCGGCAACCTGAGGCGGCAGGAGAGGCTCTATTAGGTCTGGGCTGATACCATGGAATCTGTGCCTCACCCGGAGACCAAAGCGAAGCGCCTGCAGCTTGAGGCGGACCTTCGGCAGCTAGGTCGCCTGCTGGTCGCTTACTCCGGCGGCGTGGACTCCGCCTATCTTGCCTGGGCTGCCCATCAGGCTCTGGGCGAAAACATGCTGGCGGTGATCGCCGACTCCCCCAGCCTCGCCCGAACCCATCTCGCCGATGCCATCGCTTTCGCCAACGAACAACGCATTTCGTTGGAGGTCATTTCTACCGAGGAGCTCGACCGGCCCGAATACGCCCGCAACGATGGTGCTCGCTGTTTTCACTGCAAAGACGAACTGTTCGCCGTAATGGAGCAACTACGCACCGCCCGTGGTTTCGAAACCATCGCCTATGGCGTCAACGTCGATGATCAAGACGATTTCCGCCCGGGGCAGCGGGCCGCCCGTGAGCACCATGTCTCGGCCCCCTTGCTGAATGCCGGATTAACCAAACAGGACATTCGGGATCTGGCTCGTGAAGCCGGACTTCGTATTTGGGACAAACCTGCATCTGCCTGCCTCTCTTCCCGTATCGAATACGGCCGGCCGGTGACGCGTGAGGCGCTCGAGGTCGTCGAGCGTGGCGAAGATGCGATTCGCGCCCTCGGATTCCGGCAATTCCGCGTCCGCCATCACGGCGAAATCGTACGCATCGAGATCGCGCGGGAGGAGCTGCCCCAGGCCCTCGACCCAGCCATGGCCAGCGCGTTCACCAGCATCTTCAAAGGCCTCGGCTTTAAGTTCGTAACGCTCGATCTGGAGGGCTTTCGCTCTGGATCGATGAACTCCCTGCTTCCCGCCGACCAGCTTCGGCGCGTCGGATAGCGCCAGCCGGTTGAGCGCCTCTGCTTTCACGCTATGAGATAATCAATACGTCATTTTTCTTCAATGCTGAGGCTGGTTTTGGTGAGCACAATTCGACGTTCCTTCGTTTTCCTCCTTTTCATTTGCCTGGGCTGCGTGGGGCAGTCGACGCCTCCTGATCTGGCGCGCAAGGTCGAACGTCAAGTGCGGGCCTACTACACGATTCCGGCTGAGGTAAAAGTCACAGTCGGCGCCATCAGTCCAAGCACTGACTTGCCGGGGTACGACACGGTGGCCGTGAATATCGACGGCGGCGATGGCAAGACGAAAGACTACAAGTTCCTGCTCTCCAAAGATCGCAATACCATGCTTCGGGTCACGAAGTTCGATCTGACCAAGGACCCGTACGGCGAGATCATGGGCAAGATCGATGTGAATGGGCGTCCAATGCGCGGTTCCAGGTCCGCAAAGGTCGTTGTCGTCAATTACGATGACTTCGAATGCCCCTTCTGCTCGCGCATGCACGAGACCCTGTTTCCAGGAATCTTCAAGGAATACGGCGACCGCGTCGAGTTCATCTACAAAGACTACCCGCTGGCTGAGATTCATCCGTGGGCCATCCATGCGGCGGTCAATGCGAACTGCCTCGCCGCGCTAAATGCCGATGCCTATTGGGATTTCGCGGATTCGGTTCATGCCGCGAAGAAGGAAATCGACGGCGAGAGAACCGCCGGAGCGCGACTGGAACTGCTGGACCGCATGACGATCGTCCAGGGCCAACGCCACAATGTAGATTCCACCAAACTGCAGGCCTGTGTGAAGGCACAGAAAGAAGACGCCGTCAGAGCGTCGATGAAGGAAGCCGACGAGATCGGCGTGAGTGCGACACCTACGTTGTTCATCAACGGCCGCAAAATCGACGGGGCAGTTTCAGTTGGCGAGATTCGCGCCGCATTAGACAGCGCTCTCAGAGACGCCGGACAACCCGTGCCGGATCATCCGTCCGTGGGTACGGCGCCAATCTCCCGGTAATCACATGTGAGTAACGCGATCGTAGCCAAGTCTGGCCGCAGCTCATTCGTCGAAGTTTTTCTGAAACGGAGAACGGTTCTTGACCAGAAAATCTCTCTCTGCCCGGTTGTTCTGGGTGTGTACCGCCTGCGCGCTGATCACGGCATTCTCCGCCTGTCACTCACAGCCTAGCGGGGACGTTATGGCCACGGTCGACGGCCGCAAGATCTTCCGCTCCGACGTAGACAAGTACTACGACAACTACCAGGCATCCTCCGCGCAGCAGGCGGCGACTGGCGAGCAAGCCACGGCTCTCCGTCTGCAGATTCTGCACCAGATGATCGATGACGAGGTCCTGATGCGCCGGGCGGAAAAACTTGGCCTCCTCGCTACCGACGAAGAAGTCGACCGCAAGTACAACGAAATCAAATCACCTTATACACAGGAAGAATTCGATCAGCGCCTGAAGGATAAGAAGATCACACTGGCTGATTTCAAACGAGACATCCGCCGCTCTATCACGGTCGAGAAGGTCCTGAACAAAGAGGTGAACTCCAAGATCAACATCACCGACCAAGACATCACCGACTACTACAATGCGCACAAAGCGGAGTTCAACCTGATCGAACCGCAATATCACCTCGCGCAGATCATGGTGACCCCCGTGCCGAATCCTCAGGCGCACGATCAGAACGACAAGGCGCAGAACGAAGCCGACGCACGCAAGAAAATCCAGATGATCGCCAATCGCCTCGATAGTGGCGACGACTTCGCCACCCTCGCCATGAAATATTCGGAGGACCCGGAAACTTCCGGGAATGGCGGCGACCTCGGCACCGTGCCCGAGTCCTCACTCCGCAGCACCGACCCACTTACTCGCGATGCAGTGATGAGGTTAAAGCCAGGTCAGTACAGCTCGATCATTAGCGTCGTCAATCCGCAAAACAAGCAGGCAATCGGGTTTCGCATCGTCAAACTCGTGTCAAAGGAACCCGCGGGACAGCGCGAGCTAGGCGATCCACGCGTGCAGCAAGCCATCCGCTCGCAACTCCACGACCGCCGCGAGCAGTTGCTCAAGTCCGCTTACTACGAGGTTCTGCGGGATAGCGCGAAAGTTGAGAATTTCTACGCGAAGAAGGTGCTCGACAGCAACGGGATCGAGAAGTAGCGTTGAAGTACATCTGTGAATCCCTGTGCCCTCTGTGCTGGGTTGTTGGAATCCTACTCGACGATCGCCAGCACGTCCCCCGCATTCACCGCCGCGCCCTCGGTGACGAGCACTTTTTGAATGATCCCCTTCTTAGGCGACTTGATCTCGTTTTGCATCTTCATCGCCTCGACGACCAAAACCCCCGATCCGGCCTCCACTTCGGCTCCTTGCGTCGCGAGGATACGCACAATCTTTCCCGGCATCGGCGCTATGAGCTTCTTCGGTCCATGATCGTCGACCGTCCGAGCTCTCCCTCGCAATGACCGTGGATCGCGCACATCCACGGCGAAGCGAGCGCTCCCGACCCACAGGTGAAGCTCACCGCCGACGCGCTCGCATTTCACCTCGTAAGCTAGGTTTCCGATCCGCAGCGACAGCACGTCAGGGCGCGCCAGAACAGCGTCAACCTCGACTTCGCGGCCATCCAGACGGCAAGACCAGCCTCCTTCCACGCGGGCTAGTTCCAGCCGGTGGTTTTTACCGTCGATAGTGACGTCGTAGGTCATACACTAAAACTCCCTCGAGTAGCGCGACACTTCACCACTGTGGCCTTTCTCTGTGGACTCGGTGGTTTAAGATTTTGCCGTTCTGGAGCGCACCGCCCGATTGCCCATTCAACCTCTGTTGTTGTGACAACCCAACCTCAGCGCTATGGAGCAAGGCTGGCTTCATCCAACCGCCTCTTTCTGCGCTGCAACCTTCCATTTTGAGGCCGATTTCAAATTCGCAGCACCAGCACCATCCGCCTGGGCCCGCTCGGCTTCCACCGCCGCCGAGGGGCCGAGCGTTGCGAACATCCCGGCCGCGATCACTGCGATTTCGGCTGCTTTCGGATCCGTCCCTGGCTCGGCCGTTACAGCTTCTTTCTGCCTCAGCATCCGGTCGAGGAATCCGGTATCAAGCCTACCCGCGCGAAAATCTTCATTCCGCAAAATGCGCCGGAACAGTGAAATATTGGTCTTGATGCCGCCAACAAAGTATTCGTTCAACGCCCGCGTCAAGCGGCTGATGGCCTGCTCGCGATCCGTCCCATATCCAATCAGCTTTGCCAGCAGCGGATCGTAATCCATCGGCACCGTCCAACCTTCATACATGCCGCTGTCGCGACGGATGCCCGGGCCCGAAGGCGCGAGCAGCAGCGTAATCTTCCCGGGACTCGGGAAATAGTTGTTGTCGGGATCCTCCGCGTAAATGCGGCATTCGATCGCATGCCCTCGGATAGTCACATCCTCTTGAGCGAACGGTAATTTCTCCCCGGCGGCAATTCGAATCTGCAGATGAACCAGGTCCAGACCAGTGACCAACTCGGTAATCGGGTGCTCCACCTGCAGTCGCGTGTTCATCTCGAGGAAATAGAAATTCTTCTGCTGGTCGACCAGGAACTCGACCGTTCCCGCGTTCGTATACCCCGCGGCCTGAGCCACGCGCACCGCGACCTCGCCCATCCTGCACCTCATGTCTGGGTCGACGATCGGCGATGGAGCTTCCTCCACGACCTTCTGATGACGCCGCTGGATCGAGCATTCCCGCTCACCGAGGTAGACCGTATTCCCGTGCTCATCCGCCAGCACCTGCATTTCGATGTGCCGGGGATTCAGAATCGCTTTCTCGATGTAAACTTCACTGTCGCCAAACGAACGTTCCGCCTCACTCCGAGCTCCCTCAAGTGCGGATTTCAGATCCTGCGGCACGTGCACCAGCCTCATGCCTTTGCCGCCGCCACCCGCCGCAGCCTTCAGCATCACCGGATACCCAATTCGAGCCGCCACCTGCTCCGCCTGCTCGAACGATTCGAGGCCGCGTGAAGTTCCCGGCACGAATGGAATGTTGGCGCGCTCCATCGCCTGCCGGGCGCGGGTTTTGGAGCCCATCGCGTCCATGGCCGCCGCCGTCGGGCCGATGAACTTCACTCCCGCGTCGGCGCAGGCCCGAGCGAATTTCGCGTTTTCGGAAAGAAACCCGTACCCTGGATGGATCGCGTCTGCACCCGATCGCTCAGTAACATCGAGAATCTTGGCAATGTTCAGATATGATTCCGACGCTGCGGCAGGTCCGATCGGATACGCCTCGTCAGATTTGCGAACATGAAGTGACGCCCGATCGACATCGGAGTAGACCGCAACAGCGGCAATTCCCATCTCATGACAGGCGCGGATCACTCGCACCGCAATCTCGCCCCGGTTCGCGATGAGAACCTTTTTGAACATATGTCCCAGTGCCAGGCAGTCCGGCGCCTCAATTCAAACCGGATATTCTACTGGAGGTTTGGATTTTACGCTGTGCGTTGGAAGGAGCCTGTCAGGCACGCATAGTATCATCTGAGATTTCCGCATCCATACAGCAATGCTACCGCCTCAATCACCAGCGATCCAGGAGCCCCGCACGTCGGCATCGCGCTCAAGATCTCTCAAAATGGCGAATTGGGCAACCCTGACATTACTGCTGGCGTTCGCGCTGGTCTTACGCTTCGTCTGCCTGGCGTGCAAACCCTTCTGGTCCGACGAGTGTTTCAGCGCGGAGATTGCGAGGCTCAGCTGGGGTAACTTTGCGCACTTACTCTGGTGGCGTGAAGCCAACATGTCGCTCTATTACGTTCTGCTTCGCTTGTGGATCCATTTCGGTTGGGGTGAGTCTTACATTCGAAGCCTTTCAGTTTTGGCCGCAGCGGTCACGCTGCCCGCGATCTATTGGCTGGCGCGGCAGCTCTATGATCGGAAGGTCGCTCTACTCTCCGCTGCCCTTCTCGGCGTTAACGCCTTCCACATTCGCTACTCCCAGGAGGCGCGAAGCTATACCTTGTTCGTGCTGCTGGGAACGCTCAGCTCTGCAT
>Ga0075030_100005872_pt1 | contig 11050 bp, 4 predicted proteins | sample LitLauG_LLR_2012_FD_71393 | JGI IMG/M metagenome (GOLD analysis project Ga0075030, IMG submission 71393) | Freshwater sediment microbial communities from Pennsylvania, USA - Little Laurel Run_MetaG_LLR_2012 | ecosystem: Environmental > Aquatic > Freshwater > Creek > Sediment | place: USA...
CAGCTTCTGCCGCTCCAGATCCTGGATCACATACTTCATCTCGAGCGTCGACTTCACCAGCAGCCCGCTCAGCCCGATTGCGTCGGCGCCGTGTTCCTGCGCCGCGCGAATAATCGCATCTCCCGGCTGCTTGATCCCAAGATTGACGACCTTGAATCCATTGTTCGACAAGATGATGTCGACCAGGTTCTTGCCAATGTCGTGGACGTCGCCCTTCACCGTAGCCAGCACGATCGTGCCCTTCTGCGATCCGGCCTTTTTCTCCATCTTGGGCTCAAGGTATGCCACCGCCGCCTTCATCACTCCGGCTGAATCGAGCACGGAAGGCAACTGCATCTTGCGCGCGCCGAACAGGTCGCCGACCGTCTTCATCCCATCCAGCAGAACGGTGTTGATTAGTTCCAGCGGAGAGTAGTTCGCGAGCGCCTCGTCCAGCAGGCCTTCCAGGGACTTCTTGTTCGCTCCCTCGCCCACCGACTTTTCCCCGTTGATGATGGCAAACTTTAGCTTGTCTTCCACCGACAGCGTATCCACATGAGCGGTGGTCGATGCCGCTGGCTTGCCCTTCATGCCGGCGAAGTGCTGCATGTATTTCTGCAGCGGATCGCCCGCAGATTCATCACGGAAAATCAGCTTGCGCGCCAGATCGACTTCTTCCTGCGGAATCTTGTAGAGAGGATAGATCTTCGTGTAGTTGACGATGGCCATGTCGAGTCCATGGTCCACCGCTTCATGCATGAACACCGAATTCAGCACCCGCCGGGGATACGCATCCAGCCCGAACGAAATATTGCTCACGCCGAGGATTGTTTTCACGGAAGGCAGTTCTTTCTTGATCCGCTCAACCGCTTTCAGTGTCTCGATTCCGGCCGTTCGGTAATCTTCCTGCCCCGTCGAAATCGGTAAAGTCAGCGCGTCAAAAATCAGGTCGGTGCCGTCGAGGCCGTACTTCTTCGTTGCCAGATCGAAAATCCGATGTGCGATGGCGACTTTCTTGTCGGCCGTCAGCGCCATGCCGTCTTCATCGATCGTCAGCGCAATCACGGCCGCGCCATACCGCTTCGCCATGGGCAATACTTTCGATGTTCGCTTCTCCCCATCCTCCAGATTGATCGAATTGATAATGGCGCGCCCTGGAATTCGCTTGAGCGCCTCTTCGACCACATCGGCCTCAGTCGAATCGACCAGGATCGGCGCCGGAACCCGCGTCGCGATCCTTTCCAGAATCGACGTGATGTATCCCTTTTCGTCCTCGCCCACGATCGCGCAGCACAGATCCAGCATGTGCGATCCTTCATTCACCAACTTCTTCGCCAACGCCAGAATGTCATCGTATTTCTTACCCTGCACCAGCTTCCGGAAATGCTCGACACGTGTTGTCGTATTCATTTCCTCGGCTACGATCAGAGGTTTGGGTTCCAGATCTAGAGGAACGGAGGTGTAAGCGCTCGATGCCGCTCCCACGCGTTTCACGTCGCGCTTGGCCGGTTCAACGCCAGAAACCGCGTCCACCACGGCTTTCAGATGTTCCGGCGTTGTCCCGCAGCATCCACCTACGATGCGAACGCCGTAATCCTTCACAAAGTGCTTGTGATACTCCGCGAGTTCTTCAGGCGACAATCTGTAAACCGGGTGCCCGCCCACGTTCTCCGGCAGCCCAGCATTCGGCAATACCGAGACTTCCTTGCTCGAGTTCAGCGCAAGATAGCGGACCGCGTCGTTCATCTCCTTCGGACCGGTCGCACAATTCAGGCCGATCGCGTCCACCTCGAAGGGTTCGAGCGCGGTCAAGGCCGCCCCTATCTCGGTGCCCAGCAACATGGTCCCAGATTCCTGCAGCGTGACCTGAACCTGTACCGGCAGGCGTTTGCCCGCCTTCCGCATCGCTTCCAGCACGCCGATGGCGGCGAGCTTGGCTTGCAGCAGATCCTGCGCCGTCTCGATGAGCAGCACATCCACTCCGCCTTCGATCAGCGCGGCAGCCTGCTCTTCGTAGGCCTCCACCATGGCGTCGAATCCGATGTGGCCCAGCGAAGGCAGTTTCGTCGTCGGCCCCATCGATCCCGCCACGAATCGCGGCTTGTCCTTCGTGGAAAACTGCTGCGCGACTTCCTTCGCAAGTTGCGCGGCCTTCACGTTGATCTCGCGCACGCGATCCCGCAGTTCAAACTCTCCGAGCACGATGCTGGAACCGCCAAACGTGTCGGTTTCGACGATGTCACAGCCAACGCGAAAGAAGTCGGCGTGAATCTCCCGAATAATATCCGGACGGCTCAGCACCAGCACTTCGCTGCAGTTCTCCTTGCCCCAGTAATCGTCCAGGGTAGGATTCCGCTTCTGAATGTTGGTGCCCATCGCACCGTCGTAAATCACGACGCGTTCTTTCACAGTTCGCAGAAAATCAGCCATCAATTCCTCACTCCCTCAGCTTCCAGGGCGAAGCATTCGCAGCTTCGTTTACTTATCCGCGTTGATTCGCGTGAATCCGTGGCCAAGAAGTTGATTTCCTCACATGCACGAACGCCGGTCTCGAATGGACCGGCGTGTCGTTGGATTTCGAAAACTTGTCTGGAAGCTTAGCTCCCCGGCACCATCTGTGCTGGCGCCCCCCCGTCCACGTCGGCTTGATTGAAGATAACGTTCGCTCCCATGTGTGCTGGCCGGGGGGCCAGCATTTGCTCCTTGCGGTAAATCAGATTGGAAGCGTTGAACGTCGCCAACTCAAATCCATGCCCGTGCGTGATCGCGTCGGTGGGACAAGCCTCCACGCAATATCCGCAGAAAATACATCGGTTGTAATCGATGTTGTAAACCTTGGCGTAGCGCTCGGCTCCGCTGACGCGGTTTTCTGCGGTATTCTCAGCCGCTTCAATGTAAATGCAGTTCGACGGACACGCCGCCGCGCACAAGAAGCAAGCCACGCACTTCTCCAGCCCGTTCTCATCGCGCTGAAGCACGTGCGCCCCGCGGAATCGGGCTTCGAACCTCGCTCCACGCAGCGGCCCCTTGCCATCAGGGTAGTTCTCCACCGTCGTAGGCTGAAACATCTCCATGAAGGTGATGCTCATGCCCTTGGCAATGGCCGCAATGTTCTTCAGCACCGGCATATGACATTCAGTATACCGAAAGATGCCGCGGCCCGTACCGCCCGCGTCCAATAGAAAAGGCGACCATCACCAAGCTGATCGCCCTTGTCGCCACGCGCAGTCTTAGGTTGAATTTGGAACTTGATTACTACTCGAACCTAAGCTCCTCAGAAAGTCAGGTGCACCGACAATTGCAGGAACCGATTGCTCCCCACGGTCTGCCGGATGACTCCATAGTTGTTCGGATTGGGGTTGCCGGCCGCCAGGATCTGGGTCATGTCCTGAGGGAAGCAGGGATAGGGGTTAAAGCACCCGTTGAGCGCAAAGTTGCCGTTCGGAGCATCGAAACTCGGGTGATTGAACAGGTTGAATGCATCGGCTTGGAATTTCAGCGCAGCACGCTCCGTAATCTTGAAATTCTTGATCAACGACAAATCGAACCGCAGTTGGAACGGAGCACGAAAAATGTTGCGGCCGTTCGGCCCATAGCCGGTTTCCTGGGTGTCGCAAATCGGTACTCCGCCGACGGTTTTGCCGCACGGCGGAACTCCGCTTTGGCCGGGGCTGAGGTAGGGGATCGAGAAGTCATTCGGATTGATATATGGAATCCTCACTCCGGCATTGGGGCCCGAGCTGAAGAAATTGTCGGTCCCTCCCTGGGTCGCCTGTTTGGGCGAGACTCCGGGCGCCAGCGGAAGAATCGGATTCGTGATGAAGTCGTCGGCACTGAAGAAAATACTGGCCGCGGTTCCGGAAAAATCGATCACGCTGAATGGCTGACCGCTCTGAGCGACCGTAACCCCCTGGATGCCCCAGCCGTTGGCTACCTTGTTGACGAATCCGGATCCAGTCTTCAGAGTTGGAAGCAGATAAGCGTAGCTAATGGTGAAAACGTGCGTGCGGTCGAAATCCGAAGGGGCATAAGCAACGGAGGGCTGAAGGGGATTGTTTCCGTTGAAGAAAAGCCCGGCACCCAGTCCGCTACCTTCATCGATTGAACGCGAGTAGGTATACGAAGCATTCACCATCAAACCGTGCGACATTCTCTTCGTCGCCTGCAACTGCAGCGCGTTGTAATTGGAGACACCCTCGGCCCTCCAAAAGTCCGCGTTGGGATTGAAGCCGATATAAGGAGTCCGCAATGCCGTGTTCCCATCGGAACCGGAGAACGCTCCGATGGTGGTTTGTATCTGTTCGGTCGTGAGCGGATCCGGAAAAGAGTTGGGCGGAAAAACCGCAGCTTGGAACCCGTACGAGTAAATCTGCCCGTTGATGGGGTTGGTCGGCGTGGCCACGCCCGGCTGGTTGAAAGGAATCGGGATCGGCTGATGCACGCCATGATTGCCGATGTAGGCCAGGGTCAGCACCACGTCATTCTTCGGCTGCCACTGCAAGTCCAAACTCCAGTTTTCCGAGTAGGGCAGTTTATTCGCTGGATCGTAGCCGCCAAACAGGAAATCGAAGGCCGGAGTCAGGTTGAAGTCGGGCGCGCAGGTCGGGGTGAAAGGTGCATCGCAGCCGGCCAAAGCAGCTTGATTGTGGACCAGCGTTGCAACTCCGTTGAGAGTACTGGGAGGCGGTTGAAGGGGTTTCGTACCGAAGGGGGCGTTGGCCAGACACTGATTACCCGTGCTTGTGCTGCACGAGGCGTTCACCGGAACCGTGAAAGGCTCCTGCGTCGTGACGCTGAAGGGCCCGCTGATCCCCAGACCCGCGCTGGCGGAAAGCTCGCTAAAATATTCGCCCCTGTCCGCGAAGATCCCAAAACCGCCGCGAACCACAAAATTCTTGAGTTGCGATGGACTCCAGGCAAATCCGATGCGCGGGGCAAACATCCATTGCCGCCCCGTGAGTGTCGAATTGCTGACGTTCTTAAAGCCAAACGCCTTGTTGTTTCCTGCTACCACCAGGCCAATCGCGGGCTCGCCATTTGCCAAGGTCCCGAACGAGTCGGTGGCCAGATTGTAGTTGTAATCGGAGGGATAGAAGTTGGTCAGCAACCCGTCCTTCTCATAGAGGGGGCCGTCCCAATCCCAGCGCAGGCCAAGATTCAGCGTGAGATTCGATTGAACCTTGAAACTGTCTTGCGCAAACACGCCGGCCGACCGCGAGCGGAAATGGCGATTGGTTTCACCGTTCAGGAACTGGCCGCCGCTGTGGTCCGATCCCAGCGTTCCGGTCAGGAAGTCGGCGAAGGTATTAAAGGCGAAGTTCGCGACTTGGTTCTCCCGGTTCACCACATTTAGCTGGGCGTAATCGAAGATGCCGCCGAAAGCCCACGAATGACGGCCGTGAACCCAGTGGTACACGGAGGAGCCTTCATGCTGGTTTTGGAAGATTCCAGCGTTCGCGAAGTTGGTGGAGGGCCCGATGCTCATCTGGTTGCCGTGGAAAGCCGGCACAACTCCGCCCCCCTGGATGGCCGCGCCGGCATCGGCGTTGGAGATGGTGATGCCGGGAAAGCGTGTGCTCCCCAGAAGGTTGAGGCCCACAGCTGCCGGAGTCAGCGACTGCGACGTCGTCGCGTTGGCCACCTCGCGGATAAAACCGTAGCGGTTCTCCCAGGTCGTATTCGGAGTCAAAACCGTTGTGTCATCCAGGGAAATCAGCTGGCTCGCCGCGTGCATCGTTTGGGGAAAGCCCAGTACCTGGCTGACTGCGAAGGGAATCGTTGTCGGATCGCTTTGAAAGTAGTACTTCCCGGCAAGACGATTCTTTTCGCCGAAGTTGTAGTCGATATTTCCATTAAGCTGTTCCGCGTTGAACTGGCTCGATGGGCCTTTCACGAATGCATTGAAAGCCTGATCCCCGGTCTCCGGGTTTGGAGCGTTCTCTGAGGGGATGATGTACTGCCCGCTCGAGGTCTTGGCCTGGAGAATCGACAGCGCTACCGGATCCAGTTGGCTGACCGTGATGCAGGCCGGCGTGTCGGACTGGCCACAGTTGTTATTGGTGTTGACCAGATTTACGAGGGTTGCCTGATCCGTCCTGTTGCTGTCGGTGAGACCTGGGAGCGTTGGGACGCCGTTGAATGCCCCACTGAGAGCGTCGCTGATTCGCTGTCCCTGATAAGAAGCAAAGAAAAACATCTTGTCTTTCTTAATGGGGCCACCCAGCGTCACCCCGAATACGTTGCGGTGCAGCGGAGGGGCGCCGGAAAAGAAGGGATTGACTGCGAGAAAAGTGGGCGCTGCATCGAACATGTTGTTTTGGAAATATTCGTAAGCCTGCCCATGAAGATGGTTCGTGCCCGACTTGGTCGTGGTTTCGATGTGAGCGCCGCTGGCTGAACCCATCGATGCGTCGTACATCGAGGTCGCGACATGAACTTCTTGAATGGTCTCCACCGGCGGGGTCGGCATCGCCTGGCCGATCGCGTCGAATACTGAGCTGTTGGTTTGGACCTGGCCGCTGATTCCAAAAATTTCACCGGTATTCAGCGTGAAACGGCTGTCGGCGATGTTGCTGGTCGAATTTCCGTTAAATAGGTTGTTCGCGTTCACGCCGTTGAATGTGAACAGATTGCTGGTATCACGCTGGCCATTTGCGACGATGCCCTGGTTGCCGAGTCCCTCGTTCGACCCCGATCCCGATAGAAAGTCCGCTTGCACACCGGGCGCCAGGATGGCGAGCTGCGTAAAGCTTCCGGTGCCGAGCGGCACCGCTTCTATCTGTTCGGTGCCCAGTGTGTAGCCATTCGTCGTATCCGTTTCATTGAGAAGGGGCGTCCCTTCCACCGTTACCGTCGACGTCACCGCTCCCGGCTTCAGCTTGGCATTGACTGTGGCGGTGCGGTTGCCCTGCACAATAATCTGGGGATAGACCGCGGTATCGAATCCGTCTTTTGTGAATCTGACCTCGTAGGTTCCAATCGGCAGATCGGCGATGTTGAACGAGCCATCGTTCTTGCTCTGCGCTGACACCTCCAGATTCGTGGCCAGCGCGCGTGCCTTGACGCTCGCCCCCTGCACAACCGCACCGCTGCTGTCGGTGACGGTCCCGTTCATCGAACCAAGCGTCTGTTGTCCCATCGCATGGGGTGCGAGGCAGGTGATGCTGGCAATGATGCCGACCACAACAAGACGGAAAAGCTTCGAACGAAGGAAACAAGCAAAGAAGCTTTGGCTCTTCACTGGCAATCTCCTCAGAATTATGTGTTGGAACCGTCCCGTAGCAGACCTAATGGGCGCCGTTATAGCAGACCCGCCTGAACACCTTCAAGGATCGGACCTATGATTTTTCGTTAATTTTTCTTCAGGTTTGCAGATAGGTCCGGGCGCTCGCCGGGCAGTACTTTCCTTGGTCGCCCGGGTCGAGCGCGACTTTGCTCCCCGCAGAAGCTATTCTCTGATGGTGCACTCCGCGAAGAATGAGCAAGGTCGCGTCCGCGCAGGATTGTGCGATCACTGCTGTTTCGTGCGGCTAATCCACTCCGACCGCGGATCTACCTTTTACTTGTGTGAGCGCTCAGCAACCGATGCGAGCTTCCCCAAGTATCCGCGCCTGCCGGTGCTGCGTTGTTCGGGCTACGAACCCTTACCTGCGACGGAAGAACGCCGTTGCAAATAGCGAGTTGCAGGTCCCACCGAGCGTGATCGCCATCACTGCTCAGCGTTTTGCGCCAGCGCAGAATTACTTCGAGTCTCGATCTGAACGTCAGACAGGAATCGAATCATGCTGTTGAAGATTCTGGCCACGGGCGCGATCGTACTATTCATCGTTTGAATCGTTGCCGTGCTCCAGGGCTGGAGCAAGAGCACAACCACCGATCATTGGATCGGCGTTGCCTTCGTGCTGGTGTTCGGCGTCGCCGCCGCTTGGGGGGCGCGGATACTATTCGGGTTGTGGCGCTGAACTCGCATTCCAGGTTTCAGAAGGGAAGACGATGCTACCCAACGCATTCGCGGGTCGTGCCAAGCGGCCAACCGAGTCGGAACTCGCTTCAGTCCTTGGACCTGTGGATGCCTTGTGGCACGAGCTCGTCACCGAACTGAGACGCGACCTCAAACTGGATGCCGCAAAGTGGAACAGTTCTTCTGTCAAGGCAGGTTGGACGCTGCGCCTGCAACTGAAGAAACGCAACATCGTGTATCTGGGTCCTCGGACCGGATGTTTTCTAGCCTCTTTCATTTTTGGAGACAAGGCGGTTGCAGCGGCCCGGAAGAGCAAGCTTCCACGGCATGTCCTGAAAATCATCGACCAAGCTAGACGCTACCCCGAGGGAACAGCCGTGCGGATTGAAGTGCACGGAGCCAAGGATACGGATGTGGTAAAAACGCTGGCTAGAATTAAGCTAGAGAACTAATCTTCAAGCCGATCAAGCGTCCGCATCATCCGATCCCCAGTTCCTTCGCGAGTGCCTTCCACTTGCTGTCGACCAGCGCCTTGGTCTTTGCGTCCATTACAATCTCGTCGGGCCACGGACGGCTGAAGCCCTCGCTCGCCCACTTGCGCGTGGCGTCAATGCCCATCTTCGACCCGTAATTCGGCAGGCGCGAGGCGTGGTCGAGCGAATCCACCGGCCCGAGCGTGAATTGAATATCGCGCTCCGGGTCGATGTGGTTGAAGACTTTCAACACCACATCGGCCAGATCCTGCACGTCAACGTCGTGGTCCACCACGACAATGCATTTCGTGAACATGGCCTGACCCAGCGACCAGATCGCGTTCATCACCTTACGCGCCTGTCCCGGGTACGACTTCTTGATCGAGACGATCATCAGGTTGTGAAACACACCTTCAATCGGCAGGTTCACATCGACCAACTCGGGGATGGTGAGTTTCATGAGCGGCAGAAAAATGCGCTCCACCGCCTTGCCCATGTACGCGTCTTCCTGCGGAGGCTTGCCCACGATCGTGGTGGCATAGATCGGATCTTTCCGGTGTGTAATGCAGCTGACGTGAAATACGGGATAGAGATCCTCGAGCGAATAGAAACCGGTGTGATCGCCGAACGGGCCTTCGCTGCGCAGTTCGTCAAGATGAACGTGCCCCTCGAGCACAATTTCGCTCGACGCAGGAACCTCCAGGTCGACCGTCTCGCACTTCACCAGCTCAACCGGTGCCCCACGCAGGAATCCCGCGATCATGTATTCCTCGACGTCGGGCGGGGCGGGAACAATCGCCGAAAAAGTCACAGCCGGATCGGTGCCGATCGCGACCGCAACTTCCATTTTCCCAGAAGGCCGCTCTCCTTCGGCCAGCACGCTGCCCCCAGAACTTCGCGCCATCAGATCCACTGCGGCTGACTTTCCCTCCACAGCAGCGCGCATGCGATCCCGTGCATGCTCCGCCGCCACCTTCTGTCGCTGCCAATGCATTCCCGTGGAGCGTTCGTCATAAACCTGCATGCGGTACATGCCCAGGTTGCGCTTGCCGGATCGCGGATCGCGCGTAGTCACGCAGGGCAGCGTGATAAATCGCCCGGCGTCTTTGGGCCAGCATTGCAGGATCGGGAAGTCGAGAAGGGAAAAATTGTCGCGCTCGATCACTTCCTTGCACGGCCCCGTCGGCACTGCACGCGGGAACAGCTTGCCCGCTTCAGTCAAAAGCGGCAGCATCTTCAGCTTGTCTAGAAATCCCTGCGGCGATTTCACGTCCATGAACATGCGAATGCGGCCCACGATCTCGTCGAAGGAATTCACACCGAGCGCCAGCTTCATGCGCGTCTCGGACCCAAATTGATTGATCAGGACCTGAGAGGCCGGGTGTCCTTTGACATTCTGAAAAAGCAGCGCCGGCCCCCCAGGAGCCCCGCGGGCATCGCGCCCCTTGGAAACCCGGTCGGTGATTTCAGCAATTTCAAGAATCGGATCAACTTCAGTCTGAACGCGTTTCAGTTCGCCCGCGCGTTCAAGCACAGCGATCCACTGGCGTAGGTCGTCGAAAGGCAAAGGATTCCTCGTTTGTTTGACCGACGATTATACCGATCCTGTGTGGGACCGGGTCTTTGACCCGGTCAGGCCGAGCAAAGCTCGGCTGCTTACTTCCGTTGTTCCAGCTTCACACTCGCCGTCACCGGCTGCCCATCGCGCAGCACTTTCACCTCGACCACATCTCCCACCTTGCTGCGCCGCAACGCATCGGTGAAGTCGTAGAGGTTCTTGATCGGCTTAGCCCCGAACTGCACCAGCACATCTCCCGCCTTGAACCCCGCTTTCGCCGCCGGCGAATTCGGCTTCACATCCGAAAACTTCACGCCGTTTTCCGTCTGCCCAAAGTCCGGGATCGATCCGAAGTAGGGTCCATATCCTCCGCCACCGCCGCCCGCCGGAGGCTTGTCTTCGGCCACAACCTGGAACGCCGGTGCATCCGCCGCGGTCGCCAGTCGCACTGTCACGTCCTCGACCAAATCAAGCAGCCGTGCCGCCGAAGGAGCATTGATCTTGTCCCAAGTGTCCGACGGCTTGTGGTAGTCAGAGTGAAGGCCCGAGAAGAAAAACAGCACCGGAATCTTCTTCGACACGAACGACGTGTGATCGCTCGAGGCGTAGCCTCCCGCGGAATATTCGATCTTGAAGGGCGCGTCTTTCTGCGCCTGTTCGAGTACCGCCTTGAAAGTCGAGCCCGTGCCGACGCCGCCGATATAAACTTTGTCGTCCTTGATGCGGCCGATCATGTCCATGTTAATCATGGCTACGGCCTTGGCGAGCGGGCGCGTCGGATCTTTCACCCACGCGGCCGAGCCGAGCAGGCCAAGTTCTTCTCCCGCGAAGTCCATAAACAGGATGCTGCGCTTCAGTTGGCCACGCTGCGGCGCAAGCAGGTGCGCAAGTTCCAGAACTCCAGCGGTTCCGCTGGCGTTGTCGTCGGCCCCGGGATGAATCTGCCCGATCTGCGATGGTGCCAGGGAATCGAAGTTGCCGCGGCCGAGATGATCGTAGTGCGCCCCCACGATCACGTACTCATCGGTCTGCCCCGGCAGCCACGCCAGGACGTTATTGACCGTGGCGCGCGTAGTCTCA
>Ga0075030_100005873_pt1 | contig 11049 bp, 11 predicted proteins | sample LitLauG_LLR_2012_FD_71393 | JGI IMG/M metagenome (GOLD analysis project Ga0075030, IMG submission 71393) | Freshwater sediment microbial communities from Pennsylvania, USA - Little Laurel Run_MetaG_LLR_2012 | ecosystem: Environmental > Aquatic > Freshwater > Creek > Sediment | place: USA...
CCGTTATCTGCTGCTCAAGGCCAAGCGACTGGCGGTCAGCAACCTCGAACTCCTCGCCGTACGCAGAATCGGCAAACCCGCGTAATATGCCCACTTTGTCAGATTCTCGCTCAGAGGGCCAAATTAATGTTCTCGAACCGGCACCGCTTGACCGTCAGTCCCTTGGAGCCAGCAATGAACTGAGTGCCGGCCCAAATCGCAATATCCGTATTGCGGATGGTGAGACCCTCAAAGTAGTTATAGTTGGCGGCTTTGACATTGAACAGATTGAAGTTGCCATTGCCATCGAAGATCACGTCCCCATCCCCTGCCCCTTTGATTACGATAGGTTTTTCGGACGTTCCACTGGCAGTCAAATAGTAGGTCCCCTCAAAAGGAGTGGTCGCATTGATGGAACGATCGCCCGTGTAGTACTCCGGGTGATATTTGTAAAGTCCAGCGTGCACAAGAATGGTGTCACCGGCTTGACTCGAGGCCTGCCGGCTGTCACCGTGTCTCCGCCGCCGCAATAGTAGTTGTAGGCGCACATGAGGGCCTCGAAAGCCGGCTCCATTTTCGGTCCCTTGTAGCTTGGAGGATACACATGGAAGACGCGGCCACCGGCGTCTGGCTTTGGTTCGGGGCGCGTTCGCACCGTTACTGTTTTGGTCGCGGTTCTTTCATTTTGCCCGCCGATACCATCCGGGTCTGACATGACGAACCGGCATTCGTACTCCGTGTCGGGCTGCAGATCCAGAATGCTTCCCGCGAACATGTTGGGCGAGATGACATCGAATACCCCCTGGTTTTGATAGACCCGTTCGCCCTGAAGGCGTAGAAGCGGCAACGCCACCTTCCACTGGCTCTCGCCCCGCTGGCGGTACGACACCTCGACCTGCGCATTGCGGTTGCCGTCGCCCTCAATCAGCCATTCGAAGCCAAGGTTGATCAGCGTGGGATGGTCGATGACGAACTCGCCGGGCCGGACCTGGTTGCCGTTATCTGCGCCGGCGGCCCTTTCGCAGTTTCCAAACAACCCCCACAGCAGCGAAGCAGCGCTGAGGGCAACCAGCGTCTTCGTGTTCATGAGGCATACCATATCACACCCGAAGAAAGGCGATCAATGATAGAGCGGTGGAGTGGGAGGACTGCCCCGAATACCGCCAACTCTCAGGGTCTCCCGTGTTCTGGTCGTTTCTTAACAAATTACGATCATATATGATAGATCATTGACAGACGTCTGCGATGATGATATAACCGTCCTTGCCTCGATCGGGCTCAACAGGTCCCCGATCGATCAGGCAATCGCTCATTCGGGTTTCAGGAGTGACAGCAAATGGAAAATCGCCAAAGTTCGAAAGAAAGCAACGGCTCTGCCGCGAAACGCAGGGCCAATGGCGCTTTGACGCGCCGGGAATTGATGGGAGCTTCGTTGCTGGGAGCTGGGTTGGCAGGCACTGCTACCACGCCATTAGAGGCAGCGAGCACCCACGGTTGTCAACCGGCAAAACCTATCATCGACGGCCACGTTCACCTCTGGAAACTCCCGCGCAACGCGCCACCCATGAGCGACTTCGCCACTTTCCCTACCGGCTGCTGCGGGTCCGTCCCATGGATGGAAGTGGATCGTCTGGTCCCGGATTACAACGCCCGCGTCGGCGGTCCGGAAGTAGACAAGCTGGTGTTGATCGAGTCCAGCGTGGGAGTACCGCCGGACAAGATCATTCAATCGAACCTCTGGATGCTGCAGACCGCTGCGGCTGAGTCCAAAATCCTATCGGTAGTGGGGAATCTGGATGTCACCCAGGCGCCTTCCAGCTTTGCCCAGCAGGTGGCTCAGTTGTCTGCCAGCAAGCAATGGGTCGGCATCCGCATCGGCGGCGGGATCTTCCAGCCAGGCATGCCTCAGTCTCTTTCCAATCTCAAGCCAAATGTGCAGACCAACCTGACGCTGCTGGCCAGCAAGGGATTGGAGATCGACACGCTCGGAATTACAGGGGCCGCACTCAGCCAGATCGGCGCTGCCGTGCCGGGGCTCACGATTGTGATGGACCATTTCGCCGGGAAGCCCACAAACTTCAACGTCGAGGCTTCGTGGCAGGCCGATATGGTGGCTGCGGCAAACTATCCCGGCCTGAATGTCAAGGTCTCGGATGTCCACAAGCTGAGCGCACAGTCCGTGACCGGCCACCCGGCCGGCTTAACGCAGTTTCAGCCCGTTGCCGATCCAGCGCCGTATGCGCCTACGCTGGAGTTTCTGTGGAACACCTTCGGCGCCGATCGGCTGATCTTCGGCACGAACTGGCCCGTGAGCGACGCCGGGGGCCTCTTCGTGGATAGCATCGACCTGGAAATTGGCATCATTGAGAACTTTCTGACCGACCGGTTCTCAGGGGGCAGAGACAGAATCATGTACCAAAATGCCTTGCGAGTGTATAGTCCCCGCAAATAGCCAGAAGTTCGGCCTAGATCAATTCGAGAGGTATCCACCGTGACTTGTCTACGTTCGACATGGGTTCTGCTGCTTGCACTGAGTTCGGGAGCGTTCGCCCAGACAGCGACCAGCGTCATCTTTGGCACCGCTACCGATGCCAGCGGGGCCCCTATTCCAAACGTAACCGTGACTGCTACCGCCACGGCGACCGGGGTTGCCACTAAGGTTGTGACGAATGAATCCGGGAACTACATCTTTCCCAACCTGCAGCCCGGTACTTACACCGTCTCCTGCGAAGCTCCCGGATTTCGCAAAGCCGAAGTAGGCAATGTTCTGGTGGAGGTCAACCAGCGAGGCCGCGTCGACTTGGCGATGCAGGTTGGTGAGGTCCGGGAAGTGGTTGCAGTGCAGGCCAACGTGACCACGGTGGATACCTTCAGCTCCACGGTCAAAGAAGTGGTGGACTCGGGCCGTGTCCGCGAATTGCCGTTGAACGGACGCCAGACGCTGCAACTGCAAACGCTGCTGCCTGGCGCGGTCAACGTGCCTTCGGGCTCGGCCGCATCCCTGATCGCGATCAATACAGCGCTCAGTTTCGCCGTCAACGGCACGCGGGCGAATTCTTCGTCCTACACGCTGGACGGCGGGCTCAACATGGACGCTTACAATAACCTGGCGGCGGCCTTTCCGAATCCCGACGCGCTCCAGGAGTTCAGCATGCAGACTAACGCCTATAGCGCCGTCTACGGACGTGACGCCGGAGCGGTGGTGACTATGGTGACCAAATCCGGCACGAACGAGATCCATGGCTCGCTATTCGAGTTCCTGCGCAACGACAAGTTGAATACCCGCAACTTTTTCGCGGCTGGCGTGGATCCGCTGCGGCGCAATCAATTCGGAGGCACGATGGGCGGCCCGGTAAAACTCCCCGGCTACAACGGCAAAGACCGCACATTTTACTTTCTCTCGCTGGAAGGGACCCGGCAGGTGGCAAGTTCCACCTTCTCCAACGTGGTAGTGCCAAGCGCGCTGGAGCGGGTGGGCGATTTCTCGCAGTCGAAAATGCCGGCCGGTCGCGCCGTCGCGGCGCCCGAAACCGTGACGCCGGCCAACCCCACTGGCATTCCGTTTCCCGGCAACATCGTTCCCACGTCGCGGCTGGACCCGGTGGCAGTGAACTTCATAAAGAATTTCATGCCGCTACCCAACCGTGCTGGCAACATCGCCGTCTACCAGCTTTCACTTCCCACCAACGACGCTCAGTTGACGATGAAGATCGATCACTCCTTTTCAGCGGCCAATAAGTTGAGCCTGCGCTACTTCTGGGATGACTTCACGGTCGAGCAGAATGCCGCCTTGCCGGCCTTCAATTCCACCAACAACTGGGTGACCCATAACGCCACGCTGAACGACACGCACATTTTCAGTCCGGCTATCGTGAACACCTTCAACTTCACGTTCGCCCGCAATACGTTCATCCGCAGCCCGCTGGTCACCTCGCCCGCGAAAAACTGGGCGGACCTGGGCTGCAAATCCTGCGTCTCGCTTTCGCCTCCAGGCGTGCCTACCGACTGGGCGCTATCCGTTTCCGGCGGTCTGAACCTACGTGTGAATACCAACTACTTCAGCTACATGCAGAATTATCAGTTTTCCGACACGCTGAGCATCACCCGGGGAAACCACCTCTTCTCACTAGGCGGCGACCTGGAATATGTGCGCCGCAACGGCCGCGAATTCTTTCAGAAGGATACTCAGTTCGCCGTGGATGGAACGCGCAGCGGGTCGCTGTACGGATACGCCGACTTCATGTTGGGCGCAGCCGCGAACGTGTACCAGAACAGCCCGATCTCTTCTTTTCAGTTCAAATACACGCCCATCTTGTATGCTCAGGATGACTGGCGCATCTCACGCCGCCTCACGCTCAACCTGGGACTGCGCTGGGAGCCATTCCTGAACGCGAAAGAGGGCCGCGACAATCTGGGCGCGTTCCGCCCGGGCCAGAAATCCACCGTGTATCCCAATGCCCCCATAGGAGCGCTGTTTGTAGGCGACGCCGGCATTCCGAATGGAGTTGTGCCGAACCGATGGGGACGATTTGGCCCGCGTGTCGGGTTCGCATTCGACCCCACCGGCGCTGGCAAGACCAGCATCCGCGGCGGATACGGCATCTTCTCGGCGAACCAGCGCCTGGTGACGCTCAACAGCAATCCGACGAATCAGCCATTCTCGCTGGGGCTGCGCACGTTTGCCGTTCAACTCTCCGACCCATACGCAGCGGCGCCACAAATTCTCCAGCAACTGCAAGCGTACACCCCCACTTCCAACGCTCAGGATCGCGCGGCCCGGCAGTTCATTCTGCCTCTGGCCGTGAATTCGGTCGATCCGAACTTCACCGGTGGATATAATCAGCAATGGAACCTCAATGTTCAGCGCGAGTTGCCGGCACACATCGTATTGACTCTGGGATACGTGGGGTCCAAGGGCACCAAACTTTATGCGGGCGAGAACCTGAATCCGGCGATTTACATCCCAGGCGCTTCCAGCACCACCAATGTGGATTCACGCCGCATCTATCAGGGATTCACAACAATCATCAGTGGGATGTCGATCGCCAATTCGACTTACCATGCCCTGCAGGCGAACTGGAACCGCCGGTTCGGAGCGGGGTTCTCCGTGCTTGGCTCGTTCACCTGGTCTAAAGCGCTGGATCTGGCCTCGAACGATGGCGGCGGCGGCCTTGGCAACCAGGCATCCAATCCGTTTCGGTATAGCACAGACAAAGGCCCGGCCGATTTCGACGTGGAGCGCCGCTTCGTAACCTCTTTCCTGTGGGAGATGCCCTTCTTCCGGAGTGCCAAGAACTGGCGGCGCGCGGTCCTGGGTGGCTGGCAGCTCAACGGCATCCTCACCCTGCAGAGCGGACTTCCGTTCAGCGTAACCTCGGGAACCGACCGCAGCCTGGCGGGAGTGGGGGCGGACCGTGCGGACGTGAACGGCGCGGCCCATACGTTCAACAACTCCGATCGCTCTGCCAAGATTCAGAAGTTCTTCGATACGTCCGTCTTCTCGCTGCCCGCGTTGGGCACGTTCGGCACCTCCAGTCGCAATTTCCTTTTTGGCCCGGGGATTGAGAATTTCGACGCCGGCCTGTTTAAACGGTTCGCCCTGACCGAGCGCAGGCAGTTTGAACTGCGATGGGAAGTCTTCAATTCGCTGAACCGGCCTAATTTCCTGAATCCAGTCAACGGGTTCACCAATCCGCTGTTAGGAAGATTGACCAGCGCGCGCGATCCGCGCATCATGCAAGTTGCGTTGAAATTCTACTTCTAGCTTTGCCGAACTAGAGACGATGAAGGTCAGTCCCAATGTTCCCGGAGCCAAGGATGGCGACTTTGGTCTTGTCAGGAAGGGCGGTAAGATTATCAAGCACGATTGAAAGGAACCATGTGGAACTGACTATCGACAAGATGATCGGCGAATTCGAACGCGGCGCCATGACACGGCGCCAGCTAGCTCTTTCCATCAGCGCGCTCTTTGCTGCCACGCGATCCGCATCGGCCGCGCCAGACATGAAAGCCGTAAGCCTGAACCACGTCACGGTAAAGGTCGCGGACGTTCAGCGCACGTCGAAATTCTACCAGGAAGTCTTCGGGATGCCGCTGAAGCAGCATTCGGATAAGACGCATATACTGGGTGTCGGAAAGAGCTTCTTCGGCATTGAACAAAAGCCGGGCGGCCCTGCCCTGGATCATTACGACTTTGGAATCGCCAATTTCAACGCCGATGAAGTGACAGCGAAGCTCAAGGCACGCAATCTGAAATTGGAGCCGGGTGGGACCAAGGAATCGTTCAAATTCTGGGACCCCGACGGCTTTTTGGTTCAGCTGAACGGGGCTGATTATGAGGGCCATGTGGGCCAGTAACTCGCATACATACAAATGATTGGCCGTCGAAGTTTTCTGAGCGGTTTGGCAGTCATCTCGGGAGCCCTGTCGCGGATCGCCGGGCAGCCGAAACGCCGGCTGCGGATCGGTCACACGGGGATCACGTGGGGCTTCCAGCCCGACGATGCCTGCGCGGCCATTCGCGATGTCGGCAGTTTAGGGTTCGAGGGCTATGAGACCTTCGGCGAGTATCTCGACGCTTGGGAATTGAAGGGCGGGCTCAAAGTGATCCTCGATAGCGTACGCCTTGCCGCTGATCTCCGCCTACTGCAATGTCAACCTCACCGATCCGACGAAGAGGGTAGACGAAGTATCGAAGATCGTCTGCTGGGCGACGCTGATTCAGAAGTGCGCCGGCGTCGCGGCGGTGATCGGACCCAACGGGGTGCGCCGGTCGTCCTACGATTTCAAAGCCAACAAGACGGATATCGTGTCGGCGCTGAACGAGATCAGCAAGGCGGTGTCCGACGTGGGCATCACCGCCGCCCTGCACCAGCACACGGGCACCTGCATCGAGTCTCGCGACGAAGTGTACGCGGTGCTGCACGCGATCGACCCGCGAACGTCGTGAAGTTCGGACCGGATGTAGGGCAACTCGCGAAGGGCGGCTCCGATCCGGTTAAGGTGGTCAAGGATTTCCTGCCGTTGATTCGTCACGTCCACTTGAAGGACTGGAATGGTGGCTCGCATTGGGCCGAGTATTGCCCCTTGGGCCAAGGAAAGGTCGACCTGCCGGCGGTGCTGGATCTGCTGGAACAATCTCAGGACATGAAAATCATCATGGTCGAACTCGATCCGAGCGCGAAGGCGCCGCTCACTCCGATCGAGACAGCCCGCGTCAGCAAGATCCTTGTACGAGACCTCTTTATAGCGAACCTCGCCTTCACCGCCGGCATAGAGCGCCAGCGGACCGATACCCATCATGCGATCTTCAGTGGTGGCGCTGCCCGCGCCGCGTCCATCGATCGAGACGCCCAGAACGTCGGCATCTAGCAGGATCTGCACGGTGTGCCACTCGTTCGCGGGCAAGGCGGGTCCGCCGCGTCCGCCCCGACCTCCGCCGCCACCGCCACGCGCCGCGGGAGCTTTCGCGGCGGCTGCCGCCAATTCGGCCCGCGTCGGCGCCTGTTTGGAGAATCCAGGCACGAGGTCCTCGCCCCCACTGAAGCGGCCGCTCGCAAGGCGAATCATCGGGCCTGGACCGGATCGAGCTTGGCGCGGCTGGTTTCCTTCTCCTGCGCATCCAGGGCTACGTTGTAAGCTGCGACATCGCCATCCGCCAGCGAGACGAAGACGCCTTTCAATCCGTCCGGAGTCTTTTCGGCGCGCAGCAGCACGCCTGCTTTGCAAGCGCCGGTACAGCGGAAGGAAGCGTGGACTCCGATGTCCTGGTAGCCCTTGTCGAGCACCAGCCAGCCGCCGTTCTCCTTGGGGACGCCGCCGATCTCGCCGTTTTCGGCCCGCCAGTCGGCCTGGCCGAGCTTATGCCACCCCGTCAGGGCGGACCCCTTGAATACGTAGTCAGGCACGAAGTTCTGGCTGGCGGCGAAAATGGCCGACCCGAGTATGCCGAGCGCGGCCACGGTGATTAGTGGGGTAGGCTTCCCGGCCTGCCCGGCATTTGGCTTCGACATGATGCTCAAAATACCACTTTCACGTGCATGGTGATCTGGCGCGGGTCGAGGGTTCCAACGCCGATGGTGCCGAAGTTGGTGCTGTTGCCGTATCCGGGGACGAGTCCCCCGGCCGGATTGTTGGTGAGATTCGTGTTGCCCAGACTGCCGCTGAAGGCCCCGCTCAACTCGGCGTGGTTGAGCAGATTGACAGCGTCGGCGGCAATCTGCAATTGGACTCGCTCACGAAGCGGAAACGTCCTGCGGAGGCTCAGGTCCACGTTGAAACGGCCGGGCCCACGAAGGTCGCCGGTGGTCGGGTCGGCGTTCCCCACCCAAAACTGATCGGCGATGAAGTTTCCGTTGGACGCTTGCATCACCTCGCCTTGAAAGGCACACGCGTTGTACTCGAGGAACGTGTTCTTTCCCGGCGTGACCACCAGGCCGCACGGTAGAGTGACCTTGGTCTTGCCGTCGTACCAGTGTTGAAGCGCCGCAGGGACAGTGAGGGAGACGCCGGGGATCCGGTCGGGGCGAGCCACCATGGCGCCAGTAGAAGCGCCGGAGATGACGGATGGCATCCCGCTCTGGGCAATGATCACTGTGCCGACGTTCCAGCCGCCGGCCACAGTCCGGGCGAAGCGATTGCTCAACGCCAATGGCTTCCCGGCGCCGAAGGGAGATTCGTCGGTCATCACGGTCACGATGCGGTGCGCCTGATCGGCTAACCCGTAGTGTTTATTATTGTGGGAGTTGATCAGATCCGCCTGTGAGCCGCCGAAGGTACCGCCGGCGTTGACACCCTGGCCATCCTCAATCGCGGTGCTGGTGTAGTCGAGTTCCCGGACCACGTGTAGTTGAACTCCAGATGCAGCCCGGCCGCGAAAGAATGACTCAGCCGTGCGTTCAGCGAGTTATAGCCAGCGAATCCGTTCGATTCGTCTACACCGGCGCCGGAGCTATATAGAAGCGGATACGGGTAAAGCGTGACGAACTGCGGAATCGTCCGGCCCGTCAGTGTGCCGGTAAACGGAAGCAAGGGGCCTGCGGCCGGCTGCCAGGGGTTCTGGACCTGTAGGTTGGCTGGATTCGTGGCTCCATTGCTGGCGACGTACTGGCCCAGCCACGAGGAGAGCGTGGCCGATGGGATGTTCTGCATGCTCTGCAGCGGCCAGTTTCGATTCGCCAGATTATCGGAGTAAGAGAAACTGTAGCCGAGGGCAGCCAGCCATTGGCCATGGCTGCCAAACGCCTTCTCCAGGAAGACATTTCCCTGTTTGGATATTCCGTTCTTCAGGTGGTTCGTGAAGAACGCGTTCGAACCGCCATAGATCTGGGAAGCGGAGGCGTTGGAGCCGGTCGCCAGGACAATCGGAGCGGGATCGGAAAAGGTGGTAGCGGGAACGCCGCTCGGCACGGTGCCGTAGGGAATCATTTGGGTGCCGGGGCTGAATGACTCCTCGCCATATTCGTTCGGGCTGGAAAAGTATCGGTATTACTCGGTAGGTAGGAGATTCCGAAGCCGCCGCGCAACACCAGGTTATTCCCAAACCGATAGGCTGCGCCCACACGGGGGCCGAAATCGTGGTATTCGGTTGCCCAGAGATTGCGGCTGTTGCCGTTGGCACCGGGGAAGCAGATGGCGCCCAGCGTACCGAATGCGTTCTTTTGGGTGAAGTCGTAGGCGGCGATCTGGTTGTAGCGTTCCGTGGTGCCGGGTTGCAGTTCCCACCGCAGCCCAAGGTTGAGGGTCAGACGCTGGGTGACTCTCCAGTCGTTCTGCGAGTACGCGGCGAGGTACTTTTGAGCGAAAGCCGGCCAGACATTCTCGCCGGGCCGCACCCACCAGACGTTTTCCCCGACCAACATGGCGGCGGCATTAATGCCGGCTTACAAAGGAGACGTATTCGTGGAGGCTGAAGCGCCGCTGGCGTTCACGTTCTGGAAGGTGAAATTGCCGCCGACGTTGGCGCAGCAGGACGGAATCTCAGCCGAGGCTTCTTCCATATCCTGATAGTTCGAATGCAGGATGCGCACTTCCACTCCTGCCTTGTGGGTCCAGTTGCCGCGTGTGTCCCGTACCGCCAATCACTACCACGCGCATCTGGCCGGATCACCTCTCATCGCTTTACGGCAACAATGATTGTATAGTATTCAATTCAACCTTGGATGGAAACGCGCCCCCTGGACTAAGGGAGGCGTTGCTGACAGAGTGAATGGGTTCACGATTCCGTTTTTGGATGGAGGAGAGCCAGTGAGATGGGCTTCGGCGCAAGGGTTTTTCCCGTGAATTCGATCCGTCTCCGACAGGCCCCTGAAGGGGAAATGGCGAGAACCTTCGTCCCTTTCGGTGCCTGCCTTGGGCCACTTCAATCGTCGACCCGCTTGGGCCTGACGCGGCTGTCTCGACGAACAGCTTCAAGACTAGGTAACGATCCTGCGGTCTTAAGGAAATTCCGAGAATCGTGGGCCCGGGCCTATAGGCTCCGTCGGACGCACGGTCATTCCGGCAAATCGTCACCCACAACTGCGATGTGAGTGTCAGGAAATTCCGCGAATGTTTGCGTCCGGGCACACAACAAGCGTTGAATACCCTTCAATTCGCTCACAGCCGCGCTGGGTCTGCTGTAGAATACCATCGAGCCTTTATCTCCAGAGCACGGACAGGTCGTCTGAATTCTCTCGATGTTGTGGCCCAAGTCGTGGCTCCGCTAGATGAGAACCTTGAAATGAGCACCGAAATTCCGAGAATCTTCGTCCCCCCAACGAACCGGACGCTTCGCGGGACGGCGTCGGGCGCGCGCTCTCGCGCGGGAGTCCTGAAATGGGGTGCGAATTGGGGATTCGGCAGCACCCGGAGGTTCTTCGAAGTAAACTTGGCGTTTCAACGAGAAAAAAGGCTGGCACTGCAAGCACCAGTCCAAGGATGCAACGGCGGTCTTTCGCATTTACTTTTCACGGCTGTGAGCAGGAATCTGTAATGAACGTCAGTTTTGTGGGGATCTGAGGGTTGGCGGATTCTTTTGTGCGGTAGCATTTTGGGGCGTTGCCCCAAACCCCGCGGGGGATACCCCTGCGA
>Ga0075030_100005874_pt1 | contig 11047 bp, 7 predicted proteins | sample LitLauG_LLR_2012_FD_71393 | JGI IMG/M metagenome (GOLD analysis project Ga0075030, IMG submission 71393) | Freshwater sediment microbial communities from Pennsylvania, USA - Little Laurel Run_MetaG_LLR_2012 | ecosystem: Environmental > Aquatic > Freshwater > Creek > Sediment | place: USA...
ATTCTTGCGCGGCCGCTCTGAATTTCTGCAGCGCGCGTTGTTTGTTGATCTGATATCTTTTTTTCACTGCGACTCTCCTTTTTCTGAATGAAGGTTTTGCCGGAGCCTATCATGGCTCCGCCTTGAGTCGCTGTTTCAACTGAAATCCGGACATCCTCTGATCGGCTTTTTTGGGGGTGAGTTAAGAAGGGATTACAGGGAGGGTGAGTTAGTGGATTTACGAAACGAACTTGGGGATTGGGTTCGTTTTTGCGGATTTCGTAAGTGGATGTCGGGCAGGTGGGAGAGAAAGGTGGACTTTGCCGGAGGTGGTGGGTGGTCCAGTGGTGGTTTCAGTCTCTCGCCCTGGTGTCCGAGGATGGAGCTTACGCACTTATTTGCTGCGCGAAGTAGAAGTCTCCGGGAGTACAGTAGCAGTATGAATTACAGCCTCGTGGTTCTCGTCTTTTGCGGCAGTTTGGCCCCCGCTGCGAATGTTTGCGAGGTTGTGGCAGACGCCCATCATCTAGAAACGCCGTTTCCACAACGTGGTAGCGACCTCGGTCTTTGGGACACTTCTTTACCTGCTTCGCGCTCTTTCCGCGTACAAGTGAAGACGGGCGGTCCATCCTTTCTCATTACGGTTCGTAGCTTTAATGTTAGGGTCCGCAATAATGCGTCTGTCCGCAAAGGTGAAATTGAAGTCGCGCGCTGCCAGGGCGGTCAGCGCGTTCAAGTTCTTCCTATCTTGGCGGGGCGGCCCTTTGACTTTGGAAAAAGCTTTCGAACGTTCGACATCAATTTTGACGGCTGCCTTGATCTCTCCGTGATCGTGGAAGTAGCGGGTACCTATACTAGTCAATCCTGGTGGATTTATGATTCGGCCAGGGGCAAGTTTGTCCAGAACGGCTTGACCCGAGGACTGCGCGAAGTTACTAGTAACGGCTATCGTGTCGATGAAAGGAAGCGTGAACTTCTTGCGAATCACCTGATGTACGGTTGCCCGGAGCTTGTGACGCGCTACCGGATAGAAGGGCATCGATTAGTGAAAATTCATTGGGAAGAGCCGTTTCAGGGCGACGAATGCGTAATCACATACCACGACTTAGTCGGTGGGCAGATGAAAGTCACAGGCAAGGGCCGCTTCAAGAATTACCAGCCTGTAAAGTGAACCGCCCTGCGCGACGCTCCGCGACGGATGCCGGCAAAGCCCGCCAATTTCTTTTGGCCCCGAGCTTTGCGGAAATGAAAGCAAGAATTGCGGGCCTGCCGCCTCCGAGCGAGTGTGGCAGGCCCTGCTAAGAGCACGAGTTCGATCAATGCGCGTTGATCGACTCAAAAAACACGTCATAAGCGAGCGGACCCGCTTTCGACTTGTTGTGCTGGGAATCGGTGAGATTAATCTTCGCCTCATATCGGAAGAGATTTCCGAAACAATCTTCGCGCTGTGATTCCTTATGGCGCACACTGATGGAGAACACGCCTAGCTTGGGCAGGGTAGAGACTTCCTCTGGTTCTGCCAATCCATTGTGGTTCTTGTCGATCCACAAACGCAACGAGGAAAAAATGGCGTCTCTCTCATCGATAAGACCATCGCCATTGCCGCCCTTCTCAGGCTTGTCATACTCGGCTAAAGCAAGAAAGCCGTTGGGGTGGTCTGACCGTGGCTGTGATGTGAAATTACCGAACAGATCCCTGCCGGTAAGGATTTCACCGTTGCGTGGAAGGGCGAGAAAGGCATTCGTCGATCCCAATTCAGTCCAGGCCATTTGGACAAGATGGCCCTTTCCGGCGATATCGAAGCGAACACCTTCCTGAGCAGACGTCAAGTGAAACCCTTTCCCGTCCGTATCGATGATGATAGGGGAATCGCACGGAATTTCCTTGCAGTGACCAGATTTGTCGCAGATAAGGAGAGGTCCTCCGTCCGGTGGACATTTAGGCAAAGCAGACGCGCTCCCTGTAGAGAGCAAAAAGAGAATGAGTAGCGCCAGAGCGCAGGTAAGTTTGGTCATGGTTTGTTTCAGTTCCTTTCAGGCAAATGTGAGTTCGCCACGAGCCTAGCGCGGAGGCTTCCCTGGTTTGCTCAACGCGGAAATGCAGCACTAAACACTTGGCAAGGCCTCATCCTGGTACGCGCGTTTTGCGAGCCGTTTGTACTCGATTAATGGTTTTTAATTCAAGTGCGAGAAATTTCGTTTATGTTCGTAGCACGAAGCAGGGGGTATGGCACGGCGGCACAGGGCTGAACTGACGTTGTGGCATCCGGCGCGGTCGCGCATTGGATTCTAGATTCGGGCTTCCGCCGCGCCAAGTGCAGGCTATGCCGCAAATCCAAGGAAATCCGCATGTTGGAGGGGCAGCGGATTAGTCTATCCTTCGTAACTGCGCCCGGGCAGTCGTCTCGACTCCAAGCATGCGCGCCCAGTTCCGCGTCTGACGTACACTGCAGGGTCCGCCTTCTTCCCCTAATGTTCAAAACGCAACGTTCTTGTGGTCCGCCTCGATTCTTGCCAGGAGAGCCTGAAATGCGCTTTCCGTCGCCAAGGTTTTCATGGCAGGATCCAAATGCAAGAAAGGTAAGCAATCGGAACGATCAGCCAATGCCACATTAAGCGAGTCGATGGCCTCCTTCTTCATCCCCAGGGCGGCTTGTACGGATGCGATCTCGTGGGCGCATACGTACTCCGATTTTCGCAGTTCCAAGAGGCTATTCAACAGTCCAATTGCCACTTCGCGCCGTCCGTTCATCACGTTTAAGGATCCTAGAACTGCTACCTGGAAGGGCAGGGGCGAGTCGTGAACCGCTTTCGATGCAAGGTCGAGTCCTTCCCGCAGGAGTCCTCTTTGAGCACAAGTCCAACCCAGCAAAGTCTTACCCATGGAAAAGCTGGGGTCAAATTGTAAAGCGCGCTTGCTGAAGCGTTCTAGTATGTCGGTTTGGTTCGTATCGAAGAGGTTCAATTCCAAGACCAACTCACTGTCCAGGGACAACGGGTCAAGTTGGTGTGCCATCTCGGTCTCGGCATTCGCCTCGCTAATCCTATTTCTACACGCCAGGAACGTTCCCCTGGTGACCCGCGCAGACGCGTTGCTTGGGTTCAGTTCTACTGCCCGCCTCGAATGCGCGTCAGCTGCTTTCCAATTCCAGTCGTACAGATTCTCCACGCGTGCGAGTAGCGAATTCGCCTCGGCAGAACTTTGATCCAAACTCAGCGCTTTCTCGGCCGCCGCTCGCGCTTTCGGCATCACCTCTCTCGGAGGCGCGTAGATGGTTGACATTGAGCAATAGCTCTCTCCCAGCGCTGTATAAGCGTCCGCATAAGCCGGAGATATTTGGATGGCTTGCTCAAAATACCCAATGCTTTGAAGTAGTGCCTCTTTTGTTCCTTTAGCTTGGATGTACTTACCTTTCAAATACGTCTCGAGCGCAGCCGCCGGAATTTCCGCGGAAAGAGAGCGGCCGCCCTCGGTTCGCGTTCCCACAATCTTGCCATTGATTCCTGAAGCGACGGCATAGGCAACATCCCGTTGCATAGCGAAGAGATCGTTCATCGAGCCGCTGTAGCTGCTGGACCAAAGTTGTCTACCGTCAGCGCAACGGGTCAGCCGGGCGTTGACTCGGATTTGGTCTGCAAATCGGGCAACTGATCCTTCCACCAGATAGCTCACCCCTAAGTCTTTGCCGATCTGCGATGGACTTCTGCCAGCCTTGCGATAAACATGGGTGGACGACGACGAAATGACCTGAAGCGCTCGAAACTTGCCAAGCTCGGTCACGAGCTGGTCGGTCATGCCGTCCGATAGATAATCTTGGCCTTGGGCCTCCGAGTAGTTTTCTAGCGGCAGAAGTGCGATGGATTCAGTGGAAACGTCGCGAAACATTCGAAACCCAAATGACACAATTGCCAATGTGGCGACAACAATCGAGGCTCCAACAAAAAAAGGCTTCGAATAGCGGTTTTTCCTAAACGGAAATGGCGATGCCGCCGGCGAAAGCGAGGGGTCTGGCGTAGCGGGTTCACTAGTCTCAAGGTCCGGTTTCAGAGTTCCCACAAATCGGTAACCTTGACCAGCCAAAGTCTCGATGTAGTGGGCCGTTTCGGCCGAATCGCCAAGCCGTTCCCGCAAACGGCTCACTGCCACATTTAAACCGTGATCGTAATCGACAAAAGTGCTATCCGTCCAGAGCTCTCGCCGCAACTGTTGACGGGTAATCACTTGGCCGGGTTGGCTCAGTAACAGCCGGAGCACTTTCAGCGATTGGGAGTTCAGGGGAATCTTCACGCCTGACTTACGAAGTTCGTTGCGCTCCTGATTCAGCTCGAATGGTCCAAATCGAATAAGGTTCATCAGCTCCCACGCCCCAGTTAGAGAGACTTTCCACAATCGTCGCTCAAAAGAGTGAGCCTGTCAATCATGAATCACACGTTAGGCAACCTCACAAACCCACAGAAAGTACTGTGTTTTGAACGGCTTACTGTGTAACCCTGATTTGACTTTACGAATGAGCTATCCGATCGCCAGAATAGGCAAACGGGAAAAACACCTTCCCCAAAAAAGGAGACTCAAGTGAACACTTTCATGAATTTTTCTTCGCGAGCGCTGATGGGATTCCTCCTCGGCCTTCCGCTTCTGGCGACCACCCCGGATCATCCCTTTGAGGCGACTCGAAAGGACTCGACCTATGAAGAGTTCCGGGTAGACGTTGCTCTGGATGGCCAAACGAACGCCCAAGTAGACGCTAATCCCAACGATCCGAATGAAGCGATTCCCGGAGGATTTGCGAGGGGCGATTTCGGAGTCGTCAACGGATCTATCTATTCGCCTGGGGTGGTCCAGCCGGGAACACAAAACAACGATCCGGAAGATCCGAAGCGCCGAATCGGGAAAATCATTTGCCGGGCGGCTTACATTATCTCGACTGCACAAGCGATGGATGGCGCCACCGATGCCTCATTCGTGTCGGAACTTTATATTTTCGATGATGCAGAACATTCCACCATCATTGCCGATGGTCTTGGCCCTACCACCGGTCAATCCCGTTATCGCGCGATCGTCGGCGGTACTGGCCGTTTTCGGAACGTTGTGGGCGAGTTGTACGAAGAGAACGTGGGCATGAACAAGACGGGCTTCTGTAACTTCAGACTCACTTTCAAGCTCACCAGAGTAAACGCAGACCAAGCTCATTAATAAATTCTGTCGTTGAGGCAATATGCTGAATCCGTTCCATCTTTCGAATATCCGCGTACTTTTTTGCCTCGTCGTGATAGCGTCCGGCAGACTACTCGGTGGGCCGCAAGTGCTCCAAGGCGACCAGCCCAACATTGTTGTGGCTTGGAACGCCGCAGTTCTCCAGGGAGTCCGGGATTCCAGACTCGGTCCCCCCATGGTGGCCCGTGCTCTCGCGATTGTGCATACCTGCATTTACGATGCCTGGGCTGCCTACGATGACCACGCACGGGGCACTCTCTTGGCTCACACGCTTCGCCGGGCGCGCGCGGAACGCACCCTGCAGAACAAACAGCAGGCCATCAGTTTTGCCGCATTTCGCGCGGCAATCGACCTTTTTCCAGCCGACGGGACGAAGGTGTTTCGCCCACTCATGCAAAGTCTCGGCTATGATCCCGACAATGGTTCGACTGATCTTCGAAGCGCGGCTGGCGTGGGCAATCGTGCCTGCCAAGCGGTTCTTGACTTCAGGCATGACGATGGTTCAAATCAACTGGGAGCGATGAGTCCCGGCGGCGCTCCCTACTCCGATTACACTGGCTACGTTCCCTGGAATGCTCCTTCCCGGGTGCCTTCCGACCCGAGCACTGTCTCTGATCCTAGCCACTGGCAGCCACTCCAATATTACGACCCAACAGGTAACTCTGTCACTCAGATGTTCGTTGGTGCGCAGTGGTTCAAAGTAGTTCCGTTCGCTCTCTCATCCGGATCGCTGTTCCGGCGCGAGTTAAGCCGATTGGGGCCTGCCACGTATGGATCGACAGAGTATCTCAGCCAAGCCGAGGAATTGGTGCAATTCAGCGCCAATCTGACAGATGAGCAAAAGATGATCGCCGAGTATTTCGCTGATGGCCCCCACTCTGAGTTACCTCCAGGCCATTGGAATCTGTTCGCCCAAGTCATCTCAGCCCGCGACCACCATGACGTCGACAACGATGTGAAGATGTTCTTCGCCCTTAACAATGCGATCTTCGATGCAGGTATTGTCGCCTGGGACGCCAAACGGGCGTGGGATTCGGTCCGCCCTGCAACGGCTCTTCCCTATTTGTTCCAGGGCCAACAGATCCAAGCGTGGGGCGGGCCTGGCAAGGGCACCATCGTAATCGATGGACGCGATTGGATTCCCTATCAGTTGGCAACCGCACCAACACCGTCTTTTCCCGAATATATATCCGGCCACAGTACGTTTAGCGCCGCCGGAGCTGAAATCTTACAGCTTTTCACACATAGCGACACGTTCGGTTATTCCGTCACCCTTCCCGCCGGCTCGTCCAAAATCGAACCCGGCCTTACCCCTGCTGCGCCCGTAACTCTACATTGGAGGACCTTCAGCGACGCTGCTGACCAAGCCGGGATTTCGCGGCGCTACGGAGGCATTCATTTTCGTGAGGGCGATCTAGCCGGTCGCAGAATGGGCAAATTGGTGGCTCGCATCGTCTGGGAAAAAGCCACGAGCTTGTGGGCGGGCGGGTAGAGCGAATTCCAGCTTCCGATCCGCCAGCACTAATCCACACAAAGGGCGTGGTTTCGTTACGCAAGTCAGGGGAACATGAACCATCAGAAATTGCGAATGGGCAAACACCTAGCTTCAGGGGGTACTCGCACGGCATCGGAGTTGATCTGTTGGAAGCGCCCAAATCGGAAAATGTCCTACGTTTCCTGATTTGCGCTACAGAACGAACTTACTTGATTGGATCGAGCTAGGAGCGGTGAAATTACGCTGATTCCTCGCATCGCTAGCTGCCCATATCTTCTAGTTTGGGATGCATTTGCGCGGTTTCCGCATGCGACCCGAACCGGAATGGGCCGCAATATTCACGCTGCGATTCGACGACTCGACGATACCGAACCCCTCGATTCGTTACTGATTAGAAAAAATATTGAAACGCTTTCGATGAATCTGGCACTCATCCATGTGGTTGACAGATGGGACGAAGCGCGGGAAACGAGCAACCGATTGCGATTCAGATCCACGATGGTAGGGCATCACCTTCGCCGTCGGGTGCAAGTGGGTTAAATCATAGCGCTCTGGACGAGTTGGTTCCGAAATTCTACCAGGAGTTGCGCCGGCTCGCCGCGAGGTGTATGAGTCGAGAGGCGGCTTACCATACACTCCAGCCGACTGGCCTGATTAATGAGACATTTATCCGCCTGGCTCAAGGCGCGGCGATCGAGTTCAAGAGTGAAACCCACTTCGTGGCGGTAGCTGCGCGCGCCATGCGTGAAACCCTGGTGGATCACGCGCGCAAGAGGCGAACGTTGAAACGCGCCGCGGCCAAAGTCACGCTCGGCGAAGCGCTGGACGGGAGCATGACGCCCGAGAACCAAATCATCGAACTAAATGACGCGCTCGATTTGCTCGCCGGCGTTAGCGACCGCAAGGCCCGGCTGGTCGAGATGCGCTTTTTCGGCGGCATGACGGCGGAAGAGATCGCCGTCCACTTCGATGCCCCGGCTTATACAATTCGGCGAGAAATACGAGCGGCAGTAGCCTGGCTGCGGCGCGAAATCGAAACATGAACGCGGAAATCGAGCGGTTACTGGACCTCGTCATGCAAGCACCGGCGCCTGAACGCCGAGGCTTTTTGGAGCGGGAGTGCCGCGATCCGAAAATTCGGGCGGAGGTTGAGTCGCTCATGCTCTTCTATACGGACTCTGAATCCTGGTTTGACCCTTTGGTGCAGGAGATCGCGCCATACGTTCGGCGCGCGCCAGCGCTCGCGCCCGGCGACCTGACTGGTCACTACCGAGTTATTTCCTTACTTGGTATTGGAGGAATGGGCGCTGTGTATCTAGCGGTGCGCGCCGACGGAACCTTTGAACAGGAAGTCGCCATCAAGGTAGTGCCCTATTCCAACGCAGCGTTTCTCTTGGAGCGGTTCGAACGCGAGCGGCGGATTCTGGGGCTGCTGAACCACCCCAATATCGCCCGTATCCTGGACGCAGGGCAAGGTCCCAACGGCCTTCCTTACTTCGCAATGGAGTATGTGCCGGGCGAGACGATAGACACGTTTTGCGAGCGACACGGCTTATCGCTTGTTGAACGGTTACGCTTGTTTCTCAAAGTTTGCGACGCGGTGAGCCACGCCCATGGCCGGTTGGTTGTGCATCGCGATCTCAAACCGAGCAACGTGATCGTAAACTCTGCGGGCGAGCCGAAGCTGCTGGATTTCGGTATCGCGAAGGTACTCGACCCCAGCCACGCGGAGACTTCTTCCACGCGCCTGCTCACACCCGACTACGCCAGTCCGGAGCAGATACGAGGAGAGCCGGTGACCATCGCCACTGATGTGTATTCGCTCGGAGCACTGCTGTACAAACTGCTCACAGGCTGCACACCACACCGCCTTGAAAACACATCGGCGCTCGAATCCGCCCGCATTGTCTCCGAGCGCGCCGTCCCGCCGGCATCCACTGTCTCGCCCGGCATGCCCGCGGATGTTGATGCCATTCTGCAGAAAGCACTGCACAACGATCCGGCCCGGCGCTACACGGCGGTAGCGGACCTCTCTGCCGATATCCGGCGTTTTTTGGAGCAGCGGCCCGTTTTGGCAGCACCAGACACGTTCACATACCGTGCGCGGCGATACCTGCGCCGCAACGGGTGGATCAGCGCCATTGCGGCAACAGCCGTTGCCTTCCTGCTGGCAAGTTCCGCCGTTGCCTATTACCAAGCTCGGCGCGCAGAGCGAAGGTTTGGTCAGGTCCGCCAGTTGGCTCACGTGTTCCTATTCGATGTCGACCGCTCCATCCGCAATGTCGCGGGAACGCTGGAGGCACGCAAGCTGATTGCCTCCAGCGCGCAACGGTATTTGCGCCAACTGGAGGCCGAGTCCGGCGGCGACATACAACTGGAACGCGAGATTGCGGAATCCTATGAGCGCTTGGGAGAGCTTGAACTGCAATTAGGAGGTAACGGGCAACGCGATTCGGGGATCCGCAGCATCCGTGAAGCGTATGGGATCCGCAAGCGCCTGGGCGATGGTGAGTCCACGGATGCAGGGCGTCGCCGGGATTTCATCCGGCTTGTTTCCGCCCTTGCCAATCGCTTTGCGCAAACCAGTAACGCTCAAGCGGCCACTGTGTGGGCGAGTGAGGCGATGCGGCTTAGCGGGATGTGGGTGAACAACTACCCGTATTGTCCGCAGGCGCTGGAAGCGGCCCGAACTGCCTACGTAAATGAAGGCCGACGCCTTGAAATTATGGGTCAGACCGAGCGGGCTCTCGAGTATATGAACGAGGGAATCGGCTTCGGCGAGCGGGCCTACCTAGCCGATCGCCAAAACAGGCAGGAAAGTGTCGAATTGGTGCGCGCCCACGTCTTGCTGGCGGAGACGCTCTCATTCGTTCATCGCGGCACGGCTGCCCTGCCGCATGTCCAGCGCGCCCTCGCCTTGATGGAAGAATTGGAGCGACAGGAACCGGAAAATCAGCTCTGGCGGCGGGTGTATTGGCTGACGCTAAGTACCACCAGCTTGACCTTGCAACAGTTAAGCGAGAAAGATCCTTCGCAGATTCGCACAGCGCTCGATTACATGAAGCGTGCGAATCTGGTAGCGTCTGACATGGCTCGTGACGATCCCCAGAGCACGCTCGCCAAGGACGACCTCATCACCCAGGAAAACCGCTACGGCAACCTGCTCCGCATGGCCAAACACGGCAAAGAAGCGGCGGCGGTTTTTGAGAAGGCTAGCGCAGCGGCCCATGATCTTGCTTTAGCCGTTCCGGACAACCGCCGTGGTTGGTATCTTTGGGCGGTCCAGCGAGTCGACTTAGGAGAGTTGTATCTTGAATTGCGACGCACAGCAGCCGCCGACAGCATTCTGCAGTCAGCCGATGAGCCCATCAGTAAGGCGCTGGCGCTTAACTCGCATGATGCAACCACCCTGGAGATCCGAGCTACGCAACTTGCGGACTTGGCCGAGGCGGCCGAAATCCTGGGCCGTTCCTTCCACGCCCGACAGAAGATGCGCGAATGCGTAGACCTTGTAAGTGACATGACGCGGCGGGATGCCTCGGTGAAGAACTACATTCCGAAATACGACAAGATTTTGGTCTTGGCGAAACGGCTCGATGTGCCAACAAGCCTCCGGTAGCGCTGCCGGCGTGTCTAGCTTTCAGCGATCTCGAAGGAAGGCTAGGTTTCCGCTACAATGACCACAGCAGGTTCTAGGCGGCATAGTGACCGCGATGCACATGTCCGCGCCTCCTAATGCTGTCGCAAGGCCGGTAAAAGCGAGCCGTTTGCCACTCGCGCTCTTATCGATTCCCTTTGCTGCGCTTGCGCTGGGTACCCTGTTTCTGTATTTTCTGTCGGACCAGACGCTTGACGCATTGCGGGCATCCATGGAATTTTCGGATGTTTGGATGGAGGCGGATCGAGGCGCCTTGCTGCAACTCGACCGTTGCGTCGATTTGGGGGGTAAGGAGTGCGATATGGTGGGTGATCGCCTCAAGCGCCCGTTGGCGTACCTGCGAGCTATCCAGGAGCGGGCCAAGCAGCACCCCGATTCAGGAATTATCAAGAAGTCGCTGCAAGAAGCGGGTGTAGACGCGGCACCGTTGCGTTTTCGGGTGCGCTGGTTTGAGTATGTTTCTCAACTGGCAGGTTTGACCTCGCAACATCTGGAAGACGCTGCTGTGCAGAACGCGCGAATGCGTGGAGAGATGCCGCTGGATCTGCAGACGCTTTTTGCTTTCGACGAGCGGGCGAAAGTGGCACTGGCGAAGTCGCCGCCGGATGCGGTAGCCCTGGCTACGCTCAAGCAGCAGATCGCGGCCTTTCGTGCTCAGTTGGAGGGGGCGAAGGCGCGCTTTAATGCGAACGCTGTGGCGG
>Ga0075030_100005875_pt1 | contig 11046 bp, 10 predicted proteins | sample LitLauG_LLR_2012_FD_71393 | JGI IMG/M metagenome (GOLD analysis project Ga0075030, IMG submission 71393) | Freshwater sediment microbial communities from Pennsylvania, USA - Little Laurel Run_MetaG_LLR_2012 | ecosystem: Environmental > Aquatic > Freshwater > Creek > Sediment | place: USA...
ACGATTGAACGGCGAGCGTCGTCCAGTTCTTTGTCTGGCACCGGCTCCTCTTGCAGCCGTTTAATCTCGCCCAGCAACTCGTGCATGGAGCCGTCGGTCACAGAAGTACGCACCTCGGTATTCACCAGCAAGGGCCGGGGATATGTATCCGCGTCGAACCTGCTGTATGCACCGTAGGTGTAACCCTTGTCCTCACGCAGATTGAGGAACAAGCGGGCGGCTGTGCCCTCACCCAGAACGCGGTTCATGACACGCAAGGCAACGTAGTCGGGATGGTTTTCCGGGATGGCCAGTTCGCCGGCCAGAATGTTGGTCTGAACCGAATCGGGGCGGTCGACCAGCAGGATCTTGAAACTGTCCGCCGCCGGAATTTCGGGAGGTTTCGGCGAGCCCGATGCCGAAGCCTTCCACGCGCCAAAATACTTTTGCACCAGGGCTGACATTTGCTTGGTTTCAAAGTCGCCTGCCACACCCAGAATGGCGGTGTTGGGCACGAAATGCTGGGCGTGGAACTGCTTGAGTTGTTCCGAGCTCGCGCTGTTCACCGACGCGGGATTCGGGGAGACCACCGCCGCCGGGGTGCCGCCGTAGAGCGCCCGAAACAATCGCTCCTGGCTTAAGAACGATGGATCGGATCGCTCCTGTTCCAGATCCGCTAGCTGCCGCTGCTTGTACTTTTGCAGCTCGTCGGGCGGGAAGGACGGGTTCAAAACGACGTCGCTGACGAGATCGAGGAGTTTCTCTGCGCTTTCCGCCAGACTGGAGGCGTTCACCTCCGTCGAGGTCGAGCCGAATTCAACGTTAGCATTAAACGAGCCGCCCAGCGCGTCCAGCTCCGAAGACACCTGTGCGCTGGTGCGCCTGGCCGTGCCTTCGCGGAGCATGTCGGCGGTAAACTTCGCGAGGCCGGGAAGGTCTTTGGGATCGTCCAGCGAGCCGGAGTTGATCCACAGCGCCACGTTCACCGTGGGTACGCGGTGCCGTTCGAGAAGTAGCACGGTCAAGCCGTTGGCTAATTTCACCTCGGTCGGGCGCGGCAGCTTCACCTGCAACACTTCGTGATTCACCGGAGCGCGATTGAGGCGCTGAATCGACTTGTGCTCAGCACTCTTTTCGCCCTGCGCAAAAGCGGACACGGCCAGTGCACAGACCGGAAAAATCGTAGTCCACAAGCATCTCGTACTTATCATTGTTGGCCTCCTGGCTGTCCACCGGACTGGCTGGGCTTGCCGGCGGGAAGAGCGGTGACCACCGTTCTTCCGGTTGTGACCAGATACTTGGCGGCGGCGTTTTTTACTTGCTCCGGTGTAACGGCGTTGTACTTCGCGGCCATCGTGTTGATCAGATCCGGATCATTAAAATGGACCGTGTATACGCCCATGCGGATCGCGGTGGTCAACGCCGATTCGCGGCTCTGCACAAGCTGGCGGCGATACAAGGTGCGCGCTTTCTGAATTTCCTGGTCGCTATCGGCAACCGGGCCAGAGGATCCAGCACGGTTTCGCGGCGCTCGCCGTACCGCTCTTCCTCGCAAACTGACGCCGGCGGTGGAGTGGGCTGCCGCGGGATGCTGCCAAAATATTTCCCGATCTTTGCGTTTGCTTCGGCAGGGTCGAAGTCCCCAACCAGCGTGAGCACCGCGTTGTTGGGTGCGTAGTAGATGCGGAAGAAGTCTTTCACATCCCCGAGGTTAGCCGCGTTCAAATCCGCCATCGAGCCGATGGTGGAGTGCTTGTATCCGAAGCAGTCATAGGAGAGATTGTCGATTTCCAGGTAGGACTTGCCGTAGGGCTGGTTGTCAATGCCGAGGCGCCGCTCTTCCTGAACGGCGTTGCGCTGGTTGTCGAGGTTGGCCTGGGTAACCGCCAGCTTGCCCATGCGGTCGGATTCGAGGAACAGAATCAAATCCAGCTGGTTCCTGGGGACAATCTCGAAATAAATCGTGCGGTCTTCGTTGGTGGTGCCGTTGAAACCGCCGCCGTTGTTTTCGAGCAGCATGAAGTGCTCGCCTTTGCCCACATTCTCCGAGCCCTCAAACATCATGTGCTCGAACAAATGAGCAAAGCCGGTTCGCCCCGGGCGCTCGTTGCGGGAGCCCACGTCGTAGGCAATGTTGATGGCCAGCACGGGGGCGCTATGGTCCGGCGCCAGAATGACGCGGAGTCCGTTGTCCAGGCGACTGTCGGTGAAATCCAGGTGGGGCAAGCCGGTCGACGATGCCTCCGCCGCCGGAACCGGCAGACGGAGGAGCAATGGCAGTAACAGGGAAACAACTATGCGTTTGTTCATGGAAGCCTCGTGCGCGCTAGGCGAATGCATGCAACGGTGGATTTATCCAATCGGTTCGGGCAACAGAGGAGGCGGCTCACCGGGCGGTGTGCCGGTGAACGCCGGGGGGGGTGGTGGTGGATAGAGGACCAGGTGCAACGCGCGATACCGCGCCGCAAGGAAGTACATGGCGTACGCCGGGAAAAACACAATCGCCGGCACCGAGAGCAGGGCGATCAGATAGAGGAACCCCGCCAGGAGAATACAGCCCGCCACCACCGCGATGGTGATGGTGAGGGCATTCCAGGTGAGGCCGACAGTCTTGCCGGTAATCATGGCCACAATGGCGACCACGGCGGTTGGTATCGCGACCACGAGGCCGAGAATCAGAGACGCGATGCCGATAATGACGGCGGCGGCAATGGCCAGCACAATCTTCATGCCCACATACCCTGCGTAGCCGCCCTTTTCCGTCTGAATCATGGGCCACAGGCGACGCCAGCCTTCGACCGGGCCGATACCCTCCAACGCCATCTGCGGTACGACGAAATCTTTGGTGAACACCTGAACCACAGCGGCCGCGATGCCGAAGACGACCAGCAGCAGAAAAAGCCCGATCCCACCCAGCACCAGGCCGGGTACGTGCTCGTTGGGCTGCTTGAACCATCCCAGCCCGAAGGCAATGGCCGCGGGAATTCCGAGCAGTATGACCAACGCCGCAATCATGGCCAGGGCGAACCCGATTTGCCAGAAAAAATATTTTGCCCCGGCACCTTGCCGGCGGCTCCAGGCCCGGCGAATGCGGCACTCCTTGGCCAGCACGCTGTCGAACAGGACGAAACGCATGACGCTGCTGACATAGAGCATGATCACGCCCAGGACGAGCGCCGCGACCACCAGGACCGCGATCAGCCCGGCATACAGGGCGGGGTCGAACGATGGGAAGCTGGGGTCCAGAAAGTGGCGGGACTCTCCCGTCGACTGCGGAATGTGGAAGTTGCTCGGCAGGTTGCAGCCGCCCGAGCCCATCTCCCCGGCCAGCAATCCGACCAATGCCAGGCGGGTCCACTGCCAGAAGCGAAACGGCTGTCCGAGCTGTTGCTTGGTGTGTTGGAAGGCAAGCGAGATGGTATCGACGGCGGAGATGGGCAACGCATCACCTCAACGGAATCGGCTCAGCAGCAAGGTACACCGGGGCGGGGAGCAAATCAATTCTTAGAGATCGGCAGCGGGTCCGGCCCTGTCCCGCTGAACAAGCGCGAGGCTGCTTGTGAAGTGTCCACAGCGCAGCGGCTGTTATCATGCCGCAGATGTCAAGGCGCGGAAAGTTCATCACCTTCGAAGGGCTTGACGGAACGGGGAAGAGCACGCAGATGCGCCGCCTCGCCGCGGCGCTGCGGGCTTTAGGGCAGAAAGTCGCGGAGACGCGCGAGCCGGGGGGAACCCCAACCGGCGAGAAAATTCGCAAGCTGCTGCTGGATTCGGGAACGGGTGCGCTTTCGCCGTTGGCAGAGATGGCCCTTATGTTCGCGTCGCGCGCGCAGCACATTGAGGAAGTGATCGCGCCGGGACTGGCCGCCGGCAGCATCGTGCTGTGTGACCGCTTCACAGATTCTACGGAGGCCTACCAGGGTAGCGGGCGCAGGCTGGGGAGCGCGGCGGTGCGGGAACTGCATCGCGTATTGTGCGGAGATTTGCAGCCGGATCTCACCCTGCTGCTGGATTCGAATCCTCACGCCAGCGTAAGCCGGGCTCGGCGCCGCAACCAGCGCGTGGCAAAAGGCGCCGGCCGCAGCCACGATGAGAATCGTTTCGAACAGGAGACGCGGACGTTCTTTGCGCGCGTGCGGGAAGGCTACATGGCCATCGCGAAGCGGGAGCCGGGGCGAGTGGTCATGGTGGACGCGCGCGGCACTCCGGGACAGACTCACCAGCGGATCCTCGAAGTGGTACGGCGGAAACTCAAACTGTAGCGGCGGGCTCGGATGCAATTCGGAAGGCTGCAATGGCTGTTCCCAGTCGCGGTTGCGCTGCATAACGGAGAGGAGGCGATCTGGATGCCGGAGTGGACAGCCCAACACGCGGCGCAATGGCCTCTGAGTCCTCCAGGAGCGGGAGAAATCCGGTTCGCGCTGCTCGTGCTCACGGTCGCGGCTTTCGCGGTCACCTATCGCAGCGTGCGGAAGGGCCCGAAGAGCGTCTGGGCGTATCTGCTGTTTGGGTGCGTGGTGACGATGCTGGCGAATGTGGTAATCCCTCACGTGCCGGCATCGGTGGTTTATCGCTCTTACACTCCGGGAGTGGTGACGGCAGTTCTGATCAACCTTCCCGTCATGGGTGTGCTTGCGATGCGGGCGCTCCGTGAACACTGGGTCGAAGGCTGGAGGGCAGCCGCGTTTGCGGTGGCGGTTCCGCTGGCGATTCTGAGCAGCATTGCGACGCTGCTGGTCGTGGGCCGGGCTATTCTCTAGAAGCGGACGTTATGTTCTCTGATTTTCAAGGTAACGGCGATGTGGTTCATCGCTTGCGCGACATGCTGGCCCGCGGGCGGTTTCCCCATGCGGTGGTCCTGGCTGGGCCGCAGGGATCGGGCAAATACACCCTGGCGCTCATGCTGGCGCAGGCTTTGAACTGCCTTTCCCCCCCGCAGACCGACGGCCTGCCCGACTTCTGCGGCGCGTGCGCCAACTGCAACCGGATCGCGCAGGCCGCCGATCTGGAGGCGCGTTTCGCCGAAGCGGTGGAGGCTCGTGAGAATCTGCGCGAGGCCGACAAGAAAGAAACGCGGATTTTCGTGCAGACGCATCCGGACGTGCTCGTCATTCCGCCTGACCCGCCGCAAATGATGATCAAGGTGGATCAGGTGCGGCGGGTCATCGAGACCATTTACTACCGTCCGGCCGAGGGCAAGGAGCGGGTTTACATCTTCAGCGACTCGTCCTTCATGAAAGAGGCGGCGAACTCATTATTGAAAGTGCTGGAGGAGCCGCCGGAGTTTGCGACCATTTTCTTGCTGACGGAAAATGCGGGCGAGCTGCTCCCCACCATCCGTTCGCGGTCGATGGTGTTCACGCTGGGCGCATTGACCACGGAGGAGATCGAGCGCGATCTGGCCGAGCAACGGCCGGAGTGGAAGCCTGCGCAGCGGGCGCTGGTAGCGGGGCTGTCGGAAGGCGCGGTGGGACGCGCGCGCCGCTTCGATCTCGCCGCCTACATCGTTGCTCGCGACCACGCGCTGGCTATTCTGGGCTCGGCTCTGCGTGGGGGAGAACATAGCGAGCTTTTCAAGATCACGGAGTCGTATCGACCCGGCGCCGAGGGCCGGGCCAAGACCGAGGAACTGCTGCGCACGCTTTATTCCTTGCTGCGGGATTTGATGTTTCTGAACTCCGGGGCGCAGGCCGCGATCCGTAATTCCGACATTCGAGCCGAATTGAAGCGGCTCTCCGAGTCGGCAGATTTCGACTGGATCAGCGCGGCGTCTGACCGGTTGGCGGAGGTGGAACGCGGGATGCGGCGGAACCTGCTGCGGTCACTGTCGCTGGATGCATTTGCGGCGGCGCTGGAGAAGTAGGTCGAGGCGGAGGGCAATTTCGGGAGTCTAGAGCAGGCAGGAGTCCCAGCACCCACAGCATTGCATCGACTTATTCGTTGGGATCACTCTCTGCGATCAGCGCACGGTACACTTCCCGGGCGTTGTCGTAGGCTTTCCTGGCTGCCGAGCGGTCCGCGGTGTGGGCGCGATTGTGAACCTTGACCAGAAAGATTCGCGTGCCGCCCTCCACCAATTCCGGACGCGCTGCGCCGGGCTCAACTTTGACCCGGCCCTCGGCGTTGATGTCGACCAGGCAGAGAACATAAGGGTCAAGGACCTTCTCAATGTCGGCGATCACCTTGGCCTCGTCGGCCATGCCAGTGGCCTCGTTGATCTTCTGTTGCTCGGCGTTCGAAAGCGGCTGCCCAAGATAGTCGAGAGCCACTTCCAGGGCTCGCACGTGTGCCGTAAATGGCTGGATCGGCGCCGACGAATCCTGTGCCACAAAACGCGGCTGAAAACTCAAAGCCAGAAAAAATGCAAAGAAAATCCGAACCAAGAACATCGGGGAACCTCGATGTCTGCCAGCCGCAGTCGTGCTGGCTCAGGAAGCATGCAGCCTAACATGAGCTAGGCGAGAGCACGTACAAGTTCTGCGAACCAGCGATTTCACGCACTGACCGATCGCTCCATCGGGGCGCCAGGTGTGGCCAAACGGTGGGCGGTCAGGCGTCGCCGGGCCAACGCTCGTCCTGTCACGCCCATCCCTACTCCCTCTGCACCCTTGCAGTAACCACTAGCTCTGGTTACCTCCGAGAACAAATCCGCGACTCTTAGAACGGGTTAATCTGCTTCAATTTCATGTGGTTAGCAGAAATTACTCCGCTGGTTCTACTCCCTTCGGAGAGATTGCCCGGCTCCCCCTCGCGCCCTATAATCGACCTACTCTGGTTTGCGATTCTCCGACAGGTTCCGGGTAGAACAGCGGCGGGGGAAGCTTGTTTGCGTGGGGCCGCCGCGGCGAAGGCTTGGAGAAAGGGATACGCCCGGATATGCGAAAGCACCTGCAAATCGCATTGATGCTGACAGCCAGTTCGGCGATCGCGACCTCTTTTCCTCTCCACCCAACTTGTGCCTGGGCGGCTGAGAACGATGGCACCACGCAGGTCATCACCACCACCGACGAACACGGACGCAAGATCTACGTGAACGAAGAGGTGCCAGTGCGCCCGCGCCCGGCTCCCGCCGCGCAACCGAAGCGATCCACTCTGGTCTACTGGAGCAGCAAAGAGGGCCGCTGGAAGCCAGTGCCCTCGGCGAATACCGTTTCCATGCAGGCGGCACGTTCGGCTGCCGCCGAAGTGAGCCAGTATTTTGCGCGGGAATCGGCGCAGTCGGCCAATGCCCGCATCATCGCGGCCAACTCGCGCGGACATCAGGCGTCGCAGGAAGAGATTGATGACGCGATCGTGATGGCGGCGGCGCGGCACAATGTGGACGCAAACCTGGTACGCGCGGTGGTGAAAGTCGAATCCAATTTCAACTCCAACGCGGTTTCGCGCAAGGGCGCGATGGGACTGATGCAACTGATGCCTGCGACCGCGAAGCAGCTGAAGCTGAAGAATCCCTTTGATGCCGAGCAGAACGTCGATGCCGGCGTGCGCCATCTCAAGCAGCTTCTTGAAAGCTACGGCGGCGATGTAAGCCTGACCCTGGCCGCCTATAACGCGGGCTCGGGCGCGGTGGCACGCAGCGCGGGGATTCCGCACTATAGCGAAACGCAGAATTATGTCCGGCGCATCACCAACCTGTATTACGGCGGTTTCGATTTTGCTTCTCACGGCACTTCGCACGATCCGGTTCGGGTTCAACGGGATGCGCGTGGGGTGCTTTATATCAGCAACACCGATTAAGTTCCGAGCATCTGTTTAAGCAGTCTCCCAGGCACCACCTGCAGTTCAACCGTAACGGCGATCGAGACAGTTAACGGGCCGACGAACTTGAAGATGACATGGAGCCAGCGCGGCAAGCGCTGGGCAGCGCTGCTGTTACTGACGGGCCTGCCCGGGATGCCGGCCTATGGGCGCACGCATCGCGGCGGTTCGCACCACAGTGAATCGTGGGGGCGCGATCACTTCGCCGCCGCCGAGCGCATGCGGGAAGCGCTCAACGGACGGCCTCCCGCCGACCGCAAGCGCAGCGACTACCAGAGGGTCATCAATGCCTACCGCAGCGTGTATTACGGCGCACCGACCTCGACCAAGGCCGATCCCAGCGTGGTTGCGGTGGCGGAAACGATGGTCGAAATGGGACGCCGCTTCGATGACGACAAGATTCTGAAGTCAGCCATCGGCCAATACAAATTCCTGCGGCGCGAGTATCCGGGAAGCAAGTATCGCTGTGACGCGCTGTTTACGATCGGGGAAATCTACAGCGACGACCTGAACGATCCGGAGCAGGCACGAGCCACCTTCAAGGAGTTTCTGCGGCGTTATCCGCACAACCGGCTGATCGATGACGCACAGCAGGCGATCGCCGCCTTGGACCGGCAGGCCGAGGCGGAGAGAAAAGCCGAGGCCGACAAGCAGACCGCGCCGGAGACTCCCGGCAAGGGCCGCGATCAGAAGGATGCTTCGGCCGGCAAAGCGGGTGAGTCACCGGCCGAGGCGGAACCAGCGGCCCTCCAGCAACCGTCTGCACGCCGTTCGGGACGGCTGCCGCGCGTGACCGGAATCCGGCACTGGTCGACTCCGGACTACACGCGGGTGGCGATTGACCTGGAGAGTGAGGTCAAGTTCGGGTCGCAGCGCATCGCCAATCCGGACCGCATCTTCTTCGATCTGCGCGACACCAAGCTGGCGTCAACGCTGGTGGGCAAGGGTTTCGATGTGGATGACGGGTTCCTGAGGAAGATTCGCGTGGCCCAATTTCAGCCAGGGCGCACGCGGGTGGTGCTCGAAGTCGACGATCTCTCGGACTACGACGCTTTCCTGCTGCCAGATCCTTACCGGCTGATCATCGACATCCACGGCAAGGGCCGGAACGCCGCGGCCCAGACCGGCAACGATGCGCCTTCGGAAACGGATGCTGCGTCAGCCGTTGCCACGACGGCGCAGTCCAAGTCCAAGGTGGAGGCCCTCCGGGCTGAGGCCGGCAAAGCTCCGGTTACCACGGAAGACGCGGGCGATGATGTGAAAGTGACGCCCAGGACGGGTCCGCAAAGCTCAAAGCCGACTCGCGAAACCCAGAAACTCGCGGCAGTCAAAGGCGAAGTGTCGGCGGTCAAGAAGGTCGTCGTGGAAGCCGACGACGACCCCCCCGCGGTGGAAACCGCGAAGGTGGAACCGCCCCAGGAGCGCGCGACCGCACCTTCGCGTAAAGACAGCGACGATCACGCAACGAATGTGGATTCGCCGGCCGATGACAAGCAGAGCGGCGACAAACCGCAGAATCACCGGCCCGCTGGTACGCGTTCGCACCCAAAATCTGCCAAGCCGTCGAAGACGCTGGAAGCCGCCGAATCCAGCGAAAACATCATTCGCGAGGCCAGTCCGACAGCCAGGGGCGACCGGTCGCTGATCCGCGCGCTGGGATTGAAAATCGGCAAGATCGTCATCGATCCGGGCCATGGTGGCCACGACACCGGGACGATCGGTCCGGAGGGCTTGGAAGAAAAAGATCTGGTGCTCGAAGTGGGGCGCAAACTGGGCAAGTTGCTGGAGTCACGCCTGGGCGCGGAGGTGGTGTACACGCGCAAAAACGACACCTTTATTCCGCTGGAGACGCGCACCGCCATCGCGAATCAGCAACGGGCCGATCTGTTTATCTCGATTCACGCCAACTCCAGCCATGATCCGGCCGCACGCGGGGTGGAGACCTACTACCTGAATTTCACTTCGTCGCCGGAAGCGCTGGAAGTGGCGGCGCGTGAAAATGCGGTGTCCGAGAAATCGATTTACGAGTTGCAGGATCTGGTCAAAAAGATCGCGCTCAAAGAGAAGATTGAGGAGTCACGCGAATTCGCCGGAGACGTACAGGAATCGCTGCACAACGGGTTGGCGGCGAAGAGCCCGGGCATCCGCAATCGCGGGGTAAAGAAGGCTCCGTTCATTGTGCTCATTGGCGCGAATATGCCGTCGATCCTGGCCGAGATTTCCTTCGTCAGCAACCCCGGCGACGAGCACCGGCTGGAGACCATCGAGTACCGTCAGCGCATCGCCGAGTCTTTGTACAAGGGCATCGCCAAGTACGTGAACGGATTGAGCGGAGTGAAAGTGGCGAGCAAGATCGAGAAGGTCAGCGCGCAATAAATAGAGACGGCGCGGTCACCACAGAAGGGTCCACCTGGAAAAGTCAAGGTGCCCACCCCGAGGCGTCGCGACTTTCGCGACGTCAGGATGGGTACCGTCTTGGTCGTAGTGCCGGGCGCGCCTACTGAATGGCGCTGCCGACTTGCGAGAAGATGTTGCCCGCGTTGGAACCGATGAGTCGGATCGTGCCCACCACGATGACCAGGACCACAGCCAGCATCACAGAGTATTCGGCGATGTCCTGACCTTCTTCATCCGACCAGAGGCTCTCCAGCCAGGTCGTACAGTTTGAGCGATTCATTTGGTCTCCCATAGATTCTATGCAACCCCGGAAGCGCGGGACTCAGCGACCGAACTGACCTCAATCCGGAATTCGGCGGCGTTCAGTCCCCAGGCTTCAATGTCGTTGGCTACTGCCTTGAGGCCGACTTGAAATTCCGAGGTGCCTTTCAGTTTCTTGATCCACACCACGCGAAACAGCATTTTTCGCTGACGGTAAAAAATGGTGATTTCCTCGTCCGCGTTCAACTCACGGCGAACCGAGCCCAGACGCACGCCGTTGGTGGTAACGTCCAGCGTGTGCACCAGCTCCTCAAACGCGTTCCCGGAGCTGTCTTTACCCTTCACTCGGACGGGGAGAACCGCCTTCGCTCGGTTCCCCCGCCGCTGGTTCGCTGCCTCACTGCTCGATTTCATAATCACCCAAAGCTATTTTCCTCCGAGCCCGGCGGATTGTGAATGGCTCGGAGGTGTGGGTGGATGCCACCTAATGGTAATGCCATCTAAGTGATTGAAAAAGAAAGATTTGTTGGCGCGGAAACTTTTCAGGCTGGGCTGTGGTCTAATGTGAAGATAAGGATTTGCATCGGTTGTCCATGAACCTCTCCCGTTCTGCCAAAATTCTGGTTGCTGGGTTTTTCGCGCTGAACCTGG
>Ga0075030_100005876_pt1 | contig 11046 bp, 9 predicted proteins | sample LitLauG_LLR_2012_FD_71393 | JGI IMG/M metagenome (GOLD analysis project Ga0075030, IMG submission 71393) | Freshwater sediment microbial communities from Pennsylvania, USA - Little Laurel Run_MetaG_LLR_2012 | ecosystem: Environmental > Aquatic > Freshwater > Creek > Sediment | place: USA...
GAAGGCACCGACTTTCCCTGCATATTTTGCTGAGGAAAAAAGCTGGTTCTGCTGCTTTTCTTCATCTTGAAAGAGCTTGTTCATTTCTGATTCAGGGCGGTTAGCGGCGCGAATTTCGCGGCGCTGCTTCTGAATGGCACGCTCCGAGGTTTCGAATTCTTCCTTGGGCCACGGCGTGGGCAGCGGCGTTCCCGGAGCGACGAGATCTTTCCACTTCAAATCTCCGGTGTTGAGAAGGGCCGTGACATTGGGTTCCCAAGGTTCGGTGCGCTGGGCCTCAGAATTGTAGGAGACGTCGGAGGTGTAGTACTCGTCGGCGAGGCCGGCGAAGTGATGGCCGAACTCATGCACACCCACGTAGGCCGCCCACTCGCTATCAGCGGCGACCGTGGCGTAGAGGTTGAAGATTCCACCACCGCCGTATGTGTTCCCGTTGACGAGAATTTCGATGAACTCGTAGGGAGCATAGGACGCAACGTCGCGCAGAGTGCGGTTTTCCATGGTGAGGACGTAACGCTCACTGTCGAAGGCGTCGTACGACGAGCCCAGAGGATTGCGGCGATGAATTCCGCTGGAAGGACGAGAGACACCTGATTCCGCGGCGGGCGGACAAAGTCCCCAGATGTTGAAGTCGCGACGGTGATCGCGGTAAGGCGAAACGGAGAAGAGCAGGTCGGCGAAGCGACGAGCGTCTTTTTCGAACTTGGGACGCTCGGCAGCGGTGTAGCCGTCGCCAAGGACCAGTAGGTCCACCTTGGTTGCGGGATCGCCGGAGTGCTGGATTTCGAGCAGAGGGCCGGGAGATGGAGGGCGGGAGGTGTCGATGAACTTGTCTTTGGGATCGATGGCGGTCGACCAGACTTCGTGGAAGGCTCCGTCCTCGCGTTTCTTGGGGACGATTTTGACGGGCGCGGTCGGCGCTGGGAAGCGCAGCGATTCGGAGAAGGTGCGGGTCGCGGACTTGGCTTCGTCGGTCGTGACCCACTCGCCGTAAATGGAACTGAAGCCGCGGGAGTAGACGACGCGGCTGGTGGCTTGGTCGTCGACCTCGAAGAAATAGTTCCCGAGGTTGCTGCTATCGATATTTTTGGCGGGATCGCCGGGCCAGGGCAGCGGTTCGATGACAATGCGATCCAGGCTGAAGATTTCCTGTTTCGTGTTGCCGGTGTGGTAGTAGTCCAGACGCATGGTGGCGGGAGCCGCGAAGGCGAACGAGGCGACCAACGGAAGAACGGCAAGCAGCAGGGTGCGCTTCATGGCGTGCATTGTACGGCGATGTGAGACGCGGTGGAAGAGCGGTCACGAGTGGGATCGGTGAATCACATTGCACGAGAAGGGTCCATACGGTGCGAGTTTGTTATTCTGTCGGCGGTGCTGAAGATTCACAGGATTGCGTGGTTGATGGCCCTGTTCTCGGCGGGGCTGCAGATCGCGATTTTCCCACTGCCGGGAATTTATGTGCTTTCCTGGGTCGCAGTCGCGCCGTTGATTGTGGCCTTGTTGCGTGCCCGCTGCCCGGAGACGCTACAACTGTGCGAGTCGCCCAAGTTGCTGCCAGCGACTCCGGTGCAGGGTTTCCTTCTGGGATACGTTTGCGGCATCGTGTGGTACGCGGGAACCTGCTACTGGATCTACGCCACCATGCGACACTACGGCGGGCTAAGCGCTCCGATGGCTCTGCTCGCGCTGCTTCTTTTCTGCCTGTATCTGGGGCTCTATCACGGCGCGTTCGGACTGCTGGTGAGCCTGGTTGCTGGAGACGAGGCGCCCAGCCGCCGCGCGCTTGTGGCCGTGCCGTTTCTGTGGGTGACGGTGGAGTTGGCGCGCACGCGCATCACGGGTTTTCCATGGAACCTGCTGGGGATCTCGCAGGTGGACAACATCCCACTGGCGAGAATTTCGGGCGCCACGGGAGTCTACGGGCTGGCGTTCGAGATCATGCTGGTTAACACGGCGCTTGCGGCAGCATTTCTTGTGCCCCGCAGCAAGCGCAAGGCGCTGCTCTTGGTGGCGCTGGGCGCGGCGGTCGTGTTGCAGGTGGGACGAATCGTGAGCTTGCCGCCCTTGCCTACGGATAAAACTGCGTTGCTGCTGCAGGAGAATGTGCCGGTCCTAGAAGGTCAAGATTGGACCAAGGATTACTTCGAGACCACGCTGCGCAGCTTAAGTGAACTCAGCCTGACCGGGGCGACTTCAACTTCACAAAGACATTTCGATCTGATCGTTTGGCCGGAGTCGCCAGCACCGTTTTATACCGGAGACGCGTTGTTTCGCGACGCGGTGAGCGAGGTAGCCCGGCAAAATCAGTCGTGGGTGATTGCAGGAAGCGTTGGGGTGGGGAACGCGATGGAGGCTCCGCAGCAACCCACGCAAGTCTTCAACTCCGCTGCTCTAGTAAGTCCAAATGGAGAGTGGGTGGGACGCTACGACAAGGTGCACCTGGTTCCATTCGGCGAGTATGTTCCGTTTCCAAAGCTGTTTGCTTTTGCCAGCGGCCTGACCAGCGCAGTGGGTGAGTTTGGACGTGGTACGTCGCGCCAACCGCTTCAGGCCGACGGGACGAAGCTGGGAGTGTTCATCTGCTACGAGTCGATCTTTCCCGATGAAGTGCGCGAATTCGCGGCTAATGGCGCGCAAGTGCTGGTAAATATTTCGAACGACGGGTGGTACGGTGACAGCGGCGCCTACGCCCAGCATTTGAACCAGACACGGATGCGGGCCATCGAGAACAATCGCTGGCTGCTGAGCGACACCAACACGGGCGTGACCGCGTCGATCGATCCATTTGGACGTGTCGTGACGCGGGCCGAGCGCAAGGTGCGAACGGTTCTGGAAGCTCCGTACGCACTCACTTCCGTAACCACGTTCTACACCCGGTATGGCGATTGGTTCGCCTATCTGTGTGCGATAATTTCAGCAGGGGCGCTGCTTTTGCGCTTCACATCCCGCCGTAAGGCAGAGCGTTAACTATGGTCGAAGAGCTGGAACAGGAATATGCCGCACTGAAGGACAAAGTCCGCGACCTAAGGGAGTATCTTTGACGCTGGCAAGCTCCGCCAGCAACTGACCGAGGTCGAGAAGCAAGCTGCCGACCCTAATCTGTGGTCGAACCCGGGAAAATCCCAGCAGGTAATGCGCGAGAAGAAGCGTCTGGAGACCGCCTTGTCGACGGAGGCCGAACTGGTGCGTCATGGCGACGACATCGCAGCCTATTTTGAGTTGGCAAAGGAAGGCGAAAGCGTCGATGCAGACCTGAGGCGCGAAATCGATTCGCTGCGCGCTCTGGTGGATCGTCTGGAGACCGAGACGCTGTTGTCGGGCGACAACGACGCGCGCAATGCGATCGTCACGATCCATCCTGGCTCGGGCGGTACGGAATCGCAAGACTGGGCCGACATGCTGCTGCGCATGTATCTGCGTTGGGCAGAACGGCAAGGGTTTGAAACCGTGCTCAACGATTATCAATCCGGCGAAGAAGCGGGCATAAAGTCGGCGACCTTTACGGTGACGGGCGAGTACGCTTTTGGGCTGCTCACCAGCGAGATAGGGGTTCACCGTCTGGTGCGAATTTCGCCATTTGACCAGGCCAAGCGGCGGCATACGTCGTTCGCGAGCGTATTCGTTTCCCCAGAGATCGACGATAGCATCCAGGTGGATATCAAGCCGGAAGACCTGCGAGTCGATACCTACCGCTCGAGCGGCAAAGGCGGGCAACACGTGAACACGACAGATTCGGCGGTGCGGCTGACGCATATTCCGACCGGCACGGTCGTGGCCTGCCAGAACGAGCGCTCGCAACACAAGAACAAAGAGCGCGCCATGAGCATGCTGCGGTCGAAGCTGTACGAATTGGAGATGGAAAAGAAGCTGGCGGCCACGAAAAAGATCGAAGACTCGAAGCTCGATATTGCCTTTGGCTCGCAGATTCGTTCGTACGTGCTGCAACCCTATCGCATGGTGAAAGATCACAGGACCAAGGTTGAGGTGGGAGACGTTGACCGCGTGCTGGATGGAGATTTATCACCACTTATTCGCGGCTACCTGCAGATGCGACGGGGAGAGAAGAAGGCGTGAGGAGCAGCGGGAAAGCGCGCAAGAACAGTGCGAAGAGCGTCCGCGGGCAGAAGACGGGCAAGAAACTTAACGAGGCGTTTCTGTTCGCGGCGCGGATGCATGCCGCACAGAAGAAGAAGGGAACCGATGTTCCGTACCTTTTCCACGTGATGGGAGTGGCGTCATTAGTGCTGGAAGCGGGCGGTGATGAAGAGATGGCAGTGGCCGCATTGCTGCACGATGTGGTGGAAGACTGCGGTGGCGTTCCGATGCTCAAGGAAGTCCGGCGACGCTTTGGCAGGAGAGTGGCGCACATCGTGGATGGCTGCACCGATGCGTACACGACTCCAAAGCCACCTTGGCGGGAGCGCAAGGAGCAGTACATTGCGAGACTGCGCGACGAGGACGATGAGGTGCGGCTGGTCTCGGCGGCAGACAAGCTTCATAACCTGCGCTCGATACTTGTGGATTACCGGGAGTTGGGGGAACCTTTCTGGGAACGATTCAACGGAAAGCGTGAGGGAACGCTTTGGTACTATCGGGCCTTGGCCAGGGAATTTCTACACCGGAAGCCCAACCGCATTACCAGCGAACTGGCAAGGGTGTTAGGGCAATTGGCAGAGCTGGTGGGTCCTGCAGAAGATTTTGATTCGAGAGAGAACATAAGCCGAAAGGAAGTGAAGTTATGGCGCGCATGATGGAACTCGTGCGGAGTTCGGCGTTGCCGTCCCATCGCATGCAGGCAGCTTCGCGGGGTGCGCTGACGGTGGAACCTGCCGAGATGATCGAGATCATGGTCTTCCTGGCAAACAACAACAAGATTTTTGGGCAGCAGGCCCGGATGACGCTGGCGGGGTATGACGAGACTTCTTCGGTGAAGGTGGCATCGAATCCGGCCAGTCCGAAAGAAGTGTTGAAATACATGAGCTCTCCGGAAAACCTGCGGCCTGTGTTGTTGCCGGCTTTGCTTGAGAATCCAAGTGTGATGGTCGATTGGATTATCGAACTGGCGGCTACTGGATCGCGGGATGTGGTGGAGGCGATCAAGAATAGCCCGCGCGCCGGTCAGTCGAGCCACGTGAAGAATGCGCTTGCCAGCAACCCGAATGTCGTTGCGGCTCCGGCGGATGCGAGCAAGAAAGCGCCTCCGGCCCAGAGCGCTGGGGTGGGCCATAGTGGCACGGCCAGTGCAACAACCGCTTCTCCTTCGGCGGTCCCTGCGGCTGTGCCGACAAGCACATCGGCAAGCGAGTTACCCGAGTTATCGGAGCCTGACCCGGATCCCGCGGTGAACGAAGGACTGGCAGCCTATCTGACCGCGAATGCGGGCGAGATTTCGTCGGAGTCTGGCAAGGCGTTCCAGCCGATCGGCGGAATGGTGGGAATGGAAACTGGAGACCACGAAGCATCGGACGAGACTGCGGAACCCACGACTTCTACGCCCGTGGCCGCTGCCGGGGTTGCAGCCGCACCCGCGGGTGCCTCGACCGCGACGGCGGTCAAACCGGCTTTGGCGGTTCGCAAGCCCGTGCCTCAAGGCAAAGATCGCGACAACACGCTACAGAAGATCAACAAGCTGGACGTGAAAGGGCGCATTCAGCTGGCCATGAAGGGCAGCAAGGAAGAGCGGTCGATCCTGATCAGAGATGGCACCAAGGTAGTCGCGCTAGCCGTGTTGGAATCTCCGAAGATCACCGATGGCGAAGTGGAGAAGTTTGCAAATCAGAAAAATGTGCTGGAAGCGGTATTGCGAGCGATACCGATGAAGCGGCGTTTTCAGAAGCTGTACAGCGTCAATCGGAATCTGGTGTCCAATCCGCGCACGCCGCTTGACGTTTCCCTGGGCCTGATGAAGCATATCCTTGTGCAGGACTTGAAGAACCTGTCAGGCAACAAGGAAGTCTCGGAAACGGTCCGGAAGCTCGCGCTTAAGATGTTCAAACAGAAAACGGAGCTTGCCAACAAGAAGACGTGAGGGGTACCGCGGCGCCGCTGGTCCTCCAAGAATCAGGCGCGGATCATTATGACGGAGGCGTCGTCGCTCAAGCCGGTGCCATTCACAAAGGAATGCACATCGTGGAGGATGCTCTCCGGGCAAGCCTCCAGACCGCGGAGGTGCTTCTCCAGTCGTGCCACGCCATATTCCTCGCCATTCTGATTCTCGGCTTCGGTAATTCCATCACTGTAGAACACCAGACGCGAATTCTCCGGCAAATCCACCCGTGTTTCTGAGAACGAACCGCAACGCAAGCCCAAAGGTAAGCCGGTTTCTGACGGAAGAAAACGTGCTTCCTCTCCGGTAACCAGCAATGGCGGCAGATGGCCGGCATTGGCGAAGGTGAGTGTACGATTCGCAGGATCGAGCACGGCGTAGATCAGGGTGACGAATTTTCCCGAAGGAAAATCGGCAACCATCAACTGGTTCAATCGAGCCAACACTTCACTGGGAGTGCAGCAGGCCTGCGCCAGAGAACGCACCATGCCTCGGGTGGAGGACATGAGGAGGGCCGCAGGCATTCCCTTGCCGGAGACATCAGCCAACACAAGCCCCCAAAGGCCGCCATCGAGGGGCAGGAAGTCGTACCAATCGCCGCCAACCGCGCCAGCGGGGATCGAGAATCCTGTGACAGCGAATCCAGGTATGAAAGGTGAGCTTTTCGGAAAGAGTGCCTGCTGGATGGCCCGGGCTTCCTGAGCCTCGCGATCGAGCGATTCTTTCTGCTGGCGCTCTCGCTGGAAGAGCCGTGCGTTGTGAACCGCGACGGCAATGTGCGAGCACAGTGCCTGCAGGATGCGCAACTGCTCTGGCGGAAATGCATTGAGCTCGGGATGCGATGCCATGAACACGCCTACAAGATGCGGGCCTACCTGAAGCGGGATGGCGACCTCCGAGAGCACGCTCTGTTCGCAGCAGCTGTAGTAGGGATCCTGGCGGACGTCGGGTGCGTAGCGCATCTGCCTGGTGGCGGCGACGTAGCCCACCATACCTTCCTTCCCAAGCTTCATGCGATGTCCCTTGCCGTAGAGAGTGCAACCCTTCACCCCGGCAAGCACGAGCTCCGCCTGTTCTTCCTCATGCAGGTAGATGTTGGTTTCGAGGCAGCCAAAGGAGAGGGCGATGTCGTTGACGATCTGGTCGATAAGCTGGTCCAGGTCAAGAATGGAATTGATCTTCTGAGCCGCCCGCTGGAGCTTCAGAAGTTCCTGGACTTGTTCGACGGGAACGAATGACGGCGCCAGGGTTTCGGCCGGGAAGCTGGCTTGCGAGATGGTTGCCATTAGGCACGCTCCACTGTCGCAGGACGACAGTCCACAACCACAACAGGGTCTTCATAAGAGATGTGGAACAACGCAATTATGACTCTTTTTTTGAGGGAGAGATTGGGCGGGAAGGCGCATGTTTAGAGGCTTCGGCACGCCGCCGTTTGATCTCTTCCAGGCGCTCGCGGATGCGTTTTTCGATGCCTTCACTGGTGGGCTCGTAGTAGATGCGGTCGTGCAGATTGTCAGGAAGACATTGCATATCGGCCACTTTTTCGTCCAGATCGTGAGCGTACTTATAGCCGCTGCCGTAGCCGAGGCCTTTCATGAGTCCGGTAGGAGCGTTGCGAAGGTGCAACGGGACGGGTTCTGCGGCGGTGCGCTCGACATCCTGCTGAACCGTAGAGTAGGCAGTGTAAAGGGCGTTGGATTTCGGTGCGATGGCGAGATAGACGACGGCTTGGGCAAGCGCGAGGTTGCCTTCCGGCATGCCGATGAAATCGACGGCATCGCGAGCGGCCATGCAAAGGGTGAGTGCCTGGGGGTCGGCGAGACCAATATCTTCGACCGCCATGCGGACGACGCGACGCGCGATGTAGAGAGGGTCCTCGCCCGCTTCGAGCATCCGGCCAAGCCAGTAGAGCGAGGCATCGGGGTCGCTGTTGCGGACAGACTTGTGCAGGGCGGAGATCAGGTTGTAGTGCTCTTCACCAGTCTTGTCGTAGAGCAGTACACGCTTCTGAAGGGCATCATGAACAACGGCATCGGTGATTTCAGCCCCCACTTCCGTGCCCGCATGTTCGCGCGCGAGAGTGGCGGCGACTTCGAGAACATTGTAGGCGCTGCGAGCGTCGCCACTCGAGTAGCTGGCAATTTTCAGGAGGACTTCGTCGGATGCGTGAAGCTTTAATTCGCCGAGCCCACGTTCGGTGTCGACGAGGGCTCTTCTGAGCAGCGTGACGATCTGCTCTTCCGTGAGCGGTTTGAGCACGTAGACGCGGCTGCGGGAGAGAAGGGCGGAGATAATCTCGAAGGAGGGATTCTCCGTGGTCGCGCCGATAAGGCGGATGTTGCCCTTCTCGACGTGGGGGAGGAAAGCGTCCTGTTGAGCTTTATTGAAGCGGTGAATCTCGTCGATGAATACGATGGTGCGCGTGCCGTACTGGCGGGCGCGTTCCGCGTCGGCCATGACCTGCTTGATTTCCTTGATGCCGGTGAGCACGGCGGAAAACTCGATGAACTCGGCCTTGGTCATGCGCGCGATGATCTGCGCGAGGGTGGTCTTGCCGGTGCCGGGCGGTCCCCAGAAAATGAGGGAGCCAGTGTCGTCACGTTCGATTTGCGTGCGGAGGGGCTTGCCGGGAGCGATGAGGTGCTCCTGTCCGACGAATTCGTCGAGCGTACGGGGACGCATGCGGTCGGCCAGGGGACGGCCTTGATCGGGTGAAGTGTTGCCCGGAGTGGACTGGAAAAGACCCATAAAATGTTACTTACCAAGAAGTCACCGAGGCAACGATCATGTCTACGCTTGGCGTTATGAATATCTTCGACATTTATGGGAGTCGACCCCAGGGGCTAAAGCCCCTATTTTTATTGGGCCGGAGTGGCACGGCTAAAGCCGTGCCCTCCCACACCACCTATCGACGACTCTGCCTCGATGCTTCATACAAAAGAATGCTGGCCGCTACCCCGGCGTTAAGGGACTCCACCTTAGGGGAATGAGGGATGGCGACGATTGTGTCCATCTTGGCGAGCAAATCACGGGGGACACCTGCTCCCTCTCCGCCGATAAACAGTACCAGAGGTGGAGTGAGGTCAGCCTCATGCAGAGGAGTGCCCTTGTGCGACGATGTGGCAACCATTCGAAAGTTATGCTGCCGCAGTTCTGGAATACTTTCTTCCAATTTCGCGGAGACAAAAGGCACGCGAAAAAGGGAACCGGCGGAGGCGCGCACGACTTTGGAGTTAAAAGGACTGACTGTGCCTTCACCGAGAATCACTCCCGCGGCTTCGAAGGCTTCGGCGGAGCGCAGAATTGTCCCGAGATTGCCAGGATCCTGAATTCCTGCGATCGCGAGCAGTGGCTTGCTTTGGGCGAGGCTAAGCAAGTCTGCCAGAGAAAAATCCTTCAGCTTGACCAGAGCCGCCACGCCCTGGGGCGATTCGCTGGGAACTGCGCTAGTAAAGAGCTTGTCCGGCAAGAGGAACGTCTCAACGTGCGAGCCAATCTGGGGCAGCAGCTTCTCGGCCTTGTTGGTAGCGGATTCGGCAAAGAAGATGGCCCGGAAGCGAAGCCCGCTGCGGATCGCTTCTTCGACGACACGCAGGCCCTCGATCGCGATAAAGCCGCCAGGTGTGCGTTCACCATGGGCGAAGGCTGAGCGCAGCTCCTTCAGGAGCGAATTATGCCGCCCTTCGATGCGGCGCAGGCGCTCTGAGAGAGTAGTGCCGGCTATTCTGGGTGAGACGGAGTGTGTCATTTTGGGGTCGAAATCAGCATACTACGCTGCGTGGTCTCGGCTTGCAGCGCTTCCACATGTTATGTTAGGGTTCGCCGTTCTCACAAACACTCGTCGGAAGGAAACGTAGTGCGCGCGGAGATTGTCAAAATAAATTACCAGAGCCCTGAAGCCTCCCTGGTGAAGTACGCGGCCGAACAGATCCGGTCGGGCCAAGTGTTGGGTATGCCCACGGACACATTCTACGGACTGGCAGCGGATCCCTTTAACCTGCGCGCCGTTGAGCGCGTGTACGAAATCAAGTCTCGTTCACGGCACAAGCCGCTGTCGCTGTTAATCGAGAGCGTGGACCAGGCGGAGGATCTTGCACGCCCGTTGCCCGACGAGTTCTACCAGTTGGCTCGTCGTTTTTGGCCTGGGCCATTGACGATGATAGTGAAAGCAGCATCCCGCTTGCCCTTGAAAGTGACGGCGAACACAGGAAACGTGGCGCTCCGAATACCTTCGGCGGCAATCCCCCTGGCGGTTATCCAGGCGGCGGCAATTCCGATTACGGCGACGTCGGCGAACCTCAGCGGCGCGTCGGAGTGCACGACCGCCGAACAGGTGAGGGACCAACTGCAAGACCGGATATCGATCATCGTGGACGGCGGGACATCGCCGCGGGAGGTTGCGTCCACTATCGTTGATCTGAGCAACGATGAGGATCGGTGGAGCATTCAGCGAGAAGGAGCAATACCGGCCCAGGAGATCTCCGAGTTCTTCGCGCAGGGATGAACGCAACGTCAGCTGACCGACGCCGGCGGGGCCATGCAATTCCGTGGCTGCTCGGGCTGGTTGTAGCCGCAATTCTCGCTTTTCTTCTGGTTACTTCCTTTCGAATCGTCAGCGCAGCATCGCAGGACGAAATACGTCCCGCAGATGCCATCGTGGTGTTCGGGGCCGCGGAGTACGCCGGGCGACCTTCTCCAGTGTTCCGAGCACGTCTGGATCATGCCTTCGACCTCTTCCAGCACAAGATCGCACCCGTAGTGATCACGACGGGGGGCTCGGGATACGATCCCGATTACAGTGAAGGTGGCGTGGGCCACGACTACCTGATGCACCGCGGGATCCCGGAAGGCAGCCTGATTGCTGAAACCCAGGGCTCCGATACCGCGCAATCCGCCGCGCGGGTGGCCGTCATCATGCGCGCGAATCACATGCGCAGCTGTGTGGCTGTGAGCGACGAGTATCACGTCTTCCGGATCAAGAAGCTGCTCGAGCACGAAGG
>Ga0075030_100005877_pt1 | contig 11045 bp, 10 predicted proteins | sample LitLauG_LLR_2012_FD_71393 | JGI IMG/M metagenome (GOLD analysis project Ga0075030, IMG submission 71393) | Freshwater sediment microbial communities from Pennsylvania, USA - Little Laurel Run_MetaG_LLR_2012 | ecosystem: Environmental > Aquatic > Freshwater > Creek > Sediment | place: USA...
GCCCTGCACATCATGACGCGCCCCGGTTGAGGTCTCGGTGCCCTGCATGTAAACAACTTTAGCGCCAGCGATCTTTGCCTTCACTTCGTCGAGCGAAAACGTTTCGCCGTAAGGTGCGCTGAGAACTTCAACCGCACATCCGTAGGCCTTGGCGAGACCAGTCCAGCGTTCGCCGAACTTTCCGGCGGTAAGAACGAGAACTTTATCGCCCGGGGAAGTCAGGTTGGAGACCGATGCTTCCATCGCGCCGGTACCGGAAGAGGCCAGAATCAGGACATCGTTCTTGGTGCCGATGAACTCTTTCAAATCAGCCAGAGTTTTTGATAACAGCGCCTTAAAATCCGCTGTCCGGTGGTGCATGTCGTAGAAAGCCATGGCCTGCTGAGCGGCAGGAAGAAGCGGGGTCGGTCCGGGGGTAAACAAGCGAGTCTTGCGCAGCATGATGAGTCCTCGTGAATGATAGGTTCTAACCCTCTAGTTTAGTCCAAAACACAGGCTGAAACCGCTGGATTGAACCCGTTTTTCGGATTCGGCGGATTCAACCTTATAATGTGAAAACCATGAGCCTAGTCGAGCAAATTCAAAAAGACATTGTTGAAGCCATGAAGGCGCGCGCAGAAGCCCGCCTTTCCACCCTGCGCATGGTCAAAACTGCGTTGAAAAACAAAGAGATAGACAAGATGGCGCCGCTCGACGACAAAGAGACGCAACAGATTCTGCAGACGCTGATCAAGCAGCGGAAAGACTCCGTTGAGCAGTTCGCCAAAGGCGGACGCCAGGAAATGGCCGATAAAGAGGCAGCCGAAATCGTCTTGATTGAAGCCTACCTGCCCAAAGCAGCGTCGGAAGAGGACGTGGCTGCCGGAGTGCGTGCCGCGATTGCGGAAATGGGCACGCCTACCATGAAAGACATGGGTAACGTGATGAAGAATGCCATGGCGCGCTTCAATGCCGCGGGCCTCCGTGTGGATGGGAAGCTGGTGAGCGATATTGTGAAGAAAGAGCTAGCGGGAAAGTAAGCTATTTCTCCCGCTGCAAGCGTCTGTACGCTTCACTCTTCGAGAGCCCAAACTCCTTCGCCACTTTCTTCAAGGCAGCTTTCTCATTGAGCGCTTCTTCGCGCATGACCTCCGCGAGCCGCTCGTGAATTCCCTTCTTCTTGGAGACAGGCTCCGCCGCCGCATCTGCCTTGGCAATCAGCAAAGTGATTTCTCCGCGAACCTCATCTCGAGACGCTAGTTCGGCCAGCGCCTTTTCTGCGGGACCTCGCAGAAATTCTTCATGCAGCTTCGTCACTTCGCGCGCCACGACTACATGGCGCGCAGCACCGAGAGTTTCCACGACATCTTCCAACGTCTCCAGTAGTCGGTGCGGTGCTTCATAGAACACCTGCGTTTCGGTGGAGGCCGCTAGCGCAGCAAGCACGCTGCGCCGCTGGCCGCGCCTTGACGGAAAGAATCCGCCAAAACGAAATGCATCAGTCGGCAGCCCGCTCGCTACCAGCGCCGAGAGGAACGCCGATGCGCCTGGAATCGGGACAACAGGGATTCCCTGCTCTACAGCTAGGGTAATCACGCGATATCCCGGGTCGGAAATCCCCGGCATCCCCGCGTCCGTGACCACTGCCAATCTTCTTCCCTGCTTTAGCTCTGCAATCAGCTCGACTGCCCGTTCCTGTTCATTGTGCTCGTGGTAGCTGACCATCCGAGTGGTGATCCCGTGATGGTCCAGCAGTTTCCGCGTCTGCCGCGTGTCCTCGCAGGCGATGGCGTCCACTTCTTTCAGCACGGCCAGCGCGCGCAGAGTAATGTCCTGCAAATTTCCAATCGGAGTCGCGACGACGTATAGCGTCCCGGGAGCTGTTGCTGGCCCATGCATGGCCGGAGTCTAGCAGACTAGAATCAGCAGAATCGAATCACGCGCTACCCAATTGACGTAACCCGCGCAGCCTATACAATTGAGCGAATGCCTCTTTACGAATACGAATGCACCAAATGCGGCCACCGATTCGAGCGAATCGTTAAGTTTTCCGACGCCCCCATTACCAAGTGCCCGAAATGCAAAGGTAAGGTCGAGCAGATGGTTTCGGCCCCAGCCATCCAATTCAAGGGCAGCGGATGGTACGTCACCGACTACGCCAAGAGTGGCTCGTCTCGGCCCGCCAGCGACGGCGGAAGCAGCGATAGATCCGAGCGCAAGGCCGAATCGAAGTCCGACTCCAAATCCGATTCCAAGTCAGAATCCAAGTCAGAATCAAAGACGGAATCGAAATCTGACTCAAAATCTGAAGCAAAGCCCTCCTCCAAATCGGAACCTTCGTCCCTAGCACGCTCCGACTCCAAGAAGTCCGCCAAGAAGAGGTAGCTCGTGTGGCGCAGACACCGCCCGCTATGCGCTCGCCAAGGCCGACCTTCATTAGCGCACTCAGCATTCTATTCGCGCTAGCTGCCGCGTTTCTGGTTGTGACCGGCGCCGCAATGCTTCTGAGTTCGGACATGTTTTCATTTCGGGTCGGGGCATCACTCCTCGGCGGGTTCGAAACCGCCGGTCCTTATGCTTTTCTGCTGGGAAGCGCATTTTACGCATTGACAGCCTACGGACTCTGGACTCTGCGTAACTGGGCTCGCCGCGTCGCTATAGTGATTGCGGCTTGGGGCGTTCTGATGGCCGTTCCAACCGCATCGATCGCCGCCACCGAGTTCAACCCGCTTCCTTTACTCCTCGCAGGTCTTCCCATCATCGTCCGGGTGGTCGTCATCTTCTACCTGATGCAACCACCCGTGACTGATGCATTCCAACCTAAATAGGCCGCTTGCTGCGAATTTAGTTCACGTCGCTAAGTACGACCGCGGAATAGTTGCCCAACTGGTCTTGCACTCCCAGCAGCGTACGGACCTGGCCTGCGCTAAACGCTGTGGAAGCTGCCCCGAAGATCACCGTTTTGGTCCCTGGTTGCGTAAACAGGATTTGGAAGCTTCCAGCCGTGTTCGACGAGTAAGTCGACCCGCTCGGGAAACTCAACCCACTGAAAGTCGCATTGACTGTGGTGATATCGGTCCCGGTTGGGACGATATAGACATCCAGGCTGCCGAGGCTGGGCGTCGCGTTGACCACACGCATTTTGAAAGATCCAGAGGCTGGAGCCGAATTGTCGTCGGTCAACGCAACTGGCGTAAGGGCAGGCCCGTCTCCTGCAACAACGTAGGTCGTTGTGGTTCCTGAGGTGATGTTCCGTGTCTCGTCGATATCGACAGCCGAGTTGCTCGCATCTTCGATCTGGATATGTCGGGAGCCGGACGTCACCGTCAAATACGCAGTGGAGCCTCCAAGATCGGCGATCCCAGATCCTAAGGTAACGCCGTCAACCACCGCATTAACGCTGGCCACATTCGGGGAGGTATTCACAAAGCGGATTGTGGTCTTGCTGCTTGAGTTGGAGCAGCCTACCACTAGAAGTGCCAACGAAAAAATAGCAAGGACGAACAAAACGCGACGGGAGCGAAGCTGGACGAGCCAAGACATGGATACCCCTGCAACCAAAGAATTTAACTTCCGAGCCTGAACAGATGCACGGGTCTCGGCGACGGGTTGCTGGTGCCTTGGTAAAGTGAAGGTAAATCCTTGTAAAGTTTCGTCACGCTGACCACAAAAAGCTGGCTGAACCGTCAGCCTCAATGAAGAAACTCGGCTCAGCCAGGGAAACTAGCAATGCGCCAACTACTTAGCGGCGCGTCTCTGCGGAGGGCGTTTGTGTTCGTGATCCAGATCAAGCCATTCCCATTGCGGATGGTCCGACTTGGCGTTGGGCACAGGACGATCGTTCGCCGAACTGAACTCCGGCCCAGCCGACGCAAGCAGACCCACCGAACTCGTGTACATGGCCTGGTCAAGCTTGCCGGCCTTCTTCGCGTTCGCGACAACAAATACCGGATAGGCCTTCCCACTGGCGTAGGAAACAGAAATGTAATCCGCCACCATGAGCCCGGAAAACGTATTCGGCAGGTTATTCAAGCTCATGGGACCCGCGAGCTGTTTCGGCGCACTCCATGTCGCACCACCATTCTGCGATGAAACAAAGCCAACATTGAGCTTGCAGGTCGAAGTGGAGCAGTTTGTGTTCGTGTAGTAGTAATACGCCAGGCCGAGGTGCGCGGTTGCTCCCGAGGTTGCGTGATCCACGCCAATACCGGGAATAAAGTGGTCGATGACGCTGTTCGTGGCATCGATAGGGATGCGAACGACCGGCGTCCACTTCTTGCCATCGAGTGAAGTGGTCATGACGATGTCATTTGCGGTGCACCCACTGCGGAATCGGCAATCCTGCCAAACAAGATAAATCTTGCCTGATCCGTCAATCTCCCCGGACGGCAGCGAGGACGTTCGCAAACCACCATTCACACCGTGGTCCGTCGCACTCGCGACTACCTGGCTGGCGCCCCAGGTCGCGCCTCCGTTCGTTGAGCTGAAGGCTCGCATGTTGCCGTCAAACGCGGCGAAGGGCACAACTACCGTGCCGTTTTTTAGCACGAGAGGCTGGCCGCCGATGCCGCTTACACGATCGGCGGTCGCTTGTGCGGGCTTCCAGGTCAACCCGCCATCGGTGGAGACATTCATTTCTTCCTGATCACCCAGGCTCGTGTCATCCCATTCCACGTAGCAATTGCCGTAGAACTTGCTGGCGGGTGTGTTGTCGCAGACGATCCAGTTTTTGTCGGGAGAACCAATCGAGCTGACGGTCACAGGGTTGGCCCACGTTTTTCCATCGGTGGAGCGACTCACGGAAACCTGGTTGCCGGAATTTCCGATGGGTAGAGAATTAATCATCCAAATGCCGTGTTTCGCGTCGAAAGCGACGGATGCATCGCTTACCGCGGCGAAGTGCCCACCTTTGTTCACCGTGATGCCCGGCAGGAAGCCGTTGGTCCAGGTCTTACCGCTATCGGTCGAAGTAGCGTAGCCAATATCCGCGCCACCACCGCTGAATATGCGGCCGACTTGAAAGGCGCTAACAATCGTGGAACCAAATGAATACGTGTCCGGTTCCACTTCGCTCTGGTGCTGGCTGCTCCCGTTCGTAAAAGTGTCTGTACTGATTCTGACGATCGCTGGAGCTGGGGTTGTGGTCTGCGCTGCGAGAATCCCCGTTACGCAAAGCAAAAAGGCGAATGTTAACGAAACCGAACTGAGTTTGCGGCGGATGCTGGGTGCTTGGGTCATGAGATCGTCCTTATTTTGTAGAGTCTGACGAAATGTCGCGTTTTAGCAGAGGTAACTTGTAAGGACTATCCGGGGATGAATGTCCGAGTCGTGCCACATCAAATGGCGTTAAGGAAAGGTATCCTGCGCCGGACAGAGTGTCAATGTGAAGAGATTTGCATGCTGATGCGCGCCGGTATCTAAGCTGTGAGAGAAGACTTTGGAGGGCTGCTACCATAAGCTGCGTGTCTTCCTCGCTACTCGACGTTCGCGGTTTAACGGTGCAATTTGCCGAAGCGGGCATGGTCGCCGTTCGAGATTTGAGCTTTTCCATCGCGCCCGGAGAAGTGCTCGGGCTGGTCGGCGAATCGGGCTCCGGCAAATCGGTGACATCGCTCGCGCTGATGGGCTTGCTTCCAACTCAAGCCCGGACCAGCGGAGAGATTCTGCTGACAATTCCCGGCCAGCCGTGCGTGGATTTGCTGATCGCATCCGGAGACCAACTACGGGCTTTGCGCGGCCTTCGCATGGCGATGATTTTTCAGGAACCCATGACGGCGCTGAATCCTGTAATGCGTGTGGGGGACCAAGTCGCGGAAGCCGTCCTTGCTCACGATGCCGCGCTTTCAAAACGAGCAGCTGGCCAACGCGCGGTTCAGGCGTTGCGCGAAGTGGCTTTGCCGGATCCCGAGCGCAGCGCACGCGACTATCCACATCAGCTTTCTGGCGGAATGCGGCAACGGGTGATGATTGCGATGGCGATCGTAAATCGTCCACAGCTGCTGATCGCAGATGAACCTACTACCGCGTTGGACGTCACAATTCAGGCGCAGATTTTGGAATTGCTGCAGGAACTGCGCGCCAAGTTCAATCTGGCCATGCTTTTTATTTCGCACGATTTAGCGGTGGTTTCTAAAGTAGCCGACCGGGTTGCTGTGATGTATGCAGGGAACCTGGTCGAGCTTGCACCCCGTGCCAACATTTTTCGATCGCCAGCGCATCCGTACACGCGAGGATTGTTGCGCGCGGTACCCACATTGAGAACAAACCGCAGTCAGCCACTTTCAACCATGGAAGGATCTGTACCGCCTTTGTACGCTCTTCCCCCCGGGTGCCCGTTCGAGCCGCGCTGCGAATTTCGGATCCGCGGATGTTCCCAAAATCTACCGCCTCTCGTCGAAGTTGTGCCGCAGCATTGGTCGCGATGCCCGGTTGTGACGCCGTCAATCCCGTTAAATGCAGTCACATATTTCCGTCCGTAGGACCTTGCGATTGTGTTTTCCCTCCCAAACAGGGCTATAATCCACCAGTTCCCCCTCGGGATAAACTGCTTGCGCATTTTGCTGCTCAGCGACATTCACGCGAACCTGGAGGCGCTCAACGCTTGCATGGACGCCGTTCCTGCCCACGATCACATCGTCAATCTCGGCGATGTAGTGGGTTATGGAGCTGATCCTAACGCCGTCATTGATTGCGTGCGTTCTCAAAACGGACAGGTTGTGAGGGGCAACCACGACAAAGCCGTTTCCGGCGTGATGAATTTAGAACACTTTAATCCAATGGCGGGATTGGCCGCGCTGTGGACCCGAGAGCGCCTCACGCCCGACAATCTTGATTGGCTGCGCGAGCTACCGCAAGGGCCGATCCGGGTGCCTGAATTGGGACAGGTGCAGTTCGTACATGGATCTCCGCTCGACGAAGACGAGTACGTGGTTAGCGCGCGCGACTCGAAAGAACCGTTGATGACGGCCTCCGCGCGGATCACGTTGTTCGGGCATACCCACCGCCAAGGTGGTTTCAGTTGGGATGGGCAGCAAACGGACATCATCGTTCCCGAATATGGATCTCCAGACCAGGTTGAAATGTGGGAGTATCCGCTTCGCGACGATCTTCGTTACCTGATTAATCCCGGCTCCGTGGGCCAGCCTCGCGATGAAGATTGGCGCGCCGGGTTCGCCGTTCTGGATAGTGGTCGTGACCGAATTGAGTTTTTTCGCGTGCCTTATGATGTGAAGTCGGCGCAGAAGAAGATTTTGGATGGTGGGCTGCCTCCGCGCCTGGCCACTCGGTTAGATACCGGTCGCTAGCAATTCCATCTTGCGCGTCTCGTTGTAAACTGAGCGAATGCCGTCATCGCCGTACCCCAGAAAAGTCGCCTCCAGCCTGTTCGGTTCAACCCAAACCCCTACGCCCGATCACTACCTGATTGCGCACATTGATGGCGGCGCTCGCAGCAACCCCGGCCCCGCAGGCTATGGGATAGCGATCCGCGACTCTCTCGGCAAGCCAATTGCGGAGCTCAGCGAATATCTTGGCCACAAAACCAATAACTACGCCGAATACAGCGGGTTGCTGGGCGCGCTGGACTACTGTTTGAAGCACAACGAGCGTGCCTTGAAGGTGATCAGCGATTCCGAATTGATGGTGAAGCAGATCAACGGCATCTACAAAGTGAAAAGCCCGGAACTGAAGGTGCTCTATGACGAGGCGCGAAAGAGGATTAACCATCTGGAGTGGTTCCGCGCAGAACACGTGTTGCGAGAAAAGAACAAAGACGCGGATCGCCTGGCCAATGAGGCGATGGATCGAGGGATGAAACGCGGCAACAACCCGGAGACGTCTCCGCAACTAAAGTCACCGGCTCCGCCAAGCGCGGCCCAGGAAGCACGCGAGTTCAATGGGATCGTGCAGGGCGGGAAGATTCTTCTGCTGAGCGGGGAACTGCCGGAAGGAACATTGGTGCGGGTGCGAGTGAAGACGTAAGTGAAAGCCCAACGTTGGCTCACCCCTTGTCTCACGTTAGCTTGCCTTCTTCTTCTGCTGAGCGCTTGCCGCAAAACACAGCCACAACAGGCATTGGATCGTCCCCGCCTTACGACGAAGACAACGATGCGCGATGTAACTTTTCACAGCGTTTCGTTAAATCGAGACATGCAATACCGCGTGATCCTGCCGGCATCGATCGCGGCTGGTCAAAAGCTTCTCGTGGTCTACTTGCTGCACGGTGGAGGCGGCGGTTTTCGCGACTGGTCGAATTACTCGGATGTCGCGAACTGGGCAGAGCACGGTCTCATTTTGGTAATGCCAGAGGGCGGCGACTCGTATTACACGAACGCTGTGGAGCGTCCAGAAGACCGCTACGAAGACTACATCGTGAAGGATCTAATCTCGGAGGTAGAAGCGAAGTTTCCAGTAAAGACAGGCCGCTCAAGCCGCGCAATCGTTGGCGTTTCCATGGGAGGCTTTGGCGCCATCAAGTTAGCCCTCAAATACCCCGACCTATTCGTTTTTGCAGGCGGGCTAAGTTCCGCGCTTGATGTTCCTAGCCGGCCATTTTCGATCAAACGCATCTCGCAATGGCGCGGTCACCGCGCAATCTTTGGTGCATGGCAAGGGCAGGCGCAGCACGAGAATGATCCTTACCTACTCGCGAATTCGACCGACGTCTCGCACGCTTCTTACATGTTTCTTTCTTGCGGTGAACAAGAAGGCTTATTGCCTGCTAACAGGAGATTTGCGGCGTTGCTGGCCCGCCGCAAATTCCTCTATGAGTTTCACAGCGGCCCTGGGAGCCATGACTGGAATCAGTGGAATGGATGGTTGACAATCCTATTTCAAAGCCTTTCGAAGCACGTCAACACAAAAGGCTGAAAGCATCTTGCGAGGCGAGGATGTTCGCGCTGCAACCGAATCAACCCGATTCCACTCCGAAAAATTCCTCGACGTCCTTGATGTCCGTCGTCCTTTTGTAACTCGGCAAGCTATCCAGGAACATCTGCCCATATTGCTTTTTCAGAATTCTGTTGTCGAGAAGGACGAGTAGTCCTCTGTCATGAAGCGACCGAATCAGGCGTCCGAAACCTTGTTTGAGCGTAATGACGGCAGACGGAACCTGGTAATCGAAGAAGGCGTTTCCGCCGCTCGAATCGATGGCGCGCACACGGGCCGCGACAACCGGGTCGCTGGGGACCGCGAACGGCAGGCGGTCAATGATGACGCAGCTCAATTGCTCGCCTTGCACGTCCACGCCTTGCCAGAACGAAGAGGTCCCGAAAAGGACGGCATTCGGCGTCAGGCGAAACTCCTCTAGCAGCGCATTCTTAGGCGCGTCGCCCTGACGCAGCACGGGGTAATCGATCTCTCCGAGCAAACGTTCGTAGATGTCGTTCATCTGCGCATAGCTGGTGAACAAAACAAAGGCCCGGCCCTGCGTGATTCGTAACAATCGGCTGATGCACTCAGCCGCGTGAGAGCCGAATTGCGGGGTGCGCGGATCGGGCAGGTCGGGCGGAACGTAGAGCAGTGCTTGCGTTTCGTAATCGAAATGTGAAGGCAGCACGGAATCCCGGGCGTGTTCGAGGCCAATTCGGCGTTCGATGTAGTCGAAATTGCCGCGGACGGCGAGCGTTGCGGAAGTAAGAATCGCGCAATCCATGCGGCTGAACAGGGTTTCGCGAAGGATGGGAGCCACGTCGATGGGCGTGGCTTGCAGGAAAACGTTCTGGCGGCCGTGTCCCGCGCTGCGTCCGCCGCGGCGTTCGATCCAGAAGACGGTGTTGGGGTCCTCCGATTCCATCAAGAAACTCAATTGCACACGCAGTTCTTCTGCGCGGCGAACAAAGGTAAAGATTTCTTCTGGCTTCTCCGGCATCGCAGAGAGTTCAGCGGACACGCGTTTCAGAGCCTGATCCAACCCGATATATTCGTCCCCGTTTTCTTCAAGAAACTCGCGGCGGCTATCGAAGGCGAACCGGCTATCACCAGGCGGCAGCAGAGAAAAGAAGAATTGCGATTTCTCCCTCAGGCTTTTCACGGCTTGGGAAAGTGTTGCTGAATACGCGCGGTTGCGCTGCAGCGAAGCTTCAACATCCCGCGCGAGGTCTTCCATCCGCAAATTACTAACTGAAATTCCGAAGTAGCTTCCAGCAATGTCTTCGAGTTCATGCGCCTCATCGAAAACCACCGCGCCGCAGTCCGGCAGAATTCCAGCGTCGGGCGCATTCTCCGCCTGCTGCTTAATCGCCAGATCGGCAAAGAACAGATGGTGATTCACGATGACGATATCGCTCTCCGCTGCCCGGCGGTGCATTTCTGTTATGAAACACCGATCGTACTGGCTGCACTTCTGCCCCAGGCACGTTTCCGAACGGGCGTCGAGCTTCGGCCACAGCAGGCTGGATTCCGGCAAGGCTGCAATTTCAGCGCGGTCCCCGGTTTCCGTCGTCGATTCCCAGGTTGAGATTTCGCGAAACTGCTCAATTTCCTGCAGTCCGTTCAGCACCGGTTGTGCCGTCAAATCGTAGAGGCGTTTTCGGCAAAGGTAGTTATTGCGCCCCTTCATGTAACACACGGAAAGCTTGCCCTCTCCGTTCGGAAACAGCGCACGCTCCAGAAATGGGATATCTTTGAAGAAGAGTTGTTCCTGCAAATTCTTCGTGCCGGTGGAAATAATCACGCGCTTGCCGGAACGGATGGCAGGCACGAGATACGCCAGGGTCTTGCCGGTTCCGGTGCCGGCCTCGACGATCAGATGGCGCTTTTCTTCCAGCGCTTGCTCTACGGCTTGCGCCATCAGCAGCTGCCCGCGACGGAATTCATAGCCAGGATGTGTTCGAGACAACACACCGCCGGGCGCAAAGAACTGGTAGAGCGTAATGTCCTTCAAAGAAGCGGGTTGAGCAGGCGTTGCCACAGTGTCTCTATAATACTGAGTTAGCGCCAAACAAATTGCGAGTATCGTGAACCCGGCCCTCGACCACCCTTGATTCATTTTGACGAAAAAGAAACCTAAATCGAAGATCGAAGTAGCTGCCCCCGAAGCGCCCGTTTCCGACAGCACGCTTCCTACG
>Ga0075030_100005878_pt1 | contig 11045 bp, 12 predicted proteins | sample LitLauG_LLR_2012_FD_71393 | JGI IMG/M metagenome (GOLD analysis project Ga0075030, IMG submission 71393) | Freshwater sediment microbial communities from Pennsylvania, USA - Little Laurel Run_MetaG_LLR_2012 | ecosystem: Environmental > Aquatic > Freshwater > Creek > Sediment | place: USA...
CGGCGATCGGGCTTGAGGGCCTGCGATTCCACGGCCCGCCGGTCGGCCGTGAGATCGCCGAGAAGCAGGCGGAAATCGCAGCGGCGGAGAAGGCCTTGGGCGCAGCTTAGACCGCTGGATCCTTGTGGCGCGCGTTGAAGGACGCGCGCCAACTCCCTATCTGTGCTTTGCAACTTTTTCGGCGCTGGGGACGGCGACGCTACGTGAAAGGCATGGTCCGGCGTGGATAGCGTCGTCACAATATCCAATCTTGAAAAAACCTACAGCACCGGCCATCGCGCGCTGAAATCCATCAATCTGGCGATCCGTCGCGGCGAAATTTTTGCGCTGCTCGGCCCGAATGGCGCGGGCAAGACCACGCTGATCGGCGTGATCTGTGGACTTGTCCGCGCGACCTCGGGCTCGGTGACTGCCGACGGACACGACATCGCACGCGATTATCGCGCCGCCCGCGCCAAGATCGGCCTGGTGCCGCAAGAACTCTCAACCGACATGTTCGAGACCGTCTGGGACACGGTGAGCTTCAGCCGCGGTCTGTTCGGCAAGGCGCGCGATCCCGCGCACATCGAGCGCGTGCTGCGCGACTTGTCGCTTTGGGATCGGAAGGACAGCAAGATCGCCGCGCTTTCTGGCGGCATGAAGCGCCGCGTGTTGATCGCCAAGGCGCTGGCGCATGAGCCGCAAATTTTGTTTCTCGACGAGCCCACCGCCGGCGTCGACGTGGAACTGCGTCGCGACATGTGGGGAATGGTGCGCCGCTTGCGCGAAAACGGCGTCACCATCATCCTGACCACCCATTATATCGAAGAGGCGGAGGAAATGGCCGACCGGATCGGCGTCATCAACCAGGGCGAACTCATTCTGGTCGAGGAAAAACACGCGCTGATGCGCAAGCTCGGCCAGACGGTCGTTGAAATCGGCCTGAAGGCGCCGCTCACCGCCGTCCCGCCCGGCTTCGAGGAACGTGCGCTGACGCTGTCGCCGGACGGGCTGACGCTGTCCTTCACCCAGAAAGGGGAGGGCGACGTGGAAGATGGCGGCGCCGCCGATCTCATCAAGCAGTTCGCCGCGCAAGGCGTCGATTTCAAGACGATTGAGATGCACAGATCCTCGCTTGAGGACATCTTCGTCGATCTGGTGGGCAAACGGCCGTGAATTTTTATGCGATCCGCGCCATTTACCTGTTCGAATTGGCCCGCACCTGGCGGACGATTTTCCAGAGCATCGCCTCGCCGGTCATTTCGACCTCGCTGTACTTCATCGTGTTCGGCTCGGCGATCGGCAGCCGCATGTCCACGATCGACGGCGTCGCCTATGGCGCCTTCATCGTTCCCGGGCTGATCATGCTGGCGCTGCTGACCGAAAGCATTTCCAACGCGTCGTTCGGCATCTATCTGCCGCGCTTCACCGGCACGATCTACGAATTGCTGTCCGCGCCGGTGTCGGTCATCGAGGCGCTGCTCGGCTATGTCGGGGCCGCCGCGACAAAGTCGGTGATCCTCGGGGTGATTATTCTGGCGACAGCCCGGCTGTTCGTGCCGTTCGAAATCGTCCACCCAGTCTGGATGGCGGCATTTCTGGTGCTGATTTCGGTGACGTTCTGCCTGTTCGGCTTCATCCTCGGCATCTGGGCGGACGGGTTCGAGAAGTTGCAGATCGTCCCGCTGATGATCATCTCGCCGCTGACCTTTCTAGGCGGCACCTTCTATTCCGTCGAAATGCTCCCGCCCTTCTGGCGCAACGTCGCGCTGCTGAATCCCATCGTCTATCTCGTCAACGGCTTTCGCTGGACGTTTTTCGACGTCGCCGACGTCTCGTTCGGCATCAGCTTCAGCCTGACGATCGTGTTCATGGCGGTCTGCATCGGCGTGATCGCATGGATTTTTCGGACCGGGTATGGTTTGCGGACTTAGCGACGCCCCTTCTCCCCTTGCGGGAGAAGGTGTCGGCGAAGCCGACGGATGAGGGGTTGGCGCCGGATTGAGCGCATCTCGTCAAGCCGACGCTCAGCCGAATCGACCCCTCATCCGTCATCGCTTCGCGACGACACCTTCTCCCGCAAGGGGAGAAGGGGGCGTATGGCTATCTTGGCCCACGCCCAAAGCGGCAACAATCTTCTCCGCATGCGCCGCCAGAATCTCCGGTTTCTCGATAGGTCCGCCTGGCGGCTTTAGCGCCACGCCTTCCCAGCGCGGCAGGATGTGAAAATGCAGGTGGAACACCACCTGACCGCCGGCTGTCTCGTTAAATTGCTGGATTGATAATCCGTCGCAAACCATTGCTTTCTTGACTGCCAACGCGACTTTCTGCATCGACGGCATCATCTCCGCCAGGTGGGCGGGGGCGATATCGAAAATGTTGCGCGCAGGGACTTTTGGGATGATCAGCGCGTGCCCCGGCGTGCGGGGCATGATGTCCATGAAGCCGAAGGAGCAGCGATCCTCGAAGATTTTGACGCAGGGCGCCTCGCCGCGCAGGATTTTGGCGAAAATGTTGTTTTCGTCATAGACGGCGACGGACATTGGGCTCGCTTCATTAGGCGGCGATCACGCTGTCGCGATAATGGCAGAACAGCGCGCCTGCGCAAGTCGGGCGAATGGCGCTCCCGAATCGGGAGGGAATAAGGACAAACATTTTCGTGACATCTTCTCTTTTCTCGATGACACTCAACGCGTCGGGAGAAAGGATCGGGGGCGTTGGGAGGCAACGCGGCGGCGCGCGGCGTTTCCAGGCAAGGCGTGGTCGCCGCCCGCGCGCAGCGAAATGAAAATTTGCTAAGGCATTGGAATCACTCAAAGCCTGGAAATCCAAAATTGGGTGACTATAACGAAATCAAAGACTTATCCGTTTCGCAAGGATTGCGCTAACGTTTCGCAAGAGCTTCGCAACGTTTCGCAAGAGCTTCGCAACGTTTCGCAAGAGCTTCGCTAGCGTTTCGCAAGGCGCTCGCGAGCCGGCTTTTCCCGCTTTGCCGGGCAGCTTCACCAACCGCGCCCTGGAAACAGCGGGAGGAAAAACTACCCCTTCTTGAAAGGCGCATGCCCATCATAGAACGCGATCGTCTCCTGAACCGCGGCCCGCTCGCGCTGCAGATATTCCCGCACCGCCGCGCCAAGGCCCGGATCGGCGAATTCATGCATCGACCAGGTGGCTGTTGGGCGGTATCCGCGCGCCAGCTTATGTTCTCCCTGCGCGCCCGCCTCCACGCGCTTCAACCCATGCGCCAGCGCGAACTCGATCGCCTGGTAGTAGCAGACCTCGAAATGCAGGAACGGATGCTCTTCGATCGCGCCCCAGTTGCGGCCATACAGTGCGTCGTCGCCGATGAAATTGATCGCGCCGGCGATATAGCGGCCTTCGCGCTTCGCCATGACAAGGAGAACGCGATCCGCCATCGTCGCGCCGATCTCAGCGAAGAATTCGCGGGTGAGGTAAGGGCTTCCCCATTTGCGCGAGCCGGTATCCATGTAGAAAGCGAAAAACGCGTCCCAGTGCTGCTTTTCCAGCGCCGCGCCGGTCACCCATTCGATGCTGACGTCATTGGCGAGCGCTTCCTTGCGCTCGCGCCTGATATTCTTCCGCTTGCGCGAGGAAAGCGCCGCGAGAAACCCCTCGAAATCGCCATAACCATTGTCGAGGAAATGAAACTGCTCGCCGGCGCGAACGAAAAAGCCGGCGCTTTCCAGCGCCGCGACATCGCCCGCATCCGGGAAGGTAACGTGGATCGAGGACGCGCCGAGCGCCCCTCGCAACGCGCGCAGGCCGGCGATCAGCGCCTCCCGCGTGCCGAGCGGCGCATCGCGCGCCACCAGAAGCCGCCGGCCGGTCACCGGCGTAAAGGGAACCGCGACCTGCAATTTGGGGTAATAGCGCCCGCCCGCCCGCGCATAGGCGTCAGCCCAGCCGTGGTCGAAGACGTATTCTCCCTGGGAATGGGATTTGCGGTAGGCGGGCGCCGCCGCCAGAAGCCGGCCTTCGTCATCCTCGACCAGCACATGCGCAGGGGTCCAGCCGGTGCGTCCGCCGACCGAACCCGATTGCTCCAGGGCACGCAAAAACTCGTGAGTGATGAAAGGGTTGAAGCGCTCGCCTCCAGAATCGCTTCCACCAGGGTTCGCACAGGCGTTCCACTGCGACACTTCAACCGCGGCGAGCGAACCGATCGAGCGGATTTTTGGCGAAGCATAAGACTTCATGCGAGGCCCGATCGTAAGAGGCGGCAGTGGCAGCGTAAAGCCGAAATCGTGGCGCGGGCGGCGCCTTGCCGCAAAACTTGCAGAGTGAATCGTCGCACTCAAAACTTCAGCTTGAAAAACCGCCGCACTATCGATATGGATATAATCCATATATCTTATGGGTGTCATTATATATCACCAATAAGCATGGTAATATATCGAGCCGAGATCCCGGGATGAGCAACTTCAATCAGGAAAGAGTGCTGAGCGTCCATCACTGGACCGACCGGCTGTTCAGCTTTCGCACGACGCGCAATCCGGCGTTTCGGTTTCAGAGCGGCCAGTTCACCATGATGGGCGTCGAAGTGCAGGGCAAGCCGCTGCTGCGCGCCTACAGCCTCGTCAGCGCCAACTACGAGGACCAGCTTGAGTTTTTCTCGATCAAGGTCGCCGACGGCCCGCTGACCTCGCGCCTCCAGCATCTCAGGGAGGGCGATTCGATCCTCGTCAGCCGCAAGGCGACGGGCACGCTGGTGCTGGACAATCTGGCGCCCGGCCGCAACCTCTATCTGCTCGGCACCGGGACCGGCCTCGCGCCGTTCCTCAGCATCATCAAGGACCCCGAGACTTTTGAGCGCTTCGAGCGCATTGTCGTCGTGCACGGCGTGCGCTGGACGGCCGATCTCGCCTATGGCGAGATCATCGAGACTGTGCTTCCCAACGACGAGTTAATCGGCGAGCCCTTCCGCAAGCAGCTGACCTATTACCCCACCGTGACGCGCGAGTCGTTCCGCAACGCTGGCCGCATCTCGCACCTGATGAAAACCGGCAAGCTGTTCGCCGACGCCGGCCTGCCGCCGATGCGCGCCGAGGACGACCGCTTCATGCTCTGCGGCAGCCCAGCCATGCTCAGCGACTTACGCGCGATTTTGAAAGAAAAGGATTTTGTCGAAGGCAACCACGGCGCGCCGGGGCATTATGTGATCGAGAAGGCGTTTGTAGAGGGGTAGGAACACGTTAAATGTGGCGAGCAAATGCCTCTTTCAGCCGATTCGTCTTGAGATCGAAAGCCAATTTAGCGCAACAACGTCTCTTAGGGAGGCGGCGCTGGCGGCGCCGCTTTCCGGCACGTGTATTGCCAAGTCAAAATGCTCTGACGGCCCGCGCACGGTGGCCGGAAATTCAATTGTAACCGATTGATTGCGAACGATGATGATAGTTTTTTTCCTCCTTTCGCAAATTGCAGTCACTAGAATCGCGGCGGCGGCAAGTCGATTCGACGCTTCAAGCGACAATGTCAGCTTTGACTCAACGCTGCGGGACAACAGCCTTCCGTCTATCCGTATCGTTCCGGCAGCTGAAATTATGTAGGGACCCCGCACATCCCGCATGCCCCAGCCGCCGGCCAAAAATAGATTCTCCTTGCTCTGGCCCCGATAGTCGACAAAAAAATTGGACTGGATGCCTGGCGCGTCCTGCACATCTTGAATCCTCATCAGGCCGATCCGCACTTAGCCCAGGAGCGAGACTAGGCGTCGCCTCACGTGTCGCGGCTTGCGTGAGCGCGTGTCCATCTTCGCTGAAGAAACTGGAATCTCCGCGGCAATCTTCTTGCCTGTTTCCAGCATCGCCATGTCAATAAGATAGAGGAGGAACGGCTCATCAAGGGAGGAAACGACGACCTCCCGCGCTTCGAGGAGATTTATTGCAACGGAATCCAGAGCATACTGACGCATGTTACAACCTCACATAGGGTATATAATTGTTTAGAACGGAGGCGTGGCAATTCATGAGTCAGATTTGTGACTAAATACAAGATGATATCGATCAATACGTCCGATGCGTGACCGTGACAATATCCGTGGCAAACAGTTCGCTGACCAGCTGGTGACGTCTTGCACGGGAATGGCATCGCGTTAAAGATGTATTAAGGCGAAATACTCGCTTGGGTTGCAGTCGCCGGAATGCATAGCGAAAAACCGAAGAGGCGGAGCGAAAGAATCGATGACTGTTGGTAGTCTGCCGACCCTGAAGCTAATTGGTCGTCCCGCCTTGCGGATTCCGGAAGGCGAAAGGATCAACATTCCCAAGAAAGCGTTCGCGGTAGCGCTTTTTCTGATCCTCGACACTCCGAAGATGGTGATTGATCGCGATTCTTTGGCGCAATTTTTGTGGCCGCAGCTTGATCTCACCCAACAATTCTCGAATCTGCGCACGCTTCTCAAGCGTATCCGTATTGCTCAATCGCTTGCGGGCGCTTCCGCCTTCGAATTCGATGCACGCACGGTGAGGTTGACCGGGGACGCTGTCGACTGCGATTTGGTTTTGGTCAAACGAGCAGTCAAAACCGGCGATGCCAAGGAGATATCTGGCGCCGTGGCGCTCATGGTCGGAGACTTGCTCGAGAGTTGCGGCAGCGGCCCCGCTTCGTTCGAGCAATGGCTGCGCGGCCATCGGCTGGCGTTCAATAACTGCTTCACCACGGCCGCGTGTCGGGTGCTGGCCGAGCGAGCCCTGGAATACGACCCTGCGAAAGAACAGGCGCTGGCGCTCAAGTTGATGTCAGTCGATCCAACAGAAGAAGAGCCCTATCGAGCGATGTTGCGCATCTATGGGGCGCGCAAGGATTTTCAGGGAATCAGGCAAACCTACGACCAATTGGCGGAAACGCTAAGAGTGGAAATCGGTTGCGAGCCGACGAGCGATACGAAAGCTCTGCTTCGCCGCCTAATCGAAGCAAGCACCTCGTCGACCCCTGCTGTCGCCGAGCCGGGGCTCACCGCCGCGCCTGTAGCTCCCGCGGCGCCGCCGAGCCGCCCAAATAGTCCGCCCTTGCTGCTTCTGCCATCCCAGCCGAACCTGGCGGAAGGGACGCCCAGCAATTGCTTCTCGACGTTCACCGACGATCTCGTCGCGCGATTGTGGATGAAGCATTTCATTCGGATCGTGGTGCAAGATGATGACATAATTGGTGGCGCCAGTGTCGTGTCGGCGCTGGGCAGCCAAGCGTACCGGGTTAGCCTGGGTATGCGGCAGGCGGAGTGCATGCGCGTTTCGGTACGGCTGACTTATATCCAGACAGGCGACGTTCTCTGGGCAGAGTCGATTCCGTTGACGATGGAGAATTTCGACCATGTCATCAATCGGATATCCGATGCGATTATAGCCCGGCTCGAAGAGCATGCGATCGATCTCGCCGCAGCAACGCCGGAGAGTGAGCATCCGAACTTTGCTTTAATCGCGCAGGGCAATCGGGCGCTGCTCACTGCCGATTTGCCATCTGTCCGCCGGGCGCGGCGCCTGTTTCGCACCGTCCTTCAAGCCGACGACAAGCAGATCCAGGCTTACGCGGGCGCGGCGCGTTCCTATTGGCTTGAGTGGTTGCTCCGCGCGGGGCCCGACCAAGCACTACTTGCAACGGCGGAAGACATTTCGCGCAAAGCGGTCGCGTTGCAGCCCAACAGCTACTTGGCTCACCGCGAAGTTGGTATGATTGCCTTATACCAGCGCCGTCACGATCTCGCTTTGGAGCACTTGAGCCGAGCGCGCGAAATACACCCGCACGACTCCGAGCTTGTATTCGATTTTGCCGATGCCCTCATCGCGAACGGCCAAGCGAAAGAGGCCATCGAACTGGCGGCAGTGACGAGCGATGTCGACTTCAAGTTGGCGACTTTCGGCAATTGGGCCGTGGCTTCTGGATTCTACATCACCGATCAATATCAAAGAGCAATCTCTCAACTTTCAATGATGCAAAATCAAGAAGCCGGATTTCGACTACGCGCAGCGTGTCATGCGATGCTTGGGCAAGTCGAACAAGCCCAAGAATATCGGGAAAGAGCATTAGAATCAAATCCAGATTTTTCAGCGCATCGATGGATATCGATTTTCCCGTTTAGCAAAAATATCGATAAGATGCATTTATTTGATGGCTTCAAGGCGGCTGGATTTGCGTAAAGGCGTGTACCTCTGCGTTTAGACTAGATTGAACAAGGATAATCGAAATGAATACTGAACAAAAGAAGGCCAGCGCAATATACGACGATTTATCGGCAAGGACCCAGATCGGACCCTCGATTCGCAATCCCAGCGAGGGCTTTACGGGGCAGGAACATATTCCGGCCCCCGTTCAACGACTAACGGTCCGCGCCGAGGCAGCGGCTCACGCCGCTTGGCGGTAATTTGATGCTCGCCGAAGCCGCGCTTTCTCTCGTCTGCCTTGAGAGCCTCGTTGACGGTGCGAGCAGGCGCGGCTTCGGTTCCATCTATAGCGATCGTCGCCGCACCCCAGCGGAGACGGTCGGGTTGATGCGACCCCTGATGCCGGAATTTGGCATCACGCGTCTTGCCTGCGTCACCGGGCTGGATCACATCGGCATTCCAGTTTGGTCCGCGATCCGCCCAAACTCGCGCACGTTAGCGCAGTCGCAAGGGAAAGGCCTTGACGATGCGGCGGCGCAGGCCTCGGCGCTGATGGAAGCAGTGGAGGTCGCGACTGCCGAGCGAACGGATTTTCCCGTCGTCAGGGCGACGCGCCGCGAACTCGCCAATGCTGGACTGGCGGTCGATAGCATCGATCATCTTCTTCGCAGCGGTTCACGACCAATCATTGACGACGAGCCCATCGATTGGTTGGAAGGCCACGACCTCGTCGCCGAACGGGCTGTCATGGTCCCACATGGTGCGGTCACCTTCGCCGATGCAAGGTTGAGGTCGCGCTATTGGCAAACCAGCGACGGCCTCGCCTCCGGCAATACGCTTTGGGAAGCGGTTCTCCACGGACTCTGCGAGCGCATCGAACGTGATGCGATGACGCTCTGGTTGTTGCGCCCTGACGATGAAGTCATGTCGCGCTGTGTCGACGCCGCGTCCTTCCGCGATCCGGCTTTGAACAGCCTCTGCGACGCGATAGCCTGCGCCGGCTTGCAGCTTCGCCTGTTCGACGCGAGCTGCGACACCAATACACCTGTGTTTACAGCCTTTATTTCCGACCCTGCCGACGGCTTCGAAGATCGGTGGAAGTATTTCGATCTGTCGAGCGGGTCCGGGTGTCATCCCTTGCCAGTGCTTGCGGCGATACGTGCAGTAACGGAGGCGGCGCAGACCAGGCTGACGACAATTTCCGCCGCGCGAGACGATTTCGATCCCAGGCGGTATTTCGAGCGGTTGGACCCCTCGCTCCTCGTGTATCCGCGTAGTACTCCCCAACTTCGCCCCGAGTTGGCTCGGCCCGTCGCGCCCGATCGGGGCGGATACCTGCGCGGACTTATCACCCGCCTAACGGCGGTCGGCGTCGATTCAGTCATCCTTGTCCCGTTTGAACGTGGCGAACGCGGCTTTGCTGTCGCGCGCATTCTCGTGCCGGCGCTCGAAAATCCAAGCGGCGACCGCGCTGCGCGCTTCGGTCCCCGCGCAATGGCGTTCGTAGAGGCTCGATCGTGAAAGTGCTGTTCGTCGGGCCGACTTTGTCCGACCTTGTCAGGGATGGAACGCTTGATGGCCGCCCTGAATTGATCTGCCGACCGCCTGCTGGCCAGGGCGACATCGCCAGGGCGGTGCTCGACGGGGCCAGCGCAATTGGTCTTGTCGATGGCCGATACGAGGATGTCGCTGCCCCTTGGCACAAGGAGATCCTGTTTGCCATTCAGGAGGGCGTCGCCGTTTTCGGAGCCGGAAGTTTGGGCGCGCTACGCGCCGCGGAGTGCGCAGCGTTTGGAATGATAGGAATTGGCGCGATTTATGAGCGATACGCGGCGGGCGAGCTCGTCGATGATTCCGATGTTGCCCAGCTCCACGGACCCGCGGAAGTCGGCTCATTTCCGATCACCGAGGCCTTCATAAATATAGAGGCGACCATTCTTCAAGCGGCATCGGTTGGCGACCTTTCTTCGGACGAGGCGAAAAAGCTGATCTCGTGTGCGCGAGGGATTTTCTTTAAGGATTTGACGCTTGAAGCCTTGGCGGCTCGCTTTACCAAGAATGCCGCCGATGCGGATGCGCTGCTCGGCTGCTTCCGCCGCAACCGGGTCGACTTGAAGCGGCGGGACGCCCTGGAACTGGTTAAGCTGATGACCGCTCTACCAACACAAAGGATCAAGGTATCCCGACAATGGCAGCTGTCTCAGCCCGCAACTTGGATAGAGTTCATGACGTCGACGCGCAGGTTGCGCGAGGAAGCTGGGCTTTAGCTGGCGCGCCCAACGGGAATCGAACCCGTGTTTTCGCCGTGAAAGAGGGATAATTCGCACTATGGCGAACTTCCGCGAACGCATAGCTACATTGAACTCATTGAAATATAAGCCGTAGACGGCCTTGATCGTTCGCCGGGGATCGCCTACGCTTATTGGGCACAAGTTGGGCACGGTTGAAAGGCGCTCTTCGATGGCCCGAGCAGTCCGAGACACAAACCTCGAAACCCGCGCGGCCCGTCTCCGTCTCGTGGCGCGTCGCAAGCCCTATTGGCGCGTTTTGGAAACCGGCCTGCATCTCGGATACAGGCGCACGAAAGAAGGCGGCGGATCGTGGGTGGCCCGGCGGTTCATCGGCAAGGGGCGGTACAGCGAAACGAAAGTCGGAACCGCTGACGATCTCCAGGATGCCGACGACGTGGCGCTGCGATCCTTCGGGCAGGCACAGGAAGCGGCTCGGAAATGGTGGCGTATCGAACAGCGCCGGGAGCAAGGACATGCGCCCGATGCTGGCCCCTATGCCATCGCTGAGGCGCTCGAAGGCTATTTCGCCGATCGCGAGCTGAACCGCCCCGGGTTTGCCGGAGGCCAATTTGTTTGAGTCACGCCGCCATGGCGGGCTCGTCGATTTGCGCATAATAGCGCGCTTCGGCTTCGGCTGGCGGAATGTTTCCGATCGGCT
>Ga0075030_100005879_pt1 | contig 11044 bp, 9 predicted proteins | sample LitLauG_LLR_2012_FD_71393 | JGI IMG/M metagenome (GOLD analysis project Ga0075030, IMG submission 71393) | Freshwater sediment microbial communities from Pennsylvania, USA - Little Laurel Run_MetaG_LLR_2012 | ecosystem: Environmental > Aquatic > Freshwater > Creek > Sediment | place: USA...
CGGCGAACCAGCCAGATCTGATTCTCCTGACGCAGGGCCTGCCTCCTCTTGTGATCAGCGAGCTTCGAGAGACTTGCCGTTCGAAACTCGCCTGTTGGTTCACTGATGCCGTTTCCAATTTATACCGTGCCTACCTGGTCGCGGGGACGTATGACGCCCTCTTCATGAAGGAGCCCTCTATCGTACCTCTTCTCCGTGACAAACTGGGGCTAAATGCGCATTATCTACCCGAAGCCTGCAATCCCCTTTGGCATACTGCGATTACACTCTCCGGGCAGGATCGCCGGAACTTCGGCTGCGATCTGGCAGCCACCGGAAGCCTGCACTACTATCGCTCGCGGATGTTGGAGCAGTTCGTCTCCTGTGATCTCAAGATCTGGGGCAACAGTTGCCCGCCATGGATTGACTCGCCGGCCCGTACCAGATATCAGAACAGGTACATTGCAGAACATACAAAAGCAAAGGCGTTTCGCGCCGCAAAAATCGTCCTGAATACGATGCACTTTACGGAAATCGACGGCGTAAACTGCACACTGTTTGAGGTGGCCGGGTGCGGAGGTTTCCAGATCGCCGACTGGAAGCCGGCTTTGCCCGCGCTTTTTGAACCGGAGAGGGAAGTTGTCACATTTCAAACCCGGAGTGATCTGAAAGAGAAGGTCGAGTTTTACCTGGCCCATCCAGATGAACGTTCCCTTATTGCCGAACGAGCTTACAACCGCGCGCAGAGGGATCACACATACGAGCAGCGCCTTCTGACCATATTTTCGGTGGTGGGACTTGCATCGAAGACTCCACCTCGACCTATTCCGAGCAAGGACTGCTTGTGCTGATTCCGGACGTACGGGTGGCGGTTCGCGCGGTTCCCAAACCACCCACAATGAGTCACGCTGCACTAGCGGGGGTCTTTCCGAGGAGGAGCAAGCACTCTAAGGTCATTCCGGGCGGAGCGGCTCTCAGCGGCTTATCGTTGCTTGCGGCGTTGACATGCGCCACTGGAATATCAGTCGGCGGCGCAGTTGGTTTAACCTTGACCAGTGCGGCCACCCTGGCTGCTACGTGGGTCGTTTTGCGCGTCGGATGCTCGATATCACCGACCCTCTTCTGCTTCCGAACTGTGGCTTATGTGTATGGTAGTCAAACTGTGGCGCAGTTATTGCTCGCGTTAACGAATGCGACTGCAATTCCTACCGGTTGGGGAAATACGCTCGTTGACAATGCGGGGGTTCTGGTTGTAAGCCAATTTTGTTTACTGGCAGCCACTCTATTGGCAGTGGCTTTGTGGGGCTCGATGGTGCCCCAAACAAATTCGAAGCCGCTGGACTTGACACAACGCCCGCCAGCGCAAGCACAAGTCGCTCTCGTCATAGCCCTTCTGTTACACATGTCGCAAACAATACTCAGGTTGATTTTGCCTGAGTCGTGGTTTTGGGTTCTCAGTGTGTTTACAGAGGATTTGGAAGCTGTAGCGTTTTTTGTGGGTTGGTTTGAGGGGGATTTCGGTGCAGTGACCAAACGGGTGGTGCGCGGCGCGCTGATAGTGAACTGTGGAATCGGCGGTCTGCGGGGCGTGCGGTATCCGATCGTACTACTTGGTTTGTATTTGGTTGGCCGCTTGTTTTCTCCGCGCGAACGCCATCGCCGCGGGATCATCTGTGGTTCTCTCGCGGGGGCGGTTCCAATCCTTTTCTGGTTCGCGATCATTGGAGACATCCGAGTTAAGCGGGGGCAGGAGACTCTGGATCTCCTTTCCCCCTCGAGGTGGAGTGATTTCGTCGAAGCTGTTTCGGCCAGTCGTTCCAGCTACCAAACAGAGGGTAAAGACGCGGCCGGCGCCACATTGTCACGTTTGTACGCGTGGCCGAACGCGGCAAGTGTAATTTTGACACCGGATGTCGTGCCATATCGCGGCTTTAAGGCATGGGCAACAGGATGTCTTCCCTACTTGCAAATAGGGACTTGGTCGGCTGAGGCTCGCCGGCTTCGTTTCGAGGATGGGGTCGGCACGCAGCAGGCCTCGATGTATGGTTTTGTGAGCCGTCCTGGCTCGACGGTTGAGTTCGGCGTACTGGCGGACGGGTGGTCGACAGCAGGACCGGTCGGTGTGTTGGTGCTGGGGGGCCTCGTAATGTTGGCGCTGTGCATGAGTGAGGAGCTTGTATTACACAGGCTTCGGTTGAGCTATATGGGCAAGCTTGTGTTTCTCTGTATTTTAGTAAAGGCTTGCATACAGTGCTATGTGTATCCGGCGCCATTGGTACTGCGATATGTTGTTTTGTATTCGTGCTTTTGGATGGCAGTCCTCAAACTGGCAGATATGTTAGGCGGGATTGGTCAAGGGAAGTCTCGACAAACCCCATCCATTCGATGCCACCAATCGGGCGAACGACGGACGTAGGGCGGCCGATTCGTGCGTTCAATTGAACCCTTTTACCATGAAAGATCTTCTGGTGTTTTCCTCCGACTTTCCCCCCAACGATGGCGGTGTCGCGCGGCTGTGTTCGGAGATAGCTGCCGGTTGCGCGCGAGCCGGCATGAAAGTTCAGGTGATCGCCCCAGGCCGAACGAAGAGGATTCCGATTCCCGCCTCGCGGATCGTTGAGTTTCGCGTGCGGGGTCCCCGGCCGTGGCGGGAGTGGGCCAGCTACCGGGCGCTGCATCATCGGATGGGGCGGGGACCGGTTATCTGTGGATTGTGGTATCCAGACGGCGTACTGGCGCACGCTGCCGGCGCAAGGCCGCGGGTCATTCTGGCGCACGGCTTCGAACTGATGCCCAGCCAAGCGCGGTGGCGGCGCGAGATCTGGCGGCGGATGCTGCGGCGCGTCTGCGGGTCGGCGGATCTGGTGGTTGCAAACAGCGAGTACACGCGGAGGCAAGTGATCGAGAGAGCCCCGGGTGCGAACGCTCTGGCGATCCCGCTGGCGGTGGATCATGAGCGGTTTTCTCCCGGCGACGGAGAAGAGGCGAAGCGCCGATTCGGTGTGGCAAAGAAGATTGTGTTGTCGACGGTGTCGCGCCTGCACGCCTACAAAGGGCACGATGTCGTTCTCCGGGCGTTAGCGGCCGGCCGTGAGGATGGCCGCCGGAACCTGGTCTACCTGATCGCGGGAAAAGGCCCTCACCAAGGCGAGTTAGAACGTCAGGTTCAGGAGCTCGGCTTGGCAGAACAGGTGCGGTTCCTGGGTTTCGTACCGGAGGGCGATTTACCGGATCTATATCGCGCCACGGACTTGTTCCTGCTCTGCAGCCGCGAGGTGATCGAACGTCAGGAGGTCGAAGGTTTCGGTTTGGTTTTTCTGGAAGCCCAGGCCTGCGGAACCCCCGTTATCGGAACGCGCACGGGCGGGATCCCCGATGCCGTCAAAGAGGGTGAAGGAGGGTGGCTGATCGCTGCGGACGATTCGGCCACGTTGGCGCACATGTTGAGTTTGCTGGCCGCTGATCCAGAACCCTTCCGTCGGGCCGGCCAGGAGGCGAGGAGGCGGGTGGAGCGCGAGTGCACCTGGGAACATTACCTGCGCCGGTTTACATCGACTCTGGAAGCGAATCGAATCGGCCTCGGCTGAGGCCGGTCCTCAGCGTGGCTGTGTTTCCTGCGCTCCTGTTCCTGAATCACCTATGATGCCACTCGTCTCAGTGCTGATGCCGTGCTACAACTCGGCCCAAACCCTGCCGATGGCACTGGCGTCGCTGCTGGCGCAGACCTACGAGAACTGGGAATGCGTTCTGATGGACGATGGCTCTGCCGACCATCCAGAAAGGATCGCGGCAGCAACCAACGACTCGCGGATTCGATACTACCGCATCGAGCGGAATATGGGCCGCGGCGCCGCCCGCGGAATGGCGATCGACAAGGCGGCGGGTGATTTGGTCGCGTGGCTGGATGCGGACGACTGGTACTATCCGGAAAAATTGCGGATCCAGGTCGGAGTGATGGAAAGGGAAAGGAACATTGCCGTTCTCAGCGCAGGTGTGGCAATCATTGACCGGCTGAATCGCCTCGCCGGCACGCGCGGCCGGGCGCAAGGCAAGATCCCTATCACTTTAGCGCCGATGTCCCGCCCGGCGATGCCGCCCTTCGCCTTCGCTTCTTCGATGGTGCGCATCGGGCCCGCCCGGGAGGCGGGTTTCGATCCTGCATTCCGTCTTTCGCAGGATGTGGATTTCTTGCTCAGGATCCTTCTTCGTGAGGGACACTGTTTGCTTCCGAATGTGGTGTATGCATACACGGAGTTTCAGACGGTAAGCCTGGAGAAGGTTTTGGATCAATGCCGATTTGTCAGACGGATGTTCTGGAAGCACCGGACCAGGTTTCCGTACACCTGCGGTTCTGAGATCGCCAAATCGTTCTTCAAATCCGCGGTGTATCGCCTGGCTTTTCGTTTTGGTTTCAAAGATCGCCTGATCCGAAGACGCTCGACGCCCCCAAACTCCCAGGATTTAACGGAGTTTCAGCGGGCCCAAAACATCGTCGCCGGGAAGGCGCGTGTGGTCTTTGGAGAAAATGGACGCCTCGACGGCGTTCCGGCGGGATGGTGCCAGCCCGGGAATCATTGTCATGATCGAGTCTGAATCACGCGCCGGCCCCGTCATCGTTATCCAAGCGACGGTCCCGATCACCTTATGTGTCTTCTTCGCCCATCAACTTCGATGGCTTCGCGAGAACGGTTTCACCGTCATCGCCGTTTCATCGCCGGGAGAGGAACTGAATCGGCTCGCCGATTTGGAAGGGATTCGCGTCTACGCGATTCCAACCGCGCGCGGGATTTCGCCTTTACGCGATGCGGTCAGCCTGGTCAGGACCATTCGCTTTTACCGGGTCTGCGGCCCCACCATTGTTCACGGCTTCACGCCTAAGGCCGGTTTAATCGCAATGATCGCCGCTTGGGTGGTACGCTGTCCGGCGCGCGTATACACGATTTTTGGGTTTGTGCACAGCGCCAAGAACGGGTTCCTGCGTGTACTGATGAAGCTCACAGAAACATTGTCGTGCCGCCTGGCCCATCGCGTTTTCTGCGAGTGTCAGTCGATCGGTAATCTCGCGCTTCAAGAAGGCATATGCCCGGCGGCCAAGCTACGAGTCTTGCCCGCGTGGAGTTTCAACGGCGTGCCATCGCGTGTTCTGAGCCGGCTTCCCTATGACAAGGCTGCCGCTCGCGCTGCTTTGCGCATTGAGCCGGATGCTCTTCTCGTGGGGTACTTGGGAAGGATTGTGAGAGACAAAGGAATTCGAGAACTTCTGGATGCATTCTGGAAGCTCGCACCGCGATGGCCCCGGTTACAATTATTTCTGGTCGGGGATCCGGAGGCGGGGGATTCCTTGCCCTCTGCGTACAGCAATGCCGTAGCGGCCGATCCACGTGTGCACGTCACTGGGTTTCAGTTGGACGTTGTTCCTTACCTGGCGGCCCTGGACATGCTCGTACACCCTTCGTACCGCGAGGGTTTGCCCAGCGCGCCGATCGAGGCCGCGGCTCTTGGGATTCCCGTGATTGCTACGAGGATTCCCGGAAGCGTGGATGCAGTGGTTGAGGGTGTGACCGGACTTTTTGTCCCACCTCAGGACACCGGGGCTCTGGCTGCGGCCATGGAGCGCCTCCTGCAGGACGGTTGCCTTCGCGCCCGGTTGGGGAGGAATGCAAAGTCTTGGGCAGAGCGAGAATGTGATGTGCCCGGCGCGTGGCAAAAGCTCGCAAGAGAATACCACGATCTGGCGTAGATTCCACAGGCGGCCCCGGCGGCCGTAGGCCCATGCTGAAGAGGTCATTCGATCTCGCGGTCTCAGTCGTCTTATTGATTTTTCTGAGCCCCCTCCTATGTCTCACGGCGATATTTGTATGGCTCGCGCTGGGCAGGCCGATTTTCTTCACTCAGCGGCGACCAGGGTTGCACGCGAAGGTGTTTTCTATGGTCAAGTTCCGTACTATGACTGAGGAGCGGAATCAGGCTGGGCTCCTGCTTCCGAATGAACAGCGGCTCAGTCGGTGTGGTACTTTCCTGCGAAGCACGAGCCTCGACGAATTGCCTGAACTGTGGAATGTACTCAGGGGAGACATGAGCCTCGTCGGGCCGAGGCCCCTGCTGGCAGAGTATTTGCCCCTTTATTCCGGCCGCCAGGCCCGCCGTCACGAAGTGCGGCCCGGAATTACCGGATGGGCCCAAGTAAACGGCAGAAATGTCATTGAGTGGGGACGTAAGTTTGAACTGGATGTGTGGTACGTGGACAACCGTACGATGCGGCTGGATTTGAAAATCCTCTGGTTGACTGTGCTTCGCGTGATCCGGCGCGATGGCATTAGCCGGGAAGGACATGCGATGACGCCAAAGTTTCAGGGTGCCTGCGATGAATGACCGCCGCGGTCTTCTCGTATGGGGCGCCAGCGGCCACGGAAAGGTGGTCCTGGAGTGTGCACGGGCCATGTCTTCATTCGAGCCGGTTTCCTTCATTGACGACGCTTACACAATCGAAGGTGAGTTTTTCGGAACACCTGTGCTGGGCACTCGAGCGTGCCTTGCTCCCGCCCTGGTTCGGCAATACCCGAACATGGTGATCGCAATCGGGGACAACCTGTCCCGAGCGGAGTGCTTTTCTGTCGCCGTGACCTGGGGGTTCCGACTAGTGACGGTCATTCACCCCTCTGCCGTTGTATCGTGTTCCGCGCTCCTCGGGCCCGGCTCGGTCGTTATCGCCGGGGCGATCATCAATGCGAATTCAACGATCGGTTCCAACTGCATAATCAACACCGGAGCCACGGTGGGCCATGATTGCAGTGTCGGAGATCATGTACACATCGCTCCGCATGTCGCGCTTGCCGGCGAAACGAGAATCGGAGACTACGCTCACATTGGAATCGGAGCCGTCGCGGTGCAGCAAACCGTGGTTGGGGAGCATGCCGTCGTCGGGGCGGGCGCGGTTCTGGTAGAAAACGTGCCACCCCACGTTACCGTTGTGGGCGTGCCGGCTCACATAGTGAGGCAGCAGGCAAGAACCGTGTTTGATGCGCTTTCGGAAGTCGGCTCCGAATGATTCTGGTAGTAACGGCCACGTTAGAAGCTGAAGCCATGGAATGCATTGACCGGGCGCGCCTATTGCAGAACCAGACCGTGGCGCCTCTGCGAACTTCGGAGTTCCTCGAGATGGAAGTTCCAGAGCGCTCCCGCGAGGCAGGTTGGGATGAAGTCGCAATTGCGGTCGAGGACAACCAAGCGAGGGCTGCCCTGTGGCGCCACGCGGACTCCATTGGCCTTCTGGCGCGATCGCTCATCCACCCGTCATCCATGATCTCGCCGTCCGCTTCTATAGGCCCTGGCAGCGTCGTCCTCGCACGCGCCGTGGTGAATGCATCGGGAATCCTAGGCCGCGGGTGCATATTAGGTTCCTCTTCCAGCGTAGACCACGACTGCGTACTTGGCGACTATGTACATTTGTACCCCGGTGTCTCGCTTGGGGGTCTGGTGAACATCGGGCGTTTCGCAACTCTACACGAGAGTGCCTTTGTTCTCCCCACTGTCACCATTGGCGAAGGTGCGCGTGTGGGCGTTCGGGCTGTGGTACTCAAGCATGTTCCCGCGCACGTGTTCGTATCCGGTATTCCGGCCAGACGATCGCAGGCAACGCAACCCATATGAAACGCATCCCCCTCTCCATCCCTCACATGGGCGGCCGGGAACCGATCTACGTCGAGCAGGCGTTCGCCACCAATTGGCTGTCCACAGTTGGCCCCAATCTGACTTCTTTCGAAGAGGAGTTCAAGAATCGCCTCGGAGTGCCCGCCGTGGCGCTTGCCAGCGGCACCGCCGCCATCCACCTGGGCTTACGTCTTCTCGGCGTCGGCCCCGGCGACGAAGTCTTCTGCCCGACACTCACGTTCGCGGCAAGCTGCAATCCGGTACGGTACCTCGGCGCCGAGCCAGTCTTCCTGGACAGCGACCAAGCCACCTGGAACCTGGACCCGAACATCCTCGAAGACGCTTTTCGCGAGCGCGCCCGGCATAACAGACTGCCGCGTGCCCTGATCGTGGTGCACCTCTATGGACAGTGCGCGGACATGGATCCGATCCTGTGGCTTTGCCGCAGCTACGATGTGCCAGTGCTCGAGGATGCCGCCGAAGCGCTCGGCGCCACTTACCAGGAGCGGCCCGCGGGAACACTGGGTGATATCGCGGCGTTCTCTTTCAACGGGAATAAGATCATTACCACGACTGGGGGAGGCATACTCGCCTCTCGCAATGCCACATGGGTCGAAAAGGCGCGTTTCTGGTCCCAACAATCCCGCGATCCCGGGCTGGCTTACGAACACTCTGAACTTGGCTACAACTACCGCATGAGTAACGTCCTGGCGGGAATCGGCCGCGGCCAGCTCGAGGTGCTCGATCAGCGGGTCGAGCAGCGGCGCGCGATTGCTTTCCGATACGGTGACGGATTCGCGGATCTCCCTGGCATCACTCTCATGCCCCAGGCCCCCTACGGCCTACACACGAACTGGCTGAGTTGCTTCCGGATCGACGCAGATGGGTTCGGTTGCTCGCGTGACTCATTGATCCAGGCCTTGGACGAAGCGAACGTGGAGTCGCGCCCAGTGTGGAAGCCAATGCATCTACAGCCTTACTACGCGGGGTGCGAACGCCGCGGCGGAGAGGTCGCGGAAGATTTGTTCCGACGCGGGATCTGCCTGCCCAGCTCGAGCAGCCTGTCACGCCAGGACCAGCTACACGTGGTGAATCGGGTCCGCGCCGCAGCGGGCGCAAGCCCTCTCGCGGAGCTCACTTTGGAACCCTTGGCGGCGGCCTGAGAACTCCCATGTCCAGATCTGACATCTTCCTCGACGCCCGACGCCTCGTGAGGGCCTTTAGCCGCTTCCGTCCCTGGATCCTGCGCGGCATCCAACTGGTCATCTTCTTATTCGCCGGCACTTCCGCTTTCTTGCTACGCTTCGACTTCACCATCGCGCCGAACGAACGTTCTCACTTTCTCGCCGGTCTTTGCGCCTGGGTCTTCGCCAAAATCATAGCCTTCCACCTGCTTGGCCTGGACCGGGGATGGTGGCGTTACGCCTCCGTCCCCGACCTCGTACGCCTCATTGCCGGCAACCTGGCCGGCTCGTTCCTCGCCTGCGTCGCCTTGTTAAGCTTCGCGCCCTCCGGTTTTCCGCGCTCCCTCTACGTCCTCGACTTCGTTCTCTGCTTCCTGATGACCGGCGGCATCCGCATGGCCGTCCGCATGGCTTTCGAGTATTCGCGCGCGCAGAACGGCGGCGCCCGCAAGCGTACCCTCATCTATGGCGCCGGCGGCGCGGGCGTTTCGCTCCTCCGCGAAATCCACCAGAACTCCGCCCTCGCCTATGACGTGGTCGGCTTTATCGATGACAGCCCCGCTAAAGCCGGCACTTGGATCCAGCGCACTCGGGTCTTCGGCAATGGCGGGGCGCTACCCGCCGTCGTCCGCGCCCATAGCGTCGAACTAATCCTCATCGCCCTGCCCTCCGCCTCGGGCGCTGAGATGACCGCCATCTTACAGCGATGCCATCAGGCCGGGGTTTCCTATAAGACCGTGCCCGGCCTCGCCGAGGTCATCGAGTCCAGCGGCCTCGCTTCCCAGATCCGCGAGGTCGCCGTCGAAGACCTCCTCGGCCGCAACCCGGTCCATCTCGATGAATCCGGCATCCGAGCCAAGATCGAGGGCAAGGTGGTCGCCGTCACCGGTGCGGCCGGCTCCATCGGCTCGGAATTGTGCCGCCAGATCGCTCGCTTCCGCCCGGCCGCTATCGTCGCCTATGAATGTGCCGAAAGCGGCCTGTTCCAAATCGATCGCGAAATGCGGGAAAACTTCCCCGCTGTCCCCTTCCACTCCGAAATCGGCGACATCCGCAACCCCCGGCGGCTCGCCGAGGTCTTCCACCGCTACCATCCCGCCATCCTCTACCATGCCGCCGCCTACAAGCACGTCCCCATGATGGAGGCCCACCCCTTTGAGGCGGTCGAGAACAATGTGGTCGGCACCTGGAACGTCGCCGTCGCCGCAGCCGAACACGACGTCGCCGATTTCGTGATGATTTCGTCCGATAAAGCCGTCCGCCCCACCAATGTCATGGGCTGCACCAAGCGCGTGGCCGAGCTGGTCATCGGCGGCCTCCAGAATGGCGGCACCAAGTATGTCTCCGTGCGCTTCGGCAACGTGCTCGGCTCCAACGGCAGCGTCATTCCGATCTTCAAGCAGCAGATCGCCGCCCGCAAACACGTCACCGTCACCCACCCGGAGATGCGCCGCTATTTCATGACCATCCCGGAAGCCGCCCAGCTCGTCCTGCAGGCCTCCTCCATGGGTAGCGGCGGCGAAATCTTCGTTCTGGATATGGGCGAGCCTGTAAAAATCGTCGATCTCGCCCGCAACCTCATCCTGCTTTCCGGGCTCCGCCCCGGCGAAGAGATCAAAATCGATTTCACCGGCGTTCGCCCCGGCGAGAAGCTCTACGAGGAGCTCGCCCACCTGGACGAAGAAACCCGCTCCACCCCCCACGCCAAGATCAAAATCTTCGCCGGCAATGGCCACCAGGATGACAGGATGCCGGAGCGGCTCGCGATGCTCCGCAGCCTCTGTTCCCGTCGCGACCTGCCCGGCCTCGTCATCCAGCTTAAGGACATGGTTCCCGACTACAATCCCAGCACGAACATCCTCCGCCGCGTCGTCCAGCCTCCCGCATCCCCAATATCCGAAGCACGCCCTGCCAGCCCAGGTCCCGATCCGTCCCTTTCTCATCTCCTGGCTCACGTCCTTAGGCCCGAAGTGACTTTCCAGGCGGAAGACTAGGTCATACTTAGGGCCACGCCAATGCCGCACAACTCCTCGCCATCCGGGGCCCGGCCGTGCCCGTCCTGCCACGCTCCACGGCTTCACCGCGCCCACCGGCGCGGCGCCGTCGAGCGCGGTTTGTCCCTGTTTGGCGGAACCATCTGCCGCTGCCACCAGTGCAACGTCCGCTTCGTGCGCTTCGAATCGTCCACTGTTTCTATGGCCGACATCCTGCCCCTGGTCCGCCGGATCCGC
>Ga0075030_100005880_pt1 | contig 11044 bp, 7 predicted proteins | sample LitLauG_LLR_2012_FD_71393 | JGI IMG/M metagenome (GOLD analysis project Ga0075030, IMG submission 71393) | Freshwater sediment microbial communities from Pennsylvania, USA - Little Laurel Run_MetaG_LLR_2012 | ecosystem: Environmental > Aquatic > Freshwater > Creek > Sediment | place: USA...
GGCCAAACAAAGCCTCGACCGTTTCGGAGCGACCGGCGCCGATGAGACCGCCGAGCCCAAGGATTTCGCCCCGGCGAAGATCGAACGAGACATCGCGAACGGCGGGCGGCGCGCGCAGCCGCGAGACCGAAAGAACAGGCGGGCCGGGATCGGCGCTTGGGGCGGCGCTCGCATAAATCGCGCCGAGGTCGCGACCCACCATCAGGCGCACCAGTTCGGTTTGATTGAGGCTCGACGTCAGGCGCGACGCCGCGACCGTGCGCCCCTCGCGCATGACGGTTATCTCATGCGAGATCGCGAATACTTCCTCCAGCCGATGCGAGACGAACACGATGGCGCGTCCCGCTTTCTCCAGCCGCGAAATCACGTCAAACAACCGTTCGACCTCGCTGGGACTGAGCGAGGCCGTAGGTTCGTCGAAGATGATCAGGTTGGCGTTGAGCGCCAACGCCTTGGCGATCTCGACAAGCTGGCGCTGCGCGGCCGAGAGATCGCGCGCCTCGCGTTCCAGCGACAGCGAATCCTGATGCCCGAGGTCAGCCAGAATCTCGCCCGCACGGCGGCGCATCGCGCTGCGCGACAACCGGCCGGGTTTTCTGAGTTCGGGCAGGAAGATGTTCTCCAGCACCGACAGGTCCGGCGCGAGGCTCGTCTCCTGCATGACCATGGCGATGCCGGCGTCCAGCGCCTCGCGCGGCGAGCGCGCCAGAAGCGGCTGGCCGCGATAGTCTATCTCGCCGCCGTCCCGGTTGATGTGACCTGATATGACCCGCGACAGCGTCGATTTTCCGGCGCCGTTCGCGCCCAGCAAAGCGTGGGTCCGGCCGGCGCGCAGGCTGAGGCCGGCGCCCGCCAGCGCCCGCGTCTGACCAAAGTTTTTTGAAATGTCGCGCGCTTCCAGCAGAAACGCATCCGCTTCGGTCATGCCGTCACTCAAGAAAGGGCCGGCGCGCGGCGCCGGCCCGAGGGTTTACGGCAGTTCGTTGGCGAACACGGTCAGCTTGATCGTCGGCAGGATCGAATCAATGTTCTTGCTGGTGGCGATGATGATCGGCACCAGGATTTGTTTCTCCGGCGTGCCGCCCTTCAGCGCCATCGCCAGCGCCTCGCCCGATTTGACGCCCATCAGATAAGGCTGCTGCATGCCCGAGGCGACGATGTCGCCTTTCTTCAGGAGATCGACAAATTCCGGGACGCCGTCGAAAGCGGCGACCAACAGCGTGCCGTCGCGATGCGCCGCCTTGATGGCGCGCAGGGCGCCGAAGGTCGGTTGGTCGGTCTGGATGAACATGCCGCGCATGTTGGGGTTGGCGGTCAGCATGTCCTGCGTGAACTTGAAGGTCTCGTCGGCGGTGTAGGACTGCATTTGCTGCAAGCCCGCCTCCTTTGAGATGTTGGCCTCCTTCATCGCGTCGCGGAAGCCCCCCGTTCGCGCCTGGCCGTTCTTGCGCGCCTGCGAAATGGTGACGAGGCCGACGGAGCCGTCCGTCCAGCCCTTTTCTTTCAGCGCCTCGGCGAGCGCGACGCCGACGCCATGCGCGCCCTCCTTGTTGTCGGAGATGACGAACGAGACATAGTCGCCGCTGTTGGTGCCGATATCGGCGACGACCACGGGGATTTTGGCGCGCGCTGCGAGCGCCAGCACGCTGGGCGCGGTGGAGCTATCGGTCGGCGAGATGGCGATGCCGGCAACGCCGCGCGCGATGGCGTCCTGCGCGTTCTTGAGTTGGGTTTCGGCGCTGTTGTGCGAGTCGAGCGCAGTGTAGGAATAACCTTCCTTTTTCGCCTGCGCCTCGATGCCCTTTGAGAGATAGCGCCAGAACGGCAGGTCCAGACCCGGCGTCAAATAGACGATTTCCTTGGTGTCCGCGCGCGCGGGCGCGCTGAAGGCGAAGCCGGCCGCGACGGCGAGCGCCGCGACGGCGGATAGCAGATGACGACGATTGACCATTGTTCCCTCCCATGCGCCGGCCTCCCGACGCGAGTTTTTATAGGGGGCAGTTTATCTGCCCCGCATCCAGTATACTCAAGACATCTTTGTCTGCTACCCCACCTGTCGCAAAGCCCCGCCTGCGACCTCGAAGCGCGCCCCTTCGAGGGAGGCGAAGGCCGCTGGATCGGCCCCTGTCACAAACGCCTGGCCCCCAATCCGCGCCAGCGCCGCAAACAACGCCTCGCGCCGTCGCGGGTCGAAATGTGCGGCGATCTCGTCCATCAGCGCAATCGGCGCCTGCCCCGACATATCCGCCACCAGCCGTGCATGCGCCAGCACCAGCCCCACCAGCAGGGCCTTCTGCTCCCCTGTCGAGGCGCGCGCGGCGGGGGCGTTCTTGGGGCCGTGGGTGACTTCGAGATCGCTGAGATGCGGGCCGATCAACGTACGCCCCGCCGCCGCATCGCGTGGGCGGTTGTCGCGCAGCGCCCGCCGGTAAGCCTCCTCGGCCTCCAGCGCGGGGCCGCCCGCCACCATGCCCTCGACCTCGCCCTGAAGCGCCAACCCGGCCCAGGGAAACGGGCGCTCATCGTCGCGCTCGGCGAGGATCGCCCCCGCCAGCCGCCCGACGCAATCGACCCGCGCCGCCGCGACGGCTACCCCCAATTCCGCCGCCTCTCGCTCGATGGCGTCCAGCCAGGCGCCCCGCCCGCCTTCCTCCAAGAGCTTGTTGCGGCCGCGCAGCGCCCGCTCGAATTGCGAAACGCGCGCGCCGTGGCCGGGATCGACGGCCAGAACGAGCCGGTCGAGAAACTTGCGCCGCTCGCCGGCGGGGCCGGAGAGCAGCGGGTCCATCGAAGGCGTCAGCCAGACCAGCCGCAGATGGTCGGCGAAGGCGCGGGCCGAGGCCACCGGCGCGCGGTCGAGGCGGTTCACGCGGGCCAGGCCTTCCGGTCCCGGTTCCGCCCCCAGCCCCAGCGAGCGGGCCTCGCCGTCTTCCTCGACCTCAATGGCGACCGAGAAGCCGCCCGGCCCGCCGATGCCGGCGCAATCGGCGAGATCGGCGCGGCGCAGGCCGCGACCGGGAGAGAATAAAGACAACGCTTCCAATAGGTTGGTCTTGCCGGCGCCGTTCTCGCCCATGAATACGACGAGGCTGGAGTCAAAGCGCACGTCGAGCGCCGCATAGGAGCGGAAATCGCGCAGCATGAGCCGCCGCACGCGCGGGCGGCGCGGGGGAGTCGCCATCCAGCGCATGTGGCACGCTCGCACGCCCAGCGGAAGGCCAGCTTGTGATTCCGCGCCGCTTGGCCCATATGCGCGCCTCTCAACAGGACGGGCGGGCATGAAGGTCGTCATAGTGGAATCGCCGGCCAAGGCGAAGACCATCAACAAATATCTGGGCAAGGATTACGACGTCTACGCCTCGTTCGGGCATGTCCGCGATCTCGAAGCCAAGGACGGCTCGGTCGATCCCGACAATGATTTCGCGATGCGTTGGGAAGTCGACGGCAAGTCCGCCAAGCGACTTGCCGACATCGGCGCCGCAGTGAAGCTTGCCGACCGCGTCATCCTCGCCACCGACCCCGACCGCGAGGGCGAGGCGATCTCGTGGCACATCTACGAAATCCTCAAAAACAAGAAGCTTCTCAAAGACAAGCCGGTCGAGCGCGTCGTGTTCAACGCGGTGACGAAAGAGGCCGTGCAGGCCGCGATGCGCAACCCGCGCGAGATCGACCAGGCTTTGGTCGACGCCTATCTCGCCCGCCGCGCGCTCGATTACCTCGTCGGCTTCAATCTCTCCCCCGTGCTGTGGCGCAAGCTGCCGGGCGCGCGCTCGGCGGGACGCGTGCAGTCGGTGGCGCTGCGCGTGGTCTGCGACCGCGAACTGGAAATCGAGAAATTCGTCGCCCGCGAATATTGGACGATCCTCGCCCATCTCAAGACCCCGGCCAACGCCGCCTTCACGGCGCGGCTGGTCGGCGCGGACGGCAAGAAGATCGGGCGGCTGGATGTCGGCTCCGGCGACGAGGCCCGCGCCTTCGAGGCGGCGCTAGCGTCGGCCAAGTTCGGCGTGGCGTCCGTCGAGGCCAAGCCGATCAAGCGGCACCCGCAGCCCCCCTTCACGACCTCGACCCTGCAGCAGGAGGCCTCACGAAAACTGGGCTTCGCTCCGGCGCGCACCATGCAGATCGCGCAAAGGCTCTATGAGGGCATCGACATCGGCGAGGGGCCCACCGGTCTCATTACTTATATGCGAACGGACGGCGTGGACCTCGCGCCCGAAGCGGTCGACTCGGCGCGCAAGATGATTGCACGCGATTTCGGCGACGATTACGTGCCCAAGGCGCCTCGCAAATATCAGGCGAAGGCGAAGAACGCGCAGGAAGCGCACGAGGCGATCCGCCCGACCGACGTGTTCCGCCGTCCCAAGGACATGGCGAAACATCTGGAGGGCGATCAGGCCAAGCTCTACGAGCTGATCTGGAACCGCCTCGTCGCCTGCCAGATGGAGAGCGCCGAGATCGAGCGCACCACCGTCGATATTCTGGCCGACGCGGGCGCCCGCAAGCTGGAGTTCCGCGCCACGGGTCAGGTGATCCGCTTCCCCGGCTTCCTAAAACTCTATCGCGAGGACACCGACGACAAGCAGCCCGTTGACGGCGAGGACGAGGACGACGCGCGCCTGCCGCCGATGGCGAAAGGCGACGCGCTGAAGAAAGACAAGATCGAAACCTCGCAGCATTTCACCGAGCCGCCGCCGCGATACACGGAAGCCTCGCTGATCAAGCGCATGGAGGAATTGGGGATCGGGCGCCCGTCCACCTATTCCTCCACCGTCGCCGTGTTGCAGGACCGCGACTACGTGAAGAAAGAGAAGAACCGGCTCGTTCCCGAGGACAAGGGCCGGCTGGTGACGGCGTTTCTGGAATCCTTCTTCGGTCGCTATGTCGAATACGATTTCACGGCCGATCTGGAAGAGCGGCTCGACAAGGTCTCCAACAGCGAGATCGACTGGAAAGACCTGCTGCGCGATTTCTGGACCCCGTTCTCCGCCTCGTTGCTGGAGATCAAGGACGTGCGCACCACGGCGGTGCTCGACAGCCTCAACGATCTGTTGGGGCCGCACATCTTCCCCGACCGGGGCGACGGCACGGCGCCGCGCCAGTGCCCGACCTGCGGGACGGGCCAGCTTTCGCTGAAGCTCGGCAAATACGGCGCCTTCATCGGCTGCTCCAACTATCCCAATTGCAATTACACCCGCGTGTTGTCGCCCAACGGCGAGGCCGAGGCGCCCGGTAACAGGGAATTGGGCGTCGATCCCGAGACCGGCGAGACCGTCACGTTGCGCAATGGCCGGTTCGGCGAATATGTTCAGTTGGGCGAGGGCGAGAAGCCCAAGCGCGCCTCGCTGCCCAAGACGCTGGCCCCCGCCGACGTGACGCTGGAAAAGGCGCTGAAGCTGTTGTCGATGCCGCTCGAAGTGGCGCGTCACCCTGACACGAAGGAGCCGATCGTCGCCGGCGTCGGTCAATATGGGCCTTATGTGAAGCACGGCAAGACCTATGCGAGTTTGAGCAAGGACGACGACGTACTGGAGATCGGCGCCAACCGCGCCATCGATCTTATCGTGGCCAAGGAGAGCGGCGTCGGCGGGCGCTTCGGCGCGACGCCGGGGCGTGTGCTGGGCGAGCATCCCGAGGGCGGGCAGGTGTCGATCAAGTCGGGGCGCTTCGGCGCCTATGTCAACCACGGCAAGGTCAACGCCACGCTGGCCAAGGGGACCAATCCCGACGAGCTGACCCTTGAGCAGGCGCTGGAGGCTTTGAAGTCCAAGGCGGCCGGCGTGGTGCCGGGCGGGCGGCTGATTGGCGTGCATCCGGCAGGGGGCGCGATCAACGTGCTGGCGGGAAGGTTCGGGCCTTATGTGAAATGGGGCAAGGTCAACGCCACGATCCCCAAATCGCTGTCGCCGGACTCGCTGACGCTACAGGATGCAGTCGAACTGATCGCCGAGCGCGAAGGCAAGCCGGCCAAGCCGGCGAAGGCGGCGCCGAAAAAGGCCGCCGCCAAGACTGCGGCCAAGCCCGCGACGAAGGCGAAAACCGCCGCCGCGAAACCGAAAGCCAAGGCCAAATCCTGACGGTTGCGTAGCCTCCCGAAACGCGCTTTGCTGCGCCCTTCCTGTACGGAGGGCGTGGCATGAAACGGTCGGTCTGGCTGGGCTTGGGGTTGAGCGTCGCGCTGGCGAGCGCGGCGCCGGCGAAGACACTGGTTTATTGCTCCGAAGGCTCGCCGGAGAATTTCCAGCCCGCGATCAACACCACCGGCACCAGCTTCGACGCCGCACGCCCCGTCTACAACCGATTGACCGAGTTCAAGCGCGGCACGGTCGAGGTCATGCCGGGGCTAGCCGAATCCTGGGACGTCGCCGACGGCGGCAAGACGATCACTTTCCATTTGCGAAAAGGCGTCAAATTCCATTCCGGCAAGGAGTTCAAGCCGACGCGCGACTTCAACGCCGACGACGTGATCTTCTCGTTCGAACGCCAGTGGAAGCCCGAGCATGCGTTCTACAAAGTGTCGGGCGGCAAATACGATTATTTCAACGATATGGACATGCCCTCCTTGCTCGACACCATCGAAAAAAAGGACGACTACACCCTCGTGTTTCATCTGAAGTCGCCCAACGTGGCGATTCTGGCCAATCTGGCGATGGATTTCGCCGCGATCTCGTCAGCCGAATACGGCGATTTCCTGCTGAAGAAGGGGACGCCCGAGCAACTCGATCAGGCGCCCATCGGCACAGGCCCGTTCTCGTTCGTGTCTTATCAGAAAGACGCGGTGATCCGCTTCAAGAAGAACCCCGATTATTTCGGCGAGAAGGCTCTGGTTGACGATCTCGTCTACGCCATCACGCCCGACGCCACCGCGCGCTACGCCAAGCTGAAGGCCGGCGAGTGCCACGTCAACGCCTATCCGCGCCCCGCCGATCTGCCGGAGATGCAGAAGGATTCGTCTCTGAAGATCATCAGCAAATCCGGCCTCAACATCGCTTATTGGGCGTTCAACGCGCTGAAGCCCCCGTTCGACAAAAAAGAGGTCAGGCAAGCGCTGTCGATGAGCATCGATCGCGACGCGATCCTGAAGGACGTCTATCTCGGCGCGGGCGAGAAGGCGTCGACTCTGATCCCGGCGACCATGTGGGCGTATGACGCCGACATCCCGCAAACGCCGTTCGATCCCGAAAAGGCCAAACAGATGCTGGCGGTGGCGGGCGTCAAGACGCCGCTCGACATTGACCTCTGGTACATGCCGGTGTCGCGACCCTACAACCCCAACGGCAAGCGCATCGGCGAGATGATGCAGGCGGATCTGGCCAAGATCGGCGTCAACGCCAAATTGCAAACCTACGAATGGGGCGAGTACCGCAAGCGCCTCGCCAACGGCGAGCACATCACCGGCCAATATGGTTGGACCGGCGACAACGGCGACCCCGACAATTTCTTCTTCCTGCGCGGCTGCCCCGGCGGCAAACCCGGCAACAGCAACGCGACCAAATGGTGCAACGCCGAGTTCGACGATTTGTTGGCCAAGGCGCGCGTGATCACCGATCAGGCGGAGCGCGCCAAGCTCTATCAGCGCATGCAGGAGATCGAGCACGACGAGGCGCCGGAACTGCTGATCGCCCATTCGACGGTGTTCGAGGCGATGCGCGCCAATGTCGAAGGGTATCGGCAAAGCCCGCTGGGGACGCATACGTTCGAGGGCGTCGATCTGAAGTAAAGGGACCGAGTCGGTTGTTCAACTTGAGGCGCCCGCGCCGCATCGCCCCCTCTCCCCTTAGGGGAGAGGGCCGGGGTGAGGGGGCCCTCCGGGATGGGCACGGCCCTAGCGGCCCGGCGCGGCGCGTCTCATGCTGACTTACCTCATCCGCCGCGTCGCGCTGACCGTCCCGACCTTCCTCGCCCTGATGTTCCTCACCTTCTACGCGATCCGCCTCGTGCCGGGCGATCCGGTCGAGGTGCGCATGGGCGAGCGCGGCGTCTCGCCCGAAAGGCTGGCGTCGCTGCGCCACGAACTCGGCCTCGATCTGCCGATCTGGCGGCAATTCCTCGAATACGTCGGCCACATTCTGCATGGCGATTTCGGCGTCTCTCTGGCCACGCAGCAGAAAGTGCTGACCGAGTTTCTGACCCTTTTCCCCGCGACACTCGAACTCTCGTTCTTCGCCATGCTGTTTGCGGTGCTGATCGGCGTCCCCGCAGGCGCGGTGGCTGCGGTGCGACGCGGCGGCGTCTTCGATCAGGTCCTCATGACGGTCTCGCTGTTCGGCTATTCCATGCCGATCTTCTGGTGGGGCCTCGTGCTCATCATGTTTGTCTCGGTGACGCTGGGCCTCTTCCCCGTCTCCGGCCGCCTCGATCTCATCAACTACAGCTTCGATACGCCGACCGGCTTCATGCTGATCGACGCGGCCTTGTCGGATCAGGCGGGCGCGGTGAAGGACGCGATGCGCCATCTGATTCTCCCCTGCATCGTGCTCGGCACGCAACCGTTGGGCATCATCGCGCGCATGACGCGCTCCTCGATGCTGGAGACGCTCAGCGAAGATTACGTCCGCACCGCCCGCGCCAAGGGCCTGTCGCCGATGCGCGTGGTCGGCCTGCATGCCCTGCGCAACGCGATGCTGCCCGTCGTCACCGTCATCGGCCTGTCGATCTCCGAACTACTCGCCGGCGCCGTGCTGACGGAGAACATATTTTCCTGGCCGGGCATCGGCACCTGGTTGATCCAATCGATCTTCAGGCGCGACTACCCCGCCTTGCAGGGCGGCCTGCTGCTGATCTCGACCGCAGTCATTCTCGTCAACCTCGCCGTAGACCTGCTCTACGGCTTCATCGACCCGCGCATCCGCCATGCCCGCTGACATCGCCTTCGCCGAACAGGCGCCGCCCTCGCCCTTCTTCGCCTTCGCCTCAGCGTTCCGCGAGAATCGCGGCGCGATGATCGGCCTCGCGGTGCTGGCGCTGATCGTGCTGGCGGCGGTTTTCGCCGAGGCGATCGCCCCGCACGCCCCCAACGAACAATTCCGCGATTTCGTGCGCGCCCGCCCCGCCTTCGCCGGCGGGTCTTGGGCCTTCCCGCTCGGCACGGACGGCGACGGGCGCGACATGCTGTCGCGGTTGATTTACGGCGCGCGCATCTCTTTGTTCATCGGCGTGTCGGTGATGACCTTCGCCTTCGTCATCGGCGTCGCGCTGGGTCTGCTGGCGGCGATGGCGGGCTCGCTGGTTGACGTCGTCATCACGCGGTTGATGGACGTCATCATGGCGACGCCCAGCCTCGTGCTGGCCGTGGTGATCGTCGCTATTCTGGGGCCGAGCCTCGTCAACACCATCGTCGCCGTCACCCTCGTCGGCCTGCCGCGCTACGTGCGCGTCGCGCGCGCCTCGGCTTTGGGCGAACTCAACAAGGATTATGTGACGGCCGCGCGCGTCGCCGGCGTGCGCCCGCTGCGGCTGGCGCTCACCGCCGTGCTGCCCAATTGTCTCGCGCCATTGATCGTGCAGGCCGCGCTCGGCGTCTCCGACGCCATTCTGGAAGCCGCCGCGCTCGGTTTTTTGGGCCTCGGCGCGCAGCCCCCGACCCCGGAATGGGGCGTGATGCTGGCGGACTCCCGCGAGTTCATCCGCTCCGATCCGTGGATCGTCACGCTGCCCGGCCTCGCCATCCTGATAACGGTGGTGGCGATCAACCTCACCGGCGACGGCCTGCGCGACGCGCTCGACCCCAAGATGAGGCGCGGCTGATGGCGCTGCTCGAAGTCCGCAATCTCACCGTGCGCTTCCCCACCCGCAACGGCTTCTTCACGGCGGTCGACGGCGTCGACGTCAGCGTGGACCGCGACGAGGCGCTCGCCATCGTCGGCGAATCCGGCTCCGGCAAATCGGTGGCGATGCTGGCGGTAATGGGCCTGTTGCCCAAACAGGCGCGCGTCCACGCCGACGCGATGCGCTTCGACGGCGCCGATCTCCTGACCCTGCCCGCCAAAGCCCGTCGCGCTTTGGCGGGGCGCGACATGGCGATGATCTTTCAGGAGCCGATGTCGTCGCTCAACCCCTGTTTCACCGTCGGCTTCCAGATCGCCGAAGCCCTCAAGGCGCATCTGAAGCTGACCCGGCCCGAGCGGCGCGCACGTGTGATCGCGCTGCTGCGCGAGGTCGGCATCCCAGATCCCGAGCGGCGCGTCCACGCCTTTCCGCACCAACTGTCGGGCGGCATGAGCCAGCGCGTGATGATCGCCATGGCGCTCGCCTGCGCCCCCAAGCTCCTGATCGCGGATGAGCCCACCACCGCGCTTGACGTCACCATGCAGGCGCAAATCCTCGACCTGCTGCTGGCGCTGCGCGAGCGCAACGGCATGGCGCTGGTGCTGATAACGCACGACATGGGCGTGGTCGCCGAGACGGCGGATCGCGTGATCGTGCAATATGCGGGGCAACAGGTCGAAACAAACACCACGCACGAATTGTTCGCCAATCCGCATCATCCTTATACGGCGGCCCTGCTCGCCGCCTTGCCCGAGCGCGCGACGCAGCGGCGGTTGCCCGCGATCCCCGGCGTGGTGCCGGGACAGTTCGACCGCCCCGCCGGCTGTTTGTTTGAGCCGCGCTGCGAATTTGCTCAACCCGCCTGCCGCGCCGCGCCGCCGCCTCAACACCCCATGCTGGGCGACGCGCGCTGCCTCGCCCCGCTCGACAATGCCGGACGCGCCGCATGAGCGCGCTCGAAGCCAGGGGCCTGAGCCGCGAATATCCGGCTTCGCGGAGTTTGTTTGGTTCCGCGCGCACGGTCAAGGCGTTGCGGGACGTATCCTTTTCGCTCGAAGCGCGCCGCACATTGGCGGTCGTCGGCGAATCCGGCTCCGGCAAGTCGACGCTGGCGCGGCTGCTGACGCTGATCGAAAAGCCGACGCACGGCGCCCTGTTGATTGACGGCGTCGACGTCGCCAGCGCCGACGCCGCCCGCCGCCGCCGACTGCGCCGCGAAATCCAGATCGTGTTCCAGAACCCTTATGGCTCGCTGAACCCGCGCCAGAAGATAGGC
>Ga0075030_100005882_pt1 | contig 11038 bp, 9 predicted proteins | sample LitLauG_LLR_2012_FD_71393 | JGI IMG/M metagenome (GOLD analysis project Ga0075030, IMG submission 71393) | Freshwater sediment microbial communities from Pennsylvania, USA - Little Laurel Run_MetaG_LLR_2012 | ecosystem: Environmental > Aquatic > Freshwater > Creek > Sediment | place: USA...
GCCGTAGGCGTGAACCAGCGCGTATCCCAGTTCGCCGCCCTCGTGGATCGAGCCCGGCGTTTCGGGCGCAGCGTGGCTCGGAATGCCGCCGGGAAACGAAAACTGCCGGAACAGACGCCGCAGGCCGTCCGCATCCTGGCCGATCTTCGGGTAGATCTCGGAATATATCCCTTCCAGATACGTGTTGGCGACCATTCCGGGACCGCCGTGGCCGGGGCCGCAAACGAAGATCACGTTGGCGTCGCGTCTGGAGATGACCCGGTTCAGATGCGCATAAATAAAGTTCAACCCCGGCGTCGTACCCCAGTGGCCGAGCAGGCGCGGCTTGATGTGCTCGGGCAGCAGCGGCTCGCGTAGCAGCGGATTGTCGAGCAGATAGATCTGACCGACCGACAAATAATTGGCCGCCCGCCAATAGCGGTCGAGCAATGCGATTTCGGACGCAGAATCGATTTGCGCCGGACCTTGGGAGCCAATTTGCGGCATGTCGAGCGACCTTGTACGTTCGAGCCGCTTAGACGGCCGTGCTGAACTGGCTGGACGGGTTCCTATACAGGAATGCGTCGAACACCGCCGCAGCCACGCGTACAAAAGGACGCCCTTCAGGTGTCATTTCGATGACTTCGTCCGAAACCACGGTGAGGCCATCTGCAGCCATCGGCCGTAGCAGCGCGAGTTCATCGGAGAAAGCGCCGGGCGGGGCGTGGCGCTTGAGATCGATTCGGAACGCGCACATCAATTCAGCGATGATAGCGCCGCGCAGACGGTCGTCTTCGGTGAGTTTGTGGCCGCGCTTCACTGGCAGGCGCCCCTCGCGCACGGCGCTGGAATAATCGGTTGGATTGGCGGCGTTTTGCGCAAAGCCCTGCGCCAGACAGGAGATCGCGGAGGCGCCGAAGGCGATGAGGTTCTCCACATCGACGTCGGTATAGCCCTGAAAGTTTCGCTTCAGCCGCGCCTCCCGACGCGCGACCGCAAGGGGATCGTTGGACCGCGCGAAATGGTCGATGCCTATGGTATCGTAGCCCGCATCCTCAAACGCCGCAGCCATGGCGCGGGCCTGCGCGAATCGCTCCACGATGTCAGGCAGGTCCGCCTCGCCGATCAATCGCTGGTGTTTCAATTTGGCGGGCAGATGCGCATAGCCGTAACAGGCGACACGGTCGGGCTGAAGCGCGACCACCTGTCGCGCCGTCGCTGTGGCCGAGGCGACGGTCTGTTTGGGCAGGCCGTGGATCAGATCGACGTTGATCGCGTCGAGTCCCGACGCGCGTAGCGCCGCGAAAGCGTTCTCCAGCACCTCAAGCGGCTGGATGCGGCCGATGGCGCGCTGAACGTCCGGATCGAGATCCTGCACGCCCAGGCTCACTCGATTGACGCCAAGCCGTGCAAGGTCATGCGCCAACTCTTTGGTGACCCCGCGCGGGTCGAGTTCGATGGCGTGCTCATAACCGGGCTCGAAGCGCACGTGGCGGGACAGCGCGTCGAGCGCCGCGCGCAGACGCTCATAGCCCATTATCGAGGGTGTGCCGCCGCCCCAATGCAGATGCGAGATGCGAGGCGGGCGCCCGAAATGATTCGCCGTGATATCGATCTCGGCCTTGAGACAATCGAGATAATCGTCAAGCACGTGATCGCGTATCGCGACCTTCGTCGCGCAGCCGCAATAGTGGCACAGCTCGCGGCAATAGGGAATGTGGAGGTATATCGAGACGGGCGCGGAGGGATCGAGCGTCTCCAGCCAGCGGGCCTTTTCGGCGGACCCAATAGCAGCGCTGAAATCAGCCGCAGTCGGATAGGAAGTGTAACGCGGCGCCGGCAGAGCGCCGTAGCGTCGTATCACGTCCTCTCTCATGTCCGAGGATCTCCCGTCTGCGCGAGCGTCGCAGGCGGAAATTACTAAGCGCGGCGTATTGGATGCGCCTTGATTTCAATCAATGCCGGATTTCGGGCGGGATGATCTGGTGCGAATGCGCTCTGCTACGCACAATGCGGGACTAGGCCCGCCAGCCCGCCACTTCCCCAAGCGCGCGCAGATCGACAATTTTCACGTGGTGCGGGTCGGGGAGTTGAATGAGGTTTTGTGACTTCAACTTGGTGAAGCTGCGGCTCACCGTCTCGATGGTGAGCCCCAGATAATCGGCGATGTCGGTGCGCGTCATCGGGAGATCCAGGAGGTCGATCGGCTCGCCGGCGACTTCCGCCCGGCGCGAGCAAAGCAGCAGGAACGAGGCGACCTTTTCCACCGGCGCCAGGCGCCCGAGCATCATCTGGCTCTCTCTGGCGCTGGAGAGCGCCTCACGGGTGAGCTTAAAGAGCCGGTCCTTGAGCTTGGGGAAGCGCTCCATCAGCGCGTCCATCTGCTTGACCGGAAAGCTGCAAAGCTGGGCGGGGGTCACGGCTTCCGCCGTCTGGCTGTAAGTCTGGTCGTCGGCCAGGCCAAAATAATCGCCGGGATAAAGAAAGCCGGTGATTTGGCGGCGTCCGTCCGGCAGCAGGTTCGACAGCCTCATGACGCCGCCGGTAAGGCTAAAGACGCGCATGCGCGGCAGGCCTTCGGACACCAGGGTCTGATTGGGTTCAAGCGACGCGTTGCTGAGGATCGCCTCCATCGCGCCGACCTCGTCGTCAGCCAGCGCACCGCAGATCGCCTGCTTGCGCACCGTGCAATCTTCACATGCGCTACATGGCTTGCGGAAAACCCGCGAAGCCGCTGAAACATGCTCACCGTGGCCGAGACGTTCGGTCATGGGCGCGTTGTATAGCACGCCCGCCAATTCGCCAAGCTGGACCGGTCTCAAGTCCTGTGCGCCCAAGCCGTCCAGCGCGCGCGGTGGGCGATAAGGTCGGGCAGGTACCATACGGGCGCTGGCGCGACGCGCGGCGGCGGGGTCGGTTCGCGCCAGCGGGCGAGACGGGCGGCGCCTTCCGCCGCCCCCAAATCCGAAAGGGCGACGACGACCTGCCGATTCGGCAGAAGCGCCGCCAACACCCCGGCGAACGCGCCATGGCGCGCAAAGCCGCCCTCGACGACGATTTCGCCTTGCGCCTCAGGGCGATCGATCAAATAGGCGGTCATGAGCGCCGTGTAGAGTGTCGCAAGCGCCGCGCGGGCGCGTGGCGTTTGCGGGACCGCGCCTTCGACGCAGCCCTTCTGCGATGCGAACGGGCCCCCCTGACCGCTGAACGCCGGAAGTGCATATACTCTCACGTCGACCAGCGCGGCGACGTCGGCGGCGTCCGGCTCGGGCGGGGTCTCGCCCGCGAGCGCCTCGAACTCCCGGCCGCCCATGAAACGCGCGCAGGGCAGGAAATCGCCGCGCACGTCTACGTTGGCGAGCATGTCGGCGGCGGGATCGAGTTCGCCTTGCCCGCCCACCGCCATCACGACGACCCAGGTGCCGGTCGAGACCAGCGTGAACGGTTCGCTCCGTGCGGCGAGGTGCGGCGTATCGCGGCGTTGGTGTCATGCGCGCCGCACAGAACTTGCGTATCGGGCGAACGCCCTGTCGCGACCGCGATCTCGGGCCGCAGCGCGCCCAGCGTCTCCCACGCGCGCCGCACCGGCGAGAACAGGGGCCGCCAGCCCCCGCGCGTGACGAGGCTGGAAAAGGCGGATGCGCAGGGGTTCCAGAGGTCGGTGTGGCAGCCGAGCGACGTCGCCTCCGAGGCCATCACGCCGCTGAGCCGCCACGCCCAATATTGGGGATAAGTAAGGAACGCGTGCGCCCGCGCCGAGCGTTCGCCGCGCATCAGATGAAACAACTGACGCCCGAGGTTGAGGCCGCGCGGCAGGCCCGGCGAAAAGGTCTCCGCAAAGGGCGGGCGCAAAGTGTCGTAGGCCGGGTCGAACCCGTCCCACTCATAGTCGATCGCCGCCGCGCGCCCCTCGTCGTCGATCAGCACGCCCGCCGCGCCATGTGTGCAGATCGACAGCCGCTCCACCGGTCCGATCTCGCGCAGCGCGCCCAGCAGGAAACTCCAGGCGCCTTCCAGGTCGAGCCGCAACCACGGATTGTCGGCGTCGGGCGGCAGCGGCGCATTGGGGCGGCTGCGCTCGGCGACGACGGCGCCCAGCGCATCGAAGGCGAGGACTTTGATATTGGTCTTACCGATGTCGAGCACCGCGACGCCGCCGGCCATCGCTTGTCACTCCAGATGAAACATCTCGATGAGCGGCGCCGTCACCGGGCTTCCGTCCAGGTTCGCCGCCATGATGCCGGCCATATGCGCCCACCAGCGCCGCATCACGGGATCAGCGGGCAACGCATCGAGGCTGTGCTGCTCGCCGTGCTACAGATAGGCGAACAAGGTGTTTGTATCGGCGTCGAGGTGGATGGAGTAATTGCCGATCCCGCTCTGCTTGAGCAACGCCTTCAGCTCCGGCCAGATTTCGTCGTGGCGGCGGCGGTATTCCTCCGCCTGCCCCGCGTGAAGAAACATCTTGAAGGCGAGACGGGGCATCATCTCCTCCGGTCGAGCCAGCGCCGCGCGAGGATCGGCGCGGCGAGCGAGACGATGAGCAAGCCGCCCAGCAACATGTTGATGACGACGCCCGGCACGTTCATCAGCGAAAGGCCAAAGGTCGTCAGGCCCAGCACGAACACGGCCAACACGACGCCGGAGATTGTGCCCGAACCGCCGGGGATGGAGACGCCGCCGAGAATGGCGACCGTCACCGCCTCCAGCCCCCAGCCCATCGCGATATTGGGCCGCGTCGAGCCGATGCGCCCGGTAAGGAACCACGGCGGCGACCACGGTGAGTTCATAACCGATGGCGATGTCGGAATAGGCGATGCCGTAGCGCGACACCCACAGATGACCGCAGAGGCCCGCGACCGCGCCCGAAAGTGTGTAGACGACCCCCTGTTGGCTCGCCAGATCGACGCCGCAATAGCGGGCGGCTACAGGGTTGCCGCCGACGGCGTAAAGCGCACGGCCTGCGCTGGTGTGGTTGAGATAGACCCACGCCGCGAACGCGACCCCCGCCGCGATCCAGACGAGGCTCGACAGGCCCAGGAACTCCAGCTTCGGGACGGCGAGGAACGCCGGGCTCATGTCCTTGCTCGTCAACCAAGCGCCCTTCGCAATGACGAAGATCATACCGCGATAGGTGGCGAGCGTGCCGAGCGTCACCACGATGGGCGGAATGCCAAAGCCAGCGATCAAGGCCGCGTTAAAGGCGCCGAGCGCCGCGCCGACCAGGATCGCCAAGGCGATAATTGCAATTATCGGAACGCCCGGCGCCGCCCGGTTGACCAGCGCCGTCACCATACCGGTCAGCGCAAGATTTGCGGCGATGGAGAGATCGATCCCTCGCGTGAGCAAAACCGTCATTTCGGCGAGCGCCAGCATGAACAGGAAAGACGTGTCGGTCAGCACGCCGATGAGGCTTGAAGGCGTGACAAATGCTGGCGCTCGAAAGCCGACACCGACGACGAGTGCGAGAATGATCGCGGCCAACCATCTCTCGCGCTTCATGCCGCCGCCTCCCAACCGGAAGCGGCGCGCACGATAGCCTCGGCGGCGAACCCTGCGCGTTCGAATTGCGCCGCGATGCGGCCTTCCCGCATGACGATAATGCGATCCGACATGCCCATCACCTCCGGCAGTTCAGAGGAAACAAGAATGACGGCGAGGCCCTCGCGCGCCAACTCGCTCATAAAGGCGCGAACAGCGGCCTTGGAGCCGATGTCGACGCCCTTGGTGGGTTCGTCGAGGATAAGAACCCTCGGGTTCGTCGCCAGCCATTTGCCGATGACCACCTTTTGCTGGTTGCCTCCAGACAATTGACCGAGCGGCTGATCCCAATTCGACGCCTTGACCGCCAGCCGCGCGCCCAACCGCCGCGTCTCGTCGAGTTCGCGCGCCTTCGACACCAAGCCCGCGCTTGCGAAACGGTCAAGCGCGGCGAGCGTGATGTTCTCGCGTACGCCGAACGGCAGCACCGCGCCCTGCACCTGCCTGTCCTCGGGCACATAGGCGAGCCCCGCCGCCACCACCGCCGCTGCCGAACCCATCTCGACCCCTGCGCCGTCGATCCGAACCTCCCCCCGTGAGCGCTTCGTGAGACCAAACAGACATTGCATCGCCTCGGAGCGCCGCGATCCGACGAGGCCGTAAATCCCCAGAATTTCCCCGCGCTTCAGAGAAACGCTGATTCCATCAAACTCGGTCGGATGAGAGAGATCCTGCACATCAAGCACCGTCTCGCCGGGCGCCACTTCCACTTTCGGAAATACCTGATCGACTGACCGCCCCACCATCAAACTCACAAGCTGACGCTCGGTGGCGTCGGACACCAACCCTTCGCCGACTTGCTCGCCGTCGCGCAGGCAGGTCCAGCGGTCGGCCACACGGAAGATTTCATCGAACTTGTGGCTGATGAACAGAATCGCACGCCCATCCTGCTTGAGCCGCCCGACGACACGATAACGCTCATCGATCTCATGCGCGGAAAGCGCGGCGGTCGGCTCGTCCATGATGACGACGCGGGCATCATGAGAGAGGGCGCGCGCGATCTCCACCAAATGCTTTTGCGCTACGCTGAGCTTCTTGACTGGCAGCAGCGGATCGAGCGGGTTCTCAAGCGTGGCGAGCAGGGCGCGCGTGCGCTCGACCATCTGGCGCCAATCGAGACGTCCGAAACGGCGCGTCGGGGCGTGCCCCATGAAGATATTCTCGGCGATGCTGAGCTCGTCGAACATCACCGCTTCCTGATGGATCGCGACGACGCCTGCATTCCAGGCGTCGCGCGGGCTCCTGAACATTACCGGACGCCCGTCGATGCGGATTTCGCCCCCGTCGGGTTGATAGAGGCCGGTGATGACCTTCACGAGCGTCGACTTTCCGGCGCCGTTCTCGCCCAGCAGCGCCGTCGTCTGACCCGCATAGAGTTTCAGCGCGACGTCATGCAGCGCGCGCACGCCGGGAAAGTGCTTGGTGACATGAGCCAGTGAAAGCGCCGGTTCGACAATCTGGGAAGAGATGGACATGACAAACCGGCGGCGTTGCAATCAAAACATCTTGGCGAATTTCTCGATGTTCGTCTTGTCGAAAGTGAACGGGTCCGCCATCGCCGCGGAGCCGTCCTCCCCGATGGCGATGTCGCCCATGCGACCCGCGTGGACGCTTGTCCCCGGCTTGCCCGTCGCTTTTCCCGACGCGATCAGCCACGCGATCATGGTCGCGCTATAGCCGAGATCGATGGGGTTCCAGATTGCGAAAGTATCCGTGGCGCCGGCAATCACCGCGCTCTTCATCTCGGACGGCAGCCCGAGGCCGGTCACATAGACCTTGCCGACGAGGCCCGCATCGACGACCGCCTTCGCCGCCGCGACGATCCCCACCGAAGTCGGCGCGATGATCCCTTTCAGGTTAGGATAGGCCTTCAACAACCCCTGCGTCTCACGGTAGCTCTTGTCGGCCCGATCGTCGCCATAGACGGTCGAAACAAGCTTCATTTTCGCATATTCGGCCTTGGCCCATTCCTTCTTCATCTCGCCGATCCAGATGTTCTGGTTGGTGGCCTGCGCGGTGGCGGAGAGAATGGCGACGTCACCCTCGTTGTTGAGGGTCTTGGCCATCATCTGCACGCATTTGGCGCCGATGAGATGGTTGTTCGACGGATTGAGATGCATGATGCGCCCGCCCTCGGCGACGCCAGAATCGAATGAGATGACGGTGATGCCCTTCGCCATCGCCTTCTTGCAGACGGGAAACAGCGCGTTGGGGTCGTTGGCCGAGATCGCGATGGCGTTGACCTTTTGCGCGATCAGGCTATCGATGACCGCGATCTGGTCTTCGGCCGTCGGCTTGGTCGGCCCGGTGTAGATAAGCTCGACGTCGCCCAGTTCCTTGGCCGCCTCAAGTCCGCCGTCGCGACAGGCGTCGAAGAAGCCAATGCCCAGCGCGTTCACGACCATCGCAATCCGCATCTTGTCGGCGGCGAAAAGCGCGCCGGGCGCGGCGGATGCCAGCGCGGCGGCGGAAATCAGTCGAAAACTGTCGCGGCGGGTGATCATGTCTGTCTCCTCCAAATGGATTGATTGACTTCAACCGCGCGCCCCTTGTTGCGCGGCCAATACCTGTTACAATGAGGCGACGACGACCCTGACTCCACCGTCGCGCAGCATCGCCAACGCCGCGGGCGGCGCGGACGGATCGGTGATCAACGTATCGATACGCGCTAGCGGGCAAACAACCAGGCTGCCCTTGACATAAAATTTCGATCCGTCCGAGAGCAGGACGAGTCTTTGGGCGCGGCGCAGCAGCTTGGCCTCGGCGCGCGCGATCAGCGGGTCGCCTTCAATCACCCCCGGCGGACCGATGGCGAGCGCGCTCATGAACATGAACTTCGCGGAATAGCGCTGAATTGCGTCGTCTTCGAACGGGGCGACGATCAACTTCCGATCGCCATAGACCTCGCCGCCCGGCAAGGCGACGCGATTCTCCGTCTCGTGGATGAGACATTCGGCGAGCGGATAAGAGTTTGTGAGCACCTTCACACGTCGCTCGCGCAGCGGTTCGCACATCTGATACGTCGTGGTGCCGCCGTTGATCACAATGGCGTCGCCGTCCGCGCACATCTCGACGCCAAGCCGCGCAATCGCCCTCTTGGCCTCGATGTTGAGCGTGCGGCTGTCGTTGAACGAACGGGTCTTCAACTTGCCCTCGGCGCTCCCTCTGGCGAGAGCGCCCTCGACGGCCTGAACGCCGCCGCGCAAACGGCCAAACTCGTCCGCAATGCGCGATCCCAACGCCTTCGTCTATCTGGTCCCCGGCGTCGGCATGCTGGCCTTCGCCAAGGACAGGCGACGGCGCGCATCGCGTCGGAATTCTACGTCAACGCCATCAACGTGATGCGCGGCGCCTCCAGCGTCAGCAAATATGTGGGGCTCGCCGAGCAGGAGGCGTTCGACATCGAATATTGGTTGCTGGAGGAGGCCAAGCTCCTGCGTAGCCCCAAGCCCAGGTCGCTCGCAGGCCGCGTCGCGCTCATCACCGGCGGCGCAGGCGGAATTGGCCGGGCCATCGCGGCGAAGTTCCTGAGCGAGGGCGCCTGCGTCGCGCTTGCCGACATCGACGCCGCTAGTCTGGAGGAGGCGGTCGCGGGCTTCTCCAAACAATACGGCAGGGACAATGTCGCAGGCGTCGCGATGGACGTCACCAGTGAGGCCGCCGTCGAAGCGGCGTTCCGCGACGCCGTGCTGCGCTTCGGCGGCCTCGATCTGTTCGTCGCCAACGCCGGCATCGCCTCGGCGGCGGCGTTCGAGGACACTTCGCTGGAGCTTTGGAACCGTAACATGGCGATATTGGCCACCGGCTATTTCCTCTCCAGCCGCTCCGCTTATCGGTTGATGAAGGATCAGGGCCTCGGCGGCTCAATCATTTTCATCGCCTCGAAGAACGGTATGGCGGCGTCAGCGGGCGCGGCGGCCTATTGCGCGGCCAAGGCGGCGGAGGTGCATCTGGCGCGCTGCCTTGCGCTTGAGGGCGCACCGTTCGGCATCCGCGTCAATACAGTCAACCCGGACGCGGTGCTGCGCGGCTCCAAGATCTGGCAGGGCGAGCGGCGCCAGCAGCGCGCCGCCTCCAACAAGGTCGCCGAGGACGATCTGGAGGAGGTCTATCGCCAGCGCTCGTTGCTCAAACGCTCGGTGTTCCCCGAGGGCATCGCCGAGGCGACTTTCTGGTTCGCCTCCGAGCTCTCCGCCAAGAGCACCGGCAACATCCTCAACGTCGATGCCGGAAGCGCCGTCGCCTTCACCCGCTGAGGTTTGTCGTGACCTACCAGATCCCCTCGGACTTGATTGAAGAGGCGAACGCCGTTGCGCTGTCCGCGCATGAGGATGACTATGGCGCGCTGGGCCGCCGCCTTGCGCGGCGGGGTGTCGACATCGAACCGATCGTCGATGCCGTCGCCGCCTTCGCGGTCGCGGTTCCCACCTGGGGCGTGGGGACCGGCGGCACGCGTTTCGCCCGCTTTCCGGGGCCCGGCGAACCGCGCGGCATCTTCGAGAAGCTGGAGGATTGCGCGACCATCCACCAACTGACCCGCGCCACGCCGACCTGCTCGCCGCATTTCCCGTGGGACAAGGTTGACGACTATGCCGAACTGCGTGCGCGCGCGAAAGCTCTGGGGATCGGCTTCGACGCCGTCAACTCCAATACGTTTCAGGACCAGCCGGGGCAGAAGCTATCCTACAAGTTCGGCTCGCTGGCGCATACGGACAAAGCCGTGCGGGCGCAGGCGGTCGCGCATAATCTGGAATGCGTGGAGATCGGCGCCAAGCTCGGCTCGAGGGCGTTGACCGTCTGGATCGCGGACGGGTTGAACTTTCCGGGTCAATCCGGCCTGACGCGGGCGTTCGACGTCTATCTGGAGGCGATGGCTGAGGTTTATTCAGGGTTGCCCGACGACTGGCGCGTGTTCATCGAGCACAAGATCCACGAACCCGCATTCTATTCCACCGTGATATCCGATTGGGGCACAAGCCTGATGGCGGCCGAGGCGCTGGGGCCGAAAGCGATGTGTCTGGTCGATCTCGGACACCACGCGCCCAACGTGAATATCGAGCAGATCGTCGCGCGATTGGTGGGCGCGGGGCGTCTGGCGGGGTTCCATTTTAACGATTCCAACTACGGCGACGATGATCTGGATTCCGGCTCGGCCAATCCGTTCCGGCTGTTTCGCGTGCTCCATGAACTGGTCGACGCCGCCAAACGAAAGGCGCCGGGCTTTGCGCCCGCCTATATGCTGGATCAGTCACACAACGTGACGGACCCCATCGAAAGCCTGATGCTGTCGGCCATCGAAGTGCAACGGGCCTATGCGCAGGCGCTCGCGGTGGATCGCGTCGCGCTGACGGCGGCGCAGGAGGCGAATGACGTGATGGGGGCGCGTCAGTTATTCAAAGCGGGGTATCTCACCGACGTCTCGCCGATCCTCGCGGAAGCGCGGCGGCGCAGCGGCGGCGCGCTCGATCCGCTCAGCGTTTATCGCGCGAGCGGCTATCGCGCGCGCAAAGCGGAGGAG